>Ga0214919_10004109_pt1 | contig 21421 bp, 19 predicted proteins | sample LL1503_MetaG_FD_177994 | JGI IMG/M metagenome (GOLD analysis project Ga0214919, IMG submission 177994) | Freshwater microbial communities from Lake Lanier, Atlanta, Georgia, United States - LL-1503 | ecosystem: Environmental > Aquatic > Freshwater > Lake | place: USA: Georgia | collected... | reverse complement strand
ATCGTAGCGCCCGACATTGGCTAGAGGCTCGCGGGCAAGGCGCAAAGCCTGTGGTGCATCTATAGGGGTTGGCGGGATCGCTTTGCCATCGGTCAAACGATGCAGGATATTGAGAACATGGGTCTTGGTCGCCACCCCAGCATCAAGGGCAAGTTCGACCGCGCATAGCACTGCCTGCTCATCATGATGCAGCACAAGCGCCAGTATCTCGGCCATCTCCCTGTCGCCGCCAGGCCGCTTGAGGATCAGCCCTTGCAACTGCCGGAACGCTTGCGGCAGCTCGGTGAAGGGCGCCCCGTTACGCAAGGCACCGGGCTTGCGTTGGATTACTGCCAGATAGTGGCGCCAGTCATACACCGTTTGGCCGGGCATATGGTGCGAGCGCTCAATAATCCGAACATGCTCGCACACGATCTGCCCTTCGGCAACAACAACGACCCGGTTCGGGTATATCCGCAGGCTTACCCGCTGGTTCGCAAACGATGCCGGCACGCTATAACGGTTACGGTCAAAGTTCACGAGGCAGGTCGGGGATACCCGCTTGCTGTGTTCGACAAAGCCGTCGAAGATACGGCCCTGCGGCATCAAGCTGGCGACTTCCTCGGCATGCACATCAGCCACGGTACCAGGCAGGCTACCGTGCTTGATATGCCCCCATTGCGCAATGCAATGTTCCTCCAGCCAGGCGTTCAGGGCATCGATATCGGGGAAGCTGGGCCCAGAGGTACTAAGGGGCTGCCATAGCCGCCGCCGCGCATCCTGCACGTTCTTCTCGACCTGTCCTTTCTCCCACCCCGATGCCGGGTTACAGAAGTCTGCTTCGAACAGGTAATGGCTTGCCATAGCGGCAAAGCGCGCATTGACCTGTCTGACTTTGCCCCGGCCAATGCGATCGACCGCCGTCCTCATATTATCAAAAATACCCCGCTGGGGAACACCGCCCAGCACCCTGAACGCCTCAGCAAGGGCGTCGAACAGCATCTCGTGGGTCTGAAGTGGATATGCCCGAACAATGAACGCCCGGCTGTGTGACAGCTTGGTATGCGCTACCTGCAACTTGGTCTGCCTGCCACCTATAATGGCCCAGTCTTCGCTCCAGTCGAACTGGAAGGCTTCACCCGCCGCAAACACCAAGGGCACAAAAGTGCCGCGCCCGCTGGTCTGCTGCTCGCGTTGGCGTTCAGCCTTCCAAGCGCGCACAAAGGCTGCAACCCGCTCGTAGGAACCGTCATAGCCCAATACCAAAAGATCAGCGTGCATCTGCTTGGCTGTGCGCTTCTGCTTTCGCGACTTGCCAACCTCAATCCGCAACCACCCCGACAGCTTCTCTGCAAACGGATCAAGCTTGCTCGGCCGAACAGAGGCCCTGAATACCGGTTCCAACGTGTCTGCACGTAAATACTTGCGGATCGTGTTCCGCGACAATCCTGTCCGCCGTTCAATCTCACGGATCGGCATCCCTTGCCGAAAACGCCAACGACGTATCACACTCAATAAATCCATGTTGATCACTCCTCATCCCCCCAACCGGTCGGTCAGGGTGTGGTTCAAACATGGGTCAAATCTCAGTGAAAACTTATGCCACTAACGGGTCACTTCTCAACGACAATCAACAGCCGATCAGGAGAGCGCCGAACGAATCCCCTCCGCTAGGTATTCGATGGCATCGACGGCTTTCGGGGTGATATGGGGGAACCCGGCAAACCCGTGGATGACCCCGGCATAGCGACAAAACGAGACGGGCACCCCCGCCGCCGCCGCCGCCCGCGAGAATGCCTCGCCTTCGTCGCGCAACGGATCGAATTCGGCGGTCACCACCCGCAGCGGAGGAAGCCGGGTGAGATCGGATAGCCGCAGATCGTAAAGCGGGTCGTCATCGCGGGCATCACCGAGGTAGCATTCCCATGCCCAGGCGACGAACGAGCCTGTCAGCATAAAGCCTTCGTCGAACGCGCTGGCCGATTCGCTCGCACGGCTCGGGTCGATTAGCGGGTAGAGCAGTGCGGCAAATGCGGGCGCGAACCCTTCTGCCTCGGCACGCAGCGAGCCCGCGAGCGCAAGTTGCGCGCCGGCGCTGTCTCCGGCCACGGCCCAGCGGGAAACTGCAAGGCCGAGCTCAGTTGCGTTGCGCTGCAGCCAGCGCAGTGCGACCATTACATCGTCGAGCGGGGTCGGGAATGGGTGCTCAGGCGCCAAGCGATAGGCCGGGGCCGCAACCGCCATCCCGGTGGCTGCAGCCAGATGGCGGCAGGTCGCATCATGGCTGTTGAGATCGCCGAAGACAAAGCCGCCTCCGTGGAGGAATACGACCAGTGGCAGCGTGGCGGCCGCGGTGGGTCTATAGAGGCGAAGCGGAATTGGAGCTTCACCGCCGATGATGAGGTGATCGCTAATCAGGGATAACTCGGGACCACTGGCTTGGGCCAAGAACCCGTTGGCAGCCTGCCGGAGGTCAGCCAAAGCAAGGCCTGGCGGTGGTCGGCGCAGGCTGATTCGACGTTGCGCAAGCAGCTCAGTGAACGCGCTGTCGAGATCCCCGCGTCCCGGCTGATCAGGCAACCGAGGTGTGCCTTGAACGTAGATCAAACCCTTCGTAGCCGCGCGCTGCGGTCTTTTCGAGGATTCGCCGGTAATGGCGAACACCGCCGGAGTATGGCATGAACACCTGCGGCTTGTTCGGCATCTCTGCTCCCATATAATACGACGGAGTCTTAAGATAGAGCGTTTCCTTGGCGCGCTCGTTGACGTGCTCAACCCAGTCGCGCACCGCCGTGGCGGTAGCCTCGATCTCGTCGATCCCGTGATCGCGGGCGTGCTCGAACAGCCCCACCAGCCAGTCGATCTGTTCTTCGGACGACAGCAGCACATTGCTGAGAAGCGACGGGCTCCCGGGGCCTACAACGATGAACATATTGGGGAATCCATCGACGCCGATGCCGAGAAAGGTTGTCGGCCCCGACGCCCACTTCTCGGCGAGCGTTACCCCGTTGCGTCCAACGATCCGCGGGGCCAGCAAAGAACCGGTGAATGCGTCAAAGCCAGTTGCATAAATGACGATGTCGAATACGAGCTCCTCTGCGGTGGTGCGGATGCCCGTGGCGGTGAACCCTGCGATCGGCGTCGTGGCGAGGTCGATCAGCGAGACGTTGTCGCGGTTGAATGTCTCGAAGTAGCCGCTGTCGACAGAGGGGCGGCGGGTCCCAAACGGGAAACCGCGCGGGGTGAGCTTGTCGCGCAGAACAGCGTCATGAACGCGGTCGGCGATCTTGCCGCGGATGAACTCTGAAGCGAGTTCGTTCGATCGTTCGTCGAGCAGGATGTCCTTATACGAGAGCGCAAAGCCAAATCCGAGCCGATTCCACGCGGCTTCGAACGTCTTGTTGCGGTCTTCCTCCGAAGCGTCGATCGCGCGTTCAGCGTTCGGCACGAAGCCTAGGCCGCTTGGCGAGTTTCGCGCTTGTTCGCGACGTTCACGGTAGTTCGCCTTGACTTGCATGTCCTCTTCGTCGGTCACCGGGGCATTTACCGCAGGAATCGAGAAGTTGGCGGTGCGCTGGAAAACCGCAAGGTGCTGGGCCTGTTCGGCGATTATTGAGGTCATCTGCACTCCTGACGAACCAGTGCCGATGATCGCGACCCGCTGGCCCGCGAAGTCGACACTTTCGCTCGGCCATTGGGCGCTGTAGATGATGCGCCCCAAGAAATCCGACTGTCCAGGGTACTCGGTCCGTTTGGGGGTCGAAAGCTGTCCCACCGCCAAAATGAATTTGGCGGCGCGCCAAGAGCGGCCATCCGCGCTCGTGACGGTCCAGCGCGCGCTGTATTCGTCGTACTCGGCGCGCTCCATCCGAGTGTTGAATTCGACGTTGCGGCGCAAGTCAAAGCGGTCGGCTACATGATTAATGTAGCTCAGAATCTCGGGCTGGGTCGCGTAGCGCTCGCTCCATCGCCAATCCTGCTCAAGTTCGGGCGAGAAGCGGTAGGAATAGTCATAGCTCTCCACATCGCAGCGCGCGCCTGGATACCGGTTGAAATACCACACCCCACCGAGCCCCGCCGCCGCTTCCAGTGCAACCACCTGCATTCCCATCGCACGCAGCGAATGGATCGCGCGAAGCCCAGAAAAACCCGCACCGATCACTATGGCATCTACTTCTCGTGTCATTTCATTTTCCCTCGCGTTTGCCCTAATGTCAGAGAGCTAAGACATCGTCAACGATATCGTGGAATATTTATGGACCGTTTATTGCTGTCATTCTATGTATTGTGCTAATTGGAGCCAAGGCTCCCAAAAAGGTGCAAAATGCTGGACTACAATATTTCCACACTACTATTGACGAGGAATGAAGGCCGCCTATACTGATGTTGTAGAAGTTTGGCGGCGTAGGAAAATGCCCGCGGAAGAGGGTAAGGAGCCCAGACATGGAAGATTCGGCTGCGGGGAGGCAAGCTGCACTGCGCGCCCGCTTTGAGACATGGCGACCAACGACCTTACATGGCGTGCTTGATGACGCCGCTGTCGCCTTCGGTGCGCGGCCGTTCGTGATCACGCCTGAACGTACTTGGACTTACGCCGAGGTAGTGGCTTGGTCGCGTCGGCTGGCTGGCGGTCTGCGGCGGATCGGGGTTGAACCGGGTGACAAGGTAGCGCTAGTCATTGCTAATTACCCCGAGTTTGTAGCGATGAAGTACGCGATCTCGCGTATCGGTGCAGTGGCCGTCCCGCTCAACATCCTCAATCGTCGGGATGAGCTGCGCTATTTGCTCGAGCAGTCGAACGCCGCGGTTCTGGTCACGATGGATCGGTTTCGCGGTGTCGACTACCTCGCGATGATTGATGAGATCGCGCCGGGCTGGGAAACTGGTGGTGGGGGAAACGCCTTGCCAAGGCTGCGGCAGGTGATTGTTTTTGCGGCTGAGGGTGGCGGCGCGGTCCGTGCCGCTGCGCAACCTTTCGAGTTGCTTGACGAGCCCGGAGGCGGGGGGGGACTCGATGCGCCTGTCAGTCCCACCGCCGACTGCGACATCATCTACACCTCAGGCACGACCGGAGCGCCGAAAGGGGTCCAACTCACGCACGACATGCTAACTCGAACGGCTTTCGGCAGTGCTTACGCCCGCGCCTTCGAGGATGGCCACTGCATCGTCTTCTCGCTGCCGTTGTATCACGTGTTCGGGTATGTAGAGGGTCTCCTCGCGACTCCTTTCGTCGGCGGCGCGATAATTCCCCAACTCCGCTTCGACGCGCACGATACGCTCGCGGCGATTGAGCAGTTTTGCGCGACTGACGCTTTGCTGATCCCGGCGATGTCTCTGGCGCTGGTTGATGCGGCCCGCGAGAAGAGCTATCGACTGGCTTCTCTACGCTGCGTCCTCGCATCGGGCGGTCGGGCTCCAGAGCGGCTTTGGCAAGAGCTTCGCGACGTCCTCGCGATCGAGGAGATTACCACCGGCTATGGCATGACTGAGACGACCGCGTCAACTACGGTCACCTGCCCTGACGATCCCACAGAGCGGCTGCTGACCACCAACGGCCGGATACGCGACGTCGGCCCGGCGGGCGACCCGGCGTGCGGGAACCGTCTGGTCGATTACCGCACGATCGATCCGATCACCGGAAGCCTGCTGCGGGCGGGCGAGATCGGTGAACTCGTCGCCAAAGGACCCGGAGTGACCCGCGGCTATTATGAAAAGCCAGCCGAAACCGCTGCTGCTTTCACTTCCGATGGCTGGCTCAAAACCGGCGACCTGGGAAGGATCCTCCCTGGCGGTTACATTACTCTCCTTGGGCGGACCAAGGAGTCATATCGCTGCGGCGGCGAACAAGTGCTCCCCACTGAAGTTGAGGATTTGCTGACCACGCACCCCGACGTGCTCCAGGCGCAAGTTGTGCCTGTCGTAGACGAGCGGATGGGCGAAGTAGGCGTCGCGTTTGTCGTGGCACGTCCGGATTCAGACGTCCAACCGGTCGCGCTCCAGCGTCTGGTCGCCGAGCGGCTGGCCCGGTTCAAAGTGCCGAAGCACGTCTTCCTGGTTAGCGCCGAGGAGATTCCGACCACCGCATCAGGACGCGCGCGGAAGTTCCTGCTGGCCGAGATCGCGCAGCGACGGATAGCCGCGGAATGAGCGCACGGGCACCCAAGCGGGCGAAGGGCAGCGGGCCACGAATTGCCATCGTCACTGGCGCGGCGCGGGGAATCGGCGCCGCGATCGCGCTGCGTCTGGCCGAGGACGGTTACGATGTGGCAGTGGTCGATCTTGTTGCGGCGGCATGTGCGCAGACGGTTGCTGGGGTCGAAGCACAGGGACGCCGAGGCCTCGCCGTGGGTGCCGATGTCGCCGATGAAGCCGCGGTCACAGCAGCGATCGCGCTGGTAGTCGGAAGACTGGGTGCGCCAGGGGTTCTGATCAACAACGCGGGAGTTCTGCGCGATCGAACGCTGTTCAAGATGACGCTGGCCGAATGGACGACCGTGATTGACGTCAACCTTCAATCGGTGTTCCTGATGAGCCGCGCGGTCGCGCCGCATATGCGCGACGCGGGCTGGGGGCGAATTATCAATCTGTCGAGCGTCGCTGCCCTTGGTGCCTACGGTGAAGGCAACTATTCCGCGGCCAAGGCCGGGGTTCAGGGCCTGACTCGAACCTTGGCGCTTGAGCTCGGGCGCTTTGGAATCACTGTGAACGCCGTGGCGCCGGGGTTTGTAGTGACAGATATGACCCGCGAAGTTGCGAAGCGCGTGGGCATCAGCTTCGAAGACATGGTTGCGGAGCAGTCGGCGGCGCTCGCGGTGGGGCGGCCCGGTGAGCCTGAGGACATCGCCAACGCGGTCGCTTTTTTCGCCGATCCCCGATCATCGTTCGTTACTGGCCAGGTCCTGTATGTCGCTGGAGCGCCGCGGGGGTAAGGGCGCCCCTCCAGCAAGGGTCCAGTCGGCCATCTACCGTAGGCGCAATTGCGTAATTGAAATATAACGGTCGTCTAATCGCATATTCGTCAAGGGGGATTTTTGACATACTTCTTGGTTCTACGATTCATTGATCGCAGTTATATTCGTTTTGGTGTGGGCGTTCAGCTTCATTTGCGCCGGTTATAGTCGTTTGCCGGGAACATGGTCGTCTACGCGGTCGAGACAGGCGCGCCGCATGATAGGTTTCGTAAGGACTGATCTTGCCAATGTTTTGTTCGCATTTTGCCGTGATGGCACTTGCAGCCGTTACAACGCAATGATCCTGCCCGCGTCCCGACAGGGACGGCTCGGCGCGCCCAAAGCTTGGACGCAAACGAGAAAGAAGTTTTCAACTCAGCCTGTTGGCCTTTCTATTGTAGCTTGCGTGTCAGGTTGCGGCACCGGCTGAACGATTGAACAGTTCGCCGGTTTTGAGCATAGTATGCATGATGACCGCTAGTTTGCGCGCGACCGCGACGGCTGCTCGTTTGAACCCGACCTTCTCCCTAAGCTTCAAGCCCCAGATACGCAGGGCACTGTCTGCTGTCGTCCGCGTGAGGATCACCATAGCGGCTTCGTACAGCAATGCGCGCAACTGCGTGTCGCCGCGCTTCGAGATGCGTCCGGCATAGTCGACCTCCCCTGACTGGCAGCGCTTGGTGGTCAAGCCGATCCAGGCACCGACGGAGCGCGACTTGGCAAAATTGGCCGGGTCCTCGATCGCCGCAATAAAGGACGATGCGGTCACAACGCCTATGCCGGGGACCGACATAAGCAGTTGGCATTGCTCATTTGTCCGTCCCGAAGCGACAAGTTGCTTACTTAACTGCGCGACACGCTCGCGCAGAACCAACCATGCCTCAAGCATCGGCAAAATGATCCGTTCAAGCCCAGCGTTGGTTGCCAGCAAAGTGCGGATGTGGCCCTCTAATACGCTTCCTGCGCTTTTGGGAACAATCAAACCGAACGTTTTCATGACACCGCGTATCTGGTTCGATATCTGAACCGTTATCTTCAGCATCTGATGGCGGGCGGCGACCAGTGTGCGGACGAGCATAGTATCAAAGCTCTTCACGCGGACCTCTCGGTAAAAGCCGACCTCCGCAAGATGAGCTAGCCCGTCTGCGTCGTTCACGTCGCTCTTGTTCGGGGCCATATCGAGTGCTGCTTTGGCGTGACGGGCATCAATGCAAATTGCAGGTACGCCCTGCGCCGTCAGTGCATGATAGAACCAAACCGACAGCGGCCCTGTTTCAAAAACGACGCGCCGCACACTCCGCGCATGCGTACAGATCACTTGGCTAATCACTGCCGGATCAGACGCGCATTTGCCGCGCCATATCCGTTTGCCGCCTTCGCGGACCGAGATGAAAGTGTCCTTCAAAGATACGTCTAGACCGATATACTGTTCCATGGTTGTCCTCCGTTAGATGCTTGGGCCCAGTCACAATCGTGAGCCCGTATTTTCATCCTATCGGGGGGCAACCGGCATTCAATCACTTCGGCATCGTGCAGCTGATCACTGCCCCGCGATTACCCTATGTTTGGTTCCGGTCACTTGAGCGCGAGGCCGTAGGGAATGCATTGACAGCAGATTGCCACGGCGGCGTGTTGCTGCTCGCTTGCGCGTTGGATTATCAACGCTGGGCAAGTTGGCGTCGCGCTATCGTCCAACAGATATAGTATCAGCGCTGCAAACGAAGTTAGGCCGCGAGAATGAGCGACTGCGCTTAGAGAACCGTGTCGTTAGGGGCGAGAAAGGGATACTAGAGAAGGCTATCCAGTTCTTCGCGAGCCAGCAGCCACGAGGTGCGCAACCTGTCCCCCGTCAGCATTCAATAGACAGACTGGCTGCATAAAATAGGAGAGTGTTTTGGGTTCATCGTAGTGACTGTAAGGAACGAAGATGAACACAAAACACTCAAAGCCGTCCGCGCAAGCGGTTGTAAAAGACATTCGCCGTGCCACGCGCAAGCAATATGGCGCGGAGGAGAAGATCAGGATCGTGCTGGAAGGCCTGCGCGGGGAAGACAGTATCGCTGAGCTATGCCGCCGAGAAGGCATTGCACAGGGCGTGTATTACAAATGGTCGAAGGACTTTATGGAGGCTGGCAAGCGTCGGTTGGCAGGGGACACATCGCGCGGCGCCAACACCGACGAAGTGCGCGATCTGCGTCGTGAGGCGCGGGATCTGAAAGAAGTTGTGGCTGAGCAGATGCTCGAGATGCGGCTGCTTAAAGCGCAGTGAAATGATCCGGGGAATCATTTTAGCTAGCCATGATCGCGGATGGGGGAGACGACGAATGAGATATCCTGCCTCCGAGAAGCTTGAGATAATCCGCATCGTTGAGCGTTCGCACCTGCCTGCCAAACAGACATTGGACAGGCTGGGCATCGCCCGGCCTACCTTTTACCGCTGGTATGATCTGTATCTGCGCTTTGGCACCGAAGCACTTAAAGATCTTCGGCCAGGGCCGCGCCGTGCTTGGAACCGGATCCCTGATGATGTGCAGGATCAGATACTGGAGATGGCGCTTGAACGCACCGACCTATCGCCCAGAGAGCTTGCGGTGACGTTCACCGATGAACAGCGCTACTTCGTCTCGGAAGCTAGCGTTTACAGGCTATTGAAGGCACATGACCTGATTACCAGCCCTGCCTTCATCGTCATGAAAGCCGCCAGCGAGTTCAAGGATAAAACCACAGCGATCAACCAGCTGTGGCAGACCGATTTTACCTATCTCAAGATCATTGGCTGGGGTTGGTATTATCTGTCCACCATCCTGGATGATTACTCGCGCTACATCATCAGCTGGAAGCTATGCACGACGATGCGAGCGCAGGACGTTACCGACACGCTGGAGCTGGCATTAGAGGCTTCAGGCTGTAATCAGGTGCATGTGTTGCATAAGCCACGGCTGCTGAGCGACAACGGCCCCAGCTATGTCGCAGGCGAACTGGCTGAGTATCTGGCAGATAAGAAGATGCGTCATGTTCGCGGTGCACCGTTCCACCCGCAAACGCAGGGAAAGATCGAGCGCTGGCACCAGACCCTGAAAAACCGCATCCTGCTAGAGAATTACTATCTACCCGGCGATCTCGAAGCCCAGATCGAGGCGTTCGTCGAACATTACAACCATCAGCGCTACCACGAGAGCCTGAACAACGTCACGCCCGCCGACGCCTACTTCGGAAGGGCACAAGCCATCATCAAACAGCGAGAAAGGATCAAACGACAGACTATCGAATATCGGCGCTTGCAACACCGCAAAATCGTCGCATAACATTAACCAACCAGATGAGCCCAAACACTCGCCTGTTTTAAACTGCAAACAGTCTCAAATTATCTGACGACGGACACGCAACCGTGCACCGCTGGCATATTGTGAGGTCAGTAGTAATGTTGTGCCGCGTCATTCAATAGCGGCGCGCTGTTGCCGTTTTTGGCACGAACGGCCGACAAATCGACGCGCACAAAGTGACATGACAATGGAATTGAACGAGGCAAGGGCAACTGTTATGACGACGCGTCTGTTGAGACGTTCTTGAAGGGGGGCTGATTTAACGTCAGTAATGGCAATACGGCGAACAGCCTAACCTGTCATCTTCCCGAACATAAACGGGTTCTCAACACCTGCCGTCGTCACCCATATATGGGTTGCATCAGCCCGCTGGCGTTCGAAGCAAAGGTCGCATAATAAGATCAGTGACCGGCGAAAAACCGTTGCAAGTCAATAAAGGATCGCAAAAGTGACCAAGAAGATAAGCGTAATCGGGCGCAGACGTTCGGTGGCCAGCAAGGATTCGAGTGCGTCCTATCAGGCCCGGCGCAAGGAGATTTGCGACGCGGCGATCCGTGTATTTCACCGCCAGGGCTATGCCCGGGCAAGCCTCAGCCAAGTCGCTGCGGAACTTGGTTTCGATCGGGCGACGATCTATTACTATTTTTCGTCCAAGAACGAGCTATTCGATGACATTACGCGTGCCGTGCTCGAGGCTAATGCCGAGCTTGCCCAGCGGATTGCGGACAGCAAGCTGAGCCCCAGGCGGAAGCTGCGCGAGCTCATTACGGCCATGATGATATCGTATAGCGAACATTACCCGCTGCTCTACATCTATATCCGCGAAGACTTGCGGCATGTGGCGGAATCCCGTTCCACCTGGTCAGAGCATATGAGCAAGCTCAACCGCGAAATCGAGCAAGCCTTCGTCGCGATCATCGAACAGGGCTACGAAGATCAAAGTTTTCGCAGGATCGGCCCTCCGCAAATCGTTGCCTATAGCATCCTCGGAGGGATCAATTGGTCTCACCGCTGGTATCAGCCGGAGGCGGGAGAATCAGCCTACGAGATTGGCAGTACGTTTGCCGAGCTCGCCTTGGGAGGCCTTGAGTCGTCGTACTGACCTACGAGGAAGTGGCTTTGCCGAATTTGCGCCGAAGCTGCCCGCCCGAGCCATTAAAATAACAATTAAGTAAAAACAGCAGCTTGCTTGCTTACAATAAAGGCTGTCAGATCTATCAACGTCATCGTGGATATTATTTCCATGGTAGTGTTGACATTATGCTGTGGCGCAGTATCCCATGATAGAGAGAAGTAACATGGGGACGAGGCCATGATCAGCGTGAAGGTCAAAGTAAGCCGTGAGTTCGACGAGCTACTGCGCTGCCGTGGTGATAAGGCCATCGGGCTAGAACGACGAATTTTTGCAGTTCCACGCTGGCGTCTCGGCGACCTCTGCCGGGTCGATCTGGTCGCACGAAACCTCAGCGCTCTATGCCAGTCAGTTCACGCGATCGATTGGGCTGCTGAGGCCGGCGTCTCCAGATCGCGACGCAAGCGACGTTCAAGTTCTAAGCGCAGCTGTCACCGGGCTCGCCCCGCAGCATTTTTTAACAGGAGAACATAACATGATCGGCGGTAAATTCGTAATCGATGCAGTGGCCCATGCCTACAACCACCTGCCCTCCAATTGGGAAGACCCCGAACTCGGGCTGGCGATGGTTGAGCTCGCCTATCACCTTGCGGCCGATCCCCCTAACGAGCGTTACGCGATGAGCCGAGAGGAGTATCTGATCGACTGGCAGATGCCCGATGTCGCCAATTTTATGTTCCATGAAAGCGACACCGACGTCGCCGTGTTTCATCCGTTGGCCATCGCTGCGTTCAAGGACGGCTATTCCTCGCTCGCTAAGGCAGTCGAAGGCCTGCAGAAATGGCCAACCCGGTTCATCGGCGCCTATGCTTGCGTCGATCCGTTGCGCGGCAAGGATGCGCTCACAGATATGGCGGAGCAGGCTGCGCTATACAAGCCGCTTGGACTCAAGCTCTACCCGACCAGCTGGGACGGGAAGGGTCCGGTAAGTTGGAGGATGGACGATCCCAAGCTAATTTACCCGCTGTATGAGAAGGCCCAGGCGCTTGGCATCACGACGGTTGCCGTGCACAAAGCCGTGCCGATCGGTCCGTTCGCCGTGGGCGACGCTTACAACCCGAAGGATATCGAGAGTGCCGCAACCGACTTCCCCGACCTCAACTTCGAGATCGTGCATGGCGGCCTTGCGTTCATGGAAGAGACCGCCTGGCTGCTGGCGAGATTCGGCAACATCTCGATCAACATGGAAATTCAAAATATCCTCGTCGAACGCCGCCCACGTGCGTACGCTGAGGTACTCCTTGGCCTGTGCCGGGTCGGTGGCTCCGAAATGCTCGAGCGCATGTTCTGGGGTTCGGGCGGGACGCTGGTGCACAACCAGCCAGCGCTTGAGGCGTTCGACAAGTTCGAATTTCCTGAAGATCTTCTTGACTCGGCAGGGTTGTTCAAGCCGATCCGTCAGATAAACGAACAAGATAAGATCAACATCCTCGCCGGCACTTTCGCTCGGCTACATGGTCTTGATATCGCCACGCTTAAAAAGGGCGTCGCTAATGATGAGTTTGCGCGCGCGCCCGGCGAAGCGCCAAAGCCGCCTTTCTCGACACAACGCCGGCCCGCTGCTGAGCACACGCTTTATGCCTGAGCTCAGCGAGCGGATCGTCGCAGTGCTCGACGAAATCAAGGATCCCTGCAGCCTAGCTGCAGGGACTCCGCTCGGGCTGGCCGAAATGGGGCTGGTAAAGGACGTGGTGATCGGGTGTGGAGGCGAGGTTACCATCGACCTGCGGCTGACCTCTCCGTTCTGCCATATGATTGGCTTCTTCAAGAAGGAGGCGATCCGGCTGGTTGGTGCTTTGCCAGGGGTCCGCTCGGTGGAACTGCGGGCTGATAATGGGCTCGACTGGTCGCCGCGCGATATGACTGCGGCGGCCCAAGCCAAGCGAGGGCAGCACGTCCAGCAGATGGAAGCCGACGACAGACGATAAACAAAAATTCAAACTTTTGGGAGTGGACAGATGAACGGATTGAAACGAAAAGCAGGTTACGCAGGATGGATCATATCAGCCTCTTTGCTGTCAAGCACAGCGCTTGCTGAGACCAGAGCCATTACGCCGGCGACGGCTCCCGAGGTTGCCGCCGACAACGAGATCGTCGTTACGGCGCAGCGGCGATCCGAGGCGCTCGAGCGGACCCCGGTCGCGGTCAGTTTGATCAGCGCCGAAACGCTCGCCGAAAAGGCAATCACCACCGAGACCGATCTTCAGACCGCAGTTCCCGGACTTACAGTCAAGACCGGGCAAAATGAGAACCAGCTCAACTTTTCGTTGCGCGGCCAGTCCGTCGATCCGTTTTCGAGCTCACGGCCTTCGGTGCTGCCATACTTCAACGAAGTTCAGGTCGGCGGGGTGGGTGGCACCGCGCTTTACGATCTCGGCTCAGTTCAGGTGCTTAAAGGGCCCCAGGGCACGCTGTTTGGGCGCAACGCTACAGGCGGCGCAGTGCTGTACACCAGCGCCAAGCCGACTGACGAGTTCGGCGGCTATGTCGTTAGCCGACTCGGTAACTTCAATGCGCGCCATCTGGAAGGCGCGCTCAATCTGCCGCTGGGCGAGATTGCCGCATTGCGCATTGCCGGCCAAATTCAACGTCGCGAGGGTTTTCAGCACAACCTGTTCCGAAACGAGCGGCTCGGCGAGGTCCGCCGCGAGAACGCGCGGATAAGCCTGACCGTGCGGCCGAGCGACTCTCTCACCAACGATTTCGTAGCCGATTATGGCCACAGCAACGGCAATAGCCTGACCAGCGTGGTCTACAACGTGCTGCCGCTGGGATCTCCGGCATTCGTGCCGTTCAACTTTCTGTTCTCACCTGCGGTTGATTCGGTATTTGGACCCGGCGCCTACGCCCGCTACCTGGCCGCACATCCCAATGCCGATCCGCAGGGGCTGATTGCGTTTGCGGATAAGCAGCGCGCGCGCGGGCCTTATGTGGCCAACGTCGATTCGCCGAACTATTATCGCCAGAAGAAGTGGATTGTCTCCAACGTCACCACCCTTGATCTCAGTGAATACGCCAGCCTCAAGAATATCTTCGGTTTTGTCCAAACTCGCTTCCAGGGCGCTGGTGAGTTCGACGGCACCCCGTTCGGTGGCGACGCCAACGGCCCTGACGGGCGAGGGGGGACCATCCGCCAGTTCAGCAACGAGTTCCAGATCCTCGGGAATGCCTTCGACCGGCGGCTCGACTATGTCGCCGGCGTCTATGTGTCGCACGAAACCGACCAGACGCGTTCGCAAAGCATCATCTTCGACTTATCGCCTGTGTCTGCGCCAATCGAACAGATCAACAACGGCAAGTTTACCAACCGGACCATCGCTGGCTATGCGCAGGGTACCTTCACGCTGGTGGGCAACCTACGTGGCACGGTAGGCGCTCGCTACACTTCGGAGAACGTTAAGTTCGTCCGGGCAGCAGACGACACGTATGTAGTCAATCCTTTGCCTGTATACAACTTTGACCAAGACAGGACGTTCAGCAAACTCAGCTGGACGATCGGCCTCGAGAATCAGGTCAACTCCAATCTGTTGGTTTACGCAAAGACACGGCGCAGTTTCCGCAGCGGCGGCTTCAACTACTTCGCTCCACCGACCGAGGGCTTCGGCGCCGCTGCCGGCGGTGCCTACCAGCCAGAGGTGGCCACCGATATTGAGCTTGGTGCAAAATTCCGCGGTGACTTGGGCGGGGCCCCGACACGGCTTAACCTTGCAGCATACAACATGTGGGTGAAGGATATACAGCGAGCGTTTTACGCACAAATCTTCGGCAACCTCGCGGCGATCACGGTCAACGTGCCGCGGGCGAAGATCACTGGGGTCGAGCTGGACGGATCGATTGACCCGACCGGTTGGCTGTCTTTGGGGGGAAGCGTCAACTACACCAACGCCCGCTTCACCAGCAATATCGTCCAGGTCGTCAACAATCCGGCGGCAGTGTTCGACACCTATCCCGACACGCCAAAATGGTCGGGCGTCGTCTATGCCAACCTCAAGGCGCCGCTGACCGAGCGGCTGACCGCAAGCCTACGCGGCGACGTCTACGCGCAAAGCCACACCTTCTTCAGCTCAACGGCCAAGAGCCTGACATTGGGCGCGCGTATTCCCGGCTACAAAATGGTCAACCTCAGGGCAGGGATCGAAGACGAGGACGCCGGGTGGTCGCTTGCGGCCATTGTCAAGAACGTGTTCGACAAGACTTACTACACCGGCGGTGTCGGCTTCGCGAACATCTTCTCGCTGAACACTGCCGTTCCAGGCGAACGTCGGACTTGGCTGGTGGAAGCGCGCTACAAATTCTGATGCGAAAGGGAACAATTATGAACGGACGTCTCGAAGGTAAGGTCGCGGTGGTGACAGGAGCAGGCTCGGGAATGGGCGCGGCGATGGTGCGCCGGTTCTGCGCGGAAGGTGCGAAAGTCGTCGCTGCCGACATAAGCGGGGCCGAGGAAGAGACTGCGCGTGGCGAGGGTGCAGCAGCCGTCGCCTGCAGGGTCGACGTCTCGCGCGCCGCTGAAGTCAAAGCAATGCTCGACCTAGCGGTCGAACGCTTCGGCCGGCTCGACATCCTGTGCAACAATGCGGGCATCCAGGGACCGCTGGCGCCCACCGCAGATTACGATGAGCACGAGTGGGACAAGGTTATTGCGGTCAACCTCACGGGTGTGTTCCTAGGAATGAAGCATGCCATTCCGCTGATGCTCGCGACTGCCGGCAGGGGATCGATCGTCAACACCAGCTCGATGGCCTCGCTCGTTGCCTTTCCGAACCTTCCGGCCTATTCAGCTTCGAAGGGCGGGGTATCGGTGCTCACCCGGCTGACTGCGGCCGAATACGCCAAGGCCGGAATTCGGGTAAACGCAATTGCGCCGGGCGCGATCGACACGGGGATGACGCGCAACATGCCACAGGAATACCTCCAGGGCGCGGTGAACGCGACGTTGATGGGTCGGATCGGCACAGCTGAGGAGATCGCCAACCTCGCCTTATTCCTTGCCAGCGACGAGGCAAGCTTCATCACCGGCACCGAGACCGCGGTGGACGGCGGCTACACACTGGTTTGATGCCATGTATCAACTGATCAACGCTGGCCCAAGCCCTTACGGCCGTAAGGTTGCGGTGGCATTGCACGAGAAGGGGATCGCGTTCGAGACAGTCTTGGACTTACCTTGGGGCGAGGCGCATGCAACACGAGCCCACAGCCCGCTGGAGCAACTGCCGATACTGCTCCCTGACGACGGCGAGGCGGTCTACGATTCGAGCTTTATCCTAGACTGGCTAGAGTGGACTCATCCCATGCCAGCGCTTTTGCCCACGCAGTTGTCCGCTCGGCTTATCGCAAGACGCCAGCAAGTGCTCGGCGAGCGGTTGATGGAAATCGCACAATCGCTGATCTTCGAGTACCATCGCACCGACCCCGCTCAGGCAACGATCGAGCGGCAGACTCGCAAGATCGGGCGCGGTCTCGCAGCGGCCGAGCACTTGGTCGGGCAAGACCCGCCAGGTAATGGCCCGCCACATCTCGGTCGGATTGCCTTAGGGACGACGTTGCTGTGCTGGGAATTTGTGGTCGCGCAAGGCATGACCCGACCGATCGAGGTGCTCGTTTGGCGTTCGAATTTTCCGGCGCTGACCGAACTGATTGAGCGGCTCGAAACGCGGCTGTCGTTCCTAGCTACGCGGCCTTTGCCGATGGACGTGGACATCACGGGCGAAGTCGCCTGACTCTGTGCGGAACGCATTTGGCGCCCGGAACGGCCCCGGGTTGGGATCCGGCCTGCCCGAGCCGTTGCCTAGGGCTTCTGGAGGTGCCACCCTTAAATCCACCAGATTAAAAACGTATCGAGACTTCGGCGATCTCTTTTCAGCGCGCTTTATATGAATAGATGGAGCCGTCTTCTGGAGATTTGCGAAACTGCCCAACACAACTCACTGGTTTCAAAAATCAATCCTAATTTCCGTTCTATATTCGCATCTGCACGCGCGGTCCCAACATCACGAATTTGTCAGAACATTTGCCGTACTGCCATTATTCGGGTGCCTTGCGCAATCAGCGATTCAGCAGATTCAATTGCCGTCGACAACAAGCTTTGAGTGTTTGCACTAACATTGCAGCATTTTCCACAATAGTGTTGACGAAAGTGACTGCTTGATGCATCTTCAAGTCACAAACAAATCTAATTTCGCTGCACAAGTGCAGAATAGGAGGCACCTGATGAGTCGCACCGACGCGCTGAATTCCTTACTGATTACGCGCGACACGCCAGTCGGGTTTAATCTTGAGAGCATAAAGAAGAAGGCCGTAATTCAGCTGATGGGTTCGCGTCTTTGGGGTCGATTTAATCCGAACCACTGGGACCCTGTTTACGCTGCCGCAACAGGTCTTTCTGCACCGATCCAAACGGGAGAAATGTCCTCGGCCTATCTGGCCGAAATGTGTGTGAATCACTTCGGTGCTCAGATGTTTAGCAATGCCCGCATGGTTTGCAAATATGTGGCCTCTACGCTGGCTAACGAAGTTATCGTTACACATGGCGTGGTCAAAGAAAAAACGCCCAAGGGAAATGGTTTCAGGTTCACAGTCGATATCTGGAGCGAGAACGAAGCGGGCGAAAAGAAAACAGTCGGCTGGGTGGAAGTCGATGTTGGTGTTTGAATAAAGCAAGGGAACGAAAGATGAGAGCTGATACCATCCGAACTGACGCCCTTCGTCCGTTGAGCGATATACAAATAGAGCAGACGCGCGAATTTATTGATAGCCTAGAGCAAGGGTCTCAAACCTATTGGGATATGGTTGAGATTGGTGACGAGCTATCCCGAGATCTCCATATTACGCCCGAATTGGTGATCCTTTATGCTGACGCTGTCGAGGACTTCAATCCGTGGTATGAAGCATGGAAGATGAACACATGGCATATCAAAGGTGAGTCCCCCTTCGGCGGTGCTATTGTGCCGCCGGTTCTGGTTTCGCATTTCGTTTTGTCTGTGCAATTTGACCATAACAAACCGTTTGCGATAGGTTCAATCCACACATTTCACGACTCCGAGATTCTAGCTCCTATTCCCGTTGGTGCGACCGTGAGGATCGCGACCCGGGCAACCGATAAATATGAAAAGCGCGGAAGGCGGTATGTCCGGCACGAAGTGAACGTCACTGACGTTGAAAACGGAACGCTTTATTTTCGCGAAACGCGGGATATTCTGTCGCTATGATAACGCAACAACACGCGAGTACTCCGATCGTGGAAGGCTTGTTCGAAATTGTCGCGGGAACTCCAAAACTGATCGGTTCGCAGTGCCATGGTTGTAACACGATTTATTTCCCGCAAGCACTAAGTTGCCGGAACCCTAAATGCCGAGACAAATCGGTTGAGCAGACATTCTTGCCTCATTGCGGCACTCTTTATAGCTATACCGTGCAGAGATATCAGCCACCACCTTTGTTTCGGATGGACCACTGGTCGCCATATGCTTTGGGCCTTGTTGATCTGGGTAAGGGGTTACAAGTAATGGGCATGCTGACTGGCATAAAGTTAGACGAGATAGCCATCGGGATGGCACTCAAACTCGTAGTCGAGCCGCTGTATTCTAATGCCGATATTGGTGAAAAACTGACGTACAAATTTGCGCCAGCGGAAAGGGCAGGTGCAGCATGACAAGGTCAGTTTATGTATTAGGTGCAGGCGCACATCCGTGGGGGAAATGGCCAGACAAGCCGCAGCTTCAACTCGCACATGAAGCCATGAATTTGGCGCTCGCAGATGCGTCATTAGCTTGGCCCGACGTTCAAGGTCTTGTTGCTGCAAGCTCTCGGTTTGAGGGGGGTATGGGCTGGGGTCTGCATGCTAATGAAGTTGTTCAGTCGGTCGCTGAACAAGGTATCCCATGCATTAATGTTGGTGGTGCGTGTGCTGCAGGAGCGGTGGCATTCCAAACAGCTTATGCGTTGATTGCCAGTGGGCAGCATGATGTTGTTGCGGTTTTGGGCGCTGAACGAATGCCTAAAGGCTTTATCCCGCGTCCACCAGGTAGCCCTGATGATATCAGCGATAGTGATTATCTGCGTTGGGTGGCGATGGGGGCAACAAACCCAGCCTACTGGGCTATAGAAGCCAACCGACGTAAATATGATTTTGGCACAAGCGACGAAACCCTAGCTCGGGCTACGGTCATGATGCGGAAAAATGCGAGTGGTAACCGTCTCGCACGCTTTCGCGCAGCCACGAGTGTCGAAGAAGTGCTTGCATCACCGATGGTTGCCGATCCGCTGCATCTTCTAGAAATTTGCCCAGTCAGTGACGGTGCCGCAGCGATCATTTTGGGTACAGAAAAATATACTAGGAAAACTGGGCGCAAGGCAGTGGAGGTTGCGGGCTGCGCAATCGCTACCGGCCATTTTGGTGACCCAGCACGTCGTATTCCGACGGTATCGACTAACGTTTTACCCAATGTTTCTCACACGAGTGAGGTTGTAAATGCCGTCAATCGCGCATGTGAAATGGCAGGAATTGGACCAGAGGACGTTGATGTATTAGAAATGGCAGACAATACAGTCTGGCACTTGCTATCCTGGCCCGAGCTGTTTGGTTTTTATGAACCCGGACAAGGCGACTGGATGCTCGACAATGGCAAGCTTGAAATCGGTGGCCAGTTATCCGTGAACCCTAGTGGCGGCTTTTTGTCTTTTGGCGAAGCAACGACTGCGCAGGCGGTTCTTCAGATATGCGAACTTACGTGGCAACTTCGCGGAGATGCAGAAGGGCACCAAGTCCCTGATGCGACGATAGGTATGTCAGCAGTGTTAGGTTTGGGCGCGAATGGCGGGTCGGTTATTCTGAAAACCTGAGACACTGTATCGAAGAGACTGGCGCAGTTTCGGACATTTCTCTGTGCTGATTTAGCGCCAACGTAACATTGATCGATTGAGCGAGGCAACTGACCGGACGCCCATCAATTTCATATCGCGTTCTATTTCGTCACGCAGTTTGCCCACTATGCGCTCGACGCCCGGTTGCCCTGCTGCGGCCAGTGCATAAAGATACAAACGCCCGCCGGAGCACGCTGTTGCTCCTGCGGCGATTGTCTTGAGGACATGGCTGCCACGCCGGATGCCGCCATCGCAGATGATGTCGACCTTGCCGCCCACGGCATCAGCGATTTCGGATATCTGGTCAAATGGGGAGCGCGAACCGTCCAACTGCCGTCCGCCATGGTTGGATACCATGATGGCGGTCGCGCCAATACCAACGGCGCGCTTCGCATCATCTGCGGACATGATGCCTTTCAGGCAAAACTGGCCACCCCAATCGGAGCGGACCTTATTGTTTGTTGGGTCGGCGTTCGCTTTCCATTCAACACAGGCTTAGCGTGGTTATCTGTGTAGCGGCTGCGTGATGGCAATTATATTAGCGGCATACAATCCGCGACAAGACATGTCGCCTCACTGCCTTTTTATCCTCTAAAGTTTCCTTTTTGGAAGGTCGACATTTCCGTCACGAGTACCAATCGAAATGACTGTCCGCTTCCGAGCAGTTCTTCCTGTGCGACGGATGACTTTAATTGGGCGCAAAGCCGTCGGACGGCTCGCGGCGCAATTGCAGCCGTTGCCGACTTGTAGGTTGTTAAGCTGACTGTTCGGGAGTGGCGGGCAGGGCAATTATGCTATCGCCATGATCACATGGGTATTTGTTATCTCTCTGTTATCGGCAAATACCTTCGCTGTTATCAACGCAGCACTTCCCTGTTATCGAGATTTAAATTCCCTGTTATTTTTTTAGGGAATTCGGTCGAAAAGCGCAGGCATACTGCGGGTTCCGTGACACAAGGCTCTCTTAATCGACCTCGAAAATTGATATTTTCCCTGCTGTTTCCCTAATAACAGGGAATCTCAGGCAGAGACCCTTTGCTAATCGCTGGGCACACCTCCACTTTTCGCAGGGAGTTTTGAAAGCTAAACTGGCTTATTGCGGTTACGCTTTGCTGTGGGGTCAGGTGCTTCTGAACGCCCGCAACCCGATGAGCGATTACGACCTGGCTGACCAT
>Ga0214919_10004108_pt1 | contig 21422 bp, 19 predicted proteins | sample LL1503_MetaG_FD_177994 | JGI IMG/M metagenome (GOLD analysis project Ga0214919, IMG submission 177994) | Freshwater microbial communities from Lake Lanier, Atlanta, Georgia, United States - LL-1503 | ecosystem: Environmental > Aquatic > Freshwater > Lake | place: USA: Georgia | collected... | reverse complement strand
CTAGTGCTAGTGCTAGTGTAGAGAAAAATCCGGCAAAATTAAAGCGATTCATCGAAGATAAATGTATTGTCGAATATGTTGATGCAAGTGAAAGCGAAACCATGCTTGTTGCAATAAATGAAAAGGTATTATCTGGTGGTTCAAATATACATACACATATGGAAATTCACGAATCATTTCTTTTCAGTATGCTTTGTAATATGGTCAATTATTTGGAAAACAATCCAGCCACACGTAATAATTTTTCCTGTGGGCAAACCAAACAAGCCGTTTCTATATATCATACAAATCACCAAGTACGTATGGATAAAGCCGCTGTTGTTCTTAATAGTGGACAGACCCCATTAGTTAAATCGCGATATCTTGAACACGTAAATCATGAAGGCAATCCATATGGCGAAAATGCAATTGTTGCAATTATGTGTTATACTGGGTACAATGTGGAAGACGCCGTTTTAATAAATGAAGGGTCATTGAAACGCGGACTTTTCCATACTACTTATTATTCAACTTATGAAACACACGAAGAAAAAGGGAAATCGCAAAACGGTGAAGCAACAACAGAGAAAATTTTTGCAAATATAGAGAACCTGCTTACAAATGGTACAAAGGTTAATGGCAAAAGGCTCGGTTTTGAATATGATAAATTGGACGAATATGGGCTCGTTAAAGAAGGCACTGAAATTCACGACAAAATCGCGCTTATCGGCATGACATCGGGCATTAGTACTAGCGGCGATCGTTTCGATGAATCCGTGAATTCCAAAAAAGGTCAGCTCGGAATTGTAGACAAAACTTTTATAACAGAAGGCGAAGAAGGACAGCGTATTGCAAAAGTGCGAGTTCGCGAAATACGTATTCCGGCATTAGGCGATAAAATGGCATCTCGTGCAGGTCAAAAAGGCACTGTAGGCATGATTATTCCAGAGGCAGATATGCCATATACACGCGAGGGTTTGCGACCAGATATTATTATTAATCCACATGCTTTGCCAACACGTATGACAATTGGTCAATTAGTGGAATGTATTTCGGCTAAGGCGGCGGCATTACAAGGCGGATTCGCCGATTGCACTGCTTTTACAAATAATAGTAAAGAAAATATCGGCAAATTCGGAGAACTGCTAACAACATTAGGTTATCATTCATCGGGAAATCAGATAATGTACAATGGTATGACAGGCGACCAAATTGACAGTCAGATTTTCATTGGTCCCACATTTTATATGCGTTTGAAACATATGGTAAAAGATAAAGTGAACTATAGGACGACGGGTCCTAGAAACGCGCTAACAAGACAAACTGTCGGCGGACGCGCAAATGACGGCGGCTTACGTATAGGTGAAATGGAACGCGATGTAGTCATTTCACATGGGGCAACCAATTTTTTGACAGAATCAATGATGGAACGTGGCGACAAATATTACATGGCTGTATGCAATAAAACGGGAATGATTTCTATATACAATTCATCGCGTAATTTGTTCATGAGTCCTATGGCAGACGGACCTATCAAATTCACAGGTTCTCTCAATGATTCAGATAAAATGCGAATAATAAATATCACACAATTCGGTCGTTCATTCAGTATTGTATGTATTCCTTATTCTTTGAAATTGCTTATACAAGAATTACAATGTATGAATATTACTTTGAGAATACTAACAGAAGAAAATATTGAACAAATAGAGAACCTGACATTTTCTAGAAATATAGATAAATTGTCAAAACGTTCTGTTGGCAAATTAAGCGAAGTTGTGCACGATATTCGCCGCGCATTACAACTTGAACAACAGGCGAAAACGAAACGCGAATTACCGTCGCAGTTCTCTTCTGTTAGTTCAGACGAAGGTTTTGTACTCGATTCAAAACAATCTGAACAATATGATTTTTTTAGAACTCCAGAATCGTCTGAAGAATTCAATCCTAAAACACCGGAAGGAACACCACCCGAAGGTTCACCATATGTCAATATTGCAGTAAGAGAATCGCCCGAATATGCCAAAGACTCGCCAGCATTTGTTACAGAATTGACCGACAATGATACTACTTTCGCAAAAGAGTCGTCTGCAAATGCCAAAGATTTGACAAAAGGTGACCAAGAATATCAAATAAATGATCTTGTACAAATAAAAGGTGGTTCCAATAAAATGTGGCGTATTAAAGAAAAAGGACCACAGTTTACAACATTAGAGAACCTGTCTCCAACAAATGACGAAGACACCATAAAAATTGTCGAACCACATCAAATATATCATGCAACATATATAGCCCCCAACTTGAAAATGCCTACAGAATATGATATGTATGGTATAAAGGAAGGCTTAGTAGAAGGCAATACTGTTAGCACAGTTCCAAATATGTATGGTATACCGCCAGGTGGTATTCAAATAAATCCTACATTTGTTGTAGGAGATAATAATACATTGCCTACTAATGGTAGTGGTGAAGTTGCTAACAGTGGATCTTTCAATGGCGGAGCTTCTGATATTGGAGAACCTAGCAAGACAATAGGAAATAGTAATTCTCCTGAAAAAAAAATACAATTTAAAGAAAATATAAAAGAAGAAGCTGAAGAAAAAAGTTCTGGAGGAGAAATTTCTTCAAATTCATTTTTCGATTTTTTGAAAATCCGAAAAATAATGTAAACTATCTAACAAAAAATTGATAAAACAGTTTAAATAATCTGAACATATATATTAAAAGACAATGTCAAATCGCGTATTACAATTATATAAATCGAGAAAATATTTGCTTGAATTATTGGATGAGCAAAATTACGATGTTTCAAATTACGAAAATTTCAGTATTAATGAAGTAGATGCAATGGCAATGAATTCTCAATTAGACATGCTTCTAAAACGTAAAGATGCAGAATCATTCGTCTATGTCAACTATGTGAAGAAATTGAGCGCAGACACTTTAGAAAGATTAGTGGAAGATTTATTTGAAATTGAAATGGTTTTGAAAGATAAAACAAAAGATCATATTATTATGATTTTGGACAATGAACCGAATCAAACTACTATTGATAAAATTAAATATATATTTGATAAAGACGGATATTTCATTATTCCTTACAATATTGCTAGGTTACAATTCAATATATTAAAACATGTTCTAGTACCAAAGGCAACTGTATTAAAAGAAAATGAAATAGACGCACTATTCAAAACATTTAATTTGTCGAGTTCTTCAAATTTGCCGGAAATATCGCGATTTGATCCACAAGCAATGGCAATTGGAATAAGACCCGGTCAAATATTGAAATTAGAAAGGAAAAGTCCTACAGCTATGAATTCATTATATTATCGTGTTTGCATTTGATAGGTTTTCTTATTCGATTATTATTTGCAATACAATTTTTTTTTCAAGGTATTAAGTTTATAATATTTATATAATATAGATATTATATGAGTTTTACACCACCATCAACATCAGATACAAATAATGAATATATAATTGCTACAATACTAACAGATCCTGATTTAAGCTCATTATTTACTTTGGCTAATTATAATCAACAATGGAACAAAGCATCTCTCATACAAACTATTCAAGAAATTTTAGCAAATGGTACATCGACGACAAATCCATTAATACCACAAAAACATACTGTTAGTCCTCCTATAATAACATCTTCTCCTGATTCACAAAAATCTTCTACATTGAATTTAAATGCAAACAATGAATTTAATAAAAATATTATGACAGTTAGTGATAATAATTCGAATACTTATAATTTAGTAAATACAGGAAATAATTATGAAGGAAAAGACGGTAATATCACTATGCAAGTAAATAATCAATCTATTTTACAAGGATCGGATATTAATGTTGTCTACAATATTCCAAAAATAACAGACATGGACGCAATAATGGATTCAAGCGGAAATTATATTTCCAGAAATACAGGAAGTCAAAAATGTCTATATAAAACTCTTTGCACAAAAAAACATTTTTATAAACCTAATTGCGAAACTGTTATAAAGGACGATGGTAATTGTGCATGTAATTGCTCACCAGAAGAAATTTACAATGAATCGGGAAAACCGCATATGCACTGTGAAACAAAAGATTTAAGTAATACTATACTCAATTATTTGGATGATATAACTTCTATTGAAATGAGTTTTCCAGTGTCTTATACTTCGAATAATCCGGCAACAATAACATATGATCCGGACATAGATTATTTAAGTAATTTAATCGCAGATTATTACATTCTATTATTACAAAATGATAGTAAGCAGGTAAATAAAAATGAGACAGGAGTTGTAAACGATTCCAAAACTCAATCAAAACATCAATTATATGAAGATGCAAACGAATTATATCAAGACAACTATACTAAAATAATAAACATATCTGTTGGCATTATTCTCAGTAGTTATGTAATATACGCAATATTGAAAAAATAATCTAATATAATATTTATATATTATAGATATTATGCCAAATACAACATCACCTGCAACATCATTACCTGTAACACAGTTGAATCCTACATTACCAGTAAATCCTAATTTTGTTACATTTAAACCACCTACAACTAATCCAACACAATCAAATTCTGATAATTTAGATTCAGTTGATATAGATGAATTTAAACCATTAGCATATTCATTTGAACCGTCTGATTTTTATTATTACAATGCACAAAATCCTCTAGGCATAAATTTCTTAGAAAGTGTTTTCAATAATGGAATAAATTATAGCGACCCCAGTTATGTAAATTTTGATGTTTCAAATCAATATCAAAATCCTAATAGTTCATATTCTATTCCTTATCAAATATTACAAGATAAATGTGCTAATCCGGATAAATTGATTCAAGATATTAGTAGTTCATTATATACATATTTGAGTAATGAACCTTTGAATAAAAGTGGCAATTTTGGAAACGATTTAATAAATTCTTCACCAAGTTCAATCAGTATAGTTGATAATTATGGAATTAAACATACATATTTTCCAAATCAAAGCAACGATCCAAATAACTATATTAATATAAATCAAAATCCTGAAGATCATACTTTTTATGGAGATGTAAGTATTAATTATATAAATGGTGATAATAATTCGAATGATCCAAATAATAATTATAAATTATTAACTGGAGATAATTATACTGGTTTTTCATCTTTAATAAAAGATTCTGGTGGAAACAAATTTGTAACAGATAATTCTAATAATTTTACGAATGGATGTTTATACATATATAACTCTAGTAATGGTGGAAAATATTATGATATTAGTAATACAAATTGTATTGGAAATACTCATGATTTAACAAAATTTAACGATTCTGATAATAATATTGATTTATTTATGAATAATTTAAGTTCTATGAGTTTTGATTTATTTCCAGATTATTCATCTGTTAATTCATATATTAATCCAGAAGAAACAAACAAAACATATAATCCACATATAGAATCACTTATAAATTTAATTGCAAATTATTATATAAATTTGTGTAAAAATAAACAAAAAGCTGAAAAATATCAAAATTTAGTAACTAATACAAATAGTAGTGGTTCAAATGATTTATATAATGATTCAATAGATAATTATTATCGTGAATATACACGTATTTTTAATATATCTGCAGGATTAATTGTAACAATAGGTATTATATATAATTTATCAAAATAAAATTATATCATGAATGTATATAATTTATGTCTTATATATGGGTTTATGAAAGTAATATTAATTTAAATACATTATCTCCTACTCCTCAAACAACTTCAAATAATTACATATCATATATTGGATATGGAAAAAATTCAGATCCAAATAATAATGGTTATTCAATTACAAATTATAATTCTTTTGTTGAAGTAAATAATTATTTAAATAATCAAATAAATGATTTCAAAAATGCATTTAATGATAGTAGTAATATCAATACCACTAGTAATATTGGAAATATTAAAGGAAAAACAATGTCTCAACGATTTCAAGATATTTATAGTATGCAACAAACACTTATGAATATTATGCAAGGATCATTGACAAATTATTATAATATATCCGATCCTTCTGCAATTAATACTGCAAATCCTTCTACAAAAATGAGTTATGATAAATTAAGAAATAATATACTCAATTATACGAATTACAATGAAAAGATAAATAATGGTTTAGATCAATTGAATGGAACATCAAATTCCGTTACTTATTCTCAAAATATTTTACTAGATTCTACAATATATTCTACTGTTCTTTGGACTATTTTAGCAATTTGTTTGCTATATTATATTTTTATAGGATTATAAATATTATTGTAATATATAATGCCTATTAAATATCAAAATTTAAATTTAAATTTAAATTATAAAGACTGTGTTAGTCAAATAAATAATTCAGTTAATAATTCTGGATTATACGCAAGTGAACTGGATGATATTATTAGTGGAAATTCTAGTATGAATAGTATAAATTTACCGGATATTCAAATACCTACTGGAACACCAAATTCAGGTGAAACATATGATTTTCTTGCAGCAATTAATCCTAATATTAAGGATGATAATAAAACAACATTAGATAAGGCAAATGATGATATTTATGAATTAATTATTCAACAAAATACTATGTATATTTTTGGTTCTCTAGCATGCGCAAGTTTACTAATTGTATCTATTGTAATTGGAAAAAGATAAATATAATATTTATATACTATAGATATTATATGTCAGATTTTAATTTTAGTACTGGTGTAACTAGTGGTGCAAATTATACTTATGCAAGTGCTACAGTTGGTGGTACTACATATAATATATTACAATTATACGGAATCAGCAGTTCATTTACAGTTCAACCAAATAAAAATTTAAATATTTATCAAATATTTTTAGTTGGAGCTGGTAATAATGGTACTTCTACGGCTGGTGGATCAGGTGGTACTGTTACAATTTATGGAGGTAACTCAGCAACTACTACTACAAGTTATCCAATAAATAATTCTTATATTTTTACATGTAATATTGGAAGTACTAGTGGAACTAATACTACTTGTTCAATAACTGCTCCACCTAGTAAAACTTTACTAAATTTATTTAATTTAAATACCGAGCCTACTCCTATTGTATCAATTGGAGGTACATCAGCAATAATTGATGGCTCAGATGGAATATTAAATTATTATACAAAAGTTAATTATGGTGGTGGTGGTGGTCTAGGGAATTCTCATAATGGTGGTGCAGGTGGTGCAGGTGGTGGTGGTGGTGGTGGTACTAGTAATAAAAAATCAGGAGGCGAAGGTGGTGTAGGAGGTAATAAAATTAATAATTACATTGGTGGCGGTGGCGGTGGCGGTGGAGGTCGAAACGGTGGTAATGGTGGTAACGGCGGTGGTAGTTATGGTGGTAGCGGCATTAGTATTACTGGTGGTAATGGTGGAATTCCTTATAGTTCTTATACTGCAAATAGTTTTGGCGCTGCTGGTGGTGGTGGTTATGATAATGGTGGTGCAGGCGGTTTATATACTGGTGGTGGTGGTGGTGGTGGTACTACAGGCGGAGCTGGAGGATCAGGAATAATTATTATAGTTTATACAGTTATACCAAATACAACTAATCCTGTAACTACTAATCCAAAAACTACAATGCCTGGAACTACAATGCCTGGAACTACCATGCCTGGAACTACAATGCCTGGAACTACCATGCCTGGAACTACTATGCCTGGAACTACAATGCCTGGAACTACCATGCCTGGAACTACCATGCCTGGAACTACCATGCCTGGAACTACCATGCCTGGAACTACCATGCCTGGAACAACAATACCTGAAACAACTAATCCTACAACAATGCCTGGAACTACCATGCCTGGAACAACAATGCCTGGAACAACAATGCCTGGAACTACTGTACCTGAAACAACCATGCCTGGAACTACCATGCCTGGAACTACCATGCCTGGAACTACTAATCCTACAACAATGCCTGGAACAACAATGCCTGGAACAACAATGCTTGGAACAACAATGCCTGGAACAACAATGCTTGGAACAACAATGCCTGGAACTACAATGTCTGGAACAACTAATCCTACAACAATTCCTGCAACTACAATGCCTGCAACTACAATACCTGGAACAACTAATCCTTATACAACTAATCCTTATACAACAATGCCTGGAACTACAACTCCTTATACAACAATTCCTGGAACAACTAATCCTGGAACAACAATGCCTATAACAACTATGCCAAGAACCACAATGCCAAGAACCACAATGCCAAATACAACTCCTAATATTACAGTTAAACCAATAATTTTTCCAACACCCGATAAAAATTTAACAAATTATCTAAGTATTTTGAATAGTTTTACTAACGGAGAATTACAAAATAAATATAATTCAATTGAAAATGTTTTACAAAATGAAAATAGATTAAATATTATAAATAGCACATATCGGAAAAGATATATTGAATATATTAAAATCATTTGTATTGTAATATTTGCAACTATTTGCATTTGGTTATGCATGACAATTGATAAAAATTTTCCATTACCAGAAGGTTTCATGACATTTATTATTATAATTATAATATCAGTAACTTTGATTTATATATATTATATTTATCAATATATTTTAATACATAATACAATAGATTATGATCAAATAGATTATCATGGACCTGCTTTAGTACCTGCTAGTACATCTACTCCAACACCAACAAGTACTATAAATCCAAATGCAATATCTCAACCTTCAGCATGTCCAATATGTCCAGCAAATTATTCATACAATGGATCATATTGTCAAGTTAGTTTATAAAATTATATAAATAAAATATAGTAATGACTGGAAATTCTAATTCAATCAATTTTCCAACACCTAATCAAAAATTAACAAATTATATAAATAATTTAAATAATTATACAAATGGTGAATTGGAGGATAAATACAATTCAATTGAAAAAGTTTTACAAACAGAAAATAGATTAAATACTTTTAATCAGACATATCAAAAAAAATATATTGAATATATTAAAATTTTATGTGTTTTAGTATTTTCAATCATGTGTATATGGTTGTGCATAATTATAAATAAAGAAGTTTTATTACCTGAAGGTTTTATTACATTTATTATAACAATTATAATAGCAGTAACTTTGATATATATTTTTTATTTGTATAAAAATATTTTGAAACATAATATAATAGATTATGAACAAATACAATATTATGGACCTGCTTTAGTAGCTCATAGTACATCAAAACCTATAGCAATAACACCTGCACTATCAATAAATCCAAATTCTCAACCTAACTCATGTGCTGCATGTCCTGCAAATTATTCATATAATGGAAATTATTGTGAATATAATTATCGGTAAATATATATATTATAAAAGATAATATTTATATAATATAGATATCATGTCATCACCTCCTGGTACAACAAATTCTGTCACAACAAATCCTGGCACAACAAATCCTGGCACAACAAATCCTGGTGCAACCCTTTCTAATACAACAAATCCTGGCACAACAAATCCTGGTGCAACTCTTTCTGGTGCAACCCTTTCTAATACAACCCTTTCTAATACAACAAATCCTGCTACAACAAATCCTCGTGCAACAAATCCAGGAATAACTCTTTCTAATACAACAAATCCAGGAATAACTCTTTCTAATACAACAAATCCAGGAATAACTCTTTCTAATACAACAAATCCAGGAATAACTCTTTCTAATACAATAAATCCAGGAATAACTCTTTCTAATACAACAAATCCAGGAACAACTCTTTCTAATTCAACAAATCCTGGTGCAACATTATCATCAAATCCAATTATAACAAATTTACCAACAACAAATAAAAAAACACAACCTACAAATAATAATTCAAACCCAAATAGTATCAATAATATTTTAGCACAAGCAAGTCAAAATCAAAAAAATACAAATATCCAAATAGACAAACAATATGAAAATCAACGTTTAAATACTCTTAATGATACTTACAGAAAACGTTATATTGATTATTTGAAAATTGTGTTAGTAGTTATTATTACACTTGTTTCTATTTGGCTTTCTCGTATACTGGAAAATATGGAATTTATTTCATCTTCAATAAGTAATTTTATATTAATAACGATAATAAGTATAAGTTTTATTATTATTTATTTAATTTATCAAAGTATTAAAAAACATAATATAATTTTATATGATCAAATAGATTATAAATCACCTTCTTTAATTATACCCTCGACAAATGGACCAAATCAACCTACACCAACCATTTCTTCATCATCGTCGTCATCATCATCATCATCGTCATCATCATCAGGTTCTCAAGAACAATGTACTCAAGCTCCTATAATCGCAAATATATTACAATTATTTAATCCTTATGATATCTAACAATATAAGGTATATTATCATAATAATTTATTCTATAACTAATATAGAATAAATATGGGAGAACCATCACCAAACGATACAATAATATACGGAGATCCTCAGCCAAATTATTACAATACTGCTCTTGCTCAATTAATATCTACATACACAGATTTAGTCAATAAAGTACAAACACAAAATCAAAATATCGATAAACAAATTCAACAATATTCACAAGAACATTCCACTGATTATAAAAAATCATTTTATGAGAACCAATCCACCGAATATTTAAAAAATATATACATTTATTTATTTTATATTTATGCATTATTTATATTAATTATTATTTTCATTCTAGTTTTTAATGGAAAATTAACAGATTTTTATATGATATTGTTAGTAGTAGGTTTAATTGTGTTTCCATTCATCATTTATCCAATTGAGCAATTTTTATACACATTTTTCAAATATATTTACGATTTTTTTACAGAACAAGTATTTTCTAATGTTTACATGAATGGCGCATATTAGAATGTAGGTTCATCTAAATCATTTTCAGAAACACTCGATGTATCTCCGCCATCATTAATATCATGTTTCAAACGAATATTTATCCAACCATTCGCAGTATGTTTTGAGAATATCTTGTCCAAATATGCATGCAACTCTTTCGCATTCGGACCTTTGTTTCCATAAGTGCTCTGATGCCAATTCGAAAACTGATAATTCAGTTCCATCTTCTTTAAACTATAACCTTCCGCACGCTCAATCTTCTCCGCAATAAATTCGCTAATAGTATCCTGTTTCGCCCTGTAAGCATTACTAGAAGCAATAACGCGTTCACATTGTTCAACTTTTCCACCGGTCTCAATTGCCTTCTTCACAAGTAGAGCCATGAACACAGTCTTCCATCCTTCAAACTTCTCCACAATCGGCTCTTTCTTGAATTGATAAGGTTTATCCAGATCTCCTTGTACCGGATTGTCTGTAAACAATGACATGAAATCCACCACACGAATACGACGCCATGTACCGTGATCTTGCGATCGAATTTCCATCATGTTATTTGCTAACAGAACCAATTTAAATTGCGGTATATATGAGAGCGCTTCCACCATAAAAGGCGCGCGACATTGAATCGGATCTAACGAACTCGTCAATTGCTTCATTGTGCCTTCATTTATTTTCTCGCCTTTAGACGGTTCATTCATAACCGCGTATCTCACACCCTTTAGTTGCACCAATTCAGGTGTAAGTCCACCAACCTTTGCACGCTTATCTGTTAGCAGAGTTGTCGGAATATCGCCCTTGTATTCGCCCAAACATTTGTCCAATAATGTCACCAAAACTGATTTACCGTTTTCACCGACACCAATATAATTATGAAATGTCTGGTTCGTAGAATCTCCGATCAAAATAGATGCCAAATGATCCCACATATATTTTTCCAGATCCGGTTCTGGAAACAGCTTGTGCATAAAATCAGCAATTTCTCTTAGCACATTCGCATGTTTTACTGGATCAATATTTACATAATCAATATTAGTAGATTTTGTAATATAATCCTCCGGTCTTCCGTCTCTGAATACGCCCTCCTTCAAGTCCCAAACACCGTTATTGAAGCAAAGAAGATAAGGATTTGTATCCGTATTCTTGTAGAAATTGCGGTCATAGAAAAGTTCCTTCGCTTCCGTCATGATATTCTTCTTGTCATTCGTTGTCCCCAATTTAGTAATAATGTTGGATGCCTTTTCGATTTTACGGTTGAGCATTGTTCGGCGCTCGTCGTCTTCTGCCATTGAATCCCTCAATTCAGTCATTTCCATTGATTTTTTCATGTAAATTCTGCGCAAAGTCGTGGATATAGCATTTCGCAATGAAGTGCCCGAATCATTTTTTACCCACCTGTTATTTTCAAATGCATACCATTCACCTGCTTTAACGCTCACACAGACAAACAGATATTTGTACATTTGATAAAGCACGGATGCAATATCGAAATCAGTACAACCAGCCGGTTTTGTTGCATTAGTATTGTTAGCAGAATTCAAGGTTTGTTCAATATGATAATTCAAAGATTCTTCCTTAACTTTGTTTAATTTTTCGGCAGGAGCATGCTGTTTCGCCCAGTAGAATATGGATTTGTATCCTAGTTGTTTGTCTTCGCATCTATTCCATTTATCCCACATATTTTCAGAAATACTACTGAAATCGAAATCGGCGGCTTGTGCGCTGAACACTACCCATACAATAAATAGTTTTTCGCTAGTATTATGAAGCGCCCAACCAACTTCGCACCATTTTTTATAAGAACCTTTTTCATAATATGAAGCCGGTAAAATCATAGTATACTGGATAATTTCGTGAATTTTGTAATCTTCTATTGGCGATATTGTTTCTAAAAATGCTTCATATATTTCGGCGAGTTCTTCGCGCGTTTTTACGTCCATTATATTTATTGATTTTCCACCGCTAGAATTTGATGCGCGTTTTTGTATTTTGTTTTGTTTTGAATTGTCGTTTGATCCCATTTTAGCAATTTCAGAAATAATTTCATTTCGAATAAATGGATCATAATGTTTAGTATGTCTTGCGCTCAATAAACCGATGTCTTTCAACATATTGAAACTGCTAACATCTTCATTGAACATTTTCATCTGTCTGTCTGTCGTATCATATGTAACTGTCATATGATGCGTTAGTTTATAGGTTTCATTTTCTGGTTTACAAGATCCAACTAATTGCCAATTATTACGCCCGCTTGTAATACACTCGTCAAATACGTCTTCCCAAGTATTCACTATTGGCAAATCGATGATATCCGGTAATTGTTCAATCATTTTTGCGCGAATATACTGTTGAACCTGACGATTCGCCATAATTCCGATAATAATATGCAGTCCATCTTTTGTCTGTTTTCCCGGCTGAATATTTACATTCGGTTTTTGAAATACGAAAACTGGAAATGATGTGGTATCATCAAAGTGATATATAGACTTCAATATTTCTAAATATTCGTCGCAAATAACGAAAATATCATTATCTGTATGTATGCGCTCTGTAACCGAAGATTCAAATCTGAAATCGAGATCACATAAAATTGCGCCCTTGTCTAATTGTTTTTCTGTTAGATGTTCGGCTTGTTTATTGATAAACGTGTTTTTCACATATAATTCTAAAAATATGTCATATTCGTCATCAGGAATATAATAAGATCCTCCGAAAATTTTTAGTTTATCATTTCCTATTCGCGTGTTTGTTATTTTTTGCGAAGGGTTTTCCTTGTTGTACATATGTCTTCTTAGAAAATCTTCCAAATTACGATACTTCTTTTTACTGGATTTTAAATTTTTTTCAATATTTGTGCTTACAGAATGAATATCATTATCTATTGCACTACTCATGTTTTATTATAATAGTACGATATATTTATATAATTTAAAAAAATTTATAAGATTTTCTTATCAATTTTTTGCGGGGTTTATTGTGTTTACTGCATATTTAGTAACAAATTATAATTATTTTGTAAATCTATATAATATTACCAAAAAATTGAAAAGAAATGCTGACAGAAAAAATATGGAAACATCGTCTCTTCATAGTATATAATATGCATTTCTGTATTCAATGTGACAATATGTACTATATTGGTATTAGCGAGACGGATTCTGATAAATTGACATATTACTGTAGGCACTGTGGTCATATTAATGAAGAATTAGTTACAAATGGAATGTGTGTTTTAGACACACAATTTAAAAAGGGTGAGCAAAAGTTTAACCACATTATTAATCCTTATACGAAATTGGATCCGACTTTGCCTAGAATTTATAATGTGAAGTGTCCGAATGGTGAATGTAAAACGAATATGGAGTCAGCGAAAGGACCGGCTGAAGTTATTTATATTCGATATGATGATCAGCAGTTGAAATACCTGTATATTTGTGTGGATTGTGATCATGTGTGGAAAACGAATGATAAATCGTGAGCACGTTTTCATTATTTTGGGTTTTTATTGATTTATTGATTTATTGATTAATTAATTATAGTAATATTTATTTTTTTTAGTATTTTTTGATTTGTTTTTTTTTGATTTGTTTTTTTTGGTATTTTTCGATTTAGTTTTTTTAGATGTTTTTCTCCCTCCTGCAGATTCTTGTAATTCGAGCGGCAAAGGTATAAATTGAAATTCTGGAACTTCATTAATTATACATTCTAAAAATCCGCATGTAGGAATTTCAGATTCTAATTTGTATGTTATACCATCTTCATAATCATTTGAACCATTTTCATTTGTACCTTTTAAATAATGTTCTAATTTTCCTGCTTTTGATAAATCAGGATCTATTTCAGTTCCGCCCGTGCCAACAATATATTGTTTAATTTCCATTACTGCGTCATCTACTGGTATTTGTATTATTCCTTCTTGATATAAATGTAAATCTGAACATAAATAATAATATTTTGGTGATGATGGTAAACTTGTGTATATATCTTTTAATACTTCAAGAAAACTATTATCTTTATTTATAATATCACTTTTTACAGTAGTTTTAAATTCATCTTTTTTTTCTTCTTTTTCTTTTTTTTCTTTTTTTTCCTTTTTTTCTTCTTTTTCTTTTTTTTCTTTTTTATCTTTATTTTTTTTAGTTTTTATATAAACAATTGGATGGTGACCGACAATAATTACATTTCTTATACTTTCATTTCTTTCATCTGAATATTTTGCAATTGATTCTTGAATTATATCTTTCTGATATTGTTTTAATTTATTTATATTTTCGTATTTATTTGTTTTATCATGATATTTAGGATTATAATATTTATTACTTTTATTACTAAAAAAATTATTATAACATGATAAATAATCATCTGCATCATCATCATATATGCTTGTATCAACCATCAATAATAATGTTCCATTTTTTAACATTTTTTCTTTAAAAAAATTATAGTTTACATTCTTTTTTTTGCTATAATATTCATAATTTAATATTGCACAATTACTTTCAGGATTAGTTTCCTTTCCAATAAATAGTTCTTGTTTTTTTGTATTTGTTTCTAAATCATGATTACCAAGTATCATAAAAATTGGTAAATCTGTGGGTAAATAATCAAACCCTTTTTTTAATTCTCTTGGATCAATTATTTTTATTTTTGTTGATGCATCTTTATTTTTAGAAGGATAATAATTATCTCCAGATACAATTATGAAATTATGTGGATGAGTTATTTTTTCTGATTCTAAATGTTGTTTTAAATAAGTTGTTACATTTTCTAGACAACCTTTTTTTATAGTATTATTCCAACATCCAAATTGAATAAATTTATCTTCCAATTCATCTTCTAATTCATGTTCCATTATATATTTGTTCAATATAAAAAATTGAATAATTTTTTATATCATAATTATAAATATAAAACAAACACAACAAAATGAATTCCAAAGAAATAGTCAAAGTAACTAACAGAAGTTTATATATTCATAAGTATAGTATGGATGTGTTAGAACAAAATATAAATAATTTAAACACGAAATCATTGCTTTCTACACAAATATTAACACCGGAATTTTGTGTTAAATATATTCTTGATCTTGATATTGATAACGGAAGTGAAGATTCTTATATATTTGATAAGAATTATATTTTAAAAAAACAACCTCATATTACAGAGAGCGAATTTGATATTGCTTATAATTTATACTATAACAATTAATTTCTTACAATATTTTCTTTGTAATATAATAATTATTGTTTATTTCACGCGATAATATGTAAGCACTTGTCCACATTTTGTAAAATTCCATTTTTCTTTTTTAGTATCAAAACTCCAATAAACATTGCGATTAATATTGTGTTTCCATTTCATTGGAACTAGACGGTGAAAACTTGCGCCATCATAAACCATTTCTTCTCCATTACATGTAATAGTTGCGCAAAAATGTTCATTAAGTGTATCAGAAATAGAAGCACTATCTAATTCGTAAACTGCTTTATTTATAGTAAAACGAATAGCCTTTTTCATCAAATTCGCATGTTGTTTGAATATTGTAAAAATAACAATATTAGGCAAATAATTTTCGCCTTTATTTGCAAATTGAGATATTTCATTAATATATTTTTTAATATAAGTTTTCCAGTCTAATTTATCACCTAAATCACAACTTTTTAAATATAATATATGCATAGAATAATTATCCAAATAATTCATTATTCCAAAATAATATTCTTCTGGACTTCCATATTCACCAACATTAAAAATATGCGAATTATCTGGAATTTTTTCATAAACAGATTTTATAATAACATTCGTATCAAATTCATATGCCAGATGACTTCCAGTCAAATATTGTTCAATTGCAAAATTCAATAATGCAAAAGAATCTTTTATATCTTGCGGTATTTCTTCGCCATATATATTAACACCTTTTATCATTAGTTCTCGGAAGAAATGGAAAAATTTGCGACCTTTATCGCTTATAAATAATGTTACGAAAAATGTATTGAACCAGCAATTTGAGTCTGATTGAATTGGCGTTATAATTTGACTAGGATCAATATTTCTATTTGCTTTTAAATTATGTAATAATACTTCTTTTGCTTCATCAGTATCATATTTAAAACAAAAATTCAATGCGCCGAAAATATCTGGTTTTCCAGTTGAAACTACCGTTTCTGGGTCTTTTAAATTATAATATGGTATGGAAATTTCCAACGGTTCTTCGCCTTTTGATGCTTTCTCAATATTACAACTAAATAATTGATTACGTGGTATTAATTTAAATTCCACCAATTTTTTATTCAAAGATGGAGAATAAGATTTGGATTTTTGTTTTGTCTCTATATCTCTAGCTATTTGCGCGCTTATTTTTTGTATGCTTACAGGTGTTGTTGATTGTAAAAATATGTCGTCATAATGACCTTTTACGGTTCTCTTTCTTCTTTTTTTATTTCCACCCCCATAATTTTTGTATGTATTCATTATAATAATATTCATATATTTTTATAATAAACCTATTAAAAACTCTGCCAAATATAATGTCAAATGACTACAGATAAATCAACCGTATTGCGCGGATTCAACAACCATTTTTTTGAATTTATTGATGAAATTATATTGATTTTTCCGGACAACCAGGATGTTAAGAATGCTAGAACTACATGCGATTTAATTAAAAGGGCTAATCCTACAGCTATTGTAAAAGCATGGCAAATTTTCGTATATGACAAATATAAGGATGTAATTGATAAAGGAAATATGGATTTTTTCTTTGAGAAAGATTATTCACAGGATTTGGTATATATGCAAAATGCCAATGATATTATGAAAAATATCGATGTTATTCGTGAACCATTGAAGAATTTGAGCAAAGAAAGCAAAGAAACATCGCTTGTTTATATCAAGAATTTGTGTAAATTGTCTAACATGTATACTTTATTGACTTCTAAAAAGTAAATATAAGACCATACAAAAATAATGCAATGTATATAATAAAAAGCCAATAAAAATTATCCTGTCATAAATATGATAATTTTGTAAAATATATTCGAAAATAAAATATCCGTTATTATCTTGTTCTTCTTCGTCTTCGTTATCGTCTTCGTTATCGTTATCGTTATCGTTGTTTATTATTTGTTCCAATGCATTTTCAGGTGATAATTCCATCATTCGTAATAAATCGATATGATTATCAAATACAAACATGTCTACTGCACAATAATGCCTGCATATTGGACATGATTGTGCATATAATCTCAAATAATTGACGATACAATGATCGCAATAAGCATGCATACATCGTGTTACTAATATATTATTTTCTGTTAGCACTTCATAGCAAATTGCGCATTCTTGTTTTTGTGCTATTCTTTTATGTTTGTCTTTTTTTTGTCTAACATTCAAAATATATTGAAGTTTTTCGATGGTTCTCTTTTTATTGTTTTTATTATAGAATGTATTATAAAAATTACATAATTTTTTTAGACTCGTATTTGATATATCTTCTTCTATTGTATATCGATTATCTATAATAAGTTCGCTATTTTTCATTTTGTTATATTGTCATATATTGTTATTTTTTTCTTATTATGTTTTTTGTTTTTTTTGTTTTTTTTTTTTTTTTTTTTTTTTTATAAAATAAAATTGTAAAAATTGAATAAAATATTGCATTATTTTAAAAATACAAACAAAACAATCAAATGTCCTACAAAAAAGTAGCAAAATATTCCAGCCTCTCAGTAAATGTCGAAACCACTATTGAAGATGCTGATAGTATTCAAAAAATGGCTCTTAAAAAAATTCGCGAAAATTATTTCCCGGATTACGAAGTTTTCCGTCCTTATTTGAAACATTTATATGATTTCGAATTAACACCTAATAATCTGCGTAACATTAAATACGCCATTAATGAATTGTATAGAAAAGTGAAAGAACATTTTAAAGTTCCAATAAAAAATGTAATTAAAGTCCCATTTATTAGAGAAATTTTGAATACATTGCATCCATTTTGCACACATAAAAAAGAGAAGGGACTTACAGTAAAATTATACAAAATACATAAAACATCGGAATTTACTTCTACAAAAAAACCGCTTATTTTAAAAATTTATTTCTTTAAAAATAAAATTCACAATTATGATTCGGATGTTTCTTTCATGTACGCCGAAATGTTCAGAAGAAATATTATGAACGAAATTGTATTTCAAAAATATGCTGAACAAATTCAGAAAAAAGAGAACCTGGATTTTATCGTCCCTAAAATCTATGATTTCGGAGAATTAGATTATGTTGATAAAACTCAACAATGTTTGAAATTGAAATGCTACTATATATTGATGGAAAATATAGAAGGTATTACATTGAAAGAAGCACTTGCTAACAAAGGCTCTATTTATGAGTTTGATATTGAAAAAAATGTAAGTATGGCTGATATTGCATTAAAAACGAATTTACTTCATCATAATGACTTAAATGGTAATAATATTCTGTTAGCACCTGACAATAAAATTGCGATTATCGATTTTGGAGAAGCTTCTCATGGTCCTTGTAATACTATTGTATGATTATGTTATTATGTGTAAAAATTGATTGTTTTATGTTTTATTTTTTTAATTATAAAATGGGGATCTGTATTTCAAAAAACACAATTGATAAATATATTTTAGAAGCTGAATATAAAACAACACAACCTTTTAATTTTCCAATATCTATTGGAAAAGTAATAAAAGTATATGACGGAGATACTATTACTATTGCTGCAAAATTGCCTTATAACAAATCGCCGGTATATCGTTTCAAAGTACGTTTTCGTGGTATAGATACGCCTGAAATAAAGGGACATAATGAAGACGAAAAAAATATGGCAATAAATGCGAGAAATGCGCTTAATAATAAGATTTTCGGAAAAATAGTTGAATTGAAAAATGTGGGTGTTGATAAATACGGCAGAATTTTAGCAGATATTTATTTAGATAATGAACATATAAATAATTGGATGTTAGATTCAAATTATGCAGTACCTTACTATGGTGGTACGAAACATGAATGGCATAATATTTTATAGTGAATTACGTCGTCTTTTTAAAGATGCAGATTTTGATTTTCGTTTTATTAAATGGCTCCTCACTGAATGGCTCCTCACTGCGATTTGATCATGTGCTAATTGTTCGTATATTATGTATTTTTTTTCTAAGTTTTCTTGTATTTTTTCATATTTTTTGTCAATTTCATTTTTATATTGAAGCAAAGTATCAATCAAACTTTTCATTTTTCCTAATTTCTCAGATTTTGGTATACTTGTATTATCTTTATTTTTTTCACTATCTAAAAAAGAACTTGCTTTATTTACATTTTCTTCTATTTCATCCATTTCTTGTAAAATACTGTTTCTTGCTAACAGCATTTGTTTAATTGATTTGTTATAATTCGTTTTCATAGAATAACGTGAATATTTTGACATTTTATATTATACATTTATATTTATATTTTCTTCTGTTATAATATCATCTTGTTTTTGTAGTGTCATGTTTTGACTTATTTGTTCAATAAATTGCTTTAATCGATTATTCTCATCACGTAATTGCTGAATTTCTTGCATTTGTTTATTCATAATTTCCATTATTTCTTGTGGGTTCAATTCACGTGATGGTTTGCCCGGTTCATTAATCATTATTTTCGGAATTTGTCCTTGATTTTGCTGTTGTTGTTGTTGTTGTTGTTGTTGCATCATTTTATCACGTTGTTCTTGAATTAGCTTAATTTGTTCTAATACTTCCGGTTTCATTTCCGGCTTACCTGGATCATATTTTTCCAAAAGTGTATTTATATCTTCCATGAAAAATTTCTTGATATGTGCCTCTTCAGGTTTTCTTATAAACATATCCACTGTTTTCGGCGATTCTTTCAAATAATCTGGATGCGGATTTTCCAATAATTTGCGTTTATCAAATGTATTGTGTTCATGTGAGAAAACGAGAATCGATTTAAGCGGGTCCAATTGCGCAAACGGAATCGTATAATTTTTGAGGAAATGTTTTTCTTCTGCCAATGCAGCATTATCTTCATATCTCGTCTCTTTCAATAGTTGTGTGCGAAATGCGAATGTGCCTGCTGTTGCATGATTCGGACCATAAGGACCACATTGATACATTTTCTGAATATGCTTGAAATATACGTAAATCTCGCTGCTACCAACACACAATGCATTAGGATTTTGTTGCAAAACTTCCACTGCATGTTCAACACGTTCCGGTGGATAATAATCGTCGTCGTCCATATATACGATAATTGTGCCTTTTGCAAATGTGTGCATATAATTGCGTTTTTCGCCCAAATTCATACGCTTATCGCAACGAATATAGCGAATTTGTGGAATATCTGCCGTTTTCGCCTGCACAATATCTTCAACTGAATCAGTACCGTCATCCACAATTATCCATTCCATTCGATCTTTAGGATATGTCTGGTTCTCAAAACATTGAAACATTACTGGAATAAATGGGCGACGATTGAACGTAGGTGTGCATATGCTTACAAACGGATAAAA
>Ga0214919_10004107_pt1 | contig 21425 bp, 16 predicted proteins | sample LL1503_MetaG_FD_177994 | JGI IMG/M metagenome (GOLD analysis project Ga0214919, IMG submission 177994) | Freshwater microbial communities from Lake Lanier, Atlanta, Georgia, United States - LL-1503 | ecosystem: Environmental > Aquatic > Freshwater > Lake | place: USA: Georgia | collected... | reverse complement strand
ATGGTATTTAGATTCTTGTCTATTCCTAGTGACAAGAACCCGTATGACAATCGTTTGGTGGTTGCTCAACGCCAATATTAGTTCCGAAGGTTTTGTAAAAAAATTACAGGGCACAAACTAGGCTACCTTTTTCAGTTTTTCTTTTTATGCGGCAATGGGATTGCGCGGCTTGGGCGACGCTCGCTGTCTGAACCCTGAGAAGGATTTGACCAGTATGCGACAAAGCGGGCAAAGGATCGGAATCGACCTTTCTAGATTCGTCTTTACCATCAACAGGAAGCAATTTTTCCCAAATTGGTGGTTGCAACCACAGGCTATCATTTCTTCTACCGTATGGTGCTCCAGACAAATTCCGCAGGGTTCTTCGGTCGGCCGTTTCAGTTCCGAAATTTTCAAAACCCGCGCCCGTTTTTCAGTTCGTTTGAGCCACCGGTCCACCAGCGGCACCGGTTCGACCCTTTGGGCAAGCTGAGGAGCAGCCCTTTGGGCAAGCTGAGCAGCAGCCCTTTGGGCAAGCTGAGGAGCAGCCCTTTGTCGGGCGGCTTGGCGTTGGCGGGCGCGAGGGAGGGCCGCTTCTAAGAGGGTTTTCACGCGTCCCAGCAGGGCGATAAACTCCCCTATGTGTTCAGGGGTGAAATCTCGGCTGAAAAGACCGAAGGACCGCTCTAGCACTTGTAACCAGGAGAAGGCGTACGACATTTTCAGGGTTTCAGATTGTATGCTTGGTTAGAATTACAAAAATCCGTAATTTATTTTCAATTTTTGTATTTTTAGAGTTATCCCGGTGAAGATTTAAATGTGCAAAGGGATAAAATATAACAGTATAGTATAAAATGCCACTCATCAATACCAAAGGAAGTAGCGTGGCAGCCAAAGCACCCGTTACCGCACAAAACATAGCACGGGCAAAGGCGAATGTTACGCCAATGAAGAGCGTATTTAGTAACAACACGGTCCATTATAAAAAAGGATCATCCAGTGTTGGCGTAGGTGGAGTTAGTAATCATCGCGCGAGAGGAAAAAAAACATAGAGCGGTCTCCATGTTGTGTTTTGTCCCGGTGAAGATTTAAAATGGGACATTTTAATTTTTCAAAGGTTTAAGTCAGAGATGACTCGTGCCGCAATAGTACAATGGTAGTACGATGTCCTTGTAAGACATTGACCGGTGTTCGATTCACCGTTGTGGCTTTATCAAAATATAATATTCAATGTATTATATTTTTATTTGGTCTCTTATTTGGAATGAAAAGCTCCGCCTTCGGCTCCGCTTTTCTGACAGATGACGAAACGAATGTGGAGTCATCTGGTTTCCATGATGCTCGGATCTAAATGCACGCCACAATACATTGAAACAAAACATCTCAAACAGGCAAGTGTATCTGCAAGTGCATCATGCCCATTTTCAAAATCACACCCGAATATTTTTTGGTACAATTCAGAGAGTCTGGGCGCTTTGACAAAGGTTTCGGGTACACCCAGTTCATTCGAAGATCTTCTCGGCAACACAATGTTACAAACCGGTTTGCCCATATTCATTGTGCAGTATCGTTTCATTTTACGCAGCGAATCGTCAAACAGAAGGCATGTGTCCAAACTAACGGACAAAAGTTTGTGAAAGTTTCTCTGTATTTCGATTTCAATCATTTTAACATCAAAGGCTAAATTATGGGCGACCATGGCTTGAACGCTCATATAGGCCATGTAAAAATGATGGAGCGCACCGATAATCGAAACACCATTGTCGCATTTTTCTCGAGTAACACCGGTCAACTCAGTAATGAACGGGCTAATTTCTACCTCGCTAGGGATTTTTATGTATTTGTTATAACTCTTCACAATTTTTTGTGTATTCGTATCAAATACGACAAAAGCCAGTTGGGTAATGTAGGGGAATAGATCCAAATCTTTGGTATCTTTGGGCAAGAACCCGGTTGTTTCGGTGTCAAAGACCAAAATATATCCGCTTTCCGTGAGAGTCATAGATCGAGTGTTCATGGTTCGTTTTTGTCAATTATACAAATCTGTAAAGATGATAATCAATTTTACACAAAATTAATATAAAATGGATACCACATGTTTGATATATCCATGAAAAGTTCTGTAACTTTCGTCACCTCTTTCTTTTATATTTATGAAAAAGATTATGACGAAAAAAAATCGGCACTGTGGCGGGTGGATCGTTTTCGCGAAATCGCCGAAACCGGTATTCAGATATGTATTTATACCTGTTCGTTTTATGAACAACATGTAAAAAATCTGGCGGCGGAATTCCCGGAAAATGTTCGATGGATGAAAACGATGGAACTGAATGATACCATGATTGCAAAATCACTAACAGATAATAAGCTGTTACCCGCTCAACGCAATGAAAATAAAGACACCGCGGAATACATGATTCTGATCAACTCCAAAACAGAATTTATGGCGGATAGCATTGAACGCAATCCCTGGAATTCCACGCATTTTGCCTGGATAGATTTCAGTATATCCTATGTATTTCAGGAGAAAGACAAAACCCTGATACTGTTGCGGTCTTTGGCCAAGAGAACCTATCAGTCCAGCTGTTTTATTATCCCAGGGTGTTGGCCAAAATTCAACAATGAATATATTTCGCATATAACTGACACCATTTTTTGGCGGTTTTGCGGCGGGTTTTTCTTGGGAGATGCGGCATCGGTTCTCCATTTTCATCAGTTGTATGTCCAGCATTTCCACGACTTTGTTTTCAAATACAATAAGCTGGTGTGGGAGGTGAACTTTTGGGCATGGTTAGAATCGACCTGTGATTGGCAGCCATCCTGGTACCTTGGCGATCACAACGACAGTATTTTATGTATCCCCCCAGAATTCTTTTCACAGGTTCTCCTCGGGGCCGGGGCAAAACATTGTCAATATGGTTATAAAGATATTGACGGTTATTATCCATCGTCGGCTGCATATGTGTATTGGAAAGGCCAACACACCTTGAATACGAGGTATACGAATTATTGGTTGAATCCTGAAGGTTATTATGTGTATTTGGACGGGACGAATGTGATTCGCACCAAGAATATTTATTCTGAATTGTGCTTTGAAGAAGATGCCGACGGAGAACCTGTCCTAGTTCCCGAAGATTATTACCAAATGGTTGAAAACATTAGTTTACCTGAACACAATTGGCATTCTCGAAATGTTGAAGACATGCGCCTATATGTGAACAACCATAAAATCAAATTTATAGGTACTACGGTGGGATATCATCATACGGGGGGTAATCGGATGATTGTGGGCGAATACGATACAGATCACTTACAGTATACCGAAGAATACATGGTCGAACCGCCCGAAGATACTTGGTGTGAGAAAAATTGGATTCCGTTGGTGAATCGAGAGGGTGAGGAATATTTTATTTATCGTTGGGAACCCTTTGAAATTGGTAAAATCGTACTGGATAGCGAAACCAATCAACACCGGTTGAATATTGTGAAAACCTACGATGATACGAAATATGTACCCTTTTTTCATAAAATGAGAGGTTCTACGACCTTTGTAGAGACTACAGAAGGTTTAGTGGGCGTGGTACATTTTAGCGAAGAAACCCAGCCGCGACATTATTTTCATATGCTGGTCCTTTTAGATAAATATACTTTTCAGCCTTTGAAATATAGCGAGCCATTTGTTTTTGAAAAGGTGGCCATTGAATTTTGTACTGGGTTTGATATTCGTAAAGGAAAATATTGGTTTTGGATTTCTAGATTTGATCGCGACCCGCTGATGGTTTACTTGGAAACCGCCAAGATTCCGTTGGTCAATAAATTTTAGGTTGGACCATGGCATAAAAAAATAGTATGTAATTATATACTATTTTTATGAATCAAAGGTATACAAATAAAAGATTTAAAAAAAATATGAAACAACTCACCCGAAAAAATTATGGCGGGGCATTCCCGGAAAATTCCAATTTTAAAACATGTGACAATGATGAAGAGAGTTTTGTTACGGAATGGTTAGAGAATACGGATATTATCACTCAAGAACGATTTGACAGTTTCTACAATAAAAATTCTTATATGCGACAGGTATTGTTGGCGTGTTTGACGAAAATATCGAACAATATGAATAGTCCTTTGCGGTCTAAGGCGAAACTCGCACTGTCATTTTATAACACAACCACAAACAATCCGACCGCATCCTTTGCGGCCCCAACATCCGCCTCACGGTCGTCGCCGTCCGTACCCAAGGTAAATGAGCCGCTGGCGGAGCGTTCGAAACCGATGCCTCCCAATTCCAAATGTATCCTGTTGGTAGATCAGTGGTTGAATCAGCGCAATACCGGAACAAAAATCGCAGAAAAGGGCAAGCCGACTGCTGCTGAATACGAGGCGTTCTTGACCAAGAATACTGGTCTGATTACAAGATCAGAGGCAGATGCGTGTTTGACATATGCAAATGTGAGTCCTTCACGAAGGAAGCCCAGCTTTGGATCTGTCCCTACGGCAGTACCTGAACCGACATCTACCCCAGTACCCACACCGACATTCATGCCTACAACACCTAAGCCTGTATCAGTACCTGCGCCTACGCCAGCACCAACATTCATGCCTACACCGACATCAGTACCTGAACCTACGCCAGCACCGACATTCATGCCTGCACCGACATCAGTACCTGAACCTACGCCAGCACCTGTACCCGCGTTCGAACCGGTAGCCAAACCTGTCAGCCGCTGGCGGCCGGAGAACCTCGGATTACCAGCATCCACCAACACAGTATTAGATGTAGAAGACACCCTTAGAGATTTGGCCATTACTGTGGATGTAAAAGTCACCCAAATACCGAACAATGTGCCCGGTCAGTTTGGTCCCCCGTCCGTCGAACTTTCCATCCTGGATTACAATGTATTAAGCAATTTGTCCAGCAGTTTCATAAACGACGAGCTGAAGTTATCTGAAGAATTAAAAACGGCAATGGCCGCGAACCCCATCAAAATCGATTTCACTATTACCAACAAATTGAGTCAAGTGGTGGAAGAACTGAAAATACCCAAGGATCAAAGCCTCAAAACGAAAACGGACAAAATTATTAACTATTTGAATACCAAAAAGCAAATTGCTGACATTAAATCCGAAATAAATAAATTCAGAACGAGTGTAATGAAAAACGAACAAAACATAAAATCTATTTTGGAGAAATATCAAACCGCCATTTCCGAACTGAACAAAATGAACCCGGATACGGCCACACTCACCGCCATTTCAAGCGAAAATGCTTCCCAAATAGACGAACAATATGCATCTAATGTCGATACGATATTGCAAAGCTATATTGATAAACTGACTTTCAATATTACGCTGATTTTATTAGAAAAGGCGGTTGGTTCAAATAACATTGTAGATGAATTACAAAAGAAAAAACAGCCGATCGGCAATGTGAATGACCTGCTAAAATTACAAAATAAAAATGTTGCGGGTGGCTCTAAAAACCTCAAACAAACGGTACAGAAGGTCCAACAATTGATGAATACCAAACTCGGTGGGAAGAATCTGGTCATGGACCAGTTGAAACAAATTCGCGGTGAATCTGTCTAATCACGGCTTACCTGAAAAAGACCAAACTACAACTACACCCATAAACACAATAAAGGTACTAAGGCAACACCTGCAACATTTTCCGAAACATATTATGGTCTCATAGGAAAGTGGACGACAAACACAACAGTCCTGTTTTGGTGGATAACAAACGCAACAATCTTCTTTGGGTGGTTGGTGTACTACTGGTTCAGGTGGCAACACGCAGGTTTCGATATCATCAACTACAATATAATTTGAAGGCGATACAGAATATAACGAGTTTGGTAAAGCGACCGGATGTATTTCAATCGCGGCAACCGGTTCACAATCGGTAGCAATAATTGTATTTTGTGATGGTTCAGACTCTTCATGATAAAAATGGTGAAAATGGTGAAAAGATGTATGTGGCTTATTTTCCATTATTTCTTATCCTATGTATATAAACATATTATAATATGTTTATATAAAATGTTATCTTTTTTATTTTCACATCCAACCATTCAAAAAGCGGACTTTGAAGACATTAAATATGCTATTCAAAAACCCACCCCTGTTGCTGCTGGTACTGAGGCTGGCTTTGCCAAAGGAGAGGGCGCAATTTTGATTAATACTCTGCCCTCGCATGAACAAGATATATTGATTCAATGCACCATCCATTCGAGCGAAGAAGAAAGAACTATCAATGATTTATTGAATAGTTATTCCTGTGATCCGAATGAAACAAGTATTATTGTTTATGGTAAGAATGCGAATGATCCGACAATAGAAAGAAAATATTATCAGTTGAAAAAACTGGGATTTCCGAGAGTGTATGTGTATTATGGTGGCATGTTTGAATGGGCCCTGTTGAATGAGCTGTATGGTGCCGATGAATTCCCCACCACCCAAAAAATACGAGATATACTGAAATTCAAATCTTCGCATTCTGCCATTATATCCAAGTACAAAATGTTGAAATATTAGAAAAATTTATCACATGGAACCGCATGTGATAAATTTTTATGGGTTTTTGGGATTTATTGTGGGAATATTTCGCTCCATGCAGGGCTCGAACCTGCGACCTCGAAGTTAACAGCTTCGCGCTACTGACCAACTGAGCTAACAGAGCCGTTCTTCCACACTATAACTAACCATATTCCTTTAAATACATTCTATCATAATAATTAATGTAAAACCTTGGTAAAACATTTAGTGCTGTTAAAACATAAAGATATAACTATATATAAATATATAATGGCATATTATCAAAAAATTACAACAATCATGCAGCAAAATAATTGTACACTTTTAACTACTGAAGATGAATTTAACGAAATCAAGAAAAGCGCGAAATTTCCAAAAGTCAAATATACGGCCAGCTGTGGACATAATCATGAAGCACATGTAAATGTATTTATAAGTAGAAAAACTGGAATTATTTGTCCGAGTTGTATGAAAAAAAAAAATTGTATGATTAAAAGGGGATTAATGAATTGTGAAAACGGACAATGTGTGTTAACAAAAATGGAAGATGATGGTATTCAATACTTACAAACTATTTTGAACGAACAATTTGTAACAGATAAAACGAAGGAAGGTTGTTTGGCAGATATGGTAATCAAGCCCAAAAATATAGAAGAAGATGAATGGCTTTTGGTACAGGTAAAAACAACAACCAAACCACTGAGAGATTACGGATTCAATTGTAGTTCCAAATATAACAATTGTATTATCATTTGTTTATGTTTGAGCGATAAACGAATGTGGATATTGAATGGAAATGAAATTATTGTTAAATGCAAAATCGCAATAGGATTACATAAATCAAAATATGACAAAAATGAAGTAAATATAAATAATATTAGTGATTGCATTAGTAAATATTATCATTTGATGACACCAGTTGCATTTGATATTGCCAATTTACCACAGTCAATTTGTCAACAAAAAGAACAAGAATTTCGTAAACTGGCTGAAAGCAAATGTCCGTGTATAAAATTTGATTATCCAAACAACAATCAAATGGTATACGATTTTACAATTAACGGATTCAAAATCCAAGAAAAAGTCGGTACTCTTCGCAAAGATCGTAAAGATGGTATTATTTTTTCTTTACATAAAAATGGCGGCGGAAAACAAAACGGTGTACGGAAATTTAAACCATACGGAGAAGGCGACAATGATTTTTATTGGTTGAATTTTCCCGATAAAAAAAATTTTTACATTTTTCCCGAAAAGGAATTAATTAAACACGGTATACTTTCTACTCATAATCAAAAAGGAAAAGTAAATATTTGCATGATAGTATCAAAAATCAAAACCAACAAATATGATACAAAATATTTATTTGATTACGATAATTTGGATGAAAATAGACTAACAGAATTATTTGAAGTCAAAATATAATATCAATCAAAGTCCAACAGGTTATCAACTACAGGTTTATTTTCTTTTTTCGTAGCCAACTGCTGTGTAAGAAAGTCTACCGTCATATTTCTGTTTTGTAGTTCCTTTTCCAATTTGGCTATCACCATTCGCTGTTGTTGAACTGTGGTTTTTAGTTCCTCATTTTCAATATAATAATTTGCTCTATTCAAATTCAAGTTCTGAAGCCATTTTTGGTGAGCTTTTGTTTTGACATGTTGAGAGAATACATTATGTGTTTCATATATTTTATCCTTTCTACTACCACATGGACACCGTATACCGTGTTTTATTGTATTAAAAGGCGGTACTCTATCAATATAATTACCCATATCATCCATACCTGGTGCATAGGTATCAGGTTCCGTTACCAATTCCATTGTTATTACAGTTTGTAATAATAATAAGATTGTATATCTAATTTTCAATTTTTGTACAAAAAAAATGCATTATTCGGGAATCGAACCCGAGACTCACGCTTGGAAGGCGAACATTTTACCACTAAACTAATAATGCGGTAAAATATACACCCCAAATCCTTTATATGGTTTTATTGATTTTTATTATACAGCCGATATATATCCAAACAGTACATGTCCAATTCGGCAACTTCTTCGGTCGATGCTCTTCCAAGCAGCCATTGAACATACTTCTTTTCATGTTTTTGTCTCCAGAACGACCAACTTGCCTCTAAAATACCAAAATTTTTACAAAAATGGTGTCGAAAATAATCCTTTTGTGCACCCACATAATCATCAATATGATCCGTAATTCCTTGAATTGAAAACACATTGTAAATTGCTTCCAGTGTAAATTTAGTTATGCGAAGAAATCGAATAGGACAGGCCATCATTACATTTTATAAATATTTTTATATTTAACTTCTTTTCATAAAACCACCCCCGGTATTACAAATCGGCCAACAATAATATAAAGATAGTAATTTACATTAAACATAGTGATTTCATGAATAAATTAATATTCACCTGTGTTTTTAATAAAAAGGGATATGTAGATCTGTGTTTCTTGTTACTGGAAAGTTTATTCATTTATGGTAACATGGACCATAACACACACATCTTGATTTACACCTCGACCGAATTCAAAGATTTGATTCAAAAAAGCCATTTATACAACGAAAAGATCCGGTTTGAGATCAACGACAATTACAACGATGTAGATTCGGCCTGCAAAGCGAGACTGGACCTGTTTTCTTTCAAGGTAACATCCAATTACGACAAAATGCTGTATATCGATGCCGATACAGTAATCAAGGGTCCTGTTGATTCCATTTTCAATATCATAGAAAAGGACATCCTGTACGCAGGTAAGGATGGTAGTATAGATGATCCCCAAAATTACTGGGGACAAAGCCTCTTTGGAGAAGAAGTGAATAATTACGAAGATAAATCGGCTTTCTCGTCCGGTATCATGTTATTCAATAACTGCACAAACATCAAGTTTTTGTTTGAAAAAATTAAAGAAGATATGGCGACGAGAACACATTTCTTTCATGACCAACCCTTTGTTGTTTATAATGCATTTAAATATAATTTGTACGATAACAATAAATTGCTCGAGGTGACAACCACACACAACGAAGATATCAACAGTCAATATGTGTTGCATCATTATCCCATTGGTGTGAGTAATGATACAGATAAACTCGCTGTAATTAAGAATTTTTTATTTCAAAAGAAGGATGAAACAATCGTGAATATTATAAACCGGTGTAAGGCGTTTATCAATGAACATTTATTATCAATCATTTTCAATTGTGGAGAACTGTTGGAAGGCAACATATTCATGATACACAATACTTTTCAATACACCAATGTTTTCGAGAACAAGGTGAAGAATATTGTCAGTCTGTTGTTAAATCAGAATATAAACTCGGTACTAGAAATCGGATTTAATTCGGGGTTTTCCGCCCTACTGATGTTGATGACAAATCCGAACATAACACTTACATGTGTGGATTTGGGTAATCACATGTACACAGTACCCTGTTACGAGAAAATAAAGGAATTTTATGGGGACAGAATCAATCTCATTATAGGAAATAGCGTTAATACTTTACCGAATTTAACGGATTGCTACGATTTAATACATATTGACGGCGGACACGACGATTTTGTAGCGACCAATGATATTGTCAACTGCTACCATTTGTCTAAAAACCGAACTATACTCATTATGGACGACTACGATTTCACGAATTTGCATGCCCTCTGGAATTCATACATTGATTTATACAAATTAAAACCATTGGATATCCAGCTGTATGATTCACCACATCATGACATCAAATATTTAGAAAAGATCTAATAAAATTCAATACTACCTGAAATGTTATTTTGCAAAATTGATTTTGGAAAATAATTTAATGACAAGACTACATACTATATTAGCACCAATTTAAATCATGGATCTCACTCAGAGTAAACTTACCAAAGTGGAATGGGGGAATGCAGAAATCCCGGTTTCTGAAACTGAAAAGACCATCTTGAAACTCATCAAAGATGGCTACGAAAATGTCAATATTCGTTCCAACATCAACCAGTCGCTGTTCCAGAGTATGAAAGTAGAACACAGCGTGGAAAACGAGATATTTTTATACAAAAAATACTTCGAAAAGGACATCATGGCACTTTGCGAAAAATACAACAAAAAATTAAAGATTCCGATTGTTTTTCAGACCATTTCTGCTAGTTCCAAACAACCCAAAAAAGCGGACATTATTCGCATTGAGTACATGGATAAAACCTTGGAATCCAAAAAACCGGAAATTTTCGAATACATCCTCTTCAATTTCTGTGTGGACATTATCAAATCAATCGCCGGTAAAAACAACAAATATGCCTTTGCGCTTTATACTATCATCCAACTAAAAAAATGCACTATTCCTTACACTAATGCATATGTCATGCAGTTTGTCAACCATATTATTCAATATACCAACAAACAGGTCACGATTTCCGAGGTTATTCTTCAGGCGCACGAATTTGTCGAGAAAAACCCGTATCTCTTGAAATACGAGGACATGACCCTATTCAATCACCAGAAACAGCTATTTACTATCATGAAGCAGCAACCAGAAGTGCCGAAACTGGTACTGTATATTGCCCCGACCGGAACTGGCAAGACACTTTCGCCGATTGGTATATCGGAACAATACCGGGTCATCTTTATTTGTGTGGCCAGACACATCGGCCTCGCACTTGCCAAATCGGCGATTACCATGGGTAAGAAAATTGCCTTTGCATTTGGGTGTGAAACCGCCTCGGACATTCGTCTGCACTATTTTGCGGCTTCGAATTACAGTGTGAATAAGCGTTCGGGGGCGATCGCCAAAGTAGACAACAGTGTGGGTGACCGGGTCGAAATCATGATTTGTGATGTGAAATCCTATCTGACTGCGATGCATTACATGCTGGCTTTCAACGAAGAAACTAACATTGTCACCTATTGGGATGAACCAACCATTACCATGGATTATCCCGAACACGAACTGCATCAATCTATTCACGAAAATTGGAAACAAAACAAGATTTCCAAGATGGTGTTGTCGTGTGCTACACTCCCGAAGGAAGCGGAAATCGCCGCCACGATTGCGGATTTCAAAGAAAAATTCGATCTGGCAGAAGTACACACGATTGAGAGTTACGACTGCCGTAAATCGATTTCACTGTTGAATAAGGAAGGGAAGTGCATTTTGCCGCACACAGTACCCGAATTTTCGGATTATAAACAGCTGATGCAATCGATTGCCCACTGCGAAGAAAACAAGACACTGTTGAGATATTTCGATCTTTCCGAAATTATTCGTTACATCAAGTATATCAACCAAGTGTCCCAAAATTTGGACTCGAACATTTTAGATCTGGAGTTTCGCGCCGATGTGTATTTTACCAGTATTTCGGAAATCACGATGAATTCGCTGAAGGAATATTATTTGAAGACCTTTCGCCATATCAATCCAGACAAGTGGTTCAATATTCACGATCATCTCATGAAAACCCAATCCTCCAAGTTCAGCAGTGAGCCGATTGCACCACCACTCACGCGCACCCAAAGTGTACAATATACCCATAAATCGAATGATACGATCACCAAGTCGCGAAGCATGAACGACGGTTTGCACGGTCCAAATAAGGTGACGCCGGGGGTTAGCAGTAGCGGGATTTTGTTGACTACCAACGATGCTCATACATTGACGGATGGACCGACCATCTTCTTGACCGAAGATGTGGAAAAAATTGGCAACTTTTACATCCAAACCTCCAAGATCCCCGAAGTGATTTTTGGTCGAATCATGGAAAAAATCGACAGAAACAGCGAGGTTCAAAAAAACTTGGAGCTATTACAACATACTTTGGAAGATAAAATGGGTACCAAAGACGACGACAAGGATAAGGAACGCAAGGCAGATCGTACCGAGAAATTCAATCCGGAGATTCGCCGGCTGGTCGAACAAATCGAGGGTCTACGCAATCAATTGGTCTCGGTCAACTTGGATGCGGTATATATTCCAAACACTCAACAACATCAAATGGTATGGGCGAATGGTTTTTATGTCAACGCATTTACTTCTAATATTGCGGATTCGGTGGTCAAGGAAATCATGGAATTAGATGTAGATAATTGCATGAAGATTTTGTTGTTGCTGGGGATTGGTATGTTTACAAATCAACCTAATGTGGCCTATATGGAGATTATGAAGCGCCTTGCTTACGAACAGAAACTGTACTTGATTATTGCTTCTTCGGATTACATTTACGGAACCAACTACGCCTTCTGTCACGGGTTCATTGGTAAGGATCTGACCAACATGACCCAACAAAAAATCATTCAAGCGATGGGTCGCATTGGTCGCAACAAGATTCAACAGGATTATACGGTTCGGTTTCGCGACGACACGGTTCTGATGAAGCTGTTCTTGCCTGCTGAAACGAATTTGGAAGCTGAAAACATGTCGAGACTGTTCTGCAGCGATGTCTAACCTCTGTTAATGTTTTGATTTTGTCTTATGTGATGAATGTTTCGCCGTTTTTTTATGCGCAGACACCTGTTTGGATTTCTTGGTACGATTCATAGATTCGGTGGATTTTCGGGATTTTTTGACAGAGTCTAGAATCCTCTTGTATACTTGTTCTTTGGTAAGTTCTTTGGCCTTATCTTCGGGGTCTGGAGTGTACTGTTCGTCCAACTTCTTTTCGTTCGGATTGGTCTTTACCTTCACTATCGTATGCGGTTTGTAATTTAAAAACCATTCTTGAAATTCGCGGCTATCGCGGTCATCCTTGAGTTCGCGATATTTCTCCGCTTTCTTCGCACGAATCGCTTCAAGAGTCGGTTGTTCTCCGTAACAGTTGATACTAAAGCGCTTCAAAAGCCCCTTTTGTTCCAAACGATTTTTTTGTTCCAAATCAAAGAGAAATTTCGCCATACACAAAATGCGATCGCGGTAATAATAGGGTTTGTTGGAATAATAAAAGGCCAAATAGAAACTGAGGATCGTGTCGATGGTCGCCACCTTGATCTCGCGGTTTTTCATGTATATCTTGTTGTAATTGTGACAGGCGACAGGATAATAAATAAAAGCCAAGGTTTCTTTTCCTACACGAATCTCGATATGTTTGGGAATGATCTCCCCGACCTCTTCGTGAACAATATGTCTCACCTTTTTGTAGCCGTTTTGCAATAGTTTCTCCATTACCAAAATTGCACATCGATCGGGTTCTTCAGAAATGACATCGAAATCGGGAATACTGCGTGCTTTGTATCTTTCGGCACTTGTCATGTATTTTGAATATAAACTGGAGGCGTATCCGCCGAAAAAGACCACACCTTCGTCGATGAGAGTATCACGAATTACATAGTAAATTTTTTCGGATGTGTCGATTTCGGGGGGTACCTCGCCTTCAAAATCGATTTTGTCACAAGGAATCGCTGGTTCAAACGGATAATATTTGTTGAGTAAGGTCATGCGTTTGAGAACCTTTTCCCAGCGCGAAACATCACCGGCAGGACGAGACAATTCTAAGAACATATTCATGCGCAAAAAATTGGGCGGGCAATACAGGATACCGTTGACACGAATCGCCTCTTTATAGATGGATTCGAAAATCTCTTCTGCCAAAAACGTAATATCCGCAATAGGTATGAAATTGACAAAAACCTTGTAAGTTCCGTAGTGCACCCCCGCTTTGGCTTCGACCTCGGTATAACCCTCTTTGTAATATATATCCGCTAATTCTTTGGCATCATCCATAGGAGTCGCCGAATAAAAATCGTAATCGGGTATTTCGATATCGCGATCATAAAATTGTGCGAATTTGGGCAAAATATTGTTAATGGCGGTGCCTCCGTAACAAATGCACTTCTTTCTTACAAGAAAATCTTCCAAAATACCGACAATGTGTCGAATCTCGTCGGAATTGGCTAATTTTTCTCCTTTTATTTTTTCGCTTTCGTCCACAGCATGTCGCAAAATGGCCAATTCGCATTCTTGAAAATTCATTTCGGGAGTGCAAACATTATTATAGGGTTTATTTTTTCTAAAATTTTTATGAGGCATAATATGTAGAAACGACTATATATTATGAGAACATTTTTATTCAACAATAAAGAATATACATGTATTATGCCTGGAAAGAACTGGTTATTTTATTCAAATAACCCAACATGACGGAAAGCGGAACGAAGGCGCTCTTCGCGTCAGCAAAGGCCTGCTCGTATTGGTTCAAATACACATCGTTTTGATAAAACGGATAGGCGACAATTTGCGCACCGTAATTCATAGGCAAATAGTAATAGGTTGGGTTTTGGAGAACACCCACGAAATTAGCACCCACATCGGGTACCACGATTTTCATGGAAGTCACATCGGTATTGACGCCATCGTCGGTAATTTCTGGACTGGTAAATGCCTGTTCAGTAATATAAGAATAATTGTAAATACGCATGAAAGTCGTGCCGCTCTCCACATTGACATAATTTTTCAAATTAAAGCAGGTTGGGCATCCCGTGTTCATGGTTAACTTATTTTTTGAAGCAGTGCATGTCGCACTGCAAGGGGCGGTGTTCTGATACGAAGAAGAAATCTTTTTGTCCACAATGAGAACAATTGACCCCATGATGTCTGATAGGCGAGTGTTGGGACCGACCAACCCCTGGTACAGTTTGGATTTGAGAGTAGAATCCACAATTGTCGCAATCTTCGAATACAAATCATTGTTGTTGGTCTTGACACGCAAATGCACAAAGAGCGGATCACTCGGATTCGGTGACGGAGCAATGAAACCGTATATGACAACTGTATTAAATACATCTACCAGGGGGATTTTGTTCAAAGTTTTGATACTTGAAAAGGTATTGTCGACGGAATAAGCCACATAGGGTACCCCATCAAATGAATACACCTCGAAATCCAAAAAACGACAACCGCGCGATAATACATATTTAATCATGTCCAAATTAACATAGGTACCCGTCAAAGCAGAATTATACGATGCTTTGATACAGTATTGTTTTAATAAGAGCTCGGTATTGGCAGTATTCGAAATATTAGGTATCACCGTCGATTTGGCTGTATTTGCGTATTCCGAGGCCATGGAAGGAGAACCAAATATATTCAACATACCTTCGCGCACACTTTCTATCTGAGGTTTCGCCTGAACCATATCTAGTGGAGCAATGCTACCTTCAAATTTAGCATCTGTAAAGACCATTCGATTCTCTTTCATTTGTCGCAACAGTAGAATTTTATGGACGAGATATATAAAAAAAAGGATTAATACACCTATAAATATTATTTTAATAAGTGTCATATATTTCGATGTAAACTAATATAAAATACTATTATATAATATTATAATTATTTAATGCCAGGAGGATTACTAAATATTGTTTCGGAAGGAAACAACAATGTAATATTAAACGGAAATCCTACCAAGACTTTTTTCAATGTGACCTATTCTAAATATACAAACTTTGGTTTACAAAAATTTCGACTGGATTATGAAGGCACACGCGATCTGAGAACGAGTACGCCATCACAGTTCAAATTCAAGGTAAAGAGATATGCCGAATTATTGATGGATACATACCTTGTTGTAAATTTACCGGATATTTGGAGTCCATTCCATGAACCCACCGCGAATACCGGTGATGTATGGGCACCTTACGATTTCAAATGGATCAAAAATTTAGGTACACAGATAATAAAAGAAGTGTTGATTACCTGTGGTTCAGTAACTATACAAAAATACACTGGGGATTATTTACAGGCGATGGTCGACCGCGATTTCTCCGGCACCAAAAAGGATCTGTTTAATAAGATGAGCGGAAATGTTCCCGAATTGAATGACCCAGCAAATGCTTACGGACGATCAAACATTTATCCGTCTGCTTTTTACACTTCGAATTCCACCGGTTCCGAGCCATCTATACGCGCCCGACAGCTGTTGATTCCCATTAATGCGTGGTTTACATTGGACAATCGTTGCGCATTTCCCCTGATTAGTTTGCAGTACAACGAATTGGAAATTACGATTACATTGCGCCCCATACAGGAACTGTTCCAAATTCGTGATGTGTATGATTTTACCAATGATTTTCCCTATGTGCAACCAGATTTCAATCGCCAAGAAATGCAGATGTATCACTTTTTGCAATCACCGCCCACGGTTTTTGTCGACGACAGTACGGCATATACCAACACCTCCAATATTTGGAACGCAGACATACATCTATTGTGTACATATTGTTTTCTTTCCAAAGCAGAAACCGAATTATTTGCAGCAAAGGATCAGGTATATTTAGTAAAAGATGTTTTCAATTATAATTTCGAAAATGTGACCGGTTCGAGCCGTGTGAAATTGACATCCAACGGAATGGTATCCAGTTGGATGTGGTACTTACAAAGAAACGATGTCAATACCCGCAACGAATGGAGCAATTACAGCAATTGGCCCTACGAAAATATTCCGCAGAATGTTTCTGCGGCACCTATCGATCTACCTGCTGCGTTCCAATCACAGGCGGCGGCAAATGGCATTTACACCGGACCGGGTTTGAACAATTCTGTAAATAATACAACGGGTTTTTTCTATACGGGGGATTTTAGTGTAGCAAACCAAAAAGAAATTTTACAGACATTTGGCATCTTATTGAACGGCGAATACAGAGAAAATACTTTGCCAAGTGGTATATTCAATTATGTTGAAAAATACACGAGAACCCAGGGTTCCGCCAAGGAGGGGTTGTACTGTTATAATTTTTGCTTGAACACGGATCCATTTGAATATCAGCCTTCAGGTGCGCTCAACATGAGCAAATTCAAAACGGTTGAATTGGAGATAACTACTTATTCGCCACCTATAGACCCGGTCAATTCGAATTATCAAATCATCTGTGATACGGACGGTAATCCTATTAATACGAATAAACAGGCCTGGCAATTGTACCAATACAATTATAATATGGTTGTATTTGAAGAAAGATACAATGTGTTAACATTTATGGGTGGCAATTGCGGCATGTTGTATTCTAGATAGATAATGATGATTTAGAAATAGGATGTCGGAATAAAATTATATTATATATATAATCATATAATATAGTATGGATTCTGAATCAATATGGAAAAAAAATATTTTATTTAATAATGGCACGGTTGATGTTTCCAAAAACAAAAAAATGAAATCCAAAATATATCAAAAAGACATTCGTGGTGTGGATGATTTGGCAGTTCTCGAAATACAACAGAGAATTGAAAATATCCACTCCAAAAAAAGGAAATATTCCAAATCGCCGATTTTCTATAATCCTTTTGAAAGCGTGGTTGAAGGATTTGATCTAGTCATGGATAATTCTGGTAATTTTCAAAAGGTGGAAAACGATATAAGCAGCGGGGTCCAAACATTGAGCAATGATTACAGTGCGGCAATGAATATTGTTGCCCAAAATGCCTCAGATACTGCGGCGACACTGAAGGGGGCGGGTTCATATGCCGCATCCATCGCGGGCAATACTATTAGTAGTGCCACTTCGTCCATTGGAAATACGGTTTCTTCGGTGGCAAACTTCAATATTCATACAGACCTGAGTGTTGTAAACATGATTAGCAATTTGATCGAACCCCAGGATTTTGCGGACAGAGAACTTCAGGCGGATTTAAGTAACAACAGTATTTTAGTGGCACAATCTTACCGTGGATCCGGTGGGTGTAAATCAACATCGCAGCCCTATGTAGCTCCCGCCGGTCCAGATTATAATGCCATTTTGAATAAAAATTATGCCAACAGTGTGTTGGGTTCTCAAACTGTTGCAAATATTCCTCCGGATTCTGTTCCTGTCAGTAGTATTGAAACAAATCAACCCACGGATTATTCGTCGGTTGTCGCTTTGGAGGCTCAACAGATTGAATCAACTGCGAATTACACCTTCAACGCGATTTATGAAAATCCGTTTGTTCAATTTATTATTCAAAATTTGCGTGTTGTTGAATATCCCTTCATTTACTGGCGTTGGTTTATTAAAAAAATTGGCATCATGTGGTGTGATTTGGTTTATACCGTGACAAGTTCGTTTTACAGGGAGAAGTACAGTCCACCGACGGATGACGAGAAACGATTGGTCATTGCAAATATGAACTCGTTGTTATCTTTCTTGTTCAGTGTCTTGATCACATACAATTGGTTCTTTTTAATGTATTACGATTTCAATGGTGAGAAAATCAATACTTATACCTTTTCGGCGGAGAGTTTGAAAAATTTCAGCGGTTTTCTCAATTTTATTTTCCAATATGTTGCGTATCCACTCGAATGTATGGACTGGTTGATGTTGAAATTTTTACCTAAATGGACGCTGCGTCTTTTTAGAACCAACATGAATTTTGTGTTTATTATAACCTATGCCTTTTTCAGCTTTGTGACGCTTTCGTCGGTGGGACCAGCCACCGTGGATTTGTTTTACGATTCATTGAAACTGTTTTTCAATGGCACTTTGAAACCGTGGCAACCTGCGATGATGCATACATACACCAGCTTTTGGAGATCATTTTTTAGTTTTGGCAAAACGGCGAGTCATGCAACCGTGCGATATTCTGTCACCCTATCGACCTATGTTTTTTTACACATTATGATCTTTTATGCACAGTTGCCGGATTTAATTCCGAGTTATTTCAAAAAATCAGGAGGAGGAACCAGTCTTGTAAGTGATATTGGCAGTGGATTGTCAACAATCGGTTCTTTTGCCAAATCGGCAGAAAATACGGCCTCCAATGCTGCGCAAGGTGTACAGAGCGCCATGGGGAGTGCTGCATCGACCCTTCTTGGAAGTGGCGCCGCCGCCGCATCGGGTATTGGCGAAGCCGCTGCATCGAAAATAGGTGACTTGGGTAGTAGACTAAATACTCCAAAAACAAATTCACCTCATCATCCTGCACCACATCCCACCCCACATCCTGCCCCGCATCCTGTACCACATCGCAAGGGTGGTGCTTCTATGGGCGCTATCGGTACAGGATTGGGTGCAGCAGCAAGTGGAGCAAGTGGTGCAATTGGCTCTCTACAAAACAGTATGAATCCTCTCGCAAATCTTTCAAAATATTTGCCCAGATTACCTGGTCTTGGATCATTGTCGGCAGTTGGTGATGCACTGAGTAGCCCGTTTGCTGGAACAATTTTGGGTGCTATAGGAAATATTATTGTGGCTATCATCCGTTTTTGCTTATCTCATTATTTAGTAAACATCGCGGCATTTTTGATCGCATTTTATTTATTGTGGTATTCCTTCTTTGGTATTTTCTGGTTCTCCAAATTGGGTTTGTTCAGTACGATGAAAGAAATCGACACCTTTATTTTGAAACACAGTATGGATTATGTTTACGAGACTTGCGTCAGCACCGAATGTAAAAACAGGACCATTTGGGAAAGAATCAAAGAGTTTTTTGTCAATATTACTCGATTCAGCTTTCCCTTGATATTTTATATAACCATCTTTTTCATTTTGATCAATTCCTGTTTTGAATACACAAATGCGACTACAGGCATGCACAGTTCTCCTTATATAAAATACGGAATGTTGACGAGTAGTATTATCGCGATTGTGTTGGTTGCCGTCAAAGGTTATATTTCCTTTATTCATAAAAAAATCTAATAAAATTAGACATAAAAACATGTCATATTAATATTAATATCAATATGAGTAAAAAAGCTACTAATTATCCATTTGTTTCGGTATGCACGCCGACCTTCAATCGTCGACCGTTCATACCAATAATGTTTGAATGTTTTAAAAATCAAACCTATCCCAAAAGCCGGATCGAATGGATAATTGTAGACGACGGAACCGATAAAATAAACGATTTGATTGACGCAGAAAATATACCTCAGATAAAATATTTCAGTATACCGCAAAAAATGAGTCTGGGTGCTAAGCGTAATTTCTGTCATTCAAAATGCAAAGGTTCTATTATCGTTTATATGGACGATGACGATTACTATCCTCCTGAACGCATTTCACATGCGGTTGAAATGCTTTCTGCAAACAAAAATGCGATGGTTGCCGGAACGAGCGAGATATATGTTTATTTCAAAGACATTAAAAAAATGTACCAGTTTGGACCGTACAATCCAACTCACGCAACCGCTGGAACATTTGCATTCCGCCGAGAACTGTTAAATACTACGCGTTACGAAGAGCACGCAGCATTGGCCGAGGAAAGACATTTCTTGAAAAATTGGACGGTTCCTATGGTGCAACTCGATCCTCTGAAAACTATTCTCGTTTTCTCTCATAAACATAACACTTTTGATAAACGCGCTCTTTTGGAAAATGCCAATCCAGCCGTTACCAAAGTATCCGACAAAACGGTCAAAATGTTTATTCGGACTCCCGCTGAAGAAAAGATTAAACAGTTTTTTATGAACGACATCGATCATCTGCTTAAAAATTATAAGCCGGGAGAACCAAAGATGAAACCCGATGTGTTACAACAAATCAAAGAGATTGACGAGCAAAGAAAAAAAGACCAACAGCAACAGCAACAACAGCCTCAAACTATCATGTTACAAGAACCCGGAAAAGAACCAGTGGCAATTGGACTGGCAGAAGCAGTAAACATTGTAAATCAACAAAACGAACAAATCCGGAAACTTATTGCGCATTCTCAAGAGTTGGAACGCATGAATCAACAACTACAGAATAAAATCGTATCGTTGGAACAAGCTAAAATGCACGAAAACTCGACCAAGACAGTGTCGTTCTCGGAACCACTTGAAAAACCGTCGGTCACTGTTCAAGAACTGTTGAAACAAAAGGACCAAAAAATTGCCGAGTTAGAATCCGAATTACAGTCACTTAAAAATACTCCCAAGGAACACGAGTCTGTCGAAGTTCGCATAGTGAAGATTCAGGAGGAGCCGACTGTTAAATCACCCTTGTCTTCACCCGCGATTGTTCCT
>Ga0214919_10004106_pt1 | contig 21431 bp, 19 predicted proteins | sample LL1503_MetaG_FD_177994 | JGI IMG/M metagenome (GOLD analysis project Ga0214919, IMG submission 177994) | Freshwater microbial communities from Lake Lanier, Atlanta, Georgia, United States - LL-1503 | ecosystem: Environmental > Aquatic > Freshwater > Lake | place: USA: Georgia | collected... | reverse complement strand
CTACTTTTAATTTCTCGCCAACGACAACTTTATGTTGTTTGCCGCCGGTTTTTATTACCGCATACATCAATATAAACTCCTAAAGTTTAATTAAATTTTATTAATTCAAGTTGTGCTAAATGCACACACAGGGGCAATATTATAACATAAACTTATGCTGCAAAGTGTGCTTTTATTTGTTTGTTAGCATAATTTGAGCTTGTTTTATTTATGCGAGTGCTTGACTTTAATGCTATAATCATGCGCTTAGATATAAATTGGTCGCGATTTAGTCTAGTAGTATTTTATTAATAATATAAGGATAATAACTATGTCAATCAAATTAATCGCTGAAGCTCGTGACGTTAAAGAGCAAGGTCGAAGTGCGAGCCGCCGCCTGCGTCATGCTGGTAAAGTACCAGCTATTGTTTACGGAGCAGGTAGCGAAGCTGTTGCTGTTACACTAGATCACAATACAATTTTCCACGCATTGAAAAAAGAAGTTTTTCATACGTCAATTTTGGATCTAGAGTTAAATGGTAAAACTGAGCAAGTTGTTTTACGTGATTTCCACTTCCACGCATTCCGTCCGGAAGTATTGCATTTAGATTTACAACGCGTTTCTGCTACTGAAGAAATTCATATGAGCATTCCGTTACATTTCTTAAACGAAGATACTTGTCCTGCGGTTAAAACTCAAGGTGCTCACGTTACTCACGTAGCAACTGAGGTTGAAGTTCGTGCATTGGCAAGCAATCTACCACAATTTATTGAAGTTGATTTGGCAAATTTAAAAGCTGGTCAATCAATCCATTTATCTGATTTAACTTTACCTAAAGGCGTTAAATTAGAAAAAATATTACGCGGTGATGATGCTGTTGTATTGATCGCTGGCGGTATTGCTGAAGTTGCAGATGCTGAGATCGTATCTCCTGCAGATGTACCAGCAGCTAAAGGTTCTGCAGCTGAGTAATCTCAGTCGCGCGACTAATGAGAGCCTGGGTTTTAAAAGACCTGGGCTTTTTTTATAGGTACAAAGATGATTAGACTTATCGTTGGTTTGGGAAATCCCGGACGTGAGTATGCGGATACCAGACATAATGCCGGATTTTGGTGTGTCGAGGCTTGGGCGCGTAAGCTTGGTGCGACATTTAGCCTAGAGAGTAAATACTTTGCGGAGTTAGCCAAGATTAAAATTGGGCAACAGGATTTATTCTTGCTTAAACCACAAACCTATATGAATTTATCGGGAAAGTCAGTACATACCTTAGCCAATTTTTATAAAATTCAGCCCGAAGAGATTTTGGTGGTGCACGATGAGCTAGATTTTAAACCAGGGACTAGCAAATTAAAACAAGGTGGCGGCAACGGTGGGCATAATGGATTAAAAGATATTGATCGGGTGATTGGTAAAAGCTATTGGCGCGTACGTATTGGGATTGGGCACCCGGGAGATGCGAGCAAAGTCGCGGGTTATGTTTTAAATAATCCAATACTTGATGATAAAATAGAAATTGAACGCAATATTGATAAAGTACTTAGTGTCAGTGATGCTTTACTAAGTGGTGATTTTACTAACGCACAGAAAATACTACATACTAAATAAGGTGTAATTATGGCAGAAAAATTAATCATTTCAACTGGTGATAAAGAGCAACGTTATCAGGAGCTGTTACCGCAAATTCAAGGATTATTAAGTGGTGAAGATGACATAATTGCCAATATGGCAAACATGGTTGCGGCACTGCAAATGACGTTTAGCTGGCTATGGGTTGGTTTTTATATCGTTCGTGGTGAACAGCTGGTGTTAGGTCCATTTCAAGGCCCAATTGCCTGTACACGGATTAATAAAGGCAAAGGTGTTTGTGGTAGCGCATGGCAAAGTGGTGAAATCCAGCTAGTACCGGATGTTGAGCAATTTCCCGGGCATATTGCCTGTAGTTCATTATCGAAATCTGAAATTGTTTTACCAGTAAGAAATACCATTGGTGAAATTATAGCGGTATTGGATGTTGATAGTGAAATGTTAAATCAATTTGATGAAATTGATGCTAAGTATTTAGCACAAATAATAAAGTTAATTAATTGAGCGAGTTGTGAGCGATCAAAGTAGATATAAATTCCTCTTGTTTATCATTGTAACCAGCACAATCGGGCAAATTGCAGCCGAGATATACATTCCGTCGTTGCCGTATATTAGTCATGATTTTTCGATTAGCAATAGCCTTACGCAATTATCCATCGCGGTATTTTTATTTGGTATGGCAGTACCCGGAATATTTTTTGGTTATATCTCTGACTATTTTGGTCGGCGTAAAATTCTGATTCTTTCAACTAGCATTAGTTCAGTTGGCACTTTAATGTGTGTAGTAGCACCTAATATTTATGTTTTAATTATCGGACGGCTGATTCAGGGACTTGGCTTTAGTGGTGTTGGTAGTTTGAGCAGGGCTATTTTGCGTGATCGGATGAGTGGTGTTGAATTAGCCAAGTTTGCCTCCAATTTGGCGGTAATTACGGTGTTGGTGATAGACGTTTCTCCTTTTTTTGGTGGATTTCTTCAGCAGTATTTTGGCTGGCGGCCGATATTTGGGATATTGCTTTGTTATAATCTATTTGCCATCTATATCAGTTATCAATTTAAAGATGATAGCAATACTGAGTTAAATGATCAATTGAATCTGGGAAGAATTTTACATTCAGCATATGATGTAATAAAAGATAAAACATTTTTTAAGTACAATATGTTTTCTGCACTGACTTATGCGGTGCTAATGTCGTATCTGGCAGTTGCTAGTTTCTTATTTGAAAATAAAATCGGTATATCACCAACTGAATTTGGTACAACTACGCTGGGCTTATCTTTTGTTTATATGCTTGGTACTTTTACCAATGGTCGATTGTTACAACATTTTCATATGGATAAATTAATTCGTAATGGTGTGGTCTTAATGTGGGTGACCGCTATTTATTGCCTATTAATCGCTACAATTATTCCACTAACTTATTGGAGTTTAGTTATTTTAGTGGTGTTAATTTATTTATCCAGTAGTGCGTTATTTGCAAATAGCAGCGCGCAGGCTTTTTCATCGGTCGGTAAAAGTGTTGGTGTTGCTTCAGCGTTATATAGTTCAATTCAAGTCTTTGTGGCTGCGGTTTTTTCTGCTTTAATCAGTTTATTTCATGTCAATTCAACCTTACCATTAGCAGGTTTTATGATAGTCATTTGTATCTTAATGACTAGTTTATTTGCAATAGAAGTAAATAAATAGTATGTAAATTACGTGATCAACTTCCGAGGTTGAAACCAAGTAGTGCTGTTTTTTTATCAAATTATTTCAAGGTGATAGTTGGTTTTTAGATAAAAAATATTGATTATTTTTATGAGTGACTCTTGAAATATGCCCAATCTGTCTTATATAACCCAGTATCAAGAAAACAATATATTTTGTTAATTAACTTTTTAGAGTAAAAGGAGTCTAACTCATGGTAACAATTAAGCCTTTGCATGATCGTGTAGTTGTAGAACGTGTTGAAGCTGAAGAAAAAACAGCTTCAGGAATCGTGTTACCAGGTGCTGCTGCAGAAAAACCAGATATGGGTGTTGTGGTTGCAGTTGGTGAAGGTAAATTACTTGACAATGGTACACGTCATGCTTTATGTGTAAAAGCTGGTGATCGGGTTTTGTTTGGTAAATACTCTGGTCAGGCAGTAAAATTAGACGGCAAAGAAGTTTTGGTAATGCGTGAAGACGATATTCTAGCTATCGTAGCGTAAATAAATCGTAAATATTAATTAAGTTTTTAAAATATTAAGGAGTTGTTTAATTATGGCAGCTAAAGAAGTAAAATTTGGAATTGACGCCCGTGAAAAAATGGTGCGTGGTGTTAACATTTTGGCAGATGCAGTTAAAGTAACCTTAGGTCCAAAAGGACGTAATGTAGTTTTAGATCGCTCATTTGGTGCTCCGCTAGTAACTAAAGATGGTGTGTCAGTAGCGAAAGAAATCGAATTAAAAGATAAATTCGAAAATATGGGTGCGCAAATGGTTAAGGAAGTTGCTTCTAAAACTGCCGATGTGGCTGGTGATGGAACTACTACTGCAACTGTTTTGGCACAAGCAATTGTTAAAGAAGGTATGAAATACGTTGTTGCTGGTATGAATCCAATGGATTTAAAACGTGGTATTGACAAAGCAGTTGAAGGTCTGGTAGCAGAGCTTAAGAATATTTCTAAACCATGTGCAACGACTAAAGAAATTGCACAAGTTGGTTCAATTTCAGCTAATTCAGATGAGTCAATTGGTGAAATTATTGCAACGGCAATGGATAAAGTTGGTAAAGAAGGCGTAATTACAGTTGAAGATGCTAGTGGTTTAAATAACGAACTAGATATCGTTGAAGGTATGCAGTTTGACCGTGGTTATTTATCGCCATACTTCATCAATAATGCTGACAAGCAAATGGCAGTATTAGATACTCCATTTATTTTGCTAGTAGATAAAAAAATCTCTAATATCCGTGATTTATTACCTGTATTGGAACAAGTAGCAAAAGCCGGTCGCCCATTATTGATTATTGCTGAAGATGTTGAAGGTGAAGCCTTAGCGACATTGGTGGTTAATAATATGCGCGGTATTTTAAAAGTAGTTGCGGTTAAAGCTCCTGGTTTTGGCGATCGTCGTAAAGCTATGCTAGAAGACATCGCGATTTTGACTGGTGCAACTGTGATTGCTGAAGAAGTTGGTTTGTCTTTAGAAAAAGCTGAATTAGTTCAATTAGGTCAAGCTAAACGCGTTGAGATCGGTAAAGAAAATACTACGATTATTGATGGTGCTGGTAGCGAAGATGGAATTAAAGCACGTGTGGAGCAAATCCGCAAACAAGTTGCTGAATCCACTTCAGATTACGATAAAGAAAAACTTCAAGAACGCGTAGCTAAATTGGCTGGCGGTGTGGCAGTAATCAAAGTTGGTGCTGCGACAGAAGTTGAAATGAAAGAGAAAAAAGCGCGTGTAGAAGATGCTCTGCATGCAACTCGTGCTGCAGTTGAAGAAGGTATCGTTGCTGGTGGTGGTGTTGCCTTGTTACGTGCACGTAGCGTGCTTAGCGCGGTGCAGACGTCTAATACCGACCAAGATGCTGGCGTTAAGATTGTGCTTAAAGCAATCGAAGCACCTCTACGTCAAATCGTAGCTAACTGTGGTGAAGAGCCTTCAGTTGTAATTAATCGAGTACTAGAAGGCAAGGGTGCATTTGGTTATAACGCTGGAACTAATGAGTTTGGCGATATGATCGAAATGGGTGTCCTTGATCCGGCTAAAGTGACTCGTGCCGCATTACAACATGCCGCATCAGTTGCTGGTTTAATGTTAACTACAGATTGCATGATTGCTGATTTGCCTAAAGATGATGCTCCAGCTATGGCTGGTGGCGGAGATATGGGTGGAATGGGCGGCATGGGTGGTATGTACTAATAAATCCATGTAGTTCTAATTAGCTTAGAAATAGCGTCAATTTTAATTATTGACGCTATTTTTTTATGCTAGCATGTTTTTAGTAATTTGTACTGATAAAACATGATAAACTAACTGAATATTATCGAAAAGGTGTTGCATAAACTATTAGTTTTGATTTATACTTATAGGTTTTTATGCCATATAACACGGTGATATATATTGCATTATTTTGTTTATGCTTATGCTGAATATAGGGTAGTTAAATTAAGGGTTGTTTTTTACAAAATTGATTTAATGAGTAAATAAAAGGCAATGCATAATGACTAGGGGCGGGGCGGTTAAAACCGATTTGGGGGGTGTTGTTATCGCGCTCTTTATTTTTGATAGTTTGTGTGGTAATTGTTTTTAAAATAAGATCTTTAGGCTTTTAAGGGAAAAGTTATGGCTGCGAAAACACCTAGCTCGGGAGTTAACGTTAGAGATTTAACGTTTTTTGCTTTATTCTCTCTGACGTTTGGTTCTATGATGGGGAGTGGGGTTTTTGATATCCCACAAAATATGGCGAATCGTTCTGGTGCGGTTGCTGTTGTTTTACATTGGTTTATTGTTGCTGCTGGAATGCTTGCTCTAGCATGGTCTTTTGTTTATATTAGTAATAAACGTCCTGACATCAAAAGTGGTATTTATGGTTATGCCAAATTTGGTTTTGGTGATTATGTTGGATTTACTTCTGCATGGGGATATTTTCTTAATGCTCTTTTGGGTAATGCTAGTTACCTCATCTATATTTTTGCCACACTAGGTAACTTCTTTCCTATTTTTGGTCATGGATCTACCGCGGGGGCTACGTTTTCATCCTTCCTCTGTGAGTCATTATTAATCTGGATTGTCATGGCGCTTATTATCCGCGGTGTAAAAGAAGCTTCAATTGTTAATATAATGATTACTACAGTTAAGCTTATGGCGCTGGCTGCATTGATTTTAGTATTTATTTATGGTTTTAAAACCGAGATATTTGCAAAAAATATGGCAACGCATGACTTACATTTAGGTAGCATGCTGGATCAAATTAAGGCTACAATGTTAGTGACAGTCTGGGATTTTCTTGGTATTGAAGCTGCATGTATTTATGCTATTTATGCTAAATCAATGAAAGATGTTGGTAGGGCAACAATGCTGGCCGTAATTGTTGTGCTAATTATTGATACTTTGTTGTCTGTCTTACCTTTTGGTATTATGTCTACCAGCAGTGTGCAAGCATTATCAACTCCATCAACTGCTGGCGTTATGGCAACCGTAGTTGGTCCGATTAGTGCAAATATTATTCGTTTTGCGGTTTTAATCTGCGTGATTGGCGCATTATTAGCATGGAATATGTTGGCGACAAATATCTTATTCTTATCTGCCTCAGATCGGACGATGCCTAAATTTTTGACTAAGATTAACAATCGTGGTGTGCCAGTAAATGCAGCGCTTATGGCTGGTTTTACTTTACAGTTTATAATGATTTGTGCTTATTTTAGTCAGGCAGTCTACCTCAATATGATTATGATTGCGACAAGCTTGGTCTTGGTACCCTATTTGTTGGCAGCAATGTTTTCAGTTAAGTTGATTATTACTGATAAAAAAATCTATGTCTATGAATTAATCAAAGGCTCGTTATCAGTAGCTTATGCAATCTGGATGATTTATGCCGGGGGTTTAAAATATTTAGCAATCTCAACTTTAATGTATTTAATCGGGATTGCATTATTCTACAAAGCACGCAAAGAAGATAATCGTAAAATGTTTGAGAATAAATTCGAAATTGTACTATGCGCAACTATTGTAATTCTGGCTTTTGTTTGCGGTTATTGCTGGTATACTGGGATTTTAGTTTTAGGCTAAAGCTTATATTAAATTAAAAAAACTGGACTTAAATTCCAGTTTTTTTAATTAGTAACGCTTATAATTTAAGCAAATTAAGCATAGTTAATAAGCTTGCGCCAAGTAATGATGAGCGCTCACCATTCCAACCATACAGATCATTAGGTAAGTTTGCATTATCTTTAAATGGCATTTCTAAAGTATATGCCAGACAGTCAAACTGGTTACCAACCCATTTAGTGCCAACCGTCGCAGATTCACTGCTAAAGTGACCTTTAGGGTAGCCCACCTTGGTTTGATAATCCGGATTGATTAATGGAAATAATTCTTCAAATTGTTGTTGTAGTTTTTGTTGTTTAGCGCTAAAGCTAGGATTATCTTCACAGCCAGAGGTAAAGATATATGGAAGGGATTCATCACCATGAATATCAAAGAATAGATCAACGCTGGTCTCTAGCATTTTGTTGCGGGTGTAGTAAACTTCGGGTGATTTTTCTAGTGTAGGAGTTAGCCATTCACGGTTTAAATTGCTTCCAGTAGTATTCGTACGTAGATTGCCATGATATGCACCATCTGGATTCATATTAGGAACTAAATAGAACACATGATTTTTTAGTAAGTTAATGCTCACTGCGTCTTGCTCATCACATAAGCGATAAATTAATCCCTCCATGAACCATTCTGCCATACTTTCTCCGGGATGTTGACGAGCCGTAATCCATACTTTGTACTCTGCCTCTGGATTACCAATGACTAATAAATCTAAATTACGTCCCTCGGTGGTTTGTCCGATAATCTGATGTTGGACATTATCACATTCGTTGGCAAAACCAATTAATTCCAAATGCCGAGCGTATGAATAAGGCTCAAAATAGGCAAAATAAATGCTATTACATTCTGGTGTCAGCGACCATGTCAGTGTGTTATTGGCAAAACTGCTTTCAATGCGAAACCAATTTTGATTATCATAACTAGCGCAAACATTATAACCATCCCACCCATCCGGGTAGGCAGTTTTATCCAGGCCTTCAAGATTTAAACTCAGTTCTTGATCTTTAACATTGCTAAGCTGGAAATAAAACCATTGCGCAAAATGTGAGTTGGTATCATTGCGAATCCCAAAGCGTAAATTTTGCGGATTACTTAAGTCATGAACAACAATACTTCCAGCATCAAATACTGTATTAATAATTATCATAAAGTTTCCTCCATTTGACATTTTTCACATGAGCCGGTTATCTCTACCGGATTTGCAAGCTTAAAATTATGTGTTTTACTTATTTCTAGTAAAGCCCCTGTTACCTGTGGATTATGTATTTCTGTTTGATTGCCGCATTTTTGGCAAATCAAAATCTGGCAGTGATGATCATGTTTACAATAGAGATGAGCACACAACTTATATGTATGATTAAAAGCTATCTTATGGATTAGCTCTACATCAATAAGAAATTCCAGCGCACGATGAATAGTCATGCGATTTGCTTTTGGATTTATTTTTTGTAAGTCAATTAAAATTTCATTTGCGGTTAATTGATCCGCTGTGCTTGCAATAATTTTAATAATCAGAGATCGCTGATTAGTTAGCTGAATATTTTTTGACTTACAATAGTCAATGATTTTCTCAAATTTGGGTTGCATATAAAAAATAAATACTAATTATGTTAATAGCAATATTATAAGTCTAAATACAGATTGTTGAGCATTTAATTTTAGTCGTGTATTTTTGCATTGTATTATGCATCATCATGATATAATGTTACACTATAACATATAGCTAGTTAGAAAAGCTAAAATAGCATGAATTTTTTTACCAGTCTTTTTAATGTCAAAATTAAATATACTCATCGTCTTTGAATCTTGGACTTTGTCGGATTTCACAAAAGACTCCTTATGTAGTTCTGTCTACATTGCGTCGTCTTTTTTATCAATCCTTCGCGTCCAAGAATCAAATACTACGAGTATAGTTGCTTGCTTACTGATTCTGAAATGAATGCAGGAGTTGATGAATGGCTGAAATTTGAAGACCCATTCCCACGCTGGGCACTTATTGATGAATAATATCTTCAATCTGTTTGAGTATAGTTAAAATCTATTGCGATAGTAATTTTATAGAGGTATTTAATATGAAAAAAATTAGTTTGATTGCTTTGCTGTTGATGTTTGGAGTAAATTCTTATTCTGCACCAGTAAATATCGTTGCTGCAGAGAATTTCTATGGCGAGCTGGCTAAAGAAGTGGGTGGTTCTGCGGTAAGCGTACAAAGTATCATTAGTAATCCGGATGCAGATCCCCATCTTTTTACCACGTCACCATCCGTAAGTCGCGGGCTTAGTCAAGCTCAAATTATTATCTATAATGGTGCAGATTATGATAGTTGGATTAATCAAATGCTAACTGGTGTTGATAAATCTAAGGTAACAGTGATTAATGTTGCTGATCTAGTGGGGGTTAAATCTGGGCAAAATCCACACTTATGGTATAAACCAGAAACTTTTCCTAAACTTGCACAATTATTAGCTGCACGAATTAATCAGCTTGCACCAGCATCCCAAGCGCAAACCAACGCTAATTTGCAAAAATTTACGCAAGCTCATCAAACTGTAGTTCAAAATATTGCTGCAAGCAAAGCTAAATATGCAGGCACACAAGTCACCGCTACTGAGCCTGTGTTTGGTTATCTGGCTGATGCGCTGGGCTTAAAAATGCAAGGATTAGATTTTCAGTGGAAAATTATGAATGATAGTGAACCAACGCCTAAAATGATTGCAAGTTATCAAAGTTTGTTGACGGGTAAGAAAGTTAAGGTTTTATTTTATAATAATCAGGTATCGGATTCAATTACCAAAAACATGCAGGATTTAGCCCGTAAAAATGGTGTCTCTGTAGTTGGTGTCAGCGAAACGATGCCTGCAAATACTACCATCAATAAATGGTTAAATCAAGAGATTAGCGCTACAGATGCGGCATTGGCAAAGTTACATTAGGATGATTATTTGTAAAGATTTGGTTTTAGGTTACGATAAGCCAATTACACCTAAATTTAATCTAACAATTGATGATAATAAATGGATTGGGATTATTGGTAAAAATGGTGCAGGTAAATCGACATTTATGAAAACCATCCTCGGAAATTTAGCACCTAATTCCGGTGAGTTACAGATTTTGGGAAATACTCCGGGTAAACTTAATCATCTGATCTCGTATATTCCGCAGGAACGTGAAATCAATCTCAGTGATAATATGAGTGGCTTAAATTTAATTTTGAGTAGTTATCGGGGGCAATTCTGGGGGCTACCACTGTACAGCAAGCAACTAAAGCAACGCGTTGCCGAACTAGTTGAGTTAGTTGGGGCTACGGCTTATGTTCATCAGGCGTTTAATACGCTTTCCGGTGGACAAAAAAAACGTATTTATTTGGCGCAAGCATTGATTAATCAACCACGGTTACTATTACTTGATGAGCCATTAGCTGATCTTGATCCGCATGCCAAGCAGCATTTTATTGAGGCACTACAGCAAATTCATCGCTATCAGCAGCTGGGTTTATTTATTATTTCTCATGATATGCATGAAATTGCCAGTCATTTGGATGCATTTATTCATTTTAGTGGTAGTGGTGTTCATTTTTGTGAAACGATTGAGTGTGTCAAAGAGGATAGTTATGTGGGCATATGAGTTTATGCAAAATGCCTTGTTATCAGGCTTAATCGTTGCAACTATCTGTGGTATTGTCAGTGTCTTTGTGGTGCTGCGTAGAACTGCTTTTGCCGCGCATGCATTGGGGCATATGAGTTTAACCGGTGCTGCTGGTGCTGCCTTACTAGGCATTTCAGGGCTGTTTGGGCAATTACTGTTGAATGCGCTTGCTGCCGTTGCGATGGGTTTAATGGGGGAAAAGGTTAAGAAAAATGATTTGGCTATTGGTGTGGTTCTAACTTTTGTCTTGGGACTTGGCGCTTATTTTTTATTCCTGTTTCAGAATAATTATGCTGGTAGCGTAATGAGCATTTTATTTGGCAATATTTTTGCGGTATCTCACGCACAATTGATTCAGCTAAGCGCATTGGCAGTATTGATTTTGTTAACGATGCTAGTTATTAGCCGTCCGTTGATTTTTGCTTCAATTGATCCAATCGTAGCAAGTTCTAAAAATGTACCACTCAAAGTGCTTTCTGTGGCTTTTTTTCTGGTGTTAGCGGTTACAGTTTCAATGGCGTGTCAGGTGGTGGGGGCATTATTGGTTTTTGTTTTATTGATTATTCCCGGTGCAATCGGAATGCAGTGGGGTAGAACCATCACGACAACGATTATAATTAGTGTAATTAGTGCTAATCTGGCAATTGTTATTGCTTTGTATATTTCTTATGCTTTTGACTTGCCAGCAAGCTTTTGTATCACAATGCTTTTGTGTATCGGCTATTTTTTTGGAATCTTAAAAAATTTGCTGCTTAGGTCTTGAAAAAATATTGCGTTGTTACTAAATTAGTGATTAAATAACGTCTATACACAAACAGATTCATCATACTGGGTCGTTGCCAAGCTCCTCACCTACTAGTAGTAGGCTTCGTTGCTCGTTGCCTACCAGTATTTCCAATCTGTTTGAGTACAGTACTCACAGTTAATATAGCTGGAGGGTATGAGGTTTTTTATTTTTAACTAATCCGCAAAGGTGATAACGATGATGAATAAAAAATTAGTTCTGGCTTTGCTTGCTGCGATTTCTGTCAGCACACTGTCTTTTGCAACTACTGTTCCTAATCTTTCTGCATCAGGCGCAATTTCCGCATACCCTGATTTTTCAGCTATTTACGATAGTGTCGGTAGTTCAGTGGTGAACATCAACGTAACTCAAAATGTAACTCCTCAAGGTAGCCAATTTGGTAGTACTGGCGATCCAATGTTTGACTATTTTTTTAAACGGATGGTTCCGCAACAGCAACAAAAGTATAAACAGCGTGGTCTAGGCTCAGGTTTTATTTTGTCCAGCGATGGTTATATTTTAACTAATGCGCATGTAGTGAATAATGCTGATAGTGTGACGGTAAAACTTAGCGATAAGCGAGAGTTTAAAGCCAAAGTGGTTGGGGTTGATATGACTAGTGATGTGGCAGTAATTAAAATTGTTGCCAAAAATTTGCCGAGCGTTAAAATTGGTAACCCCAATAAGCTCAAAGCTGGTAACTGGGTGGTGGCAATTGGTTCGCCATTTGGTTTAGAAAATACTATTACTCAGGGAATTGTCTCTGCACTCTCGCGGAGCCTTCCTGATGATAGCGCAGTTCCGTATATTCAGACGGATGTGCCGATTAATCCTGGTAATTCTGGTGGCCCGCTAATTAATCTCAATGGCGAAGTAGTTGGAATTAACTCGCAAATTTACAGTAAGAGCGGTGGTTATATGGGAATTTCATTCTCAATTCCGATTGATTATGCAATGCGCGTGGCTGACCAGCTGAAATCTACTGGTAAAGTAGTTCATGGTCGTTTAGGAATTGCAATTCAGCCTGTGACTGAAGAGCTAGCTTCATCCTTTGGTCTAAACAGTGCTAAAGGTGCTTTGGTTAATGGTGTTGATGCTGGTTCTGCAGCCGAAAAAGCTGGGATTGAAGTTGGTGATGTAATTTTAAAAGCTAATGGACAGGATATCACGGATACCTCAAAATTACCGCAAATTGTAAGTAATTTAGGGCCAAATAAACCAGTTAGCTTAGTAATTTGGCGCAATAATCAACAAATTAATCTAACTGCAACGACCATGGCTTCTGATGTCAATGGAACAATAGTAGCTAGTAGTAATAGCAATTCTAATCAAGGTGCGAGCAAACAAATTACTAAACTTGGTATTGCGGTGGCGCAGTTAAATGCTAAGCAATTGCAGCAACTTGGTCTGAAGCTGAATTCTGCATTGCTTATCCAAAGTGTGAATGGTGATGCCCAGTTTGCTGGCTTGGCAAGTGGTGATATTATCCTTGGGGTTGCTAATACTCCGGTTGCGTCATTGGAGCAGTTTGTGAAAATAGTCGATCGCTATAAAAATGGACAGACAATAGTTCTAAAAATTTTGCGTAGTGATTCTCAGCGGGCAATTACGATGTTTTTACCATTTACGGTTGGCGGGTAGAGCTCCAAAATTAATTGTAGAGTCGTTAAAATTTAAAAGCACGCTTATCATTGGCGTGCTTTATTAATTTAAAAATGAGGAATTAGTCGCTGCTGGAATATTTTAAAGCTTGTTGTACCCATTCAGTAGCAAGCTTTTGAAATTCTTCAACTGCATTGCTATTCATGCGAAATTTTTCACCGCTAATAGTTGTAACTGTTTCTTTAAGTAGTTTATCTGTTTGACTATCGACTACTTTAATTTCAACAACCATGATTGGTTTTTTATTGTCTAAGCCTGTTGCCATCGATGCAAGTTTTATTGCCGCTGAAATAGGTATCAAATTGCGAACTGAGAAACCTTCTCCTTCAAGGGTTGCACCAGTAATTGCCACATTTACACGTGCTACACCTGGAGCTGATTTATCGGTAATGGGTAATTTTTTGCTGACGATTTGTTGAATTCCCTTATTAATATTAGTTCGTGCTTGTTCAATTTGCTCCGCAGTTACACCACTTTCAGTTGCGGTTTGATATAAAGCAACAGGAGTGATAATTGCAGCATGATAATCACTAAGCTTAGCATCTGGGCTTTTATAGCTGTATATTTGTGTTCCATCTGGGCTAGGAATTGGTTTTAATAAGCTGTAGTTTGGTAGAAATCCAGGAGCCTTCGTAGTTGGATCCATTTTAGTTGCACAACCAGCAAGCAATACGCCTAATCCAAGTGCTAAAGTAAGATTGAGTGATTTTTTCATCAATAAGTTCCTCTAAATTATTACGTTCCAGACTATATTATTAATTAGATTTGCTTGTTGTGGTGTAGCTATTTATGTTTTTTGCTAAGATTTTATACTTTTTGAGTGGTTTTAATGTGAAATTCTAATTAATTTGTCGTATTTTAGCATAATTGTAACACTGTTAAGTATTATATAGCTTGGCATTACAGGAATGTCAAGCTATCAATATATCGTGGTTTGAATTAAAAGTTTTTGTAGTTTGTATTTATATAATATTAGAATTAAAGCTTTTGGAGAATGGTGCCTTCCAACTTCATTTTATTTTTATCAGAAAAACCTCTGAAGTTCGTAATTATCTGGTGCGTAAGCGTGTTTTATTAAATCGAGCTACTAATAATGCAGTGGGGGATACTAAGCTCGCTTTTCGCTGCACAATTGCCTGCTTTATAGTATAATCTTAGACTAATGTTTTAATCTAATCAAAGGTGTCAAATGTTTAATCTCGCGCTCAAATCACAAACTGAATTAAAGAATCGTATTAGTCAAAATTATCGCCACAATGAACAATCCTGTATTGGAAATTTAGAAACTATTCTTGCTTGGGATGCTGCCAAAGAGTCAGAGGTTAAACAACTCGCAACTGAGTTAATTGAAAAAGTAAGGACTAACCGGATTAAGGGTAAGGGTGTTGATGCATTGATGCAGGAATTCAAACTTTCCACGCAAGAGGGGATTGCTTTAATGTGTTTGGCAGAAAGCTTACTTAGGATTCCTGATGCATACACCCAAAATAAACTAATTCGCGACAAGATTAAAACTGGCGATTGGAAAAGCCATACTAAGGGTGATAATTTCTTTGTTAATGCTTCAAGCTGGGGGTTACTCTTAACTGGTAAATTGGTTAACGCGGATAATCGTGAGAGTTTAACTTCAAGTATTGTTAGATTGGCTGGTAAATGGGGTGAGCCTTTGATCCGTAAAGCGATGGGAACAGCAGTACGCTTTATGGGTAATCAATTCGTGATGGGTGAAAATATTGAGGATGCTCTCAAAGCCTCAGTGCCACAAGAAGCCAAAGGTTATCAATTTTCTTATGATATGTTAGGTGAAGCGGCATTAACTGATGAAGATGCGCAAAAATATATGCAAAGTTATATTGATGCGATTCATGCAGTTGGTAAAGCCAATGCTGGGCGCGGCGCCAAAAATGGTCCGGGTATTTCGGTTAAATTATCGGCAATTCATCCGCGCTACGTGCGTGCACAGCGTGATCGCGTAATGAGCGAGTTATTTCCTCGTTTGAAACATTTATATCTATTGGCAAAACAATATCAAATCGCTTTGTTCCTTGATGCTGAAGAGAGCGAGCGCTTAGAAATTTCAATTGATTTATTAGAAAAACTAGTCCTGGATAAAGATTTGGCAGGTTTTGGTGGAATTGGTTTTGTTATTCAGGCTTACCAACGTCGTGCACCATACGTAATTGATTATGTGATTGATTTGGCAAAGCGTGCCAATAATCGGATTATGGTACGCTTAGTTAAAGGCGCTTACTGGGATAGTGAAATTAAAAAAGCTCAAGTTGATGGGCAGATTGATTATCCGGTATTTACTCGTAAATTTTATACCGACTTGTCATATTTAGCTTGTGCGCGCAAAATGCTCTCAGCGCAAAATGAAATTTATCCGGCATTTGCCACTCACAATGCATATAGTTTAGCCGCAATTTATACAATGGCAAAAGCCGAAGATAAAGAATTTGAATTTCAGTGTTTATTTGGCATGGGTGAAACTCTCTACAATAATGTAGTTGGTAAAGAGCATCTAAATCTAACCTGCCGGGTCTATGCGCCAGTTGGAACTTATGAAACCTTATTGGCATATTTAGTGCGTCGTTTATTAGAAAACGGCGCAAATTCTTCTTTTGTACATCAACTAGTTGATCCGACAATTCCGGTTAGTGAGTTAGTGGTAAGCCCTGTTGAATTAATGCAAAAAGCTGAACGGGCATCTAATCCATTCTTCAATAAACCAAGTCATATTTATCCGGGTAATCGAATTAACTCACTAGGTTTAGACTTATCCGATGAATTTCAGCTTAGTGAATTGGAAGCTAAATTAAACCAATTTCAAACTAAAACTTACCGTGCTGAGCCTTTACTCTGGGATTACGTAATCAGCGAGCGCGAAGCTAAACCAGTTATCAATCCTGCCAATAAAAATGATACGGTTGGTGAAGTTTTAAATGCTAATTTGGATGAAGTTGGCGTTGCGGTGAGTAATGCAGTCAGTGCGTTCCCTGCATGGTCACAAACGCTACCTGCAGAACGTGCTGCTATGATAGTCAAATTTGCTGATTTGCTTGAGCAAAATTACTATGAGATATTGAATATTGTTGTGCGTGAGGCAGGTAAAACTTTGAGCAATGGAATTGCTGAAGTACGTGAAGCGGTTGATTTCTGCCGTTATTATGCAGCTCAGGTAACTAATGAGTTTGACAATAGCACTCATCAAGCACTTGGTCCGGTGATTTGTATCAGCCCATGGAATTTCCCATTGGCGATTTTTGTTGGTGAAGTAGTAAGTAGTTTGCTTGTCGGTAATCCAGTGATTGCCAAGCCATCGGCACAAACTAATTTGATTGCCCATTATGCTGTGAAACTGATGCATGAAGCGGGTGTTCCTCCTGCGGCAGTACAATTAATGATCGGTAGTGGTAGCATTATCGGGAATCAGTTAACCAAAGATCCACGAGTTGCTGGCGTTATTTTTACAGGTTCTACCGAAGTAGCGCAAACGATTAACCAAAATTTAGTATCTAAAGCAGATTCTGGTGTTCTGATTGCTGAAACTGGCGGTCAAAATGCAATGATTGTCGATTCAACAGCCTTACCCGAACAAGTGGTGCTGGATGTGCTTACTTCAGGCTTTGATAGTGCCGGACAACGTTGCTCGGCATTGCGAGTATTATATTTACAAGCAGATATTGCTGATAAAACCATCAAAATGCTAAAAGGTGCAATGGATGATCTACGCGTGGGTAATCCGTGTCTATTAAATACAGATGTCGGTCCGGTGATTGATACTAAAGCGCAAAAAGTGCTATTGGATCATATTGATAAATTGAAAAAAACGGCACGGATGTGTTATCAAACTAAACTTCAGCCAGAATGCGCTGATGGAATTTTTGTTGCGCCAACGGTATTTGAAATTGGTTCAATTAAAGAATTAAAACGCGAAGTATTTGGTCCGGTTATTCATATTATTCGCTTTGCTGGCGAAGATTTAGATCAAGTAATTGCCGAAATCAATAGTAGCGGTTATGGATTAACTCAGGGCTTACACAGTCGTTTGGAAGAAACTGCTGCCAAAGTTTATAATAATATTAAAGCTGGTAATATCTATATCAATCGTAATACGGTTGGTGCGGTAGTTGGTGTTCAGCCATTTGGTGGTGAAGGATTATCGGGAACTGGTCCGAAAGCTGGTGGACCGTTGTATCTATATCGCTTGGTGCATACTGCAGTGCATCCTCAGTCTAAAGTTACTAAAAAAACTGTAAATTTTGCGCAGTTGGATAATTTTGTCAATAGCCTTGGGCAATTAGCTCTTAATCAAGCACAGATTACTGAGTTGTTGGCATTAGCTACGCGTTTGAAAGAGATTTCACCATTAACCGAGCAAATTGAACTACCTGGTCCAACTGGTGAACGCAATTTTATGTTGTTTGCCGCACGTGGCTTTGTTGGGTGTTTGGCGGATAGCCTGTATGAATATTGTGTTCAAGTGGTTTACGCCTTAGCTAGTGGCAATCAGGTCATTTTACCTAAGGATGGCGTTGCGGATAGTTTAGGGCGTTATCTTCCGAATAAATCATATTTTAGTAGTGATATTACTAAGGTTGAGTTAATTCATGTATTGTTAGTAAGTAAAAGCTACGCCAATCTGACTAATATAAAAAATGAGTTGGCGAAGCGTGATAGTTTGTTAACTGGTGTAATGCAAGAAACTGATCATGGGTATAACTTGCATTTCTTAGTAACAGAACGTACGGTGAGTATTAATATTACGGCAACGGGTGGAAATGTACAATTAATGAGTATTGATGACAAAGTATCCTCGTCGAGCTCAGAATCCTAGCGTTGTCGTTATTAGCAAAAAATGTTCGTTATGTACGCTAGTACATGCCTCACATTTTCTGCTAATACTCCTAGCTATAATAGCGAGCACTTAGAGGATATACAATCTTCCAAGTGTGTGAGTTTATAAATTTTTGGATTTTAATTATGACTAAAGTAGTGACTTTAGCCCACTATTACACCACTCCTGAGATTCAGGAGCTGGCAGATAAAGTTGGTGATAGTCTGGAGCTATCTCTGTACGCTAGAGATGCACAAGCGGATGTAATCGTTTTTGCTGGTGTGCGCTTTATGGCGGAGACCGCAAAAATTCTTAATCCGCAAACTAAGGTAGTGTTACCGCATAGCGATTCGACTTGTTCCTTGGTAACAATGACGGATATTGCCCGGCTAAAAAAATGGCGGGAAGAACACGCTGACTATGTGCATGTGGCGTATGTGAATTCATCAGCAGAGCACAAAGCGCTAGCTGACTGGATTGTGACTTCACGTAACGTTGATGATATTATTGCCCATCTCTATGCTGAGGGTAAAAAAGTAATTTATTCGCCAGATCGCAATATGGGGGCATATCTTAATTTTGAATATGGTTACGATATGCCGCTATGGGAAGCGGTTTGTGAGGTTCATGATAAGTTTAATCAGCAAGCCTTGGATAACGCCTATGCTTCGGTTAGTGGCGCTAAATTTCTAATTGCGCATCCTGAGAGTCCTTTGCCAGTATTACATGGCGCGGATTATATTGGTTCAACCAGTCAGATGTTAAACTGGGTACGTGACTTCGATGGTGAAGCCTCTGCCGTTATCTTTGTTGCGACCGAAGATGGTATTTTATATAATATGAGAAAAGCCCGTCCGGATTTAGATTTACGCCAAGCACCAATTTATAGTGGTTGCCAATGTAACTCATGTCCGTATATGAAGCTTAATTCTTTAGATGCAGTGCGTGCAGCACAAGCTGGTAATGGCGGAGTGGAAATTAACTATCTGACTCCCGAGTTAATCGAGCTGGCACGTAAACCAATTGATCGGATGTTGGAGTTTAGCCAACGTTATTATAAGTAAGGAACACAATGCGAATTTTATTAACGAATGATGATGGTTATTTGGCGCCTGGGATTAAAGCGGTATTTGCAGGATTATTAGCAGCTGGACATGATGTAATTATGATTGCTCCTGAGCGTAACTCAAGTGGCGCTGGACAATCAATTGCTGTCTATAATCCAATTAGTATCACTCAAGTAGAAGAGCGGGTTTATTTTGTTACCAGCACTCCGGCAGATAGTGTTCGCCTGGGTTTACAATGTGTTTACGGTAGTGCGGATAATTATCCAGATCTAGTTGTATCTGGGGTTAATATGGGTGAAAACGTTGGAGAAGATGTGCTTTATTCCGGCACAGTAGGCGCTGCGCGTGAAGGAACATTGCATGGGATTCCAGCACTAGCTTTTTCGACCAACGGCGTTAGCAAAGAGACACATAACACATTTAGTCATTTAGAATCAGCCGCACGGGTTGTTGGTGAACTAGTAGCTAAATTGGAAACCAATGCTAAATATTTACCCGATGTATTTATCTGGAATGTCAATATTCCCAATCGTCCGTATGCCGAAATAAAAGGCTATGAAACTACTAAGCTTGGTCTACGTCCAATTCACCAACCTTTGATAGAGCAGTCTACGCCACGGGGAAATGTGATTTATTGGCAAGGGCACTCGAGTGAGCCAGAAGAATACGAAATTGGCACGGATTTAGACGTTTTTATGAAGCAGGAGAAAGTTTCAATTACACCGATTGAAGTTTTGCCGACCAATTATGAACAAATGCCAATTGTTGATGCATTAACCAGCTAAGAGGAAACTACTTAAGATGAAGAAAATAATATTATTACTATCGACGGTGATTACATTAAGTGCTTGCTCATTTACTCGCGCAACTCCCGCTCCAATTATAAATGCGACTACACCACCAGTTACACAACAACCAGTGCCTACTGCAGCGGCTCAGCCAGCAGTTGCTACAACTTCTGATGCAACAGCACCAGGCACTAAAATCCAGAAAATAGATGAAGATGATGATGGTACGGTTGTAAGCACTGCTGCACCAAAGTCTAAAGCTAAATCAAATGCATCTGCTACTGCAGTTAAAGCTACATCTGCAGTTGCAGCTGGGGCAGCGGCTTCTGCAACTTTAGGCGGTGTAAGTTGGTTAGCGCCTGTGACTGGCGGTAAAATTGTTCAGCCATATAGTGCTGCAACCAAAGGTGTAGATGTTGCTGGAGCGGAAGGACAAGTTGTAGTTGCTTCGGCTGCAGGTAAAGTAGTTTATAGTGGTAACGGGCTTAAGGGTTATGGTAATTTAATCATACTTAAACATCCAGATAATTATCTAACCGCTTACTCACACAATAAAGTTAATTTGGTAAAAGAAGGTGATACGGTTAAACGTGGACAAAAAATTGCTGAACTTGGTAAAACTGAAAGTGATAAACCAATTTTGCATTTTGAGTTACGCAAAAATGGCAAGCCAGTTAACCCAACTCCAATTTTTAATAATTAAGCAGATGAAAAATAAATTAATATTAAGCTTGGTAATTGCTTTTGCCGTTGTTGTTGTTTTTGCCGATAATGGACCACCAGCAGTCTATCAGCCAAATTATGTTTATGGTGAAACTCCGATGGGGGTGTATATGGGCAATCCCTATGACTTAGGTGATGATATGATGGGTGATGACTTTGTTATGCCCAATGGCGAAGGTATGGGGGAGTATCAAGGACAATCAGGTGCTCCCGAACAACAGTTTCAATATTTGCAAGGGCAGGAGCAATTAATGGAACAGAGTTCAAAAGATGCACGTAAAGCATATTTTCAGGAGCAGGCTATTGGTGAGAGTATGGATACGCAATATATTAAGCAGATTGATCAGCAAACTCATCAATCTACCCCAGCGCCAATTGTTCTACCTACTATGTAAGCAAGCTTTTAGCCCCATAATTGTGCTAAAATAACGCTATATAAAATTTAACTATCCTTGTTACTACTCAGCCCCCTAATAAACCCCAGCGTTTAGGTTGAGTAGTATGCTAAAATTCCCACAGAGTAAATAATTTTTTTTAGGCTTATGATTACAACAGATTTCCAATATAAAAC
>Ga0214919_10004105_pt1 | contig 21438 bp, 16 predicted proteins | sample LL1503_MetaG_FD_177994 | JGI IMG/M metagenome (GOLD analysis project Ga0214919, IMG submission 177994) | Freshwater microbial communities from Lake Lanier, Atlanta, Georgia, United States - LL-1503 | ecosystem: Environmental > Aquatic > Freshwater > Lake | place: USA: Georgia | collected... | reverse complement strand
TTATTACTGCAGTTTCTAATAAAGCTTCTTTTTGCAAAGGAGAATCCACTTCAATTAGCGTAAGCGGTGCTTCAACATATTTATGGAGTAATGGTGCAACAACACCTTCAATTACAGTTTCTCCTACAGTTACTTCTTATTACACTGTTAATGGAGTTTCTAATAATTGTAATAGTAATACCGCTTCAGTATTATTAACTGTAAATTTCTGTACATCAATAGATAAAAATGGATTAATTCAAAATAATATATCTGTTTACCCTAATCCAAATAATGGAGAATTTACAATAAAGTCTACTGAAGCTATAAGTTTAGATTTAATTAATCAATTAGGGCAGGTTGTAAAAGTAATTACTTTAAATGAAACTAATAATCATCAAGCAAACATATCAAATGTTGCTAATGGAATTTACTTCATAGTTGGTAAAGGAACTAATAGTTCTATCAATCAAAAAGTGATTGTAAACAAATAAATAGTTTTTATTAGATTTAAATAAAAACAACAGATTTTAAAACCTCGGAAGAATAATTCTTTCGAGGTTTTTTCTTTATCTGAAAGACATAAAGAAGTCTTAATAAATTAATATTTAAAAAATAACATCATTATCTTCTTAAAAAAAGATAAGCAATATTTTAATTTATTAAATGATATTAGATATAAAAGAACAGGTTTTCAATTTTAAATTCATCTAATAATTTTCAAAACACAAGAAGATATTATTAATATCTAGGATTTAGTTTTGCAGGCCCATTTCCGGAGGATAAGTTTAATTAATCAAAGCGATAGATTGGATAATTAGATTAAGTATAGAATCTTTGTGCTTTTGTTAATAATTGTTTGAGAATTCATTATACCTAAGACTATTTAATATTAGCTTTTATAAACGATGCAACCAATAACCCTATAAGATTGGGAGATAGAATAAAGAGGTGTATTAATGTTTTGTTGGCTTAACCAAATCAAAAGTTAAAAGAAATTTAACCCTATAAATAAAAGGTTGTTAAAATCGAATTCTTTGAATCTTTCTTCTTTTATTATTTTTTCGATAAGGTGTGCCTTTAATTACAATCGAATAACATAAGTTTACAGATAAATAGGAGTCTTTAGAATCAGGATTTCCTCTAGGCGCATTGTTAGTGTTATTTCCTTTACCATCATCAACCCAACCGTAATTATTTGAAAACCCATTGGGCTGGTCTAATCCCAACTCTGGATTTCGATTGCTGAGAGCAACAGCTTCTGAGCTATTTAATTTAGCTGGATTTGCCCAGGTTTTACTTGATACATCATCTAAGTAATCGGTAGTGGTATATCTCCAATTTATTTCTAAACCAATTCGTTTAGCCATATGGCCCCTTTTAAGAATTGTAAAATAAAATCCAACACCAAGAGGAATAGAAACACCCATTTTTGAATAAGTACTTGACTGACCTTCAGTTTTTAAAGGCTGTAAGTTAACCCAATCTCCATTATAAAGTGCTTTTGGATTATGATAAAAAAGTCCGACGCCTGAAAAAAGATATCCAGTAAGATATATTTTTTTTTGTGGATACATTGACAAGGGTAAAGTTGGGTTGTAAAAAAGATAATTTACAGTGGTTTCAATATCAAAAATATCATTTCTAAAGCTTAAATTTCTGTATTTCCTTCCAGGATTTGTTGTAATTTTATCATCACCTGCAATACGCAAGTAATTAATTGCTCCTTTAACCGAAAAATTAGGCATTATTTTATATTTAGCAAAAAGAGTTAGATTAGGCCTAGTTTTAATTAATTTTAAATCAAAAAAAGTAGGCCTAGCTTCTTTTAAGCCTCCACCAATATCTCCTAGATAGTTACATGCACCTGTAGCAAAACCGAATTCTAGATTATAATTTTTTTGAGCGTTCGTAAACTTAAAAAAAAATAAAAAAACAAATAAAAAATTTAATATTTTATTTTTTAAAATATACATAATTAATAAACCTTACAAATATACTATTTTTATCGAAAAGTATGACAAAAAAATAAATTTACGTTTTTTTTTACATTATTAAATAGTTATAAAATGCTTTTGTAACTTTGAATATGATTAAAAAATATGCTATTGCTATTCATGGAGGCGCTGGAACAATTTTGCGCACAAATATGACGAATGAGATAGAACAAAAATACAAAACGGCCCTTAATGAATCTATCTTGGCTGGCGAAAATATCTTATTAAATTCTGGTTTAGCCATTGATGCTGTTGAGGCTGCTATTCGTTCGCTAGAAAACAATCCATTATTTAACGCGGGTAAAGGTTCAGTTTTTTCGAACGAAGGCGAGCATGAAATGGATGCTTCACTAATGAATGGAAAAGATTTAATGGCAGGGGCAGTAGCTGGTGTGAAGAATGTAAAAAATCCTATTACTTTAGCAAAATCTGTAATGCAACATTCAAATCATGTTTTTATGGCAGGGCATGGGGCAGAAGTTTTTGCAAAACAATTAAATATAGAAATGGCACCTAATGAGTATTTTTTTGAGCAAATGCGTTATGATCAGCTAATTCAAGCAAAAGCTAATGATAGAATAGATTTAGACCATGTAGATAATAAATTTGAAAATGGCGAAAAAAAATTTGGTACAGTTGGAGCAGTTGCATTAGATGTTTTTGGAAATATATCGGCAGGAACAAGTACCGGCGGTATGACTAATAAAAAACATGGTAGAGTTGGAGACACTCCAATAATAGGGGCAGGAACCTATGCCAATAATCAAACATGTGCGGTTTCTTGTACAGGCCATGGAGAATTTTTTATTCGTTCTGTAGTGGCATATGATATTTCCTGTTTGATCGAATATAAAGGGTTTTCATTAAAAGAGGCCTGTAATTTGGTTGTAAAAGATAAACTTGTAAAAATTGGAGGTGAAGGAGGGCTTATTGCTCTTGATGCCGAAGGAAATATTGAACTATGTTTTAACTCAGAAGGAATGTATCGCGCATCAAAAAAATCGAATGAGGATGTGTATTTAGGTATTTACAAGGATTAATTTTTATGATCTATTTAATCAAATCTATTTTTACTGAATGTAATGATAATTTTTTTTGCTTTAAATCAAAAATATCACCAAGCGACATCACATGAACAGTAAGGTTTTCAATCGAAACAGGCTCTCCTATTTCTACATCTGTAATGTTTGTATGACGCATATTAGTTCCATCAACTAGTATGACTAAACCTGACCCTATCGCTTCCATTGTTTGCCCATTTGTAATTAATAATCCAGTATCTTCTCCTAAACCAATTCCTACATTTACAGGGTTACTAGCGCAGGCATATAATAATCTTCCAATACGGCCACGTTGTACAAAATGAGTATCAATAATAACATTATTTATAAATCCTAAGCCTCCTGTTATTTTAACTTCTCCTTTTAAAAGGGCTTCAGAGCTACTTCCTTGATAAATCATATTATTTGAGCTTGCTGCAGCCCCTGCTGATGTACCTGAAATAATAAAAGGTTCATTTTCATATTTATCTAGCAAAAGTTGATGAAAAGTTGTTCCACCAATAATTGAACTTAATCTTAATTGATCTCCACCAGTAAACATAACTACATCTGCATTTTTTAATCTTAAAATATTTTCTTCTGAATTAGCATCTTCTCTTGTTCTAATGTCTAATAAAAAGACTTCATGCATTTCTAATTGCTTAAAAGCATTTATATAACCTTCGCCAACTTCTTGTGGTATACTGCTAGCCGTTGTGATAATTTCTATTCGCGATAAAAGTCCTTTTGAAGATTCAATGCTAATTCTTTTTAAAATCCCTTTTTCAAAAAACTTTAAGTTATTTGGTAAATCATCGGGTCTATTAGAAAAACTTCCTTTATCAACCGAACCACCAATGATTATTAATTTACCTTTAGGACTATTCATACAATTAAATTTACTTTAAACAAAACTAAACTAATTATCAGATAAAAAATTATAAAATAAGATCATTTACAACCTTATTTTAAACAGGCTGTTGTTTAGATTAAAAACAAGTAGTAATTTCATGAAAAAACAAATAATCGTTAATTATTTTTGTTATTTTAAAAACTATTCTAATCATTTATGAAAATTATTGAAATAAAAATTCTTCGTGGCCCTAATTATTGGTCTAATTATCGAAAAAAGTTAATTGCCATGAAATTAGATATTGGTGAATTAGAATCAAAGCCGACAAACGAAATAGATGGTTTTTTGGATCGATTAAAAACAATGTTTCCAAGCATGGTAAGTCATCGGTGTTCAAAAGGTTTTGAAGGAGGGTTTTTTGAAAGAGTGAATGAAGGGACTTGGATGGGGCATGTGATAGAACATATTGCCTTAGAAATACAAACATTGGCCGGAATGGAAGTTGGTTTTGGAAGAACTCGTGGCAGTGGAACAAAAGGAATTTATCATGTTGTTTTTTCATACATGGAAGAAAATGTTGGAGTGTATGCCGCTAAAGCATCGGTTGCAATAGCAGATGCATTGATATATTCAAAGGAATATAATTTAGCACTCGATTTAAAAACAATGCGTAAAATGCGAGAGCAAGATCGCTTTGGACCAAGTACAGGTTCGATAGTTGATGAAGCTGTCGCAAGAAATATTCCATTTATTAGATTAAATAAAGATTCTCTAGTTCAATTAGGTTATGGTAAAAATCAAGTAAGATTTAGAGCCACTATGACCGACAGAACTAGTTCAATAGCAGTTGATTTGGCAAGTAACAAGGAAGAAACTAAACGGATGTTACAACAAGCTGCAATTCCTGTTGCAAATGGAATGTGTATTGTTAATGAAGATGAAATTAAAGAGGTGGTTGAAAAAATTGATTTTCCTTTAGTATTTAAACCATTGGATGGGAATCATGGAAAAGGTGCTTCTGTAAATATTAAAACTTTAGAAGAAGCTTTTGCAGCTTTTCATCATGCTAAAAAGTATTCTAGAAAAATTATTGTCGAAAAATTTATAACTGGTTACGATTATAGAGTATTGGTGATAAATAATCGTTTTATTGCTGCTGCCCTCAGAGAGCCAGCTCACGTGATTGGTAATGGAAAATCAACGATTGAAGATCTAATAAACACAGAAAATGAAGACCCTCGAAGAGGATATGGACATGAAAATGTTTTAACTGAAATTACAATTGATAAAGAAACTCAAGATCAACTAGCCAAATATAATTACACCATTAATACCATATTAAAAAAAGATGAAAAGTGTTATTTAAAAGGAACCGCTAATTTAAGTACTGGTGGAACATCAACAGATGTTACAGATACAATCCATCCAAATAATATCTTTATTTGCGAACGCATATCTCGAATTATTGGTTTAGATATTTGTGGAATTGATATTATGGCTACTAATTTAAGCGAGCCATTAGAATTAACAGGTGGCGTTGTTATAGAAGTGAATGCTGCACCCGGATTTAGGATGCATTTAGCCCCAGCTAATGGGTTGCCTCGCAATGTGGCCGCTTCGGTTTTAGATATGCTTTATCCTCCTGGTAAAACCTGTCGAATTCCAATTATTGCCATAACAGGTACCAATGGCAAAACAACTACAACCCGTTTAATTGCTCACATCGTAAAAAATAATGGCTATAGAGTTGGATTTTCTACGTCTGATGGTATATATGTTCAAAATTCTATGCTTACAAAAGGCGATACTACAGGCCCTTTGAGTGCTGAATTTATTTTAAAAGATCCAACAGTAGAATTTGCTGTATTAGAAACTGCTCGCGGAGGAATACTAAGATCTGGACTTGGTTTTGGAAGATGTGATATTGCTGTAGTAACAAATATACAGGAGGATCATTTAGGCCTTTCGGACATTAACACCTTAAAAGATATGGCAAACGTAAAAGCGGTGGTCGTAAAAAGTGTTAAGCGCGATGGATTCGCAATTTTAAATGCCGATAATGAATATTGTTTAGAAATTGCTAAAACAGCTAATTGTAATATTGCTTTTTTTAGTATGAATGAAAATAACCCCATTATTAGAGATCATTGTAAAAAAGGGGGAATTGCTGCTATTTATGAAAATGGATATATTACTATAAAAAAAGGCGAATGGAAATTTAGAGTAGATAAGGTGACTAATATACCTTTAACTTTTGGTGGTCGCGTTTCCTTTATGATTTCGAATGTATTAGCAGCAACCCTAGCCACATATTCTTATGGTTTTACCATCGAAGATATAAAAACAAATTTAGGGACATTTATCCCATCGGCAGCTCAAACGCCTGGTAGGATGAATATTTTTGATTTTAAAGAATATAAAGTGTTAATTGATTTTGCTCATAATGCAGATGGCTTTAAAGGTATAAAAGAGTTTTTATCTACCACTGTCTCGCCATATAAAATAGGAATTATAACAGGGACCGGCGATAGGCGTGATGAAGATATTCGAGATATGGGAAGAATATCAGCTCAAATGTTTGATCACATTATTATTAGACAGGATAAGTTTTTGAGAGGCCGAAAAGCAGATGACATTGTAAAATTATTAGTTGAAGGAATACATCAACAAAATCCCAAACAATCTTATGAATATATTCCTAAAGAAGTTGAAGCATTAAAACATGCATTATCACTAGCTAAGCCCGGAACCTTTATTACCGCTTTAAGTGATGTGATTGATAATGCGATAGATTTGGTGCAATCTTATTTAGATAAAGAAAGAGAACTTTAATCTCTGTTTTTACTCTGTTTATTTATGAAGGATATTATTCTAAAAATTAGTTTCTTTTTACTATGCTCATTCATGGGTTTGGTATTTATTTATAGTGGCTACACAAAATTATATCCTATTGAGCCCTTTGAATATACTTTAGTAGATTTAGGAATTGGCGGTTGGCGTTTAGCACCATTTATTGCTCGCTTTATGATTGGCTTAGAGTTTTTTATTGGTTTACTTCTAATGGCCAACTTATATATTAAACGTTTTACTATTAAGCTAATTTCTGCTACTTTAATTATATTTTGCATTTACCTTATTTATGTAATCATTAATAACGGAAATAATGAAAACTGTGGCTGTTTTGGTACTGCCATTTCTATGACTCCATTGCAAGCCATCATCAAAAATGTAGTTATGCTAGTTCTTTGTTATTTTATATACAAGTTCTATAATGGCTTAAATTATCAAAAAATTGGAAAATGGATTTTTGGCACTTTTTTTATTGCTGCTTTTGCTATGCCACACATTTTAAATTATGTTGATTTTAATTACTCGGAAGCGTATTTAACAAAAAAAGAAAAACAATTTAAATTAGAATTAGATAGTGTTTATAATAGTGCTAAAATTCATACGCCTCCAAAAAGTTTAAGTGTTGGTAAACATGTCATTGCTTTTATGAGCATGAGTTGCCCTCACTGTCGAATTGCCGCTAAAAAACTAAGATTGATTAAAGAACAAAATCCCAGCATATCTATCTATTTAATTTTAAATGGTGAATATAAAAAAACAAAGTCATTTTTTGAAGATACCAAAGCAACCAATATTGACTATTGTATTTTAAATGGAAAAAATTTTGTTTACCTGGCAGGATTAAAAATGCCGGCAATATATTTGGTAAATAATTCTGTTGTAGAAAATTGGGTAGATTATATGCATCTTGATCAATATGAAATTGAAAAATGGTTGGCAAAACCTTAATTTTTTGTTGAATAATTATAAGCAAGTGCTTCGTTGAGCAAATGATTTCTTATTTTATTTTGAGGTGAAATTTTAATGTTTTGGATTAAAAATTGAATTAAAATCCTTTTTGTGATACTTAAAATAAAAGATTGAAACCGAAAACCAGTGTTTATTTTCGGATTATCGATTTTAATTAGAGTTTGTGTTTCAAATAAAACCATTTACTAAAGATGTTAATCTTTATGCAGAGAAAAGATTAATCGAATTTAAAATGGAACAACTTTTTTGAAAGGATTATATTTTATTAAAACTTAATATTACTTTTCTTAAAATTCGAAAAAAACATCTAGTTTTATGAAAAAACAGTTGAATTAATTATTTATTACAATTAAAAATTTAATAATTAGTATTTTATACTAATTTAAAATAAAGTTTTTTTTTACCTTTATTTAATTACAATTAACTAATTGAAATGAAAATAAAAAAAATAATATTGTTATTACCAATTTTAACTTTATTTAATTGTAGCCTTCAAAAAAGAAAATATCAGTCGGGCTATTTTTTAAGTTGGAATAAAAATAATTTATCTATTGCTAAAAATGAAAAGCAAAAAGGATTTAATGTCCAAAAAAAGGAGATTAAATTTAACGATATATCTATTGAAAAAGACATTACAACTTCTGCCAACAATAAAATAACTAAAATTTTTAATAATACTATCAAAAATAATCTTGCGTTTCCTGATAGTTGTGATGAAATAATTTATAAAGACGGAACTGAAATTAAGGCTAAGATTACTGAAATTAATACAAGTGAAATACGTTATAAAAGATGTGACTTTATTGATGGACCAACTTTTGTTGAAAAACAAAATAAGGTATTTATGATAAAATACGCCAATGGTAAAAGCGAAATGTTTAAAACAGAAAAAGCTGTTGAATATAATAATGGCAAAATTATTCAAGATAGCCAAAAAATTAATGATAAAGATAAAAATACAAATCCTTTTTCAACAGCTTCACTTGTTTTTAGTATTTTAGGATTTTATCCGCTTATTATTTTGGGTTCGATTTTGGGTTTAATTTTTGGCGCAATAGCAAAAAACGAAATAAAAAGCGAACCTAATAAATATAATAAAAAAAGCGAAAATTTTGCGAGAGCAGGTGTTATAATTAGTGCAATTGGGCTGATATTAATCGTACTAATAATATATGCTTTGACGGGCATTTAATAAAAAAACATATTTCGAAAGCAAATTACCACTGGGTATTTGGAAATTAAAAACAATTTATTGTTTTGGTCCATCGCGATAGGTCACAAATTCTTTTCTCGCTTTTTCTAATTCGTTAATAATAATTTCTCGTTCGTTAATGACTGAGGTTATTACTGTGGTTCGTTTGTAGAAGAGAGAGAAAATTTTCCAACTTCCACGAATTGACTTGAATTTTTTATAATAATAAAAGGCAAGTAAACCTGATATTGGTAAAGAAAGTCCGTAAGCCAATACAGATATCCAATCATGCGTTAATTTATTTATAAGTAAAATTTGAAGAGTATAAAATAGTAGAAAGGTGAATGTGCCCATACTGTAAGCAATTGATCCATGAAATTCGGGACGTTTTGAAAAACTACGCGCGCACCAAAATGGAATTCTAAATGGTAAGAAGTTATTTACGAAACCATAAATAAAAAATGGTGCGCCAAGCGTTAAAAAGAAGATTGAGAGAATGGTATCGAAAATAGGTTTCGTTTTTTCAAGACCTTTTATCAATTTATCGTCTAGTGAAAGGTTTTCAAGTTTATTTAAATAGGTACTTATTTTGTTTTTTAAATTCTCTACACGCTGAGGATCTTTTTCTAAAAAGTAATGAACCGAATCACTTATCTGCCTTGTTGTATTAAAATCGTGAGCCATAATTTTTGGTGAATGCCCAAGATCTTCTAATATTTGTGCTTTAAAAATGGTTTCAATATTCGAAACAAGCTTATCCATCTCAGAATCCTGAATGGCAATAACTTGTGCTTCTAAGCGATCACGTATGGCATCGGTAAGCGCATGAGCGGCTTTAAACGTATCTTGTTTATACTGATCATAATAATCAGAAACATTTATGGGCTTATCAATATTTATATACAAATCGCTCTGAAATTTGTGAGGGTTCGAAAAGTTCAAACCAATAGTTACGATCTTTACATCTAACGAAAAATTATTTTCCGCTTCAGCTCCAAGGCAAATACGAGCAGCTCCCGATTGAATTTTTTTGATCTTACGTTCTGTTAATGAAATACCTTCGGGGAAGGCGAGGATGGCTCCTCCTTTTGCAAAATGCATATAACATTTCGAAAACACTTCTTTGTTCTTATTAGTTAATTCAGGAGTTTCATGACTTCTATAAATTGGAATGATATTGAGATGTGGTAATAACCATTTCAAGAATGGATTTTGAAATAGCACCCCTTTGGCTAACATAAATAGCGGACGTTTAGTAATTGTAACAATTACCATAGGATCCATAAATGCGCTTGGGTGATTGGCTGCTAAAAATACTGGTCCATTTTTAGGGATATTCTCCAGGCCGTTTATCTGTAAGTTTTTAAAATAAAACCTGTTGGTGATGCGAAAAAGAAAACGTAAGATTTGATAAAACATAATTAAACGATTTAGTTTTAGAATTAGTTACAAATAGTAAGCTGCAAAAACAGAGTTTGTCCAATCGAAAATAGTCCACACTTTATGATTTTTTTTTCGTCTTTTGGAATAGATTGCATAAGTTAAACTTAAATGTTATGGTTTCTTTTCTAAATTGAATCTGTAAAGCAAATTAGCTTGAAATATCATGCCATTTGAAAAATTAGTGTTTATTTGTTGACGTTTACCTCCAATAAATGTAGCCGGCAATCCAAATGTTACTTTGTCGCCTTCATCAAATACTTTGTAGGTTCTACCAATTGATTGACCAACTTTAATGGTAATACTAATATTTTTGGTGGTATTGAATTTTAAGTAAGCATACAATTCATTAGTGGAACGCGCAACATAAGTGCTTTTAAATGATGGCGTAACATCAGTTAAATGATAAGACCGTATTTGCCCGTTGAAATTTAATCCAACATTTATAAATGGAATTAATTTGTAATTCACGTCGGCTTGTAAAGGCAACATGATGTTTGTTTCAAATTTTTTATTTGGACTTAAATAATACATTCCTATCATTGGCACAAAAAAAGGACCGAACAATTCGGAGTTATAATACAAACCAAATTTAAAATTTTTATTATCGCTCTTTTTGTATTTCATTATACCAATAGCACCAAACTGAATATCTTTTCCTGAGATACTTTTATAATCGGAAGCGATTTTAGGCAGAATAACGGCTGTTGCCGACCAACGATCGTTGAATAATTTATTCGCGCCAACTTTAAATGCAATTGAACCAAATGTTTTTACATTGCCATCTTCAAATAATTTGGTTTGAAAGTTTTCGAACATTGCACCCGAAATGATGGAGAATTTATCGTTAATCTTTATTGGAATAGTAAGATCAACATCAATTTGATCGTTCTTTGTTTCAGATTTACTTTTATCAAAAGTATTATAAGGAGTTGAACTCATATTCACCTTTAATAAATCCAGATAATTCTGTCCTATGAGTTCGCAAAAGTTAAAAAGAATAATTAATATTATAAATAAATGTTTCATAGCTGACAATTCAATTATTTATACCTTCTTTTAGGCTATGCAATCTAACTTATTAATTTTGACATTGCAATTGTAAGCAAGATTAATTTCTTTTTTAAAAGCGTGTGATAAATTATTCCTGTTGTTAGGAAGAATAATTTTATGAAAAGAAACAGGCAAATACCCGCATCATTTTGAATACATATAAAAACGGAAACTCTCTTTAGTTTATAACATTTCCCTTTTCATCAAACAAAAGGTCTATTTTCTTTCCACCGATTTTAAGTTCGGCTTCATAAACGATTGAGTTATCTGAACGCTCAATTTTTGAGACCTCGGATATTTTTATGTTGGGATATTTTTTATTTAGAGATTCTACAACAGGCTTAGGAAGTTCAGTATCAAAAATTTCTGTTTCTACTTCTATTAATTTTCCGTCGGACAAATAAAGAGCTGAAACTTCTTTACGATCAAGCTTAAAGGAGACTTCATATTCGTTGGTTTTTTCCTTTTCCCATTTTACTTTTTTAGCATTTGGAAATTGTTTTTGAAACGCAGTTTTAACAGCGTTTGGCACTACTGTTGCATGTATAGTTGAACCATACAAAAAAAAACTTAAAACAAAAATAATCAAATTTTTCATTTTGTTTATTAAAAATATAATTGATTAAGATTGTGTAATTAAAAAAAATTATCCAAGATATTGTTGCAATAATTTGCTACGGCTACTATGTCGTAAACGGCGAATTGCTTTTTCTTTAATTTGACGAACACGTTCTCGAGTTAAATCAAACTTATCACCAATTTCTTCTAATGTTAATCCGTGGTTTAATCCTATGCCGAAAAATAATTTAACAACGTCGCGTTCTCTTTCGGTTAATGTGCTTAAGGCACGATCAATTTCTTTGCTTAAAGATTCGTTCATTAAACCGGTATCGGCTTTTGGAGAATCTAAATTAACTAAAACATCCAACAAACTACTCTCTTCTCCATTTGCAAATGGCGCATCCATACTCACGTGACGGCCACTAACTTTCATGGTATCACTTACTTTATCAATTGGTAAATCTAAAACCTCAGCTAGTTCATCTGCAGTAGGCTCACGCTCAAACTGCTGTTCTAATTTACTAAAAGCTTTGTTTATTTTATTTAAAGAACCTACCTGATTTAAAGGTAATCTAACAATACGACTTTGTTCTGCTAAAGCCTGCAAAATACTCTGGCGAATCCACCAAACGGCATATGAAATAAATTTGAATCCACGAGTTTCGTCAAAACGACGAGCTGCTTTAATTAAACCTAAATTTCCTTCATTAATTAAGTCAGGTAAACTTAAACCTTGATTTTGGTATTGTTTTGCAACTGAAACCACAAAACGTAAGTTGGCACGAGTTAACTTTTCTAAGGCACCTTGATCGCCATCTTTAATTTTTTTTGCTAGAATAACTTCTTCTTCGGCTGTAATTAATTCTTCTCGTCCAATTTCTTGTAAATATTTATCAAGAGATGCGCTTTCGCGGTTTGTAATTGATTTAGTAATCTTTAGCTGCCTCATGCTATATTAATTGAATTAAGTTAGTAAAGTTACAAAAAATATATAGATTTTTTAAATTTAATTTGGCGAATTATAAAATTTGAGCCGAATTAGAGCTTTTATTAGTATTAAATAACAATTTTTGCTTAAAAAAACATCACATTTAAATTAAAATTATTAATATATATTTTAAAACCCAGCACAAAACAGAAACTTTTTGATGAAATCGTAATTAACAATTTGCGTTTAATAACTATGTCTTTAATTAACAATTTGATGTTTAATGATTGGAGGCTTATAGTCTATTTGTGATGAATTAGTTGTCTATTTTTAAGAAAATTAAATAGTTAACCAAATGAATGTAGAAAGCTTAAAATCAGAAATACAACAAGTTTTAGATAACGACGTGGTATTACGCAAAGAATTTACCGATCTAAAACGTTCGTTAAGCGATTATCGTAATCAATTAATTATGCGCGACGAAGATTGTAAACGTTTGCAAGTAACCATTGATGTTTTAAATACAAAATTGGTGGTCATCGAACGAGATAACACTAATTACAAAGCAGAGTTAACTTCATTTAAGGAATTACGAGGTACCATCAAAGATCAATTAGAAGAAAAACAAAATGAAATTGATGCGCGCTTAAATGATATTCAAGAGTTAAAAAACAACATCAACAGCATAGCGGCAGAATATGAAACAAAATTAAGCGAAGCTAAACTTATAGCCAGTTCAGAATTAGAAAGAGTTACTTTATCATATACTTTACAAATAAATGAACTTAGAACAAACTCTCAATATAAAGAATCAGGAATTAAAGAGGAGTATGAAAATCGTGTTTCTGAATTATCTATAGGTTGGGCAGATAGAGAGCAAAGTTTATTTTTGAATCATGATGAAACTATTAATAATTTAAAAGATACTCATAAAATAGAACTTGAGCAGCTTAATTCTAATTTTAATTCACAGATCAACAATATTAAGGAAGAATTAGGGGCGCGTGAGCGATTGTTAATTGAAGGATATGAAAAGCAGATTTTAGATTTACAAAATAATTTAAATACGTCTAAAGAAGATGTTTCTTTATCTTTCCAGAATCAAATTAACGAGCTAAAATCTTCTCACGAATTATTAATTAACGAATCGGAAACAAATCATGAACTAAAAATTGTTTCACTTATTAATGAGTATGAAGAGAAATTATCCAACACATTAATTCATTCTAATTTGCAAAACACAAAATTAAATGATGAGTTAATTAGAATACAATCGGAAAATGAACAAACTCAGGTAAATATCGCGTCTATTAATTCACAACTAGAAACAAAAAATAACGAATTAAATGAGATAAATTTAAAGTTTTGCGAAGTTCAAAATCAATTAGAAATAGAAACAGATCGCTTTATAAATTTAAGTGGAGAATTTGAAGCGTTTAAACAGAATTCTTTACTCTCATCTGGCGATCAAGTAGCTGAATTAAATAATAAAATTGAAAATTATACAATTGAAGTTGAAAACTTAGTTTCAGTTATAGAAAAAACATCAAACGCTTTAAGCGACACAGAAATTTCTCTAGAATTAAAAGTTCAAGAATTACAAAATGCATCGTTGCAAATTGATGAATTAAATAAACAAGTATTAAATTTCGAATCCAGTGCCTCAGAAAAAAATTCAGAAATAAATAACTCAAAAATAGAACTCGAAAATATATTTAATCAAAAACTAGAACACAGTGAAACTGAGTATCAAAAATTACTGATAGAAAACACAAATATTATTGATGAAATAAATATTGCTCAAGATAAATTAGAAGCTCATGAATCTGAAATAACTTTATTGAAAGCAGAATTAGAAGAAGTGAAAATACAAAGTGCCGGAAAAGTTGATTATTTTAAAGAAATACTTTCAAATAGAAACTTCGAGATCACAAATCTTGAATCAAACATTGCCGCATTAAATAAAGAAATGCAATTGATCAAAAAAGAAATGGCTTCAGTTTGCGAAAACAGTGAAACCATCTCTAAACTGAATGTAAAAATATTAGATGAAAAAGAGCAGTTAGCAAATCAGATGCTAAAAATGAATTCGGTAATCGGCTCAATTTCTCAACAAGTTGATAGTGAGAGTATTAATGTTGAAGGTTTGAATAATCACCGAAAGAATGTTATATTAGCAAATAATTCAGATGAGGTTAATGGAAAATCTCAAATGAAAGAACAAATAAACGATTTGGTGCGTGAAATTGATAAGTGCATAGTGTTATTAAGTGCTTAATATTAACGCCCTCTTTTAATGAGCGAAGTAAACATAAAAGTTGAAATAGCAGGTAGCTTTTATCCACTAAAGGTAAATGCTGATGACGAGCAAAATATAAAAGAGGTAGTTAGTTTAATAAATACAAAAATTGCAGAGTTTGAAAAAACATATGCAGTTCGAGATAAAAAGGATGTGTTAAGTATGGTTATGTTGCAATTAGTAGCTCAACTATACAAAAAAGCTAACTCAGCCGAAGCAGAATTAAGTAATTTAAAAACACTATTTACCGATGTAGAGGAAATGTTAAAACAACATAACCAAAACATTGAAAATTTTAGCGGAGAGTAAACTACTTGGTTTGCCCGCATTCACGCACAAATTTTAAGATTTAACTTAAAGTTTGTGCGTTTTTTATTAACTATACTCAAACTAAGTTTGAGAAAAAAAGAGAAGAAAGATGGAAATATTAACGATTATTTTTATTGTTGGGGCACTAATTATTGGAGTGATTGCAGGTTTTATTATTGCAGGCAGTAAATTAAACTCAAGTGTAACTAAAGAAAAAGAAAATTTAATTAAAGAAGCTGAAATTAAATCAGAATCTATTAAACAAGAAAAAATACTTCAAGCAAAAGAAAAGTTTTTACAATTAAAAACCGATCATGATAAAGCTACTCAAGAAAAAAACGCTCAAATTTTGCAGATTGAAAATAAAACAAAACAAAAAGAAAGTGAAATCAATAAAAAAATTGAAGATTTAAATCGCAAAGATAAAGAAGCAGAAACTTTAAAAAATCAAGCTAATCAGCAAATCGAATTATACAAATTTCGTTTGGAAGAATTTGAAAAAGGATATAGAAAACAATTAGAAATGCTTGAAAAAATTAGTGGTTTAAAAGCAGAAGACGCTAAAGCACAATTAGTAGAATCGATAAAAGCTGAAGCTAAAACCCAATCCATGGTTTATGTAAAAGACATTATGGATGAAGCTAAATTAACTGCAAATAAAGAAGCTAAAAAAATTGTTCTACAAACTATTCAGCGAGTTGCCACAGAAACTGCCATAGAAAATTCTATTTCGGTATTTCATATTGAAGGTGATGAAACAAAAGGAAGAATTATTGGGCGCGAAGGCAGAAATATTAGAGCATTAGAAGCGGCAACAGGAGTCGAAATTATTGTAGATGATACACCAGATGCAATTACCCTTAGTTGTTTTGACTCGATTCGTCGCGAAATATGTCGTTTGGCACTTCATCAATTAGTAACTGATGGCCGTATTCATCCTGCTCGAATTGAAGAGGTGGTTGAAAAAACAAAAAAAATGCTTGAAGAAGAAATTATTGAAACAGGAAAAAGAACCTGTATCGATTTAGGTATTCATGGGCTTCATCCTGAATTAATTCGTATGGTTGGAAGGATGAAATATCGTTCGTCATATGGCCAAAACTTATTACAACATAGTCGAGAAGTTGCAAATTTATGTGGCATTATGGCTAGCGAAATGGGATTAAATCCTAAAGTAGCCAAACGTGCAGGATTACTTCACGATATAGGAAAAGTACCCGATAATGAACCAGAATTACCTCACGCATTATTAGGAATGAAATTAGCAGAACAATACAAAGAAAAGCCTGAAGTTGTTAATGCAATTGGAGCCCACCACGACGAAATTGAAATGAATACTTTGTATTCTCCTATAATTCAAGTATGCGATGCCATTAGTGGTGCTCGACCTGGTGCTCGTCGAGAGGTTGCAGAACAATATATGAAACGTTTAAAAGATCTAGAATCATTAGCATTAAGCTATGATGGTGTTGAAAAAACATATGCTATTCAAGCAGGAAGAGAAGTACGTGTAATTGTTTCGAGCGATAAAGTAACTGATAAGAGAGCCGAAGAATTAGCTTTTGAAATTTCGCAACGCATTCAAACCGAAATGACTTATCCTGGACAAGTTAAAGTAACAGTAATAAGAGAAGTTCGCGCGACTGGTTATGCCAAATAAAATTTAATATTGAAATTTTTATAAATTTAAAAAAAAATTATGAAAAAAGTATTGAGTGTTTTTTTATTTTTATTTAGCTTTATTTTAATGCGATCTCAATTCACTCCAACTTATACTGGAAAACCAATTTATCAAATTATCACGAAAAGAGCTGGTGTTACATTAGGAAATATAAAAGTAGAGTTGTTTCCAAACATAGCCTATTATCACACCAGAAATTTTGATAGTTTGGTAAATGTTCATTTTTATGATACAACTGCATTTCATAGAGCTATTCCTAATTTTATGATTCAAGGTGGAGATCCCAATTCTCGTCATGGCGCTATTTCTACATGGGGTTTTGGACAAGCCGGACAACCAACCGTTAATGCTGAGTTCACAGTAGCAAAACATTTGAGAGGTCGTTTATCTGCTGCAAGATCAAGTAATATAAATAGTGCCACCTCACAATTTTTTATATGTGTTGCAAATAATCCCAACTTAGATGGAAATTATTCTGTTTACGGACAAGTGATATCTGGCCTTAATTTTGCAGATACTATTGCCCTATGTCCGAAAATGACCAACTACACGAATACACCAATACAAAAAGTAGAAATGTTTATTACACGCATAGGTTCTAATGATTCAATTCCTAATGCGCCCATTTTGTTATCCCCTCCTTCAGGAACAGTTAATATAGATACGACTGTTTCGACTCAACTAAAATGGAATCCAGTTAATGGAGCGGTCTTTTATCACTTAGATGTTTCTACTGATTCAATGTTTGTATGGGATGTTATTCGTTCGGTTAACCTTACATCATTAAGCTATTATCTGAACAATTTGAATTCAAGCACAGAATACTTTTGGAGAATAACTGCAAATAATGGCGGCCGTTCATCACAATCTCAGGTATGGCGTTTAAACACAAGAAGTATTGGATTTAATTCGAATTTAAATACTCATAATTTGATTAATCCACAGATTATAGTTTATCCAAATCCTAGCAAAGGTATTTTTAGTTTTTTAAATTTAGAAAAAGGAAATCAAATTTTAATTTACAACCTAAATGGAAAATTAATAAAAGAAGTGAAGATAAATGAATCAAGCTTAAATATAGATATGACTGGAAATAGCCAAGGCAATTATATTTATAAAATTTTTAAAAATAAAACTGAAATTAAAAGCGGAACGCTTATAGTTAATTAAAAATTGGTAATTATTCGTTAAAACTTAAAATAGAATTAAGCAACTCTTTTTCGATTTGGTTAAAGGATAAACCCCTTCGTTCAAAAACTTTTTCGGTAGTTTCAATTAATTTGTCTATTCGATATTTCTCTAAACCATTGCTGCCTCCCCAACTAAAATTTGGAATATAAGTAGGTGGAAAGCCTCCACCAAAAATATTAGTACCAACTCCAACAACAGAACCAGTGTTAAACATGGTGTTAATTCCTGACTTGGAATAATCACCCATAATTAAACCACAAAACTGTAAGCCAGTGTCTATTGATTTTTTTTGTAAATAATTATATAATTTAACATGACTATAATTATTTTTCAAATTGCTTGTATTGGTATCGGCCCCAAGGTTGCACCATTCACCAATCACAGAGTTCCCTAAAAAACCATCGTGAGCTTTATTACTATATCCAAACACAACGCTATTATTTATTTCGCCACCAATTTTACAATGAGGTCCAATAGTTGTAGCGCCATATATTTTAGTATTTAGCTTTAACATCGAGTTATCTCCTAAAGCAAAAGGGCCTCGAACAGCAGAACCTTCCATAACTTCAGAGTTAATTCCTAAATAAATTGGGCCATTTGAAGTGTTAAAAATGCAAGCTTCTGCTTTAGCGCCGGCCTCCAAAAACACCAAATTTTTATCGCCAATTACTCTTACTGTTTCGCTTAATGGTAAAGATGATTTATTTTTGGTGATAATTTTAAAATCGTTGATTAGAGCTTCGGCATTTTTTTGATAAATATCACAAACATTTGAAAGTTCGAATATAGAATCTGAAAACACTATTTTTTGAAAATTATTTAAAAGTTTAAAATCATTAGTGTTTCCATAAAAAGCAATTATTTTTTTATCGGAACATATACATTGATTTGGCTTTAAATTATTTATTAACTCTACTATATTAGAGTTTGGGCAATATTTAGAATTAATAAAAATATTTTCAGGGTTTATTAAAACAGGATATTTTTTTTCTAAATAAGATTGAGATAAGTAGGAGCAATTTGTATTTAATGCAATATCCCATTTTTGTTTAATAGTTAAAATGCCAACTCTTATTTCAGAAATAGGTTTTGTAAATGTGAGTGGAAGAAAATTTTTCCAATTATCAATTTCATCAAATAAAACAAAATTCATTTTAATTTCTTATTTCGATTTAATTAATTTAAATTCAGTTCTACGATTTACTCTGTGATCATCATCAGAACAAGTTGATTCGTCGGTACAATTATTAATCAAAAAAGTTTCGCCAAATCCATTTGCGATTATTCTTTTAGAGTTGACTCCTTTACTTACTATATAATCTGAAATTGTGGTTGCACGTTTAATAGAGAGTTTAATATTATAATCACTTTTTCCCCTTGAGTCGGCATGAGAATTGATTTCGACCGAGAGAGTAGGGACTGATTTTAATGTTTTGGCTAATTTATTTAAAATATTTTTATCTTTTTCGTTCAAATTAAATTTAGCAACATCATAAGTTATATTTTCGAAAACAGTATCAGTAACATCAATGTTAATTTGTTTTAAAGGTGCAGCTGGTTGAATTTTAGTAATAACAATTGGTTTTTTCTTTTTTACCAAAGGAGTATTAAGTATGAGATCATCCATTTTTAATTCTCCTAAAGCCATTTTATCAATGGCCAAAAGTTTAAAAATAAATTTTCCACCCTGAAGATCAATAATTTTATAAATAGTCCCTTTTGCATCTGATAAATAAATTCGCTTTACCCTACTTAAGCTAGTATCCTTGGCTACTGCCTCAAAAAAATAATTTTTATTCGCCTTAAGCTCTTTAAATTTAAATTTACCTTTGTTGCTAGTTACCCAAATTTGTTCTTCTGGTCCATCAGATTGACGCAATTTTATTTTAGCATTAATAATTGGTTTTCGATTTTGATTATACATAAAGCCATACATGTCCATAGCTAAATCAACGTCTTCAATTAACATATCATCGATAGTAGACTTGTCTGTATTTAAAATTTTAAAATCAAAATTCTCTTTTTTATTTGTAACAAAAGATTTTAATTCTTTACCGCTACTATTTTTAAGAGCAATTTTGGTTCCCTCGGGTAATTCTACATCACTTTCTACGATTGAGATAATATAATTTTGATCGGCTGGAAGATTGCGAAAAGAGAATGCTCCTGATTCATTCGTGGTTGCTACTTCAACAACATCGCCAAATTCATTTGTTAATTTAATTTTTGTGTTTTTTAAAGGTTTTCCAACACCAGTACCATAAACTAAATTACCTGCCATCACAATATCGTCTTGCGTATTTAAGATTGGTAATGCAGAAGGATCCATGGGTAAACTTTTAAATGCAAATTTATTTTCACCTTCTTTGGCTGTTACTCTTGAAATTACACTATCCTTGCCAGCTAAATAATATCTGGCCTTGCCAGTTAATTCTGGGTCATCTTCTTGAATTACAGCTAAATATTTTTTTTCGCTACTAATATTTTTAAATTTAAAATAGCCTCGGTTATCTGTAAACGTGCTATCTATAGCTTTGCCTTCTTCATCATATAAAATAACTTTTTTATTTTTAGCCGCGTCAGAAATATCCTCTGTTAATAAAACAATTCCATCTACAACTATAGATTTAGATTTGTAATTAAAACTATAAATATCATCTTTCCCTTTGCCGCCTGTTCTATCTGAAGAAAAATATCCAGCAGAATCGTTTAAGAAGGTGATTCCAAAATCATCTTTACTACTATTTAAATTTAGACCTTCGTTTCGAAGCAATATCCATTTAGTATCTATTTTTTTTGCTGAATAAATATCTAAACCCCCAAATCCAGGCAATCCGTCAGAAGAGAAAAATAAAGTGCTATCACTTTTATAAGAAGGATATAATTCATTTCTACTTGTATTAATGTCAGGGCCTAGATTTTTTGGTAAACCCCATGATTCTCCTTGTTTTTCGGACATCCAAATATCTTTTCCTCCAAAACCGCCTGGCATATCACTTACAAAAAACAAATATTTATTATCATCGCTAATACATGGATGTGCTAATGAATAATCATCACTATTATGTTCAAATTCTATTATACTATCCCATTTAG
>Ga0214919_10004101_pt1 | contig 21451 bp, 19 predicted proteins | sample LL1503_MetaG_FD_177994 | JGI IMG/M metagenome (GOLD analysis project Ga0214919, IMG submission 177994) | Freshwater microbial communities from Lake Lanier, Atlanta, Georgia, United States - LL-1503 | ecosystem: Environmental > Aquatic > Freshwater > Lake | place: USA: Georgia | collected... | reverse complement strand
AACCAGTCACATGCCGCAGAAATGCTGGGAATAAACAGAAATACCTTGCGCAAAAAGCTACAGCAGCACGATTTGCTCTGAACTCGCCTGGAACATCCTCATGATCAAACAAGCATTAATTTCCGTGTCCGACAAGACCGGAGTACTCGAATTCGCGCGCGCCTTGGCCGCGATGAATGTCAAGCTTCTCTCAACCGGTGGTACGGCTAAATTATTAGCTGATCATGGTTTGGAAGTAACCGAGGTGGCCGATTACACCGGTTTTCCGGAAATGCTGGATGGTCGTGTCAAAACACTGCACCCCAAAGTGCACGGCGGCATACTAGCGCGACGTGATTTCCCTACCCATATGCAGGCACTTGAACAACATGCGATTCCTGTCATTGATATGGTGGTAGTTAATCTTTATCCCTTTCAGCAAACCGTCGCCAAAGATCAGTGCTCGTTACAAGATGCGATAGAAAATATTGATATCGGTGGCCCAGCGATGCTGCGTTCATCGGCAAAAAATCATAAAGACGTTGTCGTGATTTGCGATCCTTTGGATTATGAGTGCGTCCTAGAAGAAATGAAGATGCATCAAGGTAAAGTAAGTTATGAAACTCGCTTTGCGCTGGCAAAAAAAGTGTTTGCGCACACCTCTAGTTACGACGGCGCCATTACCAATTATCTAAGTTCCCTCGGTAAAGATCTATCGCATACCACTCGTTCAGCGTATCCCGACACATTAAATTTACAGTTCACCAAAGTGCAAGAAATGCGCTATGGAGAAAATCCACACCAATCAGCCGCGTTTTATCGCGATAGCGATGCTGTCGCTGGATCATTGGCCAACTACCGCCAATTACAAGGTAAAGAACTCTCGTATAACAATATTGCCGATGCAGATGCGGCATGGGAATGTGTGAAAACGTTTGACGGTCACGCTTGCGTCATCATCAAACATGCTAATCCCTGCGGTGTGGCTGAGGGTGCTGATGCGGCGTCAGCTTATGCGAAAGCATTTCAGACGGATCCCACGTCGGCATTTGGTGGCATCATCGCTTTTAACTGCGAAGTCGATGTCACCGCTGCAGAGGCCGTTGCTAAACAATTTGTTGAAGTGCTGATTGCACCATCGTTTACAGCCGATGCCTTAAAGCTATTCGAGGCTAAGCAAAATGTACGCTTACTGCAAATACCTTTGGCGCGCGAGCAGAATCTGTGGGACATGAAGCGTGTTGGTGGCGGACTGCTATTACAAGCGCCTGATGCTAAAAATGTTCAGGTAAGCGCATTTAAAATCGTCAGTAAAAAACAGCCTAGCCCTGCTGAGTTAAACGACATGCTGTTTGCATGGCGTGTCGCTAAATTTGTTAAATCAAATGCGATTGTATTTTGCGGCAACGGCATGACTCTGGGTGTGGGTGCGGGACAAATGAGTCGTGTGGATTCAGCGCGCATTGCATCCATTAAAGCGCAAAACGCTGGGCTTACACTCGCTGGTTCAGCGGTGGCTTCTGATGCGTTCTTTCCATTTCGCGATGGCCTTGATGTTGTGGTCGCCGCCGGTGCAACTGCGGTCGTGCAACCCGGTGGTTCTATGCGCGATCAGGAAGTTATCGATGCGGCGAATGAACATGGCATCGTCATGGCGCTCACAGGCACGCGACATTTCCGGCATTAATCTAGATTAATCGGTTGCATTGATTGCCAGCATGGAGCACCAGCACCCCGGGCGACCGCTGCTGTCATAATGGGCCATGAAAATTCTTGGCATTGATCCTGGTCTGCGGGTTACCGGCTTTGGTGTTATTCGCAAAGAAGGGCAGCGGCTTTCCTATATTGCATCGGGGACGATTCAGGTTCCCGATGGCGACTTACCCTCGCGACTCAAGGTCATTCTTGAGGGCGTAGGGCAGGTGGTTAGTAACTATCAACCCGATTGTGCTGCGATCGAAATTGTTTTTTCTAACGTCAATCCCCAATCAACGCTATTGCTCGGCCAAGCACGTGGTGCGGCCATTTGTGGTTTGGTCAGCGCGCAGTTATCGGTCGCCGAGTACACCGCATTGCAAGTTAAAAAAGCCGTAGTCGGACAAGGTAAGGCGCAAAAATCACAAGTGCAAGCGATGGTGCAACGATTGCTGAAATTAGAAGGCCTGCCGGGTACCGATGCGGCTGACGCGCTGGGTGTGGCCATTTGTCACGCACATAGTGGTGTAGGTTTGGCGACGCTGGCAGGATTAGCACCTGACTTAGCAAAAAAAGGTTTACGTGTGCGTGGTGGCCGTTTGATCGGGTGAGACAGCTCGATGTTACTGTCGCCCTGATTACTGTTTATTTATTACTGCGAGATATTTCATGATTGGTCGTCTCTCTGGCGTGTTGGTCGACAAGAACCCATTGCATTTATTAGTCGATTGCAATGGCGTTGGCTATGAAGTCAGCGTCCCCATGAGCACGTTTTACAATCTTCCTGCGCCCGGTGAAAAAATTACACTGCTGACTCACATGGTGGTGCGAGAAGATGCGCAATTACTGTATGGTTTTGGGTCTGCGCAGGAGCGCGAGCTATTTCGCGAATTAATCAAAATCTCAGGCGTCGGTGCGCGCACGGCCTTGTCTATTTTGTCCGGCATGTCGGTGGCAGATTTAGCGCAAGCCGTCAGCTTGCAAGAAGTCGGTCGTCTCACCCGAATTCCCGGCATAGGCAAAAAGACCGGTGAACGTTTGCTGCTTGAACTCAAAGGCAAACTTGGTGCAGATCTGGGGCCGGGTGCAGTAGCTCAAAATGATAACGCCGATGTATTAAATGCCTTACTGGCGCTGGGCTACTCTGAAAAAGAAGGTCTGCTTGCATTAAAGCAGGTGCCCGCTGGAAGTTCCGTTTCCGATGGCATACGCCATGCCCTGAAAGCTTTGTCTAAGGCCTGAGTCGCCCTCATCAGGCTACAATGCAGCCATGAGTATTCAGACCGACGATTTCAGCGAGCAGCGCATCATTGATGCTAAGCCAACCTCGCCCAACGAAGAAGCGATAGAGCGAGCATTACGCCCGCACAAGCTCGATGAGTACATAGGCCAGGAAAAAATTCGCAGTCAGTTGGAAATTTTTATCACTGCCGCTCGTCAACGTGGTGAAGCGCTCGATCACACCTTATTGTTTGGTCCTCCCGGTTTAGGTAAAACAACGCTTGCGCACATCATTGCGCGCGAAATGGGCGTGAATTTACGTCAGACATCCGGCCCCGTGCTTGAACGCGCTGGCGATCTCGCCGCTTTGCTCACCAATCTCGAAGCGAATGATGTGTTGTTCATCGATGAGATACATCGCTTGTCTCCGGTGGTAGAAGAAATTTTGTATCCGGCACTCGAGGATTACCAGATCGATATCATGATAGGTGAAGGCCCGGCTGCGCGATCAGTACGTTTAGATTTGCAGCCCTTCACTTTAGTCGGTGCGACCACGCGTGCCGGTATGTTGACCAATCCTTTGCGCGATCGTTTTGGCATCGTTGCTCGACTTGAGTTTTACACACCTGAGCAACTCGCACGGATTGTGACGCGCAGCGCAGCGCTACTGCATTCGCCGATTGATGATGAAGGTTCGTTGGAAATCGCAAAACGCAGTCGTGGTACCCCACGAATTGCGAATCGATTATTGCGCCGAGTGCGTGATTACGCCGAAGTCAAAGGCAAGGGTGATGTCACCAAAGCGATGGCTGATGCTGCATTACAAATGTTAGATGTTGATCCCGTAGGTTTTGATTTAATGGATCGTAAGTTGTTAGAAGCGGTGCTCTTTAAATTCAGCGGTGGCCCAGTGGGCTTAGATAATTTGGCTGCTGCTATCGGAGAAGAGCGCGACACGATAGAAGATGTACTTGAGCCTTATCTCATACAGCAGGGCTATTTACAGCGCACACCACGCGGCCGAATTGCTACCCCGATTGCCTATAAACATTTTGGTGTGGCTGCGCCACGCACTAGCCCGAATGGCGATTTGTGGGATTCTGAATAAACGTGATGGTTGCTTTGTTGAGCGATTCAACACAGAGCTTATTCTTCGCGTACCCAGATTTGAGTTCTTCCTAATAGTGCCATGCCGATAAAGCCGCGCACATGCAGTTTCTTGCCTTTATCTTCCAGCCAAGTTTTACATTTGTAGGTTTTGCCATTGGCTGGGTCAAGAATTTCACCACCTGAATACATATCGCCGTCATGTTTTAGGCTGGTAAGTATGACCATGCCTATCACGGGTTTATTTTTTTTCTCGCCACTGCATTTATCGCAGCTAGGATTTTGATCTTCGTGTGGCTCGCGAAATAATTTTTCTATCGTGCCACGAAATTCACCATTAACTTCGGTGATGCGAACTAGTGATTTTTCTTTACCAGTTTTGTCATCAATGGTGCGCCACACACCGACGGGTGAAGCTATATCAGCAGCGTAAGAAAAAATCGTTGTGCTGCTAAGTAGCAAGGCGAGTAAAAGTCGTCGGATCATCCTTGGTTCTCCTTCAGGCTTAAGCGAGTTTTGTGAGTTGTTCGCGAAGTTTTGTCAGGGTTTCAGAAAAACCTGCTACTCGTTCTTTTTCTTGCGCGACTACCGCCGCTGGTGCGCGTGCAACGAAGCTTTCATTACTCAGTTTGGCATTTGCCTTAGTAATTTCGCCTTCGAGTCGTACGACTTCTTTATTAACGCGTTCGCGCTCCGCAGCGATATCGATTTCTACCTTAAGCATTAATCGTGTGCTGCCAACCACCAATACCGGCGCTGGTGATTCTGGCAAGGTCGCTAGCACTTGTACTTCGGAGAGTTTGGCGAGTGCCTGCAGATACGGAACAAAACTTTGTAAGCGTGAGTGATCATTCCCTTCAATGACCAACGGCACGCGTTGTGCAGGTGATAGCTGCATCTCGCCGCGCAAATTGCGGCATGCGTCGGTCAGCGATTTGAGTTCAGTCATCCAGCCTTCAGCTTGTTCGTCGATTTTTTTCAGGTTAGGCAGCGGATAAGGCTGCATCATGATGGAATCGCCTTCCGCCTTCAGTGTGCGTCCAGACAACGGCGCGACGGTTTGCCACAATTGTTCGGTAATGAAAGGAATAATCGGGTGTGCTAGTCGCAATACAGTTTCAAGTACTCGCAACAGAGTGCGACGCGTTGCGCGTTGCTGGCCTTCGCTACCCTGCTGTATCTGTACTTTAGCGACTTCTAGATACCAGTCGCAATATTCATCCCAAATAAATTTATAGATTGCTGAAGAAATATTATCGAAGCGATATTCGGCATATCCTTTTTCAACGTCAGCTTCAGTACGTTGAAGTAGCGAGACTATCCATCGATCCGCTTGCGAAAAATCCAGATAGCCACCGGTTGCGCAGGCTTCAGCGCCGTGATCATCTAAGCCACAATCTTTGCCTTCGGTGTTCATCAATACAAAGCGAGTGGCATTCCACAACTTGTTACAGAAATTTCGGTAGCCTTCACAACGACCGAGATCGAAATTAATATTACGACCCAGTGATGCATAACTCGCCATCGTAAAGCGCAGGGCATCGGTGCCATACGCTGGAATACCATTTGCGAATTCTTTGCGCGTAGCTTTGGCGATACTCTCTGCTTGTTTGGGATTCATCAGCCCAGTTGTACGCTTGGCGACTAATTCTTCGACGGTAATGCCATCGATCAGATCAATCGGATCCAGCGTGTTGCCTTTGGATTTAGACATTTTCTGTCCTTGGGCATCACGAACAAGTCCATGCACATACACGGTATCGAAAGGGACTTTGCCGGTGAAGTGCGTGGTCATCATCACCATGCGCGCTACCCAGAAGAAAATAATGTCAAAGCCTGTCACTAAAACCGAGGAAGGCAAAAACAGTTTGTAATCCGGTGTTTGTTCAGGCCAGCCGAGTGATGAGAATGGTACTAAGGCCGAAGAAAACCATGTGTCGAGTACATCGGCATCGCGGGTAAGTTTGCCTGCGTAACCAGCGGCAGTTGCGTTGGCTGTAGCTTCTGCTTCCGTGCGGCCAACAAAAATTTCACCTGTGTCGCTATACCACGCAGGAATTTGATGTCCCCACCACAGCTGACGCGAGATGCACCAATCTTGAATATTGTTGAGCCATTGGTTGTAAGTCGTACTCCAATTATCCGGCACGAATTTAATGTCGCCTTGTGCGACTTTTTCAAGGGCGACTTCGGCAATCGATTTGCCTGGAAAATGTGTTCCCTCGGGAGCCGGTTTGCTCATGGCTACAAACCATTGATCGGTGAGCATAGGTTCGATCACTACACCGGTACGATCACCACGTGGCACCATTAGTTTGTGTGGTTTAACTAGTTCAAGTAATCCTTGTGCATCCAGATCAGCGACGATTTGCTTACGCGCAGCAAATCGATCTAAGCCTTGATACGCTGCCGGTGAATTTTCATTGATCTTTGCTTCTAGCGTAAAAATATTGATTTGCGCTAGTCCGTGACGCTGACCAACGGCATAGTCATTAAAGTCATGCGCTGGAGTGATCTTTACGCAGCCCGTGCCGAATTCTTTATCGACATAGCTGTCGGCGATCACGGGAATGGTGCGGCCTGTTAAGGGCAAGGTCAGCTGTTTCCCTACCAGATGGATATAGCGTTCATCGGTAGGGTCTACGGCGACGGCCACATCACCTAACAAGGTTTCTGGCCGTGTTGTGGCGACAGTTAGATGACCGCTACCATCAACTAAGGGATAACGGATGTGCCACATGCTGCCATCTTCTTCTTCCGACACCACCTCGAGATCAGACACCGCGGTACCTAAGACTGGATCCCAGTTAACCAAGCGTTTGCCACGATAGATCAGACCTTGTTCATACAAGCGCACGAAAACTTCCGTAACCGCCTTGGACATTTTGTCATCCATCGTGAAATATTCACGACTCCAATCGGTTGATGCGCCCATGCGGCGCATTTGTCCGGTGATCGTCGATCCGGAATGTTCCTTCCATTGCCATACTTTTTCTAAAAATTTTTCGCGACCTAGATCATGACGTGAGATTTTTTGCGCATCTAGCTGGCGCTCGACCACGATCTGAGTTGCAATGCCAGCATGATCGGTACCTGGAATCCAGGCGGTGTTGTGTCCGCGCATGCGGTAGTAGCGAGTCAGACCGTCCATGATGGTTTGATTGAATGCATGACCCATGTGCAGCGTGCCGGTCACGTTGGGTGGTGGAAGCTGTATCGAGAATGAGGGCTTGCTTTCATCCAGAGTGGCGGCGAAGTAGTTGCGCTTCTCCCATTCTGCGCGCCAGTGTTGTTCGATCTCGGCTGGCTCAAAGGCCTTGGCTAATTCCATGATTTTTCTAAAGGTTGGTGATTTTTATAAGCCGTCCATTATAAGCGGGCTCAAGCGAGTATTAACTTAATAACCCCATGCGAAATAGCCTTAACCAGTGACCCGTCGGCTGGTGATGGCAGCTAGCGCTAAAAGCCCGTTTGTAATTCTTTTTCAATTAACTATTTATCAAGAGGTCGACTATGAGTGTGTCTCAAACCCCGTCATCTTCCGCGCTGTCGCAGTGCGCTCTCATATTGAATGATAGTGATAGTGATTCGTTGGTAAGAACGACCAGCGAATCCGATAGTGAATCGAGTGGTAGTGAGCCGATGCCGATAATGAGGCCGCGCCAGCATGTACTGGATGATATGCCTGAAGATGTAAAGCTGTATTGGTTATACAAATATGTGCTCAATTGGGACGCTAGCCGCCCAATTGATATTGCAAAAACGCTTCATCACATGTCCACGATTAGTAAATCTCATCAGCGAGAGGTCTTGAACGTAATTCAAAATGAACCGGAGATTTCTCTGGCTTATACAGCGCATACAATGCGCGTACTTACTGAAAGCGCCATCGCTCTACCACCCAAGAAAAGATTACGCGCACGAAGATATTTGGAAAAAACTGAGCAGGTGGCGAATGAATACACTATTAATAGCTACAATTTCAGAAAAAAAGTAAAAGAATTTGCACAAATTTATCCGGTAGCATCTGCTAATTTGAGTACGGATGAAAGGAAAGAATTTAATCAACCAGAATGGTTGCGAGCAGCTGTGCAAGAGCTTCTAAGCTCGACATCAAAAGTGAACCAGATTAGGTTTGATTTTTCCATTCGTCGCGAGCCTTTAGATCCACACAATGGCCGTTACACGATTTTTAATAAAAATTTTCGTGACGAGTTCACCGATGTCCCGATTGTGGTTGACGACAGCCTTGGATCGCCAATAAAAGTCCTGTCAGAGGTGGGCGGGCAGTTAAAGCGCAATCACAAAGACGGTCAAAAAAGTCTCATCGTTGAACTAATAATTAAAAATAATCTCAAGGCGTTACGAGAAATTGATCTATTGCCGTCTATATTACCTATTACATTGCTAAATGCGAGCGGAGCCCGGGCGGGTGGTCGACGCGTGGATCAATCGTCTTCCGGCAGCAATTTTTTTTTACTGATTAATCGTTTTGATTTACGGTCTTTATCAGTTTATTTAGCTAAAAACCCATGCGGACTGCAAACCTTAATTCTTCATGATTGCACCTTGGATTCTTCGGCGCTAGAAGAGCTCGCCATAGGCTTAGCAAAAAATACTTCGGTACAAACACTGGATTTATCAAAAAATTTGATTCGTCGTCCCGGTGTTCATGGACTCAATACATTTGCAGGATTGCAGACTTTCGCTCAGATGTTGGCGAAGTCGAACAACCTTCTGCATGTCAATTTAGCCAATTGTCGCTTGCGCGATCGGGGAGCTAGTTTGCTGCACGAAGCACTAAAAGCTAACCCACAATTACAGATAAAACTTAATGTGAGGGGTAATATGATTTCTCCCGACCATCCGATTTGGGGCGATACTCGGGTTATGGGTAATTCCTTGAATTCAATCGAGGCTGCCGTCAGTTCTTATAGTTAATCAAAGGATTTCAAGTATGCATGCTCATGCCGAAGTACCCTCCATAGGTTTGATTGTCTGGAGTGAGGGTGACAAAGACTGCAGCGCACGCTGGCAGTCGGATGCGGGATTGACCCCTCCAAAGCGCGTGGTGGTCGCTGACGATACTTTGACGGCAGATTCCGCATATCGATTGGCGTGTGAAGGTGTGGGTATTTTATGGCGGGGCGATTTTCAAAATGCGCGTCAATTACTGCAAGCTCTTGTGCGTCGAGTTGAGCGGCCCTCCAAGAAAAGTCATCGTATCAAACCAAATACCCCAGCCGCAGGAACCAAAGACGCGTTTAATTTATATCGGCTGTCGCAATCACAGCGTGCGCGTACCTTGGGTATGTTGTTGATTCCTTTCGATGCAGGTCATCACATTCCTTTACGGCGTGCTCCAGATGTGAGTCAGGCGTGTAATGAAGCTATGGGCCAGTCTGACTCGCCTTATGTGATGTCATTGCGTGAGCTACTAGGCATTATCAGCGCCCATGAGTGGCGAAAAAAAGGGATAGAGATACCGGTTCTGCAGGGTGATAACGATGCACAGCGCATTCATGCGCATTACGGTGTGTTTGCACCGCTGCGTGCGGAATATCTTCCTTTGGTTGCCAATGCAGCATTACCCAAAGCTTTCAAAAAAGATGCTGTGGCATTTGATATTGGTACCGGCACCGGTGTGATAGCTGCGTTGCTGGCGCAGCGAGGATTTGCGCGCGTGAGTGCTACCGATCTTAATCCGCGGGCTTTGCAATGTGCGCGTGAGAATATTCAGCGTTTAGGTTTGAGTAAACAAGTTGAAGTTATTGAAGCTGATTTATTTCCATCAGGTAGAGCAACGTTGGTGGTGTGTAATCCGCCTTGGGTACCAGCACGGCCTACTTCGGCGCTCGAGCAGGCCGTGTTTGATCCCGATAGTGCGATGCTGCGCGGCTTTCTTGCCGGTGTTGCTGAGCATCTGATAGTGGGTGGGGAAGCATGGTTAGTATTGTCTGACTTGGCGGAGCGTTTGGGCTTGCGCACTCGCGAAGAATTATTGGAATTTATAAAGCTTGGTGGATTGAAAGTGTTAGAGCGCTTAGATGCACGCCCGACACATAAAAAAATAGCTGATGAGAATGATCCATTACATGCTGCGCGCGCATCTGAAGTCACTTCCTTGTGGCGTCTCGCAGTTATATGACGTAACGCATAAAGAGGAACTTCTCGCAAAGGCGTTGTTACAGAAGGCTTCCATGATTATTTGAAAGTCCCCAGTTCATGTCTATTTCGAGCGCGTCTGTAGAGAAAAACCCTCAATCACTGATACTCGATACCTCATCCGTTAGTAAGCGAAACAAACGTAATGATTCAGGCAGTGATGCTCCGGTGATGGTTCAACACACTACACATTCTGAAGCTCACGATAATCTAAAAATAAATTTCTTTGCTGTAGTTCCGGTTGAGGTACGTCTTCAGCTGCTGCATTTTTTGGTATATCGTCGCCACCCCGTAACGGCTAGCGATGATCTCATCAGCTATACAAAAACGTGCAAGGCGGGTTCAACTGATGTGCAGGCTTACCACGAAATAATTAGCGATCCGCAACAGGCGCTGTTGGCTAGTCGATCATTGATTAAACGGGCATGGACGCAATCGCTTGCCTATGGAATCTCAAACAGAGCGATCAAATTTCAAGAGGTATTACAAAATCTAGCTTTGCCTTATGCGGCAGTTTATCTTGATGTACGAGGAGATACCACCTGGCTACCTTACAAAAATTATCAAACAAGAGGCAAGCTACCATTTAGTTCAACAGCGCTTGGGCCCGAAACCATCGCCGCCGTCATGCGTTCTGAGAGGTTAAGTTTCATACATCTTACGTGTGGATTTCCTAAAGGAGAAGGCGTAGTTAATAACTCGTATCACCTTAACCATGCCTATTTTAATGAATATATGGATGGTTGTTTTAACGCCTTAATGGATGGTTGTACCAAACGCACTAACAAAGGTATCAGAGTCCCTTCGATTTTTTTTGAAGTATTCGAACTGATGCTACAAGACTTCGTCAAATATCTTGATAATCCAAAATTTACACTAACTATTTCTGGTTTATATCTGCACGGTGCAATGGAAAGTGTGTTTGATACAAGCCTTCTTCAGGAAAGCGATCGGCTTCAATTAATAGGGCCTTGTCAAATTGATTACCTTGTATGGTCCGATTGTATTGAGAAAATTGGCAAGCTAAAATATCTGCATCTGGAGGGCTGGAGTGGCGACTCTATGATTGAAGGCATTGATAGTTGGCTCAAAAACAATCAGTCTTTGGAAGAGTTGCATCTGACGAATTGCTGTTTGGGGAATCTATCTATAGTTCGGTTGCATCTAGCGCTGACACAACACGCCAATCTGAAATGTCTGGCCCTCGATGGTTATCATTATTTTGATAAGGAAGCCGAAACATACCTTGCGACTCTGCTTAAAGAAACACCCAATTTACAACTCATTCTAGGTCGAAAAATTTCAAAAGATAGCCCTTTGGAGTCGTATCGCTGGGATGGTCGTGTCATATGCGATCGCTATCCTCAGGCAATGCGGGATTTACCCGAGATTTATGCAGAAGCAGATTTTTTTACCAGCAGTAGTCAATGAAGATTGATATTTTTCTAATATGGAATTTGCGCAATCTAGGCCAATATCAATCGAAGCTTAGTCACATCTAGCTGCCACAGGCGCTATAATCTAAGCCGCTGTAGTCTTTACAGCCAAACGCTAGGGGTCTCGGTGGATTTGCCGAGTGAGATATACCCTTGACCTGATCTGGGTAATGCCAGCGTAGGGAAGCGACGGTCGAGTCCTTATTCTCCTCATCGTGCTTTCTTCGCTGTTTTGAGCAAAGGAAGTCCATGAACGCCAATCCCCAATTCTTAGCTGCGACGGCCACAGTCGATGAAGCCGCCATCCAGCCCTTGCCGAATTCACGCAAGATTTATGTGTCCGGTTCGCGTCCTGATATTCGTGTGCCCATGCGTCAAATTACGCAGAGCGATACGCCGGCCTCTTTTGGCGCAGAAAAAAATCCACCGGTATTCGTGTACGACACATCAGGACCCTATACCGATCCCACCGTTAAGATAGACATACGATCTGGTTTAGCACCTTTGCGCGCGGCTTGGATTGCTGAGCGTGACGATACCGAAGAGCTGTCGGGTCCTACCTCCGAGTACGGTACAGAACGTTTGAACGATCCTAAGCTAGCCGAGCTGCGTTTTAATTTGCATCGCAAGCCACGTCGTGCCAAGGCAGGTAAGAACGTCACGCAAATGCATTACGCGCGCGCTGGCATCATCACACCAGAAATGGAATACATCGCTATTCGCGAAAACCTATGCCGTAAAGAGTACCTAGAAAATCTGAAATCCTCTGGCCCGAATGGCGCCAAGTTAGCTGACTTAATGGGTCGTCAGCATCCAGGCCAATCGTTTGGCGCTGCAATTCCAGCAGAAATCACACCTGAATTTGTGCGCAGTGAAATCGCGCGTGGTCGCGCCATTATTCCAAATAACATCAATCACCCAGAAAGCGAGCCTATGATCATAGGCCGAAATTTCTTAGTGAAGATTAATGCCAATATTGGTAATTCGGCAGTGACTTCATCGATCGGTGAAGAAGTTGAAAAAATGACCTGGTCGATACGTTGGGGTGGCGATACCGTGATGGATTTATCGACGGGTAAGCATATTCATGAAACCCGCGAATGGATTATTCGTAATTCACCGGTGCCGATTGGTACCGTGCCGATTTATCAAGCCTTAGAAAAAGTAAATGGCAAAGCGGAAGACCTGACATGGGAAATTTTCCGTGACACCTTAATCGAGCAAGCCGAGCAGGGCGTGGATTACTTCACGATCCATGCCGGTGTTTTGCTCCGTTATGTTCCACTTACTGCTAAGCGTATGACAGGCATCGTTTCGCGCGGTGGTTCTATTATGGCGAAGTGGTGTTTGGCGCATCACAAAGAATCCTTCTTGTATGAGCATTTCGAAGATATCTGCGAAATTATGAAAGCCTACGATGTAGCTTTCTCATTAGGCGATGGTCTGCGTCCCGGATCTATTTATGACGCGAATGATGAAGCCCAACTAGGTGAATTAAAAACCTTGGGTGAACTAACGCAGATCGCATGGAAGCATGATGTGCAGGTCATGATCGAAGGTCCTGGTCATGTGCCCATGCATATGATTAAAGAAAATATGGATTTGCAGTTAGAGCAATGTCACGAAGCGCCGTTCTATACCTTAGGCCCGCTAACGACCGATATCGCGCCGGGCTACGATCACATCACTTCAGGCATTGGTGCTGCACAAATCGGTTGGTATGGCACAGCCATGCTGTGTTACGTAACGCCGAAAGAACATTTAGGTTTGCCGAATAAGGTTGATGTGAAAGATGGCATCATTACTTATAAGATCGCAGCGCATGCAGCCGATCTGGCCAAAGGTCATCCCGGTGCGCAGATACGCGATAATGCCTTATCCAAAGCGCGTTTTGAATTCCGTTGGGAAGATCAATTTAATCTCGGTCTCGATCCCGATAAGTCGCGTGAATTTCATGATGAAACGCTGCCTAAAGATTCGGCAAAAGTGGCGCATTTTTGCTCTATGTGCGGCCCGCATTTCTGCTCGATGAAAATCACACAGGAAGTACGCGACTACGCCGCAAAGCAGGGTATTACTGAAATCGAAGCTTTAAAGCAGGGTATGGAAGTTAAGGCTGTGGAGTTTGTTAAAAGCGGCGCTGAGCTCTATCGCAAACAGTGATATACGCATCATGATTGTTATTGAGCTCAATGGCGAATCACGCTCGGTAGAAAAAGATCACTCAGTACACGACTTGATCAATGCTTTGTCATTGACCAATCAAGCATTAGCGATTGCCGTTAATCGCGAAGTCGTGCCCCGAGCGCAGTGGGCCGCCTATCGATTTTCAGACGGTGACAAAGTCGATGTGGTCCGCGCCATAGGTGGCGGGTGATTTTAGTGCGTGAAGCGATGCTAAAAGAATGAGACTAAGGATTAGCCAACACTATGAATGACTCACAACATACTGGTCTGACCATTGCGGGTAAAACGTATGGTTCACGTTTGTTAGTAGGTAGCGGTAAATATAAAGACTTGGAACAGACTAGGCTTGCCACCGAAGCTAGTGGTGCTGACATTATTACGGTAGCAATTCGTCGCGTAAATATTGGTCAGGATCCGAATGCACCGAGTTTGTTAGATGCCGTGCCACCGTCGCGCTACACCATTCTTCCTAATACAGCCGGCTGCTACAACGCCAAAGATGCAGTGTATACATTGCAGTTGGCGCGTGAATTATTGAATGGCCACACGCTGGTGAAGCTCGAAGTGTTAGGCGATGAAAAAACTTTGTTTCCCAATATGCCCGAAACCTTGAAGGCGGCTGAAACCTTAGTCAAGGATGGTTTTGATGTGATGGTGTACTGCAGTGACGATCCTATACAAGCAAAAATGCTGGAAGAAATAGGCTGCTGTGCTGTGATGCCATTAGCATCTTTGATCGGTTCGGGTATGGGTATTTTGAATCCGTGGAATTTATCCTTGATCATCGACCAGGCAAAGGTACCCGTACTAGTTGATGCCGGCGTGGGCACAGCATCCGATGCGGCGATAGCGATGGAGTTGGGTTGTGATGGCGTGCTGATGAATACCGCTATCGCTGGTGCACAAGATCCTATACGTATGGCGCGTGCAATGAAACTTGCGGTTGAGGCGGGGCGCGAGGCTTTTCTTTCTGGACGCATCCCACGTAAATTTGCTGCATCACCTTCATCGCCCATGGCTGGTCGCATTGCATGAAAAAAGCCTGCGTGCTGGTATTCGCTGGACTCGATCCTAGCGGTGGGGCTGGCATACAAGCTGACATACAGGCCATTAGCGATGCGGGTGCGCACCCGCTACCGATCATCACTGCATTGACGGTGCAAGATAATCAGCACGTGCATGCAGTGCATCCCGTTGCTACATCAATTTTAATTGATCAAGTGAATGCGTTGATAGCGCACGGCACTGAGATTAATGCGATCAAAATTGGCATCGTGGGTAGCTTAGCCAATGCGCAAGCGATTGCTGATGCCATCGTCACGTTAAGAAAATTAAATCCCACATTGCCCGTAGTTCTCGATCCTGTATTGGCCAGTGGTCATGGCGATGTACTCACCAAAGGTGATGCGGTGCAAGCGATTGCGCCATTACGACCGCTTGCGACTATCATCGTGCCGAACTTGCCAGAGGCGCGAGCTTTGTGTGATGGAAATGATCAACTCGCATCCCAGGCAAAACGATTACTTCAAGATTCGTCTAACGTGATGATTAAAGGTGGCCATGGTGAGGGTGATGAGATCATCAACACCTGGTTCCATGGAAATCATCAGCGTGAGTGGCGCTGGCCACGTTTATCAGGTGATTATCACGGCTCAGGTTGCACCTTGGCTTCAGCGATTGCAGCGCGATTAGCTCAGGGCATTTCAATGGATGCGGCTTTAGATGCTGCGCAAAATTACACACAACACAGTCTTGCTAATGCTTACGCCATCGCAGCGGGTCAGCAGATACCCAATCGCTTGAAGGAGATGTCATGAAAGGTCTTTATCTGGTAACCCCTGATTGGGATGACACTGAACGATTAGTCGCCGTTAGCGAGCAGGCGATACACGGCGGTGCGAGCTTACTTCAGTATCGTCACAAGACAGCCAGCGAACCTTTGCGCCATGAGCAAGCGGCAGCCTTATTAAAACTATGTCGCCGACTCAATGTCCCACTCATTATTAATGATCATCTTGAGTTATGTGTAGCCATTGACGCTGATGGTATTCATGTGGGTGGTACTGATGCATCGGTGGCGAGCATGCGAGCACGACTAGGGCCATCAAAAATAGTGGGCGCCTCTTGTTATGGTGATTTGCAGTTGGCACGCGATGCGCAAGCTTCGGGGGCAAGTTATGTAGCTTTTGGTGGATTTTATCCTTCGCGCGTTAAGAAATATGCCGTGACTACAGCCCCTGATATCATCAACTTAGCCTTGAATGAATTAAATTGTCCCATCTGCGTCATCGGCGGTATGACTCCAGAAAATAGTCGCGTATTGATCGATCACGGCGCTCATATGGTGGCAGCCATTAGTAGTGTTTACTCGGCAGTCGATCCTCATGCGGCCGCTACACATTTTTCTCAAATATTTCGATAATCGGCCACTCGATTTGATTATCAAATCCCCCAGCATCTAATTCTCTCCTTTTAAAGGATGATTTTCTAATCATCTACCTCTCCATCTCGAGTTTTATTTTTTCGTATTGATTTAAACGAAAAAAGGAACTTGTTTCATCTTCTTGCTACTCATCGGCATCTTCGCTTGCGGTCACGCGTTTGTGATCCGTATTTAATTAATATTTCATACGCTTTAAATCTTTGGGTATTAAGGAGGCTTAATTGGCCAATCAATTATCCGAATTGCAGCATCTGATTCGTCAGTTGGGTCCGACTCTTCCTGAGATTTCAACCATCATTGAGGACGATTTTGATATCTGGCAAATCACTTTTGATTCAGGGTTATCACTCCAAATCAGTTGGCAAGAAATGCCTGCGAGAGTACTGCTGTGCTGCGCTATAGGTAAACCTAGTGAGAGCCAGCGAGAAAAAGTATTCGCTCGACTTTTGAATATGAACCTATTGCTACAAGGTGTGGCCAATCTGAAGCTTGCGCTTAACTCCCCTGAAGATGATGTGATTTTAATTGGAGAGCTTGAGTCAACTTCTCTGAAGTTAGAAATGCTACAGGCAGAAATCGTAGAGTACCTACGTTTCGCTGCGCGATTTTATGAGCTGATTAATGAGCCTGACATTGATAGTGAAAAAGTAGATTTATCACATATGACGAATAGTGAATTACTAAGAGCTTAATTTTTATAGATAGAAGGGATAATCATGACTACCGCTGCGACTACCAATACAATAAATTCGCCTCGCGTATTAACGCCTACAGCTGACTATTTCCCTCACGATGGTGCAGCTTTAGTCTGGCTTAGTCCTCACCAAAGTCTAAAAAATGCAGCACTCATTTATGAATCCATAAAAAATATGCCAAATACAACCTTGGTTCGAGGCGATTTCGATAGAAAAACACGCCCATTTATTTTTTTCCCTGAGCGCGCAAAAAAACAAATTGGAATAAGAGACGGTATAGATACGATTGCATCAAGAAATATTGAAGCAAACAGAAAAGAAATGTACAGTTTTTTATGGGCGATTTCTGAGGACGCATTTAATAGTAAAAAATCACATATGGAAATCAGAAAAGCATCACTTGAACTCTCGCATAACTGCTCACAAACGGTGAAATCGCAAAAAGATTTTGTGGTGGGTGACATCAAAGAATCTCTTAAAACTCTAGCCAAGGCTTACTATGCAGATCAGCTACAAAAGAAAACATCGCCGCATCGGCTGTTAGGTAAACAAATTTCTAAAATTCAAAATAAACGACTAAGAGAGTTTGTTGCCATATCTGGAAATACTGCGCTCGATATATGTGCCGCATTGAGAAAAGATCATGTGGGAAAATACGATACACGGCCTGAGATGGCATTTCATTCAATTAAATTAATCGTTAAAAATTTTTTGAATCAAGAAAATACATCATCAAAATCCTTAGCCAATTTTTTGCGTCAACATGCTTTTGATGCTGATATCCAATTTTTCGCTAAGCGCTGGATAGCTATTACTTTGCCAAAAATGACAGATGAGCGTATACAGTTTTCAACTGAGCCTTGGGCCAGAGAGTTAGACCGTATCTGTGAAATCATCGTGAAATCAAATCGGCGTAGTACGCGGGTGATGGCGGTTGATGAAGGGGATGGTTCCGTGACTCCTGCCAAGTTAGTTTTGCCCCAAAGCACAGCAGCAAAGCTGCCGCTGGTTTCGTCCAAGGTGGTTTATTCAAGCTTAAAGACAGAAGATACTGATGATTCCTCTTCATTTCCTTCTCCCCCCCCTTCACCTTATAAGCCCAAACAGTCGAGCTCATCATCGTCAGCTTCGGTGGGTGCGGCGCCCTTGGTTTCACCCCAAGTGTCTGAGCAAGCTAATAATTATTTAGTGCCTGTGTCTCCTCCCCAGCAAGATGATTCGTTTGCAGCGTATAGCGCGCAATCGACATTGTCACCTACCAATGAACCGAAGATTCGGATGTCACTGGGCGAGAAATTCAAATCGCTATCGTCAGCACTTAGCGGCAGTACCTTATCGGCGCTCGAATCGGGCGCAAGTCTGCGGCAGAATGAACACGAGCCATTATTGTTAAGCGCTGTGTCAGAGACGAGTACTCAGGTAACTCAATCCTCACAGCTGGAAGAAAAAATGTAATTCTCACATGCGTAAATAATCGGGGCTGAGATTGGCGCATTGATAGCTTGCATCAGCATATAATCGCGGAATGCACAATCTTCTGCTCCACCTTAATCCCGAACAACTCGCAGCCGTCACACTCCCCGCCCAGCCGGCACTAATACTCGCCGGTGCGGGCTCGGGTAAAACCCGAGTGCTCACCACCCGCATAGCCTGGCTAATACAGACTTCGCAAGTTTCTCCGGCGGGGGTGCTAGCCGTCACCTTTACTAACAAAGCCGCCAAAGAAATGCAGGCGCGCCTGTCGACCATGTTGCCTATCAATACACGCGGTATGTGGATAGGTACTTTCCATGGCTTGTGTAACCGCTTGCTCAGAGCTCACTATCGCGATGCCGCGCTGCCTCAGACATTTCAGATTCTGGATTCTCAGGATCAAATGTCGGCTATCAAGCGTCTGCTCAAGCGTTTGAATGTGGACGACGAAAAGTACCCCGCCAAGCACTTGATGTACTTCATCAATAGTGCGAAAGATCAAGGACTCCGAGCCTCTGAAGTCGAGGCGAGTGACGATTATCAGCGCAAATTTGCTGAGCTATACGCAGCCTATGATGATCAATGTCAGCGTGAAGGTGTGGTCGATTTTGCCGAGCTTCTGCTTAGAAGCTTTGAATTACTAACGCGTAACCAGCCTTTGCGTGAACATTATCAGGCGCGCTTTAAACACATACTGGTTGATGAGTTTCAGGATACGAATGATCTGCAATACAAATGGCTGAAATTATTGGCTGGTACGCAAGGTGCTGTATTTGCCGTTGGCGATGACGATCAAAGCATCTATGCTTTTCGTGGTGCGAATGTGGGGAATATGTCAGCGTTCGAGCGCGAATATCACGTAGAGAATTTGATCAAGCTGGAGCAAAACTACCGCTCCCATGGCCATATACTCGATACAGCGAATCAGCTGATTGCTAATAATAGCCGTCGCTTAGGTAAAAATCTGCGCACCGATGCGGGACATGGCGAGCAGGTACGTATTTTTGAGGCATCTAGCGATCTGCAAGAGGCGCAGTGGCTGATTGAAGAAGCCAAGCAATTGATTGCCGAAGGTTGGATGCGAAGTGAAATCGCTATTTTGTATCGATCTAATGCCCAATCCCGCGTCATTGAACATGCGCTATTTTCAGCGAGTTTGCCGTATCGCGTGTACGGTGGGCAGCGTTTTTTTGAGCGCGCTGAAATCAAGCATGCGATTGCCTATCTTCAGTTAATTGATAACCTACATAACGATTCTGCATTTTTACGCGTAGTGAATTTTCCTACTCGGGGAGTCGGCGCGCGCAGCATAGAGCAATTACAAGATGCCGCACGACAGTACGGCATTTCATTGTATGCCGCTGTTCCATACGTGGCAGGCAAAGCGGGTGCTGTGCTGGGCAATTTCATCCAATTGATAGAAAGCTTGCGGTTTGAGACCGCACGCTTACCATTACCAGAAATGGTGCAAGTCACGATAGAGAAAAGTGGATTGATTGCTCACTATCAGGGTGAGAAAGAAGGCGCCGATCGAATTGAAAACCTTGAGCAATTAGTCAGTGCGGCAGCCTTGTTTGTGTCGGAAGAAGGTTTTCTGATTGATGCACCCGCATTAGTTGGACCGCGTGTTGATGCTGCCGCTCCTGCTTTAGTGACCGGTGATGGTATTGAGATTATCGATGCCGATGCCCCGCTAACGGCCATCATGTCGCCTTTATCGGCGTTTCTCTCGCATGCCTCACTTGAGGCGGGTGATAATCAAGCACAAGCGGGGCAGGACGCCATACAGCTAATGACGGTTCATTCCGCTAAAGGTTTGGAATTTGATGCTGTATTCATTACAGGTTTAGAAGAAGGCTTATTCCCGCATGAGAATAGCCAGGAAGCGGAAGACGGTGTTGAAGAAGAGCGGCGTCTAATGTATGTCGCTATTACTCGCGCACGTAAACGACTGTATATGAGCTTTGCTCAGACGCGTATGTTGCATGGCCAAACACGCTATAACGTACGTTCACGATTTTTTGATGAACTGCCCGATGAATCATTGAAATGGCTATCGCCCAGAGTCGAAGCGAAATGGTTACCTAATCATCAAAAAGCGGCTTGGGTTGAGACACCTGAATTTGGTAACAACAGCATTGCGCAGTCATTCACTTCTCGTAAAGAGAGTGTTTGGCAAATAGGGCAGAGCGTGACCCATCAAAAATTTGGCGAGGGTGTTATCGTCAATATCGAAGGTAGCGGCACACAAGCGCGCGCGAACATTAATTTTGGCCGCAATGGTATGAAATTACTCGACTTGAGCATCGCTAAATTAGAGCGGGTGTAGATAACCATTGAAAAGATAGTGAATGACTTACACGATTCACTACGTAAAGTGGCTGGTTGTTCATAAGCTGGAGGTCAGGCTCATCATGCTAGATTAAATCCAGAATTTTTCTTGCTCTTCTTTCGCTTTTTTTAGATCTTGGTTGAGTGTTTTGATAGCTTCAGCAGTTGCCCAAGGCTGATCTTGATTATTCGCATGGGTTAAAAATTCGTCTGCCAAGATCTCTAACGTGGCACGCATGGTTGCATCTTTACCATGCTTAGAGTCCAGAGTATCTGCAAGTTCTTCCAGTCCCTTTTTGAAAATAATTGCTTGCGCTCTTAGGTTGTCTCCCAAAATATATTCATTTTTTGGTTGAAAAAACGCTAAAAAATAATCAACGTTGGTAGAGCGTGTATTCAGCTGCGATAAGCGATCAATAAGATTTGAGCCGCTTAAAAGTAAATCTTTTACTAGAACTCTTTTTGGTAAATTCTGGTAAATCTCAGAGAATTTTGTAAACACTTCATGGGGTATGTCTTTTGATTCTTCATAATTACTCTTGAGTGTTTCCATAGTTTTATTCAATGCGTTGATCTTAGCTATTTGCGTAGGCTCTCGCTCCCCAAAACTACATAGTCAGGGTTATTTGCCGTCGTGTTATGAAGGTAAGCCTCTGTATTAACGGAATTACTTCGGCCTGAATGAATGGTCATTTTCAGCTTAATTTTTTTGGCGGCAG
>Ga0214919_10004100_pt1 | contig 21452 bp, 14 predicted proteins | sample LL1503_MetaG_FD_177994 | JGI IMG/M metagenome (GOLD analysis project Ga0214919, IMG submission 177994) | Freshwater microbial communities from Lake Lanier, Atlanta, Georgia, United States - LL-1503 | ecosystem: Environmental > Aquatic > Freshwater > Lake | place: USA: Georgia | collected... | reverse complement strand
TCGTTTCATATTCTTTTCTATTTGAAATTAACTTTTATTAGAAAGCTAGGCTAAGCCCAACAGTAACTGTTTTAGGAATAAATACATTCAAGTTGGATGCGCTTCCAGTACCTTGTTCAGGATCAAACGGTAAATTCTCGTCTTTAACCCATGTGAACAAATTCGTACCTCGAACATAGAAATTAGCACTTCCTATCTTAAGCTTTTCGGTATATGCTTTTGGTAGCGTGTAGCCAAATTGAATATCTCTTACACGAACAAAACTACCGTCATTCAAGTTATAAGTTGAACCAGCGTTAAAGTTCTTGTTACCATTGTATACATATTTAGGTACGGTGGTAATATCACCTGGTTTTTGCCAAGCATCTAATTGACGTTTAACTTTATTAAATGAAGCGCCAAATCCAGAACCTAAATAATAACCTCTCCAAGTATCAAATACTTGGTTTCCAAAGTTATAATACAACTGAGCACTTAAGTTAAAGCCTTTATAAGTAAGGGCGTTAGTTAAAGATCCAAAAAACTTAGGCAAGGCTTGTCCCGCTAAAATACGGGCACTGGCACCTGGATAAATATTAGAGGAAGCTTGGTGCTTGTCTGTAGTATACCATAATGGATCTCCTGTTGATCTATCAACACCAGCCCACTCACGTAAGAAGAAAGTATTTAAACTTTGTCCTTCGCGAATAATAAAGTTTCCACTAAGAATGTCTGCTTTATTAGGTAAGCTTGTGATTTTGTTTTTGTTATTTGAGAAATTGAAATCTAGATCCCAACGGAAGTCCTTGGTTTGAACAGGAATAATATTTAAAGAAAGTTCAAGTCCTTTATTCTCCATTGAACCAATATTTCTTGTAGCAGAACCAAAACCAGAGGTATTTGATAATGGCACACTCAATAATAAGTTTTCAGATTTTCTGATATAATAATCGACAGTAACATTGACTCTATTTTTTAATACGCTAAAGTCAAGTCCAATATTCATTGGTTTGTTCAACTCCCATGTTAAGTTCTCATCACCCACATTGGTAGGTGCAGAACCTGGTAATTGGTTATAGTTAAAACCAAAACCATATAATGCAGGAGCGTCATAGTTACCAATACCAGCGTTACCGTTCACTCCGTATGATCCACGAAGTTTTAACTGATCAAATATTTTATTGTTAGCCATAAAATCTTCTCTGTCAATATTCCATGTTGCACCCAATGCCCAGAAATTACCATATCTATTTTTTGCACTAAAACGAGAAGATCCATCACGACGGAAACTTCCAGATAATACAAATCTGTTTTTGTAATTCAAATTCGTAGAGGCGAATTGTGATTCAAATGTATATTCAGAAATGGTAGCACTTGCAGTTGTCGGACTCGCTCCAGAAGCTGGATAAGTTAAAGACAAAGAAGGAGGGAATTGTTGCGCTTGTAAAGAAGAAAAATAACCTGCAGACTTTTGTGCTTCATAACCAATTTGGGTAGAAGAAGAAAGGTCGCCGTTACGTGTAATATTTTGTTGTAAGTCTAAAGTATTTGTCCATACATAGTTAAAATAACGTGTATAGTAAGAAAATGCACGACCATTAGAAGCTAATCCATCTCCATGAAGTGGGTTATTGTACTGGTCTTCTTCTAATGCATTATAGTCAATACCATAAACAGATTTAAATTTAAGATTGTCTAAAATCTTGTATTCTCCATTGACACTACCTCTAATACTTGATTGACGTAAAAAACGCTTATCTAATTCTGATAAAGCAACCGTATTATGTAAACCTCCGTTTAATACATAGTTATAAGTACCATCTGGCTTATACGCAGAATAAGTAGGCAATAAGAAATAAGTACTTAACAAAGGGTTACCAAATGCGCCACCATTTAAAGGTGCACGTTGACTCACATTACCCGCATTTAAATTAAGGCCAATGGTTAATTTATCAGTGGCCTTATTGGTAATTCTCACATTCACATTGTTTCTCTTTAATTGAGAATTGATAGAAGTACCTTCTTGTGCGAAGTGACCGCCAGACAAGAAGAAAGTAGTTTTATCATTACCACCCTCAGCACTTAAGTTGTATTGTTTTTGTTGACCAACACGCATGATATTATCATACCAATTAAAATTGATACCATTACCTTGTCCTAAAGAATTTAAAATACTAGTTGTCTGCGCAGCAGAGGCACCAGCATTCACCAAACCATCGCGTGTTATATTGATAAATTCATTTGCATCTAATGGCTTATACTTTTCATTTTGATAAGCAACATCTGAGTTACCTAATTCTGTATCAAATCTGAATTTAGTTTTACCGCTTTTACCTTTTTTAGTAGTAACCACAATAACTCCATTGGCAGCACGAGAACCATAAATAGATTGAGAAGCAGCATCTTTTAAAACAGAAATGCTTTCAATATCATTTGGATTCAAAGTACTTAATAAGTTACCTGTAGTTTGCAAACGAGATGCATCACCCGCATTAATAGGCACACCATCTACTACCCATAAAGGTGAATTACTTGCAGTAATTGAACTTGCACCACGAATTAAAATAGCTTGGCTAGCTCCTGGTTGTCCTGAAGAAGCAACAGATTGTAAACCTGCCACTTTACCTTGAAGGGCTTTATCAACAGAACTAAAAGGTAAATTTTCAATGTCTGCAGCTTTTACTGTAGCAATTGAACCGGTATTAGTAGCCTTTTTAGTGGTACCATAACCAGTAACAATTACTTGTTGTAAATCAGAAACTGTATTGACCAAGATGACATTAATTTCAGATTTTGATCCGATGTTAACTTCTTGATCTTCAAAATTTAAAGAACTAAATTTCAATACTCTGCCATTTGCTGGAATAGTAATTGAATAATAACCTTCTTCATTCGTTTTTGAGGCGACAGTAGTGCCTTTAACTATGATAGAAGCATTTGAAAGTGGCTTTTTGCCATCTTCAGTAACTCTACCTTTTATGGTTTTATTTTGAGCAGCAACTTGAGTTACCACCAAAATCGCGCCTAAAAGGATTGCGACAAATTTTCTCATATTATTTGATTTTTTTCGAATTGTAAAGATAATGTTAAATTAATATGATTTAATAGATTACGCAGTTAATTTTCAATCCAAATTTTGTCTAATTTTTAAGCAAAATTGATGGTTTGAGCCTATTTAATAAACAAAAAAAGTATATTTAACTGAATATCAATTGTTTGCGCAAAAAATGACTCAAACTTGTTTTTTAAGGCCTAGCTACCCATTTTTCAACTGTCGTTTTCTCAATTAATGCCCTAGAATAATAGGAAGGAAAGTAACTGTCATTGGCCCAAGTGGAAAAAAGATTGCGGTAAAAAGGGCTATTACTATCTCCAGATTGCCCTGGAGTGTTGATTATCAATGTTTTATCCCAGTCATCGGTATCCATTAAAATTCGAAAACTAGCCCCGCTTACTTGGTTATCGGCACCCCCAGTTGAACCCGGGGTTTGACCATAACCCCCTCTTGGAAGCGGACCTATGTTTAATTTGGCTTTTAAGGCAGGGCTTACCAAATTGGCTAAAGGGTGTTCAAAATAAATATGCTTGTATTTTTCTTGACCATAGTTCCAAGCACTCATTTCATTTCCTAATTTATTTTTTAAACTTTGAATAGCCCCTTCAAATGCTTTTTTTATAAAGGCATTTCTATTATTAATAGCAACTGCTGCATCCTCTCCAAAATATTTTATAGGATTTTCTAAACGCTCGATTACTTTTTTTAATTGCAAATTAATCCATGGTTTAATTTCATCGGGTACAAAATATTTTTGTGCTGCAATAGCTAATTGTTTTTCTAGGCTCACATAAATACCAGCAGCAATACTATTTTTATCCAACACAAAATTCCAATCCATTAAATATTGTTTTGCTGCGTTAGTAAAAGAATCTTCGAATTTTATTTTTTCAAGCAATGGTACAATAGAAGTGGCGGGTATAGAATAATAATCAGTTTGTAATTTCCCCATATCCTCCATACTAATATTATTTTTTTCCGTTAATACTTTATTAATTCTATCTCCTCTATAAGGATCGGCCCAGGTATAGCCTACTGCATCCCAATGTTCATAGGTATCTGGAGTCACATGCTGATTCGCTGTGGCAAAAAAATCTTTACTTGGATTCAGTAAATGAGGTCGCTCTTTTATAGGTAAATAACCCGCCCATTCAAACCTGCCATCACCAGGTATAGGAACATAACCGCTGAAATTTTTTCGAATAGGAATAATACCCACTGCCTGCCAACCTATATTTCCTTTTTTATCAGCCCATATCATGTTCTCTCCAGGTATATGACTATAGGCACAAGCTTCTCTAAAACTTTCCCAACTATTTGCTTGATCAATTCTTAAAGAAGCTAAATAAGGCGCGCCGCCTGCTTCCATCCATGCACATTTAACTGCGTAGGCTTTATTGTTTATAGAATCAATAAAAGTAACAGGACCGTGTACTGTATAATTTAATTGTACCGTTTCTGTAGGGGCATTTTTTATTTTTATATTTTCTGTCACAGTTTTCATTTTGACCCACTGCCCTTTATACCAATATTCATCTTTATGTAAGGGATTAATATTGTACACATATAGGTCCTCTCCATCGGTTTCATAAATGGTTAAACCCCAGGCCCCAAATTCATTATGCCCTATGGAAACCCCCGGTATCTCTGGCTCTCCGCCACCTACCACATTCCAACCGGGTGCCACCAAATGCACTATATAACGAAGTGAAGGCACTGCAATTTTTCGGTGCGGGTCGTTGGCAAGCATGGGAAAACCACTAGCCGTTTTACGCCCACTAATAATCCAGTTATTACTACCTTCCATTTCTTGTTCAGGTAAATAATCGGCAAGTTGTTTTCTTTTATTTAAAATATCTAATGCCGATACATCGTCTTCATCCTGTTCAATAATATCCGATTTAGTAAATTCTACTTCTGTTCTGTAAGCATTATATAATGCTAAAATATCTGCTTTCAATAAATCGCCTCTAATAGCCGTATCTAATTTTAAATTGGGATCTTTAGGATGAAACCAAACTAATTCTTTTACTTTTTTTTCACCCACTGCAGCCACTGCTCTTCCTATATTTAATTCCTGTGTAATATTGCCAAGTAAGCCCTGATGTCTTGATATAACAATTTCAGGCGTCCATTTTGCAGGACGTATTTTTAAAATTTTAAATTCAATAGGAAGTAGGGCTGGCTTAGCGTTCACCTCAGTGATATAACTATTCACACCATCTACATAGGCTTGAATAATGGCTTGACCATGCTCATGATAATGCCCTAATTCTTTTTTTAAATCTCCTCTAAATTTAAATAAGCGAGTGCCTATATCTCTTTTCAATTCTCTTGCTCCTAAAATTTCTGCCACGGTGCCTGTGGCTTGTCTGCGCCAAATTTCAAATTGAAATAATCTATCCTTTGCAGCACAGTAACCTTGAGTAAAAAATAAATCATGTTCATTGTTTGCGTAAATATGATTCACGCCCCACTGGTCTCTTAGTATTTCTACTTTTTCTTTTAAGCCTTTTAATTGTAATGTATTTTTTTCTTGCGCTACCAGCGTGATGCTATTAGAAGCAATTAAACAGGCGGTAAAAACAAATAAAAAAAAGAAGGAAGGCTTTTGAAAATGATATTGCATAGCAGTTAATTTAATGGACTCAATGATCCTTTAAATTAAGAAAAAACCCTTGTAAAATGCAGTAAAGCCTTATAAAAGAAGCGTCTTAGGTATGGAGTAATCGGTGGTTTTAAATTGTCCTGACTCTTTTAATTCCTTATAGCCTCCTTTAATATCAATTAAATGATCAAAGCCACGGGCTTTTAAAATAGAAATAAAAATCATTGACCTATAACCCCCTTGGCAATGCACATAATAGGTTTGGTCTTTATCTATGGCTGCCATACTATCATTGATAAAATCTAAAGGTGCATTTTGCACACCTTCAATATGTTCACTACTATATTCTGAAGCTTTTCGCACATCTAAAATTTTTATACTACTGTCTTTAGTTTTTATATCAGCAAGTTCCGCTGCATCCAAAGAAATAATATGATCTATTTCTTTGCCCGATTTTTCCCAGGCTTCAAATCCATTTTCTAAAAATCCAATAGTATAATCATAACCCACACGTGCTAGTCTCGTAATCACTTCTGCTTCTCTACCTTTATCTGCCACTAATAAAATTTCTTGTTTAATATCGGGAATCATGGCACCTACCCAAGGAGCAAAACTTCCATCAATGCCAATATTAATTGAATTAGGAATAAAGCCTTTTGAAAATGTTTGAGGATCTCTTGTGTCTAATATAAGGGCGCTCGTTTCATTAGCCGCTGTTTCGAAAGCAGCAGGACTCATCGCATGTTGTCCTCTCTCTAAAACTTTATCAATACTATCATAGCCTTGAATATTCATCATTACATTTAATGGGAAATAAGCCGGAGGTGCTACTAAGCCATCTAATACGGCTGTTACAAATTCTTCCTTAGTCATGTCAGCAGCTAATGCATAATTCGTTTGCTTTTGGTTGCCCAAGGTGTCCTGTGTTTCTTTACTCATTTTTTTACCACAAGCACTACCTGCACCATGTGCAGGATAAATAATTATATCATCGGGTAAAGTCATTATTTTATTTCTTAAAGAATCATATAAATAACCCGCTAAAATTTCTTGTGTTAAATCAGATTTTATTTTTTGTGCTAAATCAGGTCTGCCCACATCTCCAATAAATAAAGTATCGCCACTAAATAAGGCTACTTGCTTACCTGCTTCATTGATTAATAAATAGCAAGTGCTTTCCATGGTATGACCTGGTGTATGTAAAATCTTAATAGTAAGTTTTCCTAATTTAATTTCTTCTCCATCCTTCGCACTATGAAAATCAAATGAAGGCGCAGCGTTGGGACCATACACAATAGTAGCTCCTGTTTTTTTAGCAAGGTCTAAATGTCCTGAAACAAAGTCGGCATGAAAATGAGTTTCGAATACATATTTGATTTTGGCTTTGTCTAAGCCTGCTTTTTGAATATAAGGCTCCACCTCTCTTAGTGGATCAATAATGGCCACTTCTCCTTCACTCATTATATAATAAGCACCTTGCGCTAAACAGCCTGTATATATTTGTTCTAGTTTCATAAATGATGGTTTTGAATTTGAGCTCAAAGTTGCTTCATAAAATTAGATAATACGGTGATAAAAATCACTTTTAGTATAGAAAATATTAAATCCGTCTAAATGACAAAAGGTAACTAAATTGTAACTCCTTTTAAGGAGTTTTACGAAAATTAAATACATGGAGCTGATAGGATATGCTTTATCTATACTTATTGGGGTTTCATTAGGCCTCATTGGAAGTGGGGGCTCTATTTTAACCGTACCATTGTTGGTCTACTTTTTCCAAGTATCTCCATTACTCGCCACCACCTATTCTTTAGCCATCGTAGGGCTAAGTAGTATTGCAGGCGTCATTTCAAGATTAAAACAAAAATTGGTTGACTTTAAAACCATTTTCATTTTTGGCATCCCCTCTATTATTGGCGTTTTCAGTTCAAGAAAATTTTTATTGCCTGCTATACCGGAACAAATGAATTGGGGACCGCATTTTATGCTTACCAAAAGCCATTTTATAATGTTATTCTTTGCAACACTTATGTTGATTGCAGCGCTTTCTATGATTTTAGGTAAAAATAAAAAAGAAGAAGAAGGTATTTTGCCTGTGTATGGTTTTACACTCATGCTTGTAGGTTTAGCAGAAGGTTTACTAACGGGAATTGTAGGGGCCGGTGGGGGCTTTTTAATTATACCAGCGCTGGTAATACTAGCAAAGCTTCCTATGAAAAAAGCCATTGCTACTTCCTTAGTTATTATAAGTATAAAATCATTGGTGGGTTTTACCGGAGACCTTTTGCATACCGCTGTTGATTGGAGTTTTTTATCTAAAATTATTCTACTTGCAACCCTAGGTATTATAACGGGTAATTATTTAAATAAAAAAATGGAAGGGGCTAAACTTAAAAAAGGATTCGGCTATTTTGTTTTAGCAATGGCCTTCATCATTTTTATAGAACAGTTTTTCTTTTCTAATTTGATAAAGTAAATATTTTATGCATCAGTACCCATTTTTCTCCGGGCCAAGCAGTAGGTAAGGCTTGTTGGTATTCCCACATTAATTTTTCCCATTGCATCACAATTTCATTTTTAGCATCCATGGCCGCTTTTTTTTCAAAACTAAAATCATCGTCCGCCTCCATAATCATAAATAAGCGATTCGATACTCTATAAATTTCTAAGGCTTTTATGCCTGCTTCTTTAATGGAAGCAATAATTTCTGGCCAAACAGAAGCATGGTAGTCCTCATAAGCAGCAATTAAGGTTGGGTCGTCTTTTAAATCTAGAGCCAAACAGTATCTTGTCATATCATTCAATATTAAGTAGTATTATTAAACTATTTTTATTATAAATAAATTCCTATCACAGTTCTTTATTTCAATTTATTATTCCCATACACAAATGTTTCCATCACGCGCATGGACTGCAGTGCATCTTCAGGGGAGCAAGGGTTTTCACCTACTCCATTAAAATAACTCACTATTTTTTCAATAAAATTTTGTTGATTATGCTTAGGAGCTTCGAAATGTATTTGTTCTTCTTTGTCACCAGTGGTTAATGTAATGGTATGTCCAAAAACAGGAAAAGAAATTTTTCCTTTACTACCTGTAATTTCAAAAACATCTATCTCCTCCCCTTTCTCTACACAGAAACACCAATTGCCTTTAAATTGTATACCATTCTCTAATTCTATTTCGCCGTTTACGGTATCTTCTGCTTTATATAAGTTGGCTTTATTAAAAGCTTGTCCTTTATACGATTTTGCTTTGCCAAAAAAATAAAATACAAGATCTAATTGATGCGGTGCTAAATCATAAAAATAACCACCACCTGATAAACTAGAATCTATTCTCCAATTTTCAACAGGATCTAAAAGGCCGCTATCATATTTTAACATTTCAATGCGAACACTAATAATATCTCCAATAGCTTTAGTATCTATTAATTTTTTTACTTCTAGAAATAAGGGAAGCGCTCTTCTATAATGTGCAATCACTAGGGGTACCCCTGTTTTTTTTGAATACGCGCTCATTCGCTCACAGGCTGACAGATCAAGCCCCATGGGCTTTTCAACATAAACAGGTTTGCCTGCTTGCATAGCAGCAATGGCATAGGCTTCGTGAAATTTAGGAGGCGTGGCAATATAGACTGCATCTACTTCAGCATGTTGTATTAATTCATTCGCATCGGTAAAATAATAAGGTACTTGATGTCTCTCGGCATACTGTTTTACTTTTTCAGCATCTCTGCGCATCACCGCAATTAATTTAGAATTAGGTGCTTTGTTAAAAGCAGGTCCGCTTTTCACTTCTGTAACAGAACCGCAACCAATCATACCCCAACGAATTGTTTTCATAGTTCCAATTTACACTAATTTAATAGCCATTACTATTCATTTCTTATTTAAGATAAGTTTTAAACCAGCTCAAATGACTATTATACCTGTGCACTAAATAAGAGGGCACTCGAATACCATGATTTTGATTCGGATAAATAATTAACTGCGTTGGAATACCTTCCGACTTAAATGCTTGATACATTTGTTCTGCACCTACTACTGGTACATTAAAATCGGCCTGACTTGCCATAAATAATGTAGGTGTTTTTATTTCTTTTACTTTAAAGAAAGGATAAGAAACATCTAACCATTTTTTTAAATTATTCCAAGGCTTGCCTAATTCTGGTTCATACTGTGTAATGTATTGATCGGTTCCATAAAAAGAAAGCATTAAAGAACTACCTGCACCACTCACAGCTGCTTTAAACCTAGTATCTGTAGCAATGGTATAATTCGTTAAAATACCACCATAGCTCCAACCTGCAATAGCTAATTTACTAGAATCGGCGATGCCTTGTTTAATTAATTCATTCGTGATGCCTATAATATCTTTTACTTCTTTGTTACCCCAATCGGCATAAATGCTTTTAGTATAATTCGCACCGCGTCCGCTACTTCCTCTATAATTTACAGCAGCCACTGCATAACCTGCTGCTGCATATATTTGACGCGTCATATCAAATGAATATTCATCCTGTGCTACTGGACCTCCATGAATAAATAAAATAAGAGGTAATTTTTTTGAATTAGAGTCGGGTAAGTATAAGATGCCATTTACTTTATTTTTATCAGATGCTATGGCTGAAATACCCCTCACCACTACTTTTTTTAGAGGTGCTAAAAATGCATCTTGCAAAGATGTAATTTTTTGAAAACTATTATTGTTGCTCGCAATATAAATTTCATTGGGCGTTGCTGTATTACCATACAAGGTAACCATGCTTCCGTTTTCATTTATATCTAATGTATTATATACAGCCATTTCACTAGTAAAGGCTTTGACTTCACCACTACTAGCATTTATTTGCATAATATTTTGCGCTCTATCATCTTCCACCAAGGCATAAATGGACTTACTATCATTCGCCCATATTATATTAGCAATGGAGCGATCATAATTTTTAGTGAGTAACTTAATAGCCTTTGTTTTTAAATCTATTATAGCTAATTGTTGCAAGTCATACATATCATAGGCATCTTCTGAACTTGCTTGCAAATAAGCAAGTGACAAATTATCGGGACTAAATTTAGGAGAGCGGTTCGATCCTTTATAAGTAGTAAGCTTGATAGGATTTTGGGCAGCACCTAAGGCTAATAAAAAAATACTGGTGTTGTCATTTTGGTCGGGGCTTGCAGTTACATTACTTGCATAGGCTATCATTTTACCGTCACTACTAATACTTACATCAGACTCATTATAATTACCTCTAGTAAGCGTGTCTAATTTTTTGGTGGTAAGTTCAAAACTATATAAATGTGTTTTTCTATTATCTAAATACCCTTCATAGTCGGCCTTAAAGCGGTACCTATCTATCTCGTAAGGTTTTCTATTTTTAGATTTAGCCGTATCTGCATAATTAAAATCTTTAATGGTAAAAATTAAATGCTTGCCATCTTTAAACCAATGATAGGCTTCTAATTCTCCTTTAATATGTGTTACTTGAATAGGCTCTCCGCCACGTCTGTCCATTAAATATAGTTGAGCGCCCTCTTCCTCTTCTTTGCCTGCAGCTAAAAAAGAAATGTATTTCCCATCAGGGCTCCAATTATAATTAGAAGCACCCTTCGTTTGTTCTGTAAGTGTAACTGTTTCTTTCCCGTCTGCACTTACCATATACAGTTTACTTGAAAATTTATCCTTAGCTGAATCTATTTTTGAAACACTGTATAAAACCCAATTACCTTCCGGAGAAATTTTTGGATTGGAAATGGTTGACATTCTATAAATATCATTAGGCCCAATATTTCGAAGACTTGTATTTTGCGCAGTGGCAGAAAACACGAGCACCGTGTTTAATAAAAAAATTAGGCCAGCTAAACGTATCGTTTTTCTCATTGTATTATTTTAATTTTCAAAACTTTTTAATTGGAATTGTAATGGTTAAATTTAATAAAAAAAGGGCAGTGTAGACACACCGCCCGGATTTAACGATTGCTTGCTATAAAACCAGATAGTCGTCATAGATGGGATCGAACCATCGTTAAGGGTTTTGCCGACCCTTGCCTCGCCACTCAGCCACATGACTATGGGCAAATATACATAAAATTATCATAAGTCTACTATTTTTATAGACTTTATATTTTATTTAGAATATACAACGGCTAGTTTAAAGGCTATTATATAAGTATAGAATGAAAAAATAATTATATTTAACATAGCCTTGAATTTTTAAACAAAAAATAACTTCAAAGCAAATTGAGTATCATGGAAACTATTGAAATTTCAGGCATCTTAGGCCTTACAGCCCTTGTATTACTAACCTTAAATATTCTACTGGGCATTATGTTAAGCACCGCTTATAAGCAGTCGTCCTATTGGGGAAAAATGCCCAATTCCATTAAAAACCTAAGAATAATAGACCTACATAATTACACTGCTTATTTTGCTTTAGTCATTGTGTTTTTACATTTTATTATTATTCCATTAGATCCCAGTTCAAAATTTAGTTTTCAGCATTTATTGAACCCTCTATCTGCACCGCATCAGCCTCTATTTGTTTTATTAGGGGTGATTTCATTTCTTGCCTTGCTATTAGTTATGATTACCACTCAAAAAGTAATAAAAAAGAACTTAGGCACTACTACTTGGAGAAATATTCATGTAACCTCTTATGCCACAGGCCTTCTATTTATTGTGCATGGTCTTGTTATGGACCCTCTTTTAAAAGATAGACCCATCGATTTTATTGATCCTGAAAAATTATTAGTAGAGGCTTGTGGAATTCTATTAATAGCGGCCTTCGTTTTGAGATATAAATATAAAGTTGCCAAAAAATAATTATATTTAAGATAGCCTTGAATTTTTAAACTATAAATAATTTCATATGAACAGCCGACGTATTTTTTTAAAAAATGCAGCACTTAGTTCTGGAGCCTTAATGACTTCTAATTTATTTGCAAGTAGTAAAATTTTTACTAGCGATACTTTAAGAGTAGCTACCATTGGTGTTAATGGAATGGGATGGGCCAATACACTTGGTGCCCTTTCTGTAAAAAATGTAGAAGTAGTAGCCTTATGTGATATTGATGAATCGGTTTTAAATAAAAGAAAAGCTGAATTATTAGTAAAGCAACCAGGTGTTCAAAAAATAGATACCTATAGTGACTATAGAAAAATGTTGGAAAGAAAAGATATTGATATTGTCATTGTAGGTACACCGGATCATTGGCATGCCTTACAAATGATTGACGCTTGCGCTGCTGGTAAACATGTGTACGTAGAAAAACCAGCAGGAAATTCTATTGGAGAATGTAACACCATGATTGCTGCAAAAAACAGATACAACCGAATGGTGCAAGTAGGACAATGGCAAAGAAGTCAAAAACATTTTAAAGATGCATTAGACATTGTGCATTCAGGACAACTAGGTAATATTCGTACCACTAAGGTTTGGTGTTATCAAGGTTGGATGCGCCCACAACCTATAGTGCCTAATACTGCCGTGCCTGCAGGTGTTGATTATAAAACTTGGATAGGTCCAGCCCCTATGCGTGATTTTAATGCAAGTAGATTCCACTTTCATTTTAGATGGTTCTGGGATTATGCAGGAGGACTGATGACCGATTGGGGTGTGCATTTATTGGACTATGCCATTCAAGGAATGAAAGCAGGCAATCCAAAAAGTGTAAGTGCCTTAGGAGGAAAATTTGCTTACCCAGAATTGGCTGAAGAAACACCCGATACTTTAACTACACTATATGAATTTGATAAATTTAATTTAGTCTGGGATTCTGCCATGGGTATTGATAATGGTTCTTATGGTCGTGATCATGGTATTGCTTTTATAGGAAATAACGGCACACTTATTTTAGATAGAGGTGGTTGGGAAGTGATTGAGGAAAGACAAGCAAAAAATAAAGTAGCTATTGCACTTCATAAAAGCGAGGACAACGGAGTGAACTTACATTGGTTAAATTTTATCGACGCCATTAGAAATAATACACCAGGCAGTTTACATTGTCCTATTGAAGAGGGAGCGCATATTGCCACCATTGCACAAATGGGCAATATTGCTTATCGTTCGGGACAAAAAGTAAACTGGGATGAAAGTAAAAATTTATTTACCGATGATGCAATCAATAAAGAATATTTTACAAAGGCTTATCATAACGGATATAGCCTTCCTAAAATTTAAAATAAATTAAATACATTATATAGTGTATAGCTATAGATTGAATAGCATTTAACTTTCTACAAAAAGGTCCCTCCATTTCGAGGGACCTTTTTTATATCTATAAATAATTGCTAGATATAAGTTATTTTTTTGCAGCCTTAAAATTACCATTGGGTTGGACAAAGGTTAACGATAATAAATCCCCTTTATCATTCAGTTCGAAGTTAACTGCATAGCCTGCTACTTTTTTGAAATCAAATTTATGATTGCCTACAGGGACTAATTCGTATTCAGGTTGGCCTGGCACAGAAACATATAAAATATTTTCTTTCAAATAAGTTTTGATATCCGCCCCCGCTAAACTAAAACTACCTACATACTTTTTTAAATCGGCTGTGGCAATTTCTTTAGCAGCATTGGATCTTTTGAATTTAATAGGCGCAGGAATAGCCGGTTCAAAATTAAATACAGAGGCCGATTCTATATCTCCTTTCAAGCCTGTATTAAATTGAAAACGAATAGGGCTTTTATCGGCAGTGTCAATACCTTCTTCGGTATCATAGGGTCTGAATATATCATAATGAAATTGCTCCATCCACCATTTATGATTAGGTAATTTTGTAAACAAAGAATCACCTTTTTGAATAATTTCAAATTTTCCATAAGCGTCATTGCTATACACACCAACATAATCACTTATGGCATGTGAAGGCTTGGTATTATTTACTTGATTGCTCGTAGTGGCTTTCTCTGCTTCTTTGGCTTTTTCTTTTGCCTTTGCTTTGGCTTTTAACATATCGGTGTTCCAATCAAAATATTTAAGCCCTAGTACTCTATCTGTAATGGTATTTCTTACAGCTGAAGGAACACTTGATCCATTTTGATTCACTAACACCACAATACCAATACTATCTGAGGGGAAAAAACTAGTACTTGCACTAAAGCCATCAATATTTCCTCCATGCTCTACTCTATAGTGTCCTTTATAAGATGCCATCATCCATGCAAAACCATAAGTACTAAATTGAATATCTGGCTTTTCAGTGGTAGGTGTTCCAGCTCCCATTATCATTTGAGAACTAATGGCTTCTGCAATATAAGAGGCTGGAATAATTTCCACGGTATCTAATTTACCTCCATTGATCCAAACCTTTAACCACTGTGACATATCCATCACCGTGCTATTAATACTTCCTGCAGGGCCCATGCCTGCTATATCTATATAAGGCATTTTATGTAACACAGAATCCTTAATCACATTATAGCCTATAGCTGGTTCTTTATAGTTGGCTAAATCTTTTACTGAGAAATTAGAGTTATTCATTCCAATTCTTGAAAATATTTTAGATTCAACATTTGACTCCCAAGATTTTCCTGTTAATTTTTCACCCACCACACCTTGTAATAAATACATAAAATTATTATACTGCCATGTTTGTCTTAGTTCAGCAGATGGCTCCAGGTATTGAATACGCTTTATAATATTTTCTCTTGTATCAGGCGCTATATACCAAGACAGATCATGTCTAGGAAGTCCTGTACGATGACTCATCATATCACGAAGGGTAATATGATTGGTTAATTCACTTGTATAAAATTTTAAATCGGGTAAATAGGTAGTAACAGGCTTATCAAAATCAATCGATTTTTCTTTTTGTAAAATACCTAATACAGAAGCAGTAAATGCCTTGGTACAAGAACCAATTGCAAATTGTGTATTGGCTGTTACTGGTAATTTATTTTCTACATCACGATAACCAAATCCTTTGGCAAAAATGACTTTGTTTTTTTCTACCACTGCCACTGCCACTCCCGCGGCATGATTGTCTTTTAGAATTTTATTGATTTCAGCCTCAATACCTACAAAACGTTTGTCTACCTTGGTTTGAGCAAACAATGGTACACTTGAAATAAGTAGAATGACTGTTAAGCTGTAAGTAATAATTATCCTTTTCATATAATAAAAATTTATACTTTAAATATACTATTAATTAGTTAACTTAGTTATTCAATATACACCTATGGCAAACAGACGCAATTTTATACAACACCTAGGCCTGATGGCCGGTGCCTTTTCAGCCAACAGTTTATTCAATCAAGCGCATGCTGCAGAATTTGCGCATATGAATTTGCAAAAGAAAATGCTCAGTCCTAAGGAGATCGCCATGGATGAAGACTATTGGTCGGTGATTCAACAAGGCTATACAGTAAGTCCTTCACTTATTAATTTAAACAATGGAGGAGTAAGTCCGAGCCCAAGAATAGTACAAGAAGCGGTTGAAACTTTTAATAAAATGACCAATGAAGGACCTTCTTATTTTATGTGGCGCATACTAGATCAAGGAAGAGAACCATTGAGATATAAACTAGCGAAACTAGCAGGTTGCGATCCGGAAGAAATTGCGATTAACAGAAATTCAACAGAGGCTTTAAATACTGTTATTTTCGGATTGAATTTAAAAGCAGGTGATGAAGTCATTGGTACCAAGCAAGACTATCCAAATATGATTAACGCTTGGAGACAGAGAGCTTCTAGAGAAGGTATTGTATATACACAACTTAGTTTTAAATACCCCATTGAAAATGAGGAAGAGATTGTAAATGCTTTTGAAAAAGCCATTACGCCTAAAACAAAAATATTTCATATCACACATATGGTGAATTGGGTAGGACAAATTATGCCTGTTAAAAAATTATGCGATTTGGCGAAAAAACATAATATTGAAACCATTGTAGATGGAGCACATAGTTTTGGATTGATGGATTTTGCGATTCCCGATTTAGGTTGTGATTATTTCGGCGCCTCCCTTCATAAATTTTTATCGGCCCCTATTGGATCTGGTATGTTATGGATTAAAAAAGAAAATATTGAAAAAATTTGGCCACTGGTTTGTAACGATAACCCCAAAGGACCCGATATTAGAAAGTTTGAAACCCTTGGTACTAGAAGCTTCCCTATTGAACAAGGTATTGGCGAAGCCATTAATTTTCACACCGCTATTGGTAGCAAAAGAAAAGAAGAGCGTATTCGTTATTTAAAAAATTATTGGGCCACGCGCGTTCAAAATATTCCTAAAGTAAAAATTAATACCTCTTTGAAAGATGCTTACTCTTGTGCTATTTGTGGCGTAAGTATTGATGGTATGACACCAGGCGCATTAGACAGCGCTTTATTCAATGAATATAAAATTCATACCGTAGGTATTGTATGGGAAAATATTAGTTGTGTGCGCATTACGCCACATGTGTATACACGCCTGCAAGATTTAGATAAGCTAGTATACGCTATAGAAAAAATTGCCAAGAAAGCGTAGTCAAGTTTTAAAAAATAATTTCGAGCATAAAAAAAGCTCGTCCAAATAATTTTATTTTATTCGGACGAGCTTTTTAATTAAATACTTTTTTAGCAACTTAGCTGTTCCAATTATTAAGTCATTCCCCTTATGGTTTTTTAACCGTTGGATATGTGACGCCTAGTTGTTCTAAATAAGTACCATACTTCGCATCATTATAATAGAAAGGTCTCATTTGCTCTCTATATTTTTGCATGATTTCTTTATTTAAATGAATTGCAGGTGGGTCGGTAGCGCTAATAAAAGGAATATACTTTACGTCTTTGGTTTGTACATCCGTAAAATAAGTTTTCGCATCTTGAATTAATTTAGGATTGGTAAAACAATCTAATAAAGTCATCGCTGCAGCTTCAGCTCCTGCTAATGCACCTTTATGTGCAATAGGTGTTGCCATTGCAATGGCGTCAGCCCAATGATGTCCCTTGGTACCAGGAATATTAGCAGGGAAACCCAATACAATGGTAGGAATGGTCCAAGAAATATCTGCAATATCATCCGACCCTCCACCCCAAGAAAAAGGAACAGAACCTTTTAGGGTATCAATAGTCGTTTTTAAACCATCAATAGGTTTGCCTTCCATATCTTTTTTAGGGGCTTCTACTAATGCTTGTACGGCTTTTGCCATTGCTATGTCTTTCTCATCCCAAACAGGCATACCTACTTTTTTAATATTGGCATACATGGCTTCCGCTAATGGTTTATTAAAATGCCCTGGCCATGCTGTTCCTAAAATTTTATGGCTCACTGTTGTGCCCGACATCATAGCAGCACCTTCAGAAATCTTAATACCTGTTTCATAGTTCGCTTTAATATCTTCATAAGTACGCTCCCTAAAATAATACCAAACACTTGCCTTACTTGGAACTACATTGGGCTGGTCTCCTCCATCTACTACTACATAATGAGAACGGTTTGTTGGTTTTAAATGTTCTCTTTTAAAATTCCAACCAATGTCCATTAATTCCACACCATCTAAGGCACTTCTTCCACGCCAAGGAGCACCCGCTGCATGCGCTGCTTCTCCATTAAAATCAAAACGTACGCTCACAAGTCCATTACCACCGTTGTCACCATAATTAGATCCAAAACTTCCGCTCACATGTGTAAATATACAAGCGTCAATATTTTTAAAATATCCATCTCTAACATACCAAGCCTTCGTAGCTACTAACTCTTCCGCAACACCAGGCCAAATAACAATGGTGCCTGGCATATTTTCTTTTTCCATCATTTCTTTCATCGCAATGGCCGCATAAATAATAACTGCCTGTCCTGAATTATGTCCTTCCCCATGTCCTGGTGCGCCTTCTACGATAGGATCTTGATAAGCAACGCCTGGTTTTTGTGAGGCTTTTGGAATACAATCTATATCACTACCGAGTGCAATAACTGGAGAGCCGCTTCCCCATTTAGCCATCCAGGCAGTAGGTACATTGGAAATATTTTTTTCAACTTTAAATCCATTTTTTTCAAGTACGCTCGTAAGGTAGGCAGAGGTTTCAAATTCTTGAAATCCTAATTCGCCAAAACTAAAAACTTTATCTACCATAACTTGTACATCTTTTGCATGACTAGCAACACTTGTATACAATTTTTGCTTCATCGCAGCCAACTCTTTTTCTGAATACTTTTTTTGTGCTATTGTTTGCATTGAACATAACAATGCAATGGCGAGTACAAAAAATGTTTTAACTGAAAATAAATGTTTATTCATATTAATAATTTGTATTTAAGTTACAAAAAAAGGTGGGTGAAGGGAAAGATTTTTTACAGCCCTTGACTGCATGCGACACTTTTTAACCTAAAGCATTGATTTACAATATTTTATTTATTAATAAACCTTAGATTATTGGATGCTTGAATGACGCTTATTTGCGCTGAAAATTGAGCTTATTTACAAGTAGGCAAAATAGGATTTTACCTTTTTATTAAAATATTTTTGAAAGCCTTCCAATCAAAGGCTATTTAAAATTAGATGTTAAAAATATATTTTCTTTGCAGTCTTTTATCTGTACCCTTTTTTATGCAAGCACAAGTGTTGGATCCCTCTGTTATAAATACTGCAGGAGGGAAAATAGATATTGCTTCAACAACAAATCAAGCAAATAATAATTGGATGCTTGATTGGAGTTTGGGTGAACCCTTTGCTATTCAAAATTGGTGTTCGAAAAATAAAATTATTTTTTCAATCGGATTTTTACAACCTAGTTTACTGCTTAATCCAGATTTAATAAGGCCTGGGGTCTTTGATTTTAAATTAAAATGGGGGCCTAATCCTGTATCTACTTATTTACTGCTTTCTTGTAAACAAGCTGGTATTGATATTATACGTATTGATATAGTAGATAGTGATGGAAACAAAATACAAAAAATAGAAGGCCCTTATTCAGGTCTAGACTTTTCAAAACAAATATCATTTGCTTCGGCAAATACGGGTATTTACTTTATAACCATCCATTATATTGTGGCTAATAAATTTACGCAGGTGAAAATTTTAAAAATTATAAAAGTATAAGGTGAAACTAAATCAAGTATTTATTTTTTTAAGCTGTTTTTTGCTAGCTAGTATTACCCATCAAGGATTTGCTCAAAACAATCAAACCAATAAGGGTATTAACTTTCAAGGCATCGCTAGAGATAATAATGGCTATATACTTCCTAATAAATCTATTAATATTAGAATATCCATTAAAGCCGATACCCTTTCCAGCAAAATTGAATACCAAGAAATTACACCCATTACCACTAGTGTACTAGGTTTATTTACAATTGTGGTAGGCGCTTATCAAACCAATAAAATTATAACAGTGGGGCCGTTTGAAAATACAAACTGGTCAATAGCAGAAAAATATTTACAAATAGAAATAGATACGGTGGGCGATTTATCTTTTATTTATATGGGCACGCAAAAAATAAATTATGTGCCCTACTCTTTTTATGCCGACAATGTTCGTGCAGAAAATATCAACGGAATCATTGGTCTCTCACATGGAGGTACGGGTCTTGATAATGTAAAAGATATAAAAGTCTTATACAATATTGATAAAATCAATAACACCCCCGATTCTAGTAAACCTATAAGCAACCTAGCCTTAACTGCTATAAATGATAAATTAAAAAAAGCAGATACGCTTTCTTTGAGTAACCGCGTAAATTTAAAATTAAGTGGCAAAGACACTATTAGCCTATCTAATAGAATAAATAATATTGCCTCAATGTCTGTAGTATATGATTACGGAAGTTTTTACGACACTGCTAAACAAGCCGCTAGCGCTGTATCTACTGCTACTGCTATTAAATTTTCCTATAATGGGTTATTGAATAATATTGCGATACAGCCCAATACAAGTGGACAACCCACTAAAATTACAGTAGTTCATGCAGGCGTATATAAAGTTTGCTATGCTATTCAAATGATAAAACCAGATATAGGGGTAGATGAGGCAAGTGTTTGGATAAGAAGAAATGGATCGGCTTATTTAAATACCAATACCAATTTTAATATTACTGGAAGCAATATTAAAAATTTATTGACTGGTAATTATTTGGTGGACCTAGGCGACAACGATTATGTAGAACTATATTTTAGTGTAAAGAATATAAGTACTGCCGCAACTGCTACCACTGCGCAAGCAAGTCCCTCAAGGCCTGCTACACCAAGTGTTTATATCATTTTACAAAAACTAAATTAATAATTAACCATAAAAATTATCCAAAAGGCTTTTCAATTGAAATACTTTGTTTGGAGAAAAACTTTGGACCCTCTGCTGCGATATAAAGACAGTCTTCTAAACGAATACCAAATTCTCCTGGAATAGAAATAGTAGGCTCATCGCTAAAACACATACCTACTGCCATAGGCGTTTTATTTCCTTTCACAAAATTAGTCCATTCGTGTCCCTCTAATCCAATACCATGGCCGGTTCTATGCGGTAGCCCTGGTAATTTATAATTGGTGCTAAAGCCTCCTTTTTCAATCACTGCTCTTGCAGCAGCATCTACTTGTTCGCAAGGGGCTCCAATTTTTATAGCAGCAAAGGCAGCATCCTGTGCTTGCTTTTCTAAATTCCAAACATCTATTTGTCTTTGTGTAGGCTTACCTGCTACAATGGTTCTCGTAATATCAGAAGCATAGCCTTCACAACTTGTACCTCCATCTATCATTACAACATCTCCTTCTTTTATTGTTTGTGGGGTTATACTTCCATGAGGTAGGGCCGAATATTTTCCTACTTGTACAGAAGCGCCTCCACTAAATCCTAATTTTCTAAAGGCAGCTGAAATATTATTACTTAAT
>Ga0214919_10004099_pt1 | contig 21457 bp, 9 predicted proteins | sample LL1503_MetaG_FD_177994 | JGI IMG/M metagenome (GOLD analysis project Ga0214919, IMG submission 177994) | Freshwater microbial communities from Lake Lanier, Atlanta, Georgia, United States - LL-1503 | ecosystem: Environmental > Aquatic > Freshwater > Lake | place: USA: Georgia | collected 2015-03-15 | reverse complement strand
GAGTCTTACCTACGGCTCCTACTAAATTAGAATTGAAAGATGGAGCTACTGTAGTTACTAAAGTAGGGCCATATACAGCAAAAGAAACACCATTGACATTGACGGCAACTCCGTTTACCACTCAAGGTGCAGAAGCAACTTCATTCAATTGGGTGTTGCCTGCCGGTGTGAATGTTACCGCTGGACATACTAATTTAACAACTCCTGAAACTGATATTAATGGTAATAAAACTTGGACAAGTACAGGTGCCGTATTGACTATTAATTTAGCAGGTATTTCTGGGTCTAGCCCGAGCATGACTTCAATTCCATTGAATGTTTATGCTGTGAATGGCGCTGGAACTTCTGCAGCAGCCAAAACACTAACTGTAACTGCTCTTGCGCCGGCAACTCCGGGATCAATCACAACTCCAACATTAGCTATTCCAAAATTCAACCCAACTTGTACGAACACTACCATCACGGTTCAGGTTCCGGCTGTCCTTGGTTGTGGTTATGCTTGGACAGTTGCTGGAGGTACAGACAGAATCGTTAGTGGTAATGGAACTAGTTCTATTGTTATTACTGTAGCTGGCGTCACAACTACCACACTTTCAGTTAGTGTTGTGGCCTCCAATGGTACAGGTTCCAGTGGTTCAAAAACACTTGCAATCGGTAAGATTTCGACTTGTAGAATGGGTGATGTATCAAACGAATTTAATGTAGTAGCCTATCCAAACCCTTTTTCATCTGAGTTTACAATTGAAGCTTCAAGCAAAGGAGCTAAAAATATTAAGGTGTACGATATGGTAGGACGTTTGATCGAAAACCGTCAAGTAAACTCCAATTCAGTTGGTGTAGGTAAAAACTATGCTTCGGGTGTTTATAATGTTATTGTAACCCAAGACGCAAACGTGAAAACACTACGAGTGATTAAGCAATAAAAATTTCATAATAATTATTTTTTTGTAAAAGGGGCTGTCTGAAAGGACAGCCTTTTTTGATTGCATTTTCAGATTTTGTATCTTTAAAATCTAAACCGATTTGATATGAATATTTTAGGTTTTTATAAAAAATGTTGCAGTCCTTTTTTATATTTGCAATGTCTCGATTGATGGTTTTGACTTTTAGTACTTTGCATAAATTAAACTCGTTTGTATTTTAACTTTTTTTAAACAATAATTTTCTGGACTAACAAATAATTGAAACAAATGTGCCTTATGAATGACACTTTTTCGCCAAGACTAATTTGGGGTTTTCGTCTAATTTTACACAAAACATAACTTAAAAAAATATTATGAAAACAAAAATTACTTATTTATTATTTATCCTTCCTTTGATGACCTTTGCACAAGGGCCGTGGGAATTTAACACATCCGGTAATACGGTGGGGTTCACGTGCAATTCTTCTGCTGGAACCTTAGGAGCGCATACAGTAACACAGTCAGGAGGGGATTTAAGTGTTGCTTTTGTTACAAAGGCAGGCAATAATCCTATAATTAGAAAGTTAGATGCCGGTATTGATGCGGATACAAATGTTAACTTTATTGAAATACGATTGAAAAACTCAAGTACAGTAACCTTTTTAAGAATTTCCCCTGCTAATAACACTACTACTTATGCAGATTATGTAATTTCTAGCAATTCAGCAGATTACAAAACCTACGTTTTTGATGTAACTGCTTGGACAGGAAACCCTGTTGGTATTGATATAAAGTGTATGTCGTGGGATAAAATTGATAAAACTGGTATCCTTATTCCTGGTTCTAGTGCATATACACCACTAACAGGGGAGTCTATCCTAATTGATTACATTAGGCCTTTAGCTTCCTACGTAGCACCTGAAGTGAACATTTTTAATTTTACTTCTACTGACGAAGGTTTTAATAAACTGACAAGAGCCACTGCTGTTTTGGCAACAGAATCAGGAAAAGGAACCTTGCAGGTTAAATCTACAGTAGCAAGTGCGCTTTTTACTGTTGTAGCATTGAATACAGTAATCGCGCATGTAGAAGGAGCAAACAAATATGCGCATGTTACGTTGAAAAATACAACAACTAACAATCAATTTCAATTAAAAGGAAAGGTAGCCACTGTGGCCACTGCTTTTTCTCCAAGTCAAACGTACACAACAGCTGATGCGGATTATAAAACTTATGATTTTGATTTGAGTACTTGGGATAATGGGTATCAATTTCCAGAATTAAACTTTGCTGTGAAGGACACATGGTCAGCGGCAGGAGTTTATGCTATAAATGATCAAGTTATTTCTTCAAATAGCACGTACAAAAACTTAACTGGTATAAATACTGCAAACGCTCCAAGAGCTGATATAACAGCTAATGCAGCTGCGGTACCACCTCTTCCTCAAAATTGGGAATTAGTTGGAACAGAAGGAGCGCTTCTAGATCTTACTAATTTTATATATGTTGATGCTATCGTTTTTGATAATACTGCTCCAAATTTAGGTACAAACGATGTAGAGTTTGCAAACAATACCATTTCATTTTATCCAAATCCTGCACAAGAGGTTTTGAATGTAAATTCAGCGGATCCAATTGCAAAAATTGAAGTGTATGATATGCTAGGTAAAAAAGTAGCCTCAAATAATAACGCCAAAAATGTAAATGTTGCGGCTTTAGGAAAAGGAGTTTACGTAGCTAAAGTGGTGCAAGAAAACGGTAGTGTTATTGCAAAACGATTTATTAAACAATAATTTTCTTTTTTATTAGGAAATAGTACTATTAATTATCAAAGAGAGCATCCTAATTTATTTACAATTAGGATGTTCTTTTTTAATGAGCTAACCACTGGTTTACGAGTTGTGTTTTTGATTCTCGTGTCATGTGTTAAAATTATTATATTATGAAACAAAATCGCATACGTATTGAGCTATATTTACTCTTTAATAAGATTTGATATAGTTTAATTTTGTGTTTATTATGTAAATATGTCTGAAGACTTTTCAAATATTGATTTTTACCACTATTTCTAAGTAAATTTAAAAAATGATTATACAAGCTCTTTATAAACAGATCGCCTTACTTGGCTTTGTTTTATTTTTTATAACAAAATCACAGGCACAATCACTGCCTATTACCTCTTATGGGGTTTGGGATCGTGGTGGAGGAGTGGCGGACTATTCCGATCCAAAAGCCGACTTTGTCAAGGGTATAGAAACTTCCGCCAGTTGGGAAGATATTCAGCCTAATGGACCAACTAGTTGGGACTTTAGTGCTTTTCAACAAATATTGGATGTTGCTGTTGCCAATAATAAGTTGGTTCGATTTAGTATCAATGTTGGGCCTGATTGCCCTTTGTGGATGTTTCAAAATGGTGTTCCGTTAGTAAATGTAACTATTAACCCTGGCTCGAATCAAAATTACGCCAATAGACACCCGTATTATTTAGACCCAGAGTATAAAAGCTTCTATTATAAATTGATTGAAGAATTTTCCATTTTTTTGAGAAATCAACCGCAAGAAAAATTTAGTCATATAGCTTTTGTACAAGTGAAAACAGGTGCTACAGGTGACGAAGCACCTTATAAAGGAGCTGTTATTAATTCTAGTTATGGTATATCCTCAGCAAATTGGGAAGCATTTCGTTTACAAGCATTCGGTAAATTCAAACAATATTTCAACGATGTTACTAATCGCAAAATTGTTTTAACATTTAATAATGTAGATCCTGATAAAGAACCAGATGCTTATAATTATGTAATGAACCAATTAGATCCTGCACTTGGTTTTGGGATAAAAGGGGGAGCTTATAATCGAGGGCACCATTTAACAGATGAGCAAACCTACAAAGAGCAATGGAATCCATTTTTAATTAATCCAAAGGGCAGAAAACTATTTTCAGCTTCAGAAATGGATCAGTCTTGGACAAAAGGGTATTTTGCTTTGAACTATGAAATAGGTTTTTATTGGTCAGCCCTTGGAGGTATTAATACGGGGCTTTCTTGTACCAACATTACGGTAAGCGCTATGACTTATGCATTGGCTAATCCCGGGATTATTGAAACCTTCAAAATGTATAATAGATATGCCCAACAGGTATATCCGGCAACTGCTACAATTGCTTTTTCTGTTTTTCACGAAGGACTCAATTCGGCCGATAAAGTTAAATTTCCTGAATCGAAATACGGAAATGCTAGCAAGAGCAATGTAACTCGTTATCAAAATATATGTAACGACCCTAAATATTATAATAGAGGTGCTCGTATAGAGGATCCTAATTTTGTAACAGAAGGACAAGTAGCTCAGCGTGAAAATCAAGAGTTTTACAATGATGCAGGCTGGGAAATTTGCGAAGGAAATATTGAGCGATTTATAACTCAAATCAATCCTGATGAGACCTCCATAGGATTGTTCAGGGTACGAGGACCTATAACAGTAACTTCATCAAAATACGATCGTTTTGCCCGTTCTTTCGAGAATAGTACCGGTAAAAATACGATGTATTTTAAATTTGATACGGAGGTATTTACCAATCCATATCCCAAAAGTTTAACATTCAAAATTATTTGGTTGGATAAAACAGCAGGCTCCACCTGGGCATTAAAATACAAATCCACACAAGGAATAAAAAATGCTGTTCAAGTTACAGGAATAGGAAGTAATACTTGGAAAGAAGTGAATTTCACTCTTACTGATGCTGTTATTGATCGGACAGGTGTCAACGGCTCTGATTTTACCCTCGTCAATACAGATGCGGTTGACGATATTTTTAATGGGATTGAAGTAGGTATCGAAAGAACTACTTTGTCAGTATCTAATAATACGATGCAAGCAAACGATTTTGTTCCCTATTTCAAACAAAATCAATTCAACGCCACTATTAATGTTAAAACAAATTCAAAAGCCAACATTAAACTTTTTAACCTCAATGGCAGTCTAATGATTTCAGAAGACATTATATTGAATGTAGGAAATAATTTCTTTTCAAAGACATTGGCTGTTCCTTCAGGGGTTTATATCGCAGTGTTAAAATCAGAGGATCAATCGGTGTCTAGAAAAGTGATAAAAAAATAAAATTCTATAAATAGTTAATGATAAATAACAGAATAAATTTAAGTTTAATTTTTAGTGTACTCCTTTTTTGTACCCATATAGCACAAGCCCAAAAAATAGCGGTTCCCATAAGTTCTTATGGGGTATGGGATCGAGGTGGAGGAGTTGATGATTATTCTGATCCAAAGGCCGACTTTGTTATGGGTATAGAAGTGTCTGCTACTTGGGCAGAAGTGCAATCCAAAGGGCCAGGCAAATTTGATTTTTCTATGTTTCAAGAGGTTTTAGATAAAGCCGCGAAATACCATAAAATCCTAAAAATGAGTATTGGTGTTGGACCTTATTCCCCTTTATGGATTTATGATAATGGGGTTCCGTTAGTAAAAGTAACTAGCGATAAACCTGAAAAGCACGATAAAAAATTTGTAAATTATCCTTTTTATACGAATGAAATTCATAAAAAATATTATTTTGAATTGATTAAACAATTCTCCCTTTTTTTAAGAAATCAACCCAAAAATAAATTTGATTGTATTGCCTTTGTACAAGTAAAAACGGGAGCTACCGGTGACGAAGCACCCTACAAAGGGGTTCCTAATAATAAAGATTATAAAATTGCTAAAAACGATTGGGAGAATTTTCGTTTGGAATCCTTTACGCAATTTAAAAAATGTTTTAATGACGTTAGTGACCGTCAAATTGTTTTAACATTTAATAATGTTGATCCTATAAAACATCCCGTTGCTTACGATTGGGTTATGAATACTATCGACCCTAAAATTGGATTTGGTATAAAAGGAGGAGCCTATAATAGAGGACATCATTTAACAGGTGAACAATCTTTCTTGGAACAATGGAATCCTTATCTAATTAATCCGAAAGGGATGAAACTGTTTTCTGCCTCCGAAATGGATGCCTCTTGGAATAAACCGATCTTTACTATTAATAAAGAGTTGGGATTTTATTGGTCAGCACTTAGTGGAATTAATACGGGACTATCTTCCTATAATTGCACAAAAAGTGCCATTCAATATGCATTAGAGCACAAAGAAATTAGAGACATTTTTAAAATGTACAATAAATACGCTCAACAAGTCTATCCAGCTACTGCCACAACAGCTTTTTCTGTTTTTCACGAAGGTCTAAATGCTGCCGATACAATAAAATTCCCCGAAAAAAAATTCGGAAAAGCCAAAGCGAAAAACTTGGAACGCTACACCAATATTTGTAATGCCTATGCCTCAAGAGGGGCAAGAATGGATGATTTAGAATCAGCTGCTGTAGGTCAAGTAGATCAAAGATATAGACAAACAGGCTATAATGATGCCGGATGGGACATTGCAGAAGGAAATTATGAACGTTTCTTGCATCAAATTAAACCCGACGAAACTTCCATTGGACTTTTCAGGATTAGAGGTGAAATTGATAAAAATTCATCTAAATACGACCGTTTTGCTCGTTCGTTCGAAAATGCAACCGGCAAAAACACAATGTATTTTAAATTTGATGACGAGATGTTTGCTACTTCAAAACCCAAAAGTCTAAAATTTACCATTACTTGGTTGGATAAAAATGCAGGTTCAACTTGGGCATTACAATACAACAAAGGAAAAGAAATGAAAACAGCCCTTGAGGTAAAAGGAAAGGGTAATAACCAATGGAAAACCGTAATGGTTGAAGTTGCTGACATGCAGTTAAACCATAGTGGAAAAATGGAGTCTGATTTTGCATTGGTAAATACAGACGCTATCGATGATGTTTTTAACGGCATTGAAGTAAACATTCAACGAAAATAAATTAATATACTACCATGAATCTAAAAAAAATGAAAAAAAGTTTTTACTTATTGGCCTCTTCCTTCTTGTTGACATTAAGTTTTTTCCATTCCATTAAAGGAGTGGCTCAAAATAAGCGCCCAAATATTCTTGTTATTATGGGGGATGATATCTCACGAAATAGTATGGGGGTGTATGGTTCTAAATATATAAAAACACCTAATTTTGATCGAATTGCAAATGAAGGAGCGCTTTTTACCAACGCTTATGTTTGTAATCCAAAATGTTCACCATCTAGAGCTTGTTTCTTAACCGGAAGGTATTCTTGGCAACTGGAAGAAGCGGCTAATCACATTCCTGTTATACCTCCAAAATGGAAATTTTACCCTAAATTGTTAGAAAAAAGTGGATATGCTATAGGGTATACTGGCAAAGGTTGGGGGCCCGGAGTGTACTACGGAGAACACAATCCTGCTGGCTGGGAATATAATGACATCTCACTTACACCTCCTTATAAAGGGATAAGTAAACAAGATTATGCGGCTAACTTCGAGGCATTTCTAACCAAAAGAGACACGGAAAAGCCATTCTGTTTTTGGTTTGGAACCCATGAGGCGCACCGTAAATATGAAAAAGATTCTTATAAAAAGGAGAATAAAGATTTGAGTAAAGTTACGGTTCAATCCTTTTTTCCTGACAATGAATTAGTTCGTGGTGATTTGGCTGATTATGGAGTAGAAGTGGAATACCATGATCGTCAAATTGGGTTAGCATTGGCTTCTCTCGAAAAGCGAGGTTTGCTTGACAATACCATAATTATTGCCACCTCAGATCAAGGAATGCCTTTCCCATATGTAAAAGGACAAATTTATGATGAAGATTTTCATGAAGCTTTTGTAGTACGATGGGGAGACAAAATAATTCCAGGAAGAGTAGTGACCGATTTTATTAACTTTCCTGATGTAGCCCCAACCCTAATGGAAGCAGCTGGACTAAAACCAGACAAGCAAATGACGGGTAAAAGTTTTCTGGATGCATTAGTATCTGAAAAATCAGGGCGAATCGATGCCAAGAGATCGTATTCCTTAATTGGAAAAGAACGTCACGATAATGGCACTAGGGATGGGGATCAAATTGCTGTTAGTTATCCAGTTAGAGCCATTAGAACGGATAAATATCTATACTCCCACAATTATAAACCTAACAGATGGCCTGTTGGAGATCCTGAATTTAACTATAACAATTGCGATGATTCGCCAACAAAAAACTATTTGACGGGTTTAAAAGAAGGGGATAAAGATTATAATTATTTTACATTATCTTTTGGCAAACGCCCTGCTGATGAGCTCTTTGATTTAGAAAAAGATCCTGATTGCGTCAACAATATCGCATCCGACCCCCAATACGCGTCCTTAATTAAGGAATTAAAAACAAAGATGGAAGCCGATTTAAAAAAACAAAAAGACCCTAGAGTACTTGGTAAAGGAGACGTTTTTGATTACTATCCACAGATTCGGGAGGAAAAAATAAAAAAACTGTATAAAGACAAGTATTATAATATGTTTGACAAGTTTTTCGAAAAATTCGGAAAAAAAACAGTTCCAGTACCGGCAGGTTTTGTTGAAAAAGATGGAGAAAATTAATTAAAAATGAATAGAATAATGAAAACAAAAAAAGTAGTAGCTTTTGCAATCCTGCTAGCTGCATTTGGGATACAGGCCCAAGAAACAAAAAACAGTTCAAAAAATACTAAAAAACCTAATATTATCTTCATTTTAGCCGATGATATGGGGTACAATGAGTTGGGTAGTTATGGCGGTAAAGTAATCGAAACCCCCAATATTGATCAATTGGCAAAAGAGGGAATGAAGTTTTCCAATCATTACTGTGGGTCTAATATTTGCGCCCCATCGAGAGGGGCTTTGATGACCGGAAAGCATACCGGGCATGCTTATATAAGAGACAATAAACCCCTTCCTTATGAAGGGAATGAGCCCATACCAGCAAGTGAAATTACCGTGGCCGAAATTTTGAAGACTGCTGGATATACCACAGGAGCATTTGGTAAATGGGGCCTAGGGTATCCTGCCTCAGAAGGATCTCCAAACAATCAGGGTTTTGACCAGTTTTATGGCTATAACGGACAGATTCATGCCCATAATTATTTTACCTCCTACTTACGAAAAAATGACCTGGTGGAATTAAATAAAAATATAGACATCCCCTATTCCGTTTATAGTGCAGATCTCATTAAAGATAAAGCATTAGAGTTTGTTGAAGCCAATAAAAACAAACCTTTCTTCCTGTATTTTTGCCCTACTTTGCCTCATGAGCCTTATCATCAGCCGGATGATAAAACCTTAGAGTATTACGCCAAAAAAACCGGATTTCCTGTTGGAGAAGCCCATGCTGAAGCCTTCAGCGTTCCGAAATATGCCGCATTATCGTCAAGACTGGATCAAGAAGTAGGTGAGATTGTGGCGAAATTAAAAGAAATGAACCTCTTGGACAATACACTCATTATTTTTGCTAGTGATAATGGAACAGCCCTTACTCCGGAAGAAGATAGTTATTTGCATACCGGAGGGGATTTAAGAGGCAGAAAATCGGAGGTGTATGAAGGGGGTATCAAAACCCCTTTAATTGCTTTTTGGAAAGGGAAAATTATTCCCGGAAGCAGTAGTAATCATATCTCCGCTTTTTGGGATTTCTTGCCGACCTGTGCCGAGATTGTAAAGGCGAAAACACCGGATAATATTGACGGTATTTCTTATTTGCCTACTTTATTGGGAAAAACGGACAAACAAAAATCCCACGATTATCTGTATTGGGAACGCAGCCAAAGTCAAGCCATCCGAAAAGGGGATATGAAGGCAGATTTTATCTATGATAAAACAAGCCAAAAACAAACCGTTGAAATTTATGATCTTGCCCAAGATCCTTATGAAAAAAATAATTTAGCCGAAACAATGCCAGAGCTTAAAGCAGAGTTTGTAAAACTAGCTCAAACCGCCAGAGTGGAATCTGAAATTTTCCCATTGGTGAAAAAAGCAAAAAAAGCAAAAGTAAAAACCCATTAACCAATGAAAATCAAATATATAGTTTTAAGTTTTTTAGCTTTTACAGTTAGTTTAAAAAGCACCAGTCAAACGAATAATAAAACAGCAAAACCGAATATTGTTTTCATCTATTTGGATGATTTAGGGTATGGAGATTTAAGCTGTTATGGAGCAACCGAAATAAAAACGCCCAACATTGATGCTTTAGCCAATGGAGGAGTTCGATTTACAAACGGTTATGCTACTTCGGCCACCTGTACTCCAAGCCGGTATGCTCTTATCACAGGGGTTTATCCTTGGAGAAATAAAGACGCCAAAATTCTTCCAGGTTCAGCCCCGTTATTAATTGGTAAAGACCAACTAACCATTCCTAAAATGTTAAAAGAAAAAGGATATCAAACTGCCGTTGTGGGCAAGTGGCATTTGGGATTGGGAACAGGAATTGTAGATTGGAATAAACAATTAGATGCAGGACCTAATGATGTAGGTTTCGATTATTCTTATATTATGGCCGCCACCCAAGATAGAGTCCCTACTATTTATATCGATAATGGTAAAGTAGTAAATCTAGACAGTAAGGATCCTATTGCAGTTAATTACGATAAAAATTTCCCTGGCCAACCTACAGGGAAAGAAAATCCTGAATTGCTCTCCATGAAATGGCACCATGGCCATAACAGTTCTATTGTAAACGGTATTCCTCGAATTGGTTATGTTTCTGGTGGAGCCAGTGCCAATTGGAGTGATGTCGATCTAGCAGATCATTTCTTGGCTAAAGCGCAAACCTATGTAAAAAGCCATAAAGAAAATCCATTTTTCCTGTATTATGCTTTAAATCAGCCCCATGTCCCTCGCACGCCTAACCCTAGATTTGTTGGAAAATCAGGCATGGGACCCCGTGGAGATGTTATTTTGGAAGCGGATTATTGCGTAGGTGAAATAATAAAAACCTTAAAAGAAGAAGGGGTTTTAGACAATACCTTGATTATGTTTTCAAGCGATAACGGTCCAGTATTGAATGATGGCTATTATGATGATGCTGTCGAAAAACTAGGCAATCATAAACCAAACGGACCATTGCGTGGCGGAAAATACAGTCTATTAGAAGCCGGTACCCGAGTGCCGTTTTTTACCTATTGGCAAGGCAAAATTAAGCCTCAGGTTTCAGATGCTTTGGTTTGCCAAATCGATTTGTTGGAATCCATAGCCAAGTTGGTCAATATAGATGTTAAAAGTACAGACAGCCAGAATCTTTTAGATGTTTTTACAGGTAAAAGTGCTAAAGGAAGAACGAATTTGGTTATTGAAGCCAACACTAAAACGGCTTTTCGTCAAGGGGATTGGATGATGATTCCTCCTTATCCTGGAGATCCTATCCTGGAAGAAGTTAACATTGAAATGGGAAATGACAAAGAGTATCAATTGTATAATTTAAAGAAGGATATAGGTCAAAAAAACAACCTTGCCAAAGCCCAACCCAAAAAATTGAAAGAAATGATGAAAAATTTTGAATTGATTCGGGGGAACAGCTACAAAAATGTAGAAAAAATAGAATTGAAATAACAATGAAAAAACAATCTATTTTTTTAGTGCTAATTACGCTGTTCATTTGTTCTAAAACGATGAGTCAAAGCAATGTAGTCAATGGCGAATGCGCTCCACTGAATCCGAAAAATTTCAATAAGGTGATTGATGGAAAACAAGTGGGTTTGTTTTTTCTAAAAAATGGAAATCTAACGGCCGCCATAACTAATTATGGCGGCCGTATTGTTAGTTTATGCGCTCCAGACAAAAACGGTCAAAAGGCCGATGTAGTTTTGGGCTTCAAAAGTATTGACGATTACTTAAAGGCAACCGGCGTGTATCATGGAGCTATCGTTGGAAGGATAATCGGTAGAATTGCTAAAGGAAACTTTGAACTAGATGGAAAAGCGCAATCTCTTACTATAAATAATGGCGCCAATCACCAACACGGAGGATTAAAAGGATTTCATAATCAAGTTTGGGAGGTAAAAACGGCTACAGATAGTTCCCTTGTATTGTCTTATATTTCTGTTGATGGAGAAATGGGATATCCCGGCACTTTAAAGGTTGAAGCCACTTATACTTTAACCTCAAACAATGATTTGACCTTGAAATTATCGGCCACAACCGACAAAACAACTATTATAAATTTGACCAATCACGCTTTTTTTAACCTTGCAGGCGAAGGGAATGGATCTATTTTAGACCATATCCTAACGATTCCATCCAATTATTTTTGCGCCGTGAATCCCGACAAAATTAAAACAGGGAAACTCCTAAAAGTTACCGGAACCCCATTCGATTTTAGAAAAGGAAAATCCATTGGTGCCGATATTGGTTTAGAAAAATCGAATAAACAATTGAATTTTGGCGGGGGATATGACCAAAGTTATGTATTAAAGAAAAAAAAATCCAATAAAATTATTTTAGCCGCAACGGTTGTCGATCCTAAAAGCGGTCGCAAATTAGAAGTTTTGACCAATAATTCGGGGGTACATTTTTTTAGTTCTAATTTCTTTAAAGGTACCGATGTCGGAAAAATGGGTAAACCCTTTCACTTTAGAGAATCGTTTGCTCTCGAAGTCCAAGACTATAATTCGCCCAATCAAAAATCATTTCCTACACTTATACTTAGGCCAGGTGAAAAATACGAAACCTATACCGTTTACCATTTTTCAAACCTAAAATAATTATCACAGCTCCTACTAATTTTATGTCGAATTTACCCAAAAATACTATTTCTACAAATGAGAGCAGCCTTCATTATAATTTGCAGTTTGTTGTTTTTCCAATCCAATTCCCAAAATAGCAATTCCCAAAAAGCAATTGAGAATTCCCTAGAGAATTATTTTCAGTACGACAGGGAAATGATACATGTTCAATTCAATAAAAACAAGTATGTGAATACTGAAGACATTGCTTTCAAAGGATATATTCGCAGTAAAAACAACACCCTTTTATCCGAAAACACGACTAATATACAATTAGTCATTTATGATAGCCAAAGACAAATCATTCAAAAACAATTGCTTTTTGCGAGTAAAGGTACCTTTGCCGGAGGAATTCATTTGAATGACAAATTCAAGGCAGGAAAATATTATTTTCATTTTTTCACCAATTGGATGCACAATTTTATAGAAGATGATTCTTTCCTCCAAACCATCGAAATCATTGATAAAAAGGAGACCTATAATTTCGATTCAGACGAACCCAACTGGAAATCGGCCGAAATTAAACTGTTTCCTGAGGGTGGTGCTTTAATAAGTGACATGAACAATACTGTTGGGATTAAGATTACGGATTGCAATCAAAGAGGAATACAAATAAATGAGGGTGTTATAGTGGATTCTAAATCGAATGAAATTTCACATTTTCACACCAACCATTCCGGAAATGGGGTCTTTTATATCAATCCGGACCTTAACGAAACCTATACCTTAAAAATAAAATCGGATAAAGTAACGATTTCTAAACCATTGCCCGGGACTCAAGAAACAGGGATTGTAATTAGTTATAACAATAATTTAAACGAACAAAATCTTGTAGTGAACATCAGAACGAACGAAAAAGGGGCTGAATTATACCAAAATAAAAAATACAACCTCCTGATTCAACAAAATAAAAATGCAGTTCTCAAAGAAATAGCCATCGACAATACGCAAACAGAACAGATACTCTATTTTGATAAAAAATACCTCTCAAACGGGGTAAACAGTATTCGTTTAATTGATGAAAACTTAAACGAAATCACCGAACGACTGGTATACCATTATGGGACAATGAAGCCCGTCACCACTCTCGAAGCCAGAGCAATTGCTAATGATAGCGTAGCATTGTCAGGAAAAACAGAAGTGAATCAAGCGAATCTGAGTGTTAGCGTACTTCCGGCAGACAATACCTGTGCGGATCAAAAAAGAGCTATCATGGGTACTTTTTATCTCAATGCCTACCTAGAAACGCCTGAAATAAATAACTATTCGTACTATGACCTAGAAAACAACGCCAGAAAAGAAGAGATGGAGTTGTTGATGTTGAACCAAAACAGAAGTAAATACCTCTGGGATAACATAAAATCCAACCCGCCAAAAATGAATTATACTTTTGACAAAGGAGTAACCATTAGCGGTAAGGTGGAAAAAATATTGAAACCAAATTCAAAATATAAGGTCTCGCTTTTTTCATTAAAAGACAACGTTTTTGAAGAAACAACGATTGATGAACAAAATAATTTCAATTTCGAAAACTTTTATGCCAGGGACTCCACCGTTTTTATCTTGCAGATGATGGACGAAAAAAACCTCTCGGCATACACTAAAATGACCACAAGAGTTTCTTCGTATACCACACCATTAAATTTACCCATTCCATGGGACAAATCCGTATGTCCGGTCCTAAAAAACCTAAATACTAATTTTACTTTTAGTGCCCCAAAACTCGAAGATTCCACTATTGAATTAAAAGAAATAGCGATTACAAACAACGCCAAAAAAACAATCCTCACGAACACTACATCAATGAGTATGAATGCCAGAGGATTTAAAATTCAAGAAGGACAACACGGTAATGTTTTAGACTTCATAGGCAGAAATGGCTACAGAACAGGCATAGACATTGAAGAAAACGAAGCCTATATTAGAAACTCCTATTCAAGCAACTCGGATAGTTCACCATCGGTTTTTGTAGATGATATTCAACAAACGGATTTCAACTTTTTATTCAATCTCGAACTCAGTGATGTTGATGAAATCTATATTGATAAATCAGGTCTTTCTGATAATTCTAGTAGAGGTGTTGGCACCATAAAAGTCTTTCTAAAAAAAGGAGCGAGTAGTAATAAATATTTCAAGACTAAATACACCTCAATGATTGTAACCAATGGCTTTACGCCAAACATTGAATTTAAAAACTCCCTTTTTGAAACCCAAAAAGAGTTTTATTATTTTGGGACTTTAAATTGGACACCAATTATCACACTGAAAGACAGCCCTAATTTTGAAGTGAAGTTTCCGAAAGGAAACCAAAAAGAAATAAAGGTTCAAATCGAAGGATTCACTCCCGACGGACAGCTTGTATCTGAAATTAAAAAAGTACCAGTGCTTAAAACACTATAAATAAACGGTTAGTTAGAATTATTTTTCAAAAAAATAAAAAATAAACTACAACAAAATCAATTTGATATTTTAGTTTCCCATACTTAATTATACTTCTATTTCAGATACTTTATTTGAATGGATAAACTAAAAAGTGACAAAAGAAAAGATTTGAAAATGGATAAAAACAAAGTGCCTAACTTCAAAATGAATAGTAGTAAAAAGATTTCTAAAAAGTGGAAAAGACTAAAATCAAATATTCTTATACTGGAATTAATAATCAGCCTTATATTAGCAATTTTGATAACAACCTTTTTAAAACTTATTTTAGATTGAAAACACTAAAGATTTACGCTCCCCCCCAAATAGTGAGACACTAGCTGGGGCCATTTTTTTGAAAATAAAAATCTAATTATTTTGTCATTACCTAGGAGTCGCAACACACGAGAGTAGGGAAGCTTTACAGCTTGACAAATTGGGTCATAAATTGGGATTAAATATAATAATGTTTGGTGTAATTTGTCATATTTGAGGTCAAAATTAGAAGCAACGCTTCGAGAAATTAAACCATAGAATATAAAAAAATAACAAACCTGAACCTGAGGATATCCATATTAACTCAATGCAGTTCGTAAAGGCTTCATCTCACGCCAGTCATGGGCTGAGCTCTTGGTCTTCGAATCAGTTATAAACTATATTTGAAACAAAATGACCTATATATTGAAACTTTTAGTACGGGTCGTATTCGAACATCCTATTTATATTTGTAAACTAATCTAATAAAAAAAAAGTATATATTAATCTATTAACAGTTTTAAAAACAATTATGAAACACTTAAACAACCATTTATTATGAAAAACAAATTACTTTTTCGAAAAGCAGTAACACAGCTTTTTTTCAGTCTGTGTTTAATGCTGTTCTGCGCCAACACAAGTTGGGGGCAGTTACAAACTATTGGCTCTTATCCGTATATGGATGGAGGATTTGAAGGACAATCAACTGGTGATCTGCAACCTTTTGTTAGTACAACATCTACCACTACATGGACTAGAGATGCTACCTCAACCGTGACTCCCGCTAATGGATATTCTAGAATTATTAATGATGCAACAGCAAGAACGGGAAACAAATATGCAAAAGGAATAATTGATAATACTGGTACTGCATCGAAAGCACTTCTTAGTCCTACTACCAATGTTGCTAGTGCATTCCCAGCTGCTGGTGCATTCCCAGCATCTGGAAGCTCTTTTATAATTCAATATTATATTAGAAAATCTAATTCTAATTCAATAAATGCGGCAATTGGTAGCGGTGGTAATACATCTCCAACTGCACCATATACAATTCCAACCACTAATAATTCTGACTGGTTTAAGGTCATCGTGCCAGTTGTTTCATCCGGACAAATTACAACTGCAGTTCCGCCTGCATATCAAACATACGTTTCTCCTGGGAGAATAAAAGCCCCTGCTAGTACGGTTGTAACATATGAAATGGATGACGTTGTGGTTTATGCCGGTACGTCGCTAGATGAGGCACCACCTGTTGCGGCAGGTGTTGGTGTAAGAAGCGGTACTAGTGTAAGTTGGACAGCATCATCAGATGTTGATGGCGGAGGATATATGGTCGTTCGTTATGCAACAAATCCTAACGCGAATAATGATCCGAATGCCAACGGTATTTATGCCGTAGGGAATACCATTACCAATGGAGACGGATCCTTAACCGGAACTGTGGTATATTTAGGAACCGGTACTTCTTTTACTGATGCCGGGTCTGGTGGTTCTTCTGATTATTATAAAATATATGCGGTAGATAAAGCGTTCAACTATTCTGTTGAAACAATAGCAACTGCTGTTGTTGCTCCGACTATCACTTCGTCAAAAGAAACCTTGACCGGATTCAACTATACAGGAGCGGGACCATCTACTTCGCAATCGTTTTTGGTTTCAGGTTCTAATTTAACGAATAATTTAGTGGTAAGTACTGCATCTTCAGATTTTGAGTTGTCAGCAGATAATTTTGCCACTACGGGTGTTTCAAGCATTAGTTTATCATCACCTACAGTTGCTAGCACAACCTTGTATGTCCGATTGAAAGCGAACTTGCTAGGCGGTGCAAAAACCGCAACGGTGACTCTAAGTTCAACTGGAGCTACTACTTTAAATATTTCCCTTTCAGGAAGTGCGACCAATGTATTTTATTACAATGGTTCAGGTGCGTTATCCGATGCATCAAGTTGGGGTGCAAATTCAGACGGAACGGGTGTAAATCCATCCGACGTGACGGCAGCCTATACAAATTTTGTGATTGCTAATGGTACTGCAACTACTGCTGCTGCTTGGACCTTAGGTACAGGTTCTAAAGTAATTGTAGGAAACGGTTCCGCAGTTAGCTTGACCGTAGCTGATACGTTTCCAATAACAGGAACAATCGATGCCACGGCTACAGGTATTGTAGTTTGGAAACACCTATTGACTTCTCCTACTTTTGGTACCTTAGACAATGACTCTGAGGTGCATTACCAACCAGCGGCTGCGGCTACTTATGGATTGGGTAATGGCACTGCTTATGGTAAATTGTTTATCGATGGCGCAGGGAAAGTGAGTGTTTTAGCAGGAACAACTATCAGCACGGCTACTGTTAAAACCGCACTTACAGTGGTATCAGGTTCAACATTAGAATTCCCGGTAACCAATACCCATTCTATAACCATCAATACCAATGCTTCTGCTACCATTAACGGTACGGTTAGAGCTGGTAAGGCAGGGGGATTTGCCGGTACTGTCGCTGGCGGTGCTACGACTACAACAGTAAGTATCGTATTTGCAAATGCTTCTCCTACTTTCACTCTTGGCGCTTCAAGCACCATAGAATATTACAGACCTAATGCGGCTCAGACTGTTTCAGCATTGCCTTTAAATGTAAACAATGTGCAAATAAACTATGCTAATCTTACGCTTTCAGAAACAGGCTCTACTTCTATTTCTAGTAAAACCATCGCTGGAGCTATTACAGTAAACGGTACTTTAACGACCAATATGTTAGGTTTCTCATCTACTATAACAGGTGGTAGTAATATTACCATGGCAAATGGGTCAACGTTTGTAAGAACTTCTAAAACTCTTGATGTCGCACCTATTTTTGCAGGAACTGTAAACGTTACTTATAACGGTACTGGTGCTACTCAAATGCTTGGAACTACCGTATTGGGTTCACCTAATGTTACATTAACGGTATCCGATGCGGCTATCGCTGTTGGTAATACGGTAACGGGTACTGGTGTACCAGCAGGAACTACTGTGGCTTCTATAGCAGGAACAGCGCTTGTGCTTTCACAAAACGCAACAGCATCAACGGCTACATCGCCTAGTGTTGTATATGTTTCTTTGACAATTGGTACAGCAGTAGGTCAAACAACTGGTGTTGAGTTGCCTATAGCAGCAAGCAATGCTTTGAACAACCTTACCTTCGATAACGCCACAGGGGTTACATTAGGTGCGGCCACAACTGCTACCAACATCATAACTAATAAGAGCAATACTCTTACATTAGATACGGCTGATTACTTGAACGCTAACTTACAAATGAATGGTGCTTCAGAATTGACTTTAAATGTGAGTGCGAACCAAGCGAACTTGAAACAAATTGCCTTCTCCAGTGCTACAACAGCTAAATTGAAGCTGAACATGAGCGCTGGTACTCAAGTATCTTTTGCAAATTCTTCAGCACAAATCTGGGGTACAGGTACCGTAGAAATTACCGGTTTCCAAGAGGGTAAAATTAAATTTGGCACTTCTAATACAGCGTTGACAGCAACCCAATTAGGACTCATTAAAGATACGGCTGACCTTACCAAAACGTTTAAATTAAGCGATAATGGTTACTTGTATTACAGTACTACAATCATCCCTGGAGATGCCTTTGTTGTCACTTCAGTTAACCCGGTATATTTGGCTTCAGGTGTTGCTTCGACTTATGTTATTACGACTACGGCTCCTAATACACCAACAAGCTTTGCTCTTGGTGCTACTGCGCTACCGGCAGGTTTGACTTTAAACGCCACTAGCGGAGCAATAACAGGAACTCCTAGCGTTACAGTGACCAACTTATCAGTACCAATTACTCTAAGCAATGGAACGAATTCGCAAATTATAAACTTTGTGTTTAATGTAAAAACAAGAACTGCTCAAGCAATTACATGGAACGATAATTTATCTGGTACTCATACTTATGAAGACGCTGCTATTGCTTTGACAGCAACTACTGATGCACCGTTGTCAGTAAGCTACTCTAGCTCGAATACGGCAGTAGCTACCATTAGCGGAAGTACTTTGACTATTGTAGCTCCTGGTACCACTACCATTACGGCTATTCAGGCAGGTGACCCAGATTATAGCCCTGCAACAAACCTTACTAAAGAGATAGTTGTTAACGCAAAAGCTTTATCTATTGCAGGTGCAGCGGCAACGTCTAAAATATATAACCAATCAACGACTGCTGCTATTACAGGAACACTTGCGGGTGGACTTGTGGGAGCTGATGTGGTAACTTTAGTTTTATCAGGTACTTTTGCTAATGCCAATGTGGGTACTGACATATCAGTTACCTCAACTAGTACCTTGACAGGTGCCGATGCGGCTAAATACAGCCTTACCCAACCTACTGGTTTGATTGCAACTATTAGTAAAAAAGATCAAACTCTTGCAGGTATAGGTGGACAATCAGTTCATATCCTTGGCGATGCGGATTATTACCCTTATGCCTTAGTTACTGATGCTAATGCAACAGGTCTTCCTTCAGTGGATATTGAGAATCCAAACTACACTTATAGTAGTGATAATTCAAGTGTGGCGACCGTTGTTACCGATGGTAATGGGAAACAAAAGATCCATATTGTAGGATTGGGAACGGCTGTGATTACAGCTTCCTTAAGCGGGACTAGCAATTTCAACGAATCACCTTTGGTTCCTCATACACTTACGGTATTACCGGTGCCATTGGCATCTTGGGATTTGTATAACTTTAATGTTACTAGTACCTCGCCACAAGCAACGTCTGCTTCGGCTACACAAAGCGTGAGCGGAATTGCAACTCCTACTATAGGTATAGGAAATCATACTACGGGTACTCCGCCATCGGGTACTGCTCTATATCCTTTTGGTTCCAGATACCGATTCAATTCTTCCGATTGGCCTTATGCAGCTACTGCAGATCCAATTGCTCCTATTGATATTGCAACTGGTAAATACATGTCTGTTGTGATACAATCCAATCCAGGGAAAAGGATGTCACTTTCTACTATCAATGCTAGCTTTAGAGGTGCGGGATCTGTCACTAACGAAATGCTATCGCAATTTGCTTACAGTACAGATGGGACTACTTTTACCGCTATCGGTTCTGCTACTAGTTTTAATATCATAGGAGGTATTAAGTACTATTCTAGCATAGATTTATCAGGTATTAGTGCATTGCAAAATTTACCTGCAGGAACTACAGTTACCTTGCGTTATTATGCAAGTGGTAAATATGGTACCGGAGCTCCTACTACTAATAATGGTAGACAATGGGGCTTTAGTTCAGAATTTTCACAAGGCAACACCCGAGCTTTAATCATTGGAGGTTCAGTAGTAACAGCTGCTCCAACTGTAAGTGCGCAATCACTTCTTAAAAAAGCATCTACAGTGGCTGCTTTGCCTACTACAGGAACTGCAGGAGCAACTTTGAAATGGTATGATGCCGCTACAGGTGGTGATGCTTTAGTAAGTTCAGCTGCTTTAACGACTAACACCTATTATGTTTCTCAAACATTAGATGGTCAAGAAAGTTCAAGAACAGCGGTTGCGGTTACTGTTAATTCAGAAATACCTGCAAATGGATCTTCAGCTTTAACTTTCTGTAAAGGCGCTACAATCGCTACGGCTATAGGCAGTACTTCTTTGAAATTCTATGCTGCTTTAACAGGAGGAACTCCTTTAGTGTCAACTACTGCATTGACATCAAAAGCTTTGTTTGTTACAGAGATGACAAACGGTCAAGAAAGTACTACTAGAGTATCTAGAACTATAGTTGTAAACAATTTACCGGCTACGCCTTCGGCCTTAACGTCTACGGAGTCAGCCCTTATCTGTAAATACATTAATTCATCGACTCCGGTAACTTTCACTGCTACTGCAGCAAGTGCTGTTTCTTACATCTGGACTGTTCCAACAGGAGCTGCTATTAACTCAGGAGCTAATAGTAGCACTGGAGCAGGAACGAGTAGCTCTATTGGAGTAAATTTTGCTGGTGCTAGTACTACGGTAGGAGCAATCGGAGCTGTTACCGTTAAATCAGTAGATGCTAACGGTTGTGTATCATTAGTTAAATCACTTACTTTAACTACTAAATTGCCAACGGCTCCAACTGCCTTGACAATGACAAGTGGGGATACTACACCTTCTTTTAAAGGAATAATAACTCCTGCAGTTGTAGACCCTCCAACCCCTGCAGTTTATGGTTTAGTAGGTCTTAA
>Ga0214919_10004098_pt1 | contig 21459 bp, 20 predicted proteins | sample LL1503_MetaG_FD_177994 | JGI IMG/M metagenome (GOLD analysis project Ga0214919, IMG submission 177994) | Freshwater microbial communities from Lake Lanier, Atlanta, Georgia, United States - LL-1503 | ecosystem: Environmental > Aquatic > Freshwater > Lake | place: USA: Georgia | collected... | reverse complement strand
TTTGCACTTCCATCGCTATTGCGCGCGATAGTTCCACCTTGGGGATCTTTAGTGGCACTAGTGATTGCTGCTAATTCAAGTGCTTTGGAGTTAACCCAGATGGTGTGATGGTCAACTGCATGTAAAACAACTGGGCGATCACTAACTACTTCATCCAGCCACTTTGCATCAAAGTCTCCGCCTTCAACAATGGCGGCCTCATAAGCACCGCCAATAATCCACGCTATGGAAGGGTTTGCATCTGCGAAAGCTTTCACTTGTACTTTAATCTCTTCAATACTGTTGATGCCATTAATTTTTGGGCCAGCAGCTTCACGTCCTGCAAAAATAGGATGTGCATGGCCATCTAGAAATGCAGGAATAATAAAAGCATCATCTAAATCAATTATTATTTCTGGCTCGAAATTCTTAACATCTTCACCTACGGCAAGAATGAACGAATCTTTAACTAATAAGTCGTGAAAGATTTCTTTGCCAGCAGACCAAAAGCGCGCGTTTGTATAAAGCGTGCTCATAGAAGCGAGCTTTTTATTGGTAAGTAACTGGGCAGGTCAGTGTGCGAGTAATGCCTGCAACACCTTGGACCTTAGATAAGATCAAACGGCCGAAATCTTCCATGCTGGGTGCTTCTGCACGCATGATGACATCGTAAGGACCAGTTACACCTTCGGCCAGAGTTACACCAGCGATAGCTGAAACAGCCTTTGCTACGGATGACGCTTTGCCGACCTCGGTTTGAATCAAAATGTAGGCCTGTATTGACATAAGAGTTTCCTTTCGTTGGTGGGTAAAGGCTACTTGAGAGATATAGCAACTGGCTAGTCGATTACTCTTATCACTATGACCTTGAATGAAGCCCAGATTATCGGTGCACTCGCCGAGATCTTTGGCACCAACCACCGAGGCGTTCAGGTTGGAATTGGCGATGACGCTGCAGTTGTTGCCACAGGTGAGCACACCGTTATTACAACTGACATGGCAGTAGAGGGAACGCACTTTGATTGCCAGTGGTCAGGTGCTTTTCAGATCGGTCGAAAGATAACGGCTGCAAACCTTGCAGATATCTATGCCATGGGTGCCACTCCAACTTATTTAGTAGTAGCGCTTACTTTGAGTGGTGAAGAGAGCATGGAATGGATTTCTGAACTAGCTCAAGGAATCAAGCATGAGGCTAGTTCTTGTGGGGCAGTTGTAGTTGGTGGGGATTTAGCCCGCGGGGCAATAAAGGTAATCTCAATGAGCGCACTCGGTGAAGTAGAAAAGGTAGTTACTCGATCTGGTGCACAAGTGGGAGATTTAATCTATTTATCATCATTACCAGGATGGTCTGGCGCTGGGCTTTCCTTTATTGAGAAAAGTGAGTTAAGTGATTTAGAAAACTATGCTGTAGAAGAGTTCTGTTCTCCAACTCTTGATTATTCGTTGGCAGTTGCCTTTGCAAATAAAGGCGCCCATGCAATGTGTGACATCAGTGATGCGCTAGTTACACAAGCTGCGCAGTTAGCATATGCATCTGACGTTCAATTAGTTTTTGATCCCGAGGCTTTTAAGGCAAGTGAAGAGTTTTCACAGTTATCAGAACTAGCAGAAGTTAGTGGCAGAGATGTTTGGCAATGGATTTTTGCTGGTGGAGAAGACCATGTTTTCTTGGCCACGGGAAAAGATCTGCCTGGCTTGTGTGTGGGAGTGGTTAAAGAAGGTAGTGGGGTACTTGGTTTAGAAATGAAAAAAGCGCCAGAAACCTGGCGCCATTTCAGTTAAGCAAAACTAGTTAGCGTGTAACTTTTCCAGCCTTGAGGCATGAAGTACAGACGTTTTGACGCTTGGAGTTTCCCTTTACCAAGGTACGGATGCGCTGAATATTTGGATTCCAGCGGCGACGTGTCTTTACCTGAGAGTGTGAAACGTTATTGCCAAAGCTGGGCCCTTTGCCACAGATATCGCATGTTGATGCCACAGCGGTACTCCTCTTATATGTAAACGAATGTAGTCCTTAACGGACAAGGCGTAAGGGTATCGCGAACGTGGGGGCTGACGCCAATCAAGGCAAAATCGCACTTGAGTGCCAGCTACTGAGCCTGAAACGCTCCACTGCTAGTGAGGCACAGTAGGAGAGAATGCCTCCATGGCAAATCTTGAGAGCAAACTCTCCTCAGTTATAGGAGATCGCACTGCCAAAGTTCTTGCCGATACTTTTGACATAAGAACCGTTGGCGATTTGATGCGCCACTATCCGCGTAGGTATTTAGTGCGAGGAGAGCTCTCAGATATTTCAGAGTTGGTAGCGGGTGATGAAGTAACTATTCTGGCCGAAGTTCTTAGCTCATCTAACAGGCCGCTGCGTGGGCGCAAGGGAAGCATCTTTGAAGTAGTAGTCACCGATGGCACCGACAAACTCTCACTGACTTTCTTCAATCAAGCGTGGCGAGAGAAAGAGTTAAAGGCTGGTCGTCAAGGTCTATTTGCCGGAAAAGTTGGAGTCTTTAACGGCAAGAAGCAGTTAGCCCATCCTGATTACGAAATGATTCCAGATGGCAATGATGTTGATGCTGCAGCAAGTTCATTTGCGGGAAAGTATCTGCCGGTTTATCCAGCCAGTGCGAAGATGCCATCGTGGAAGATATCCAAATGTGTTGAGATGGCAATTGATTCACTCGATGAAGTGCAAGATTTCCTACCTGAGCACATTAGAAAAAGCTTTGGCTATCCCACCTTGCACCAGGGATTAGTTCAGCTGCACCGTCCAGCAGATCTTGATTCAGCAGAAAACGCTCGTGAGCGATTAACTTTTGATGAAGCTTTCTTACTTCAATCACTTCTAGTTTTGCGCCGCAATGAATTAAGAAAGCTCAATACCGCCTCCCGCAAAGTGATCAAAGGAGGAATTTTGGATTCCTTTGATGCTTCATTGCCTTTCAAACTAACTGGTGGACAGAAGGCTGTGTGCGCTGAAATTGAAGCTGATTTAGCCCAAGACCATCCGATGCATCGATTATTACAAGGTGAAGTTGGTTCAGGTAAAACGATTGTGGCGCTGCGTGCAATGTTGGCAGTTGTTGATAGCGGGGGACAAGCAGCACTGCTTGCACCAACTGAAGTTCTAGCCGCTCAGCATTTGCGAACAATAGAAAAACTCTTAGGTCCGCTGGCACAAGGTGGAACTCTGGGATCACAAGAAGGTGCCACACAAGTAACTCTCATTACTGGCTCCCAAAGCGCTGCAGCACGCAAAGCGGCACTTTCTCTAGCTGCATCTGGTGATGCAGGAATCGTTATTGGAACACATGCATTGCTGAGTGAGAAAGTTGAGTTCAAAGATTTAGGTCTCATTGTTGTTGATGAACAGCACCGCTTTGGTGTTGAACAACGTGATGCACTTAAGGAAAAAGCACAAAAGCCTCCACATCTACTTGTAATGACTGCTACACCAATTCCACGAACGGTTGCTATGACAGTCTTTGGTGATTTAGATGTTTCAACCTTGCGTGAGCTTCCACTTGGACGTCAGCCCATCACAACGCATGTCATTCCTGTCATGGAGAAGCCAACATATTTAGAACGTGCTTGGGCACGCATCCGTGAAGAAGTGGGGCAAGGACATCAGGCATACGTTGTTGCACCACGTATTGCCGCCGGAAGTGATGAGAACGCTGATATTGATTTTCTCTTTGGCACAGAATCAAGTGATATTGCATCAGTTGAAGAGCTTGCACCTCGCCTGCATGCGGGGGATTTAGCCGGTTTGCGCGTTGCAATGCTGCATGGGCGCCTTAGTAATGAAGAAAAAGAAAGCACCATGAAAGCCTTTACCGCCGGTGAAATAGATGTCTTGGTTTCAACCACAGTTATTGAAGTGGGTGTGGATGTTGCAAACGCAACGATTATGGTGATTATGGATGCAGATCGCTTTGGAGTTTCACAGCTTCACCAGCTGCGCGGTCGTGTAGGACGTGGAACTTCACCTGGACTCTGTTTGCTAGTAACAAATGCCATGGCCGAAACTCCAGCGCGTGAACGCTTAGATGCAGTTGCAGGAACCGTTGATGGATTTGAACTTTCTCGTATCGATTTAGAACAGCGCCGAGAAGGAGATGTTTTAGGTGCATCTCAATCTGGAACTCAGTCACATCTGCGCCTACTTCGGGTTTTGCGTGATGAAGAGTTGATCGAAAAGGCAAGAGCAGCCGCCCAGGATTTAATTGCGACATCATTAGATTTATCAAGTTATCCTGCGCTTAAGAAAGAATTGAACTCGATGGCCAATGATATGGCCGTGGATTATTTGGATAAGGGTTGATGCGTTGAGAATCATTGCAGGCGTTGCAAAGGGTCGCACATTGGGCACAGTTGCCGGTGCCACACGCCCAACTTCAGATCGCGCACGTGAAGGCTTGTTCTCTTCCCTGCTATCTGAGTTTGGTGATTTTATAGGGCTCCACGTTTTAGATTTATTTGGAGGATCTGGCGCAATTGCACTTGAGGCCCTTTCGCGTGGAGCAACTCTTGTTCACATCGTTGAAAAAGATCCTGAAGCACAAAAGACAATTGAGAACAACTTTGAGCTTGTCAATAAAAATAAGCCTGCAGGAAATTTTCATCTCTACTCAATGTCAGCTCAAAGATTTGTGAGCGATGCACCGAAAGAGAAATACCACATAGTTTATATTGATCCGCCTTTTGATTTTTTAGATGTAGAGATTCAAGAGATTTTAAGTAAGTTACATGCCGGCTCATTCCTTAAAGATGATGCGGTGATAGCAGTTGAGCGCACGGCAAAGCGTTCTAATTTTTTATGGCCAGAAGGCTATAGCGCATTGCGCGAACGCAACTATGGGCAGGCCACGATTTTCTATGGCAATTACACGCCTAAGAATGGATAACTTACCCATCTCTTGCTAGCGTTTAGACCATGAGACGCGCGGTTTGTCCTGGATCCTTTGATCCAATCACATTTGGTCATCTCGATATCATTGCTCGTGCAAGTGCTCACTTTGAACATGTTGTGATTGCCGTTCTTGAGAATCGCACAAAATCCTCTCTATTTTCAGTTGCTGAGCGTATTGAGATGATTCGTGACACCACCTCTCATCTCTCTAATGTCAGTGTTGATTCATGGTCTGGTTTGCTGGTTGATTACTGCAAGAGCAATTCGATTCAAACCATTGTTAAAGGATTGCGAGCAGTGAGTGATTTTGATTACGAACTTCAAATGGCCCAAGTAAACCTGCAAGGCTCAGGAGTTGAAACTATGTTTATGGCAACTTCACCCGTTCACTCATTCTTATCGTCATCATTAGTTAAAGAACTCGCCCATTACGGGGGAGATGTTTCCACGATGGTGCCAGCATCGATAAATGCAGCACTCAAACTTCGAGTAGGCGGGAAGTAAAAATGGATTCAGTTGAAAAGTTAACATCTGCAATCACTATGGTTGAAGAAGCTCGTGGGGTCCCACTTTCTGCTAGCTGCGTAGTACACCGTGGTGAAATGCTAGAACTGCTCGATGAAGCGCGTGCTGCACTTCCTACTGATCTTGAATCAGCACAAAAACTTCTTGCAGCTCGAGATGCAATTATTGAAGAAGGTCGAGTTAGCGCCGAGCAGATGATTGCAATGGCTAGAGAAGATGTGGCAAGAATGGTTGAGCAGACTTCAATTGTTCAAATGGCACGTGATGAAGCCCGCAAGATTCTCGATGAAGCCCGCACATTAGGTGAACAAGAGAAGCAAGAAGTTGAGGAGTATATTGATGGTCGTTTGGCCACGTTAGAGGTAATTTTAAATAAGACTCAAGATGCGGTTGCACGTGGCCGAGAGCGTCTTGCTGGTGCAAATGATAAAGATGTTCTTTCGCAACTCTCAGATGCCGACTAACTCCTATGGCACGCTTACCGGAGCCTTTTAAGCTCAATACCCATGAGCTTGCACGTCGCGCAGGGGAGATGAAGGAGTATGAACTCGACATCAAACTTCTCGAAAAACTGGGAGTCGAACTCATATCCGTCCCCGCTGGAGAAGTAATTGAGGTTGATGCCCGCCTGGAATCAGTTACTGAAGGCATCTTGCTCACTGCCGATATCTTTGCAATCGCTAAAGGTGAATGCATACGCTGCTTAGATCCAGTTGAAATAGAGATTGAACGTAAAGTGCAAGAGCTCTACTACTATGCCCAGAAGTTAGAGCGACCAAAGAAGAAGAAAAAAAACGATGATGAGGATGATTTAGGCGAAGATGATGAGTTGATGATGGATGGTGACATCATGGATTTAGAACCACCTATTCGAGATGCCATCGTTCTCGATCTTCCGATTAATCCACTCTGCAGTGATGATTGCCGTGGGCTATGTCCAGAGTGTGGCGGCAAGTGGGCTGAGCTGCCAGCAGATCATGCTCATGAGGTTTTCGATGCCCGCTGGGCCTCCCTGAATGGGCTGGATCTGGAGTAAGGAGGCCGATTTCAAGAATTAGCCCTTTTGGGGGATACTTACGCCTTGCAGCCACCGCTGCTTTTAGAAATAGATAAGAAGAGGTTCGAACCGTGCCAGTACCAAAGCGAAAAATGTCGCGTTCAAAGACGCGCTCACGCCGTAGCCAGTGGAAGACAACTGCCGCCTCTTTAGCAACATGCGGACAATGCCAATCCCCAAAGCTTCAACACACAGCATGTCCAACATGCGGTACATATAACCGCCGCCAAGTTCTAGAGGTTTGATCGTTAGTTCTATGCTCAATGAAGCGTTGGGGGTTGAACTTGAACCCTCACTTCTGGAGTTAGCTTTTACTCATCGCTCATTTGCTTATGAATCTGCAAGTAAAGAAACTAACGAGCGTCTTGAATTTCTTGGAGATTCCGTACTCGGTTTAATTGTTACCGAAGAACTCTACAAACGTTACCCCGATTTAGATGAATCACGTTTATCACCATTGCGCTCAGGTGTAGTAAACATGCGTGCGCTCGCAGACATTGCGCGCACATTAGAACTTGGACAATATATTCGCCTTGGAAAAGGTGAAGAAGTTACAAATGGCCGTGATAAAAACTCACTTCTTGCCGATGCGCTAGAAGCCTTAATTGGAGCAATTTATCTTCAGTGCGGCTTTGAGAAATGCTCTGAAATTGTGCGCCGATTGATTGCATCAACTATGGATTCAGCCGTTACGCGCGGAGCAGGTTTAGATGGCAAGACGGCTCTTCAAGAGTTAGCCGCTAGCCTTGGAAAAGGTGCACCTGAATACGTTGTTACTGAACAGGGGCCAGATCACGATAAAGATTTCACGGCTACGGCAATGGTTGCTGGAAACGCTGTGGCGGTGGGAACTGGAAAGAGCAAGCGAGAAGCTGAGCAAGTTGCGGCCCGTATTGCATATGAAACTCTAAAAACTGAGCTGCCCGAGCAGTAATATCGCTAAAAACAAGCACGTGGCGCGATAGGTTTACCGCGTGTATCTCAAGAGCATGACCTTAAAGGGCTTCAAGTCCTTTGCCTCTAGCACTACCTTGCGTCTTGAGCCAGGCATTACCTGTGTTGTTGGTCCTAATGGTTCAGGTAAAAGTAACGTGGTTGATGCTCTGACATGGGTTATGGGAGAGCAGGGCGCTAAATCCCTTCGTGGCGGCAAGATGGAAGATGTTATTTTCGCCGGAACTAGCGGACGTGCACCTCTTGGACGCGCAGAAGTTTCGTTAACAATTGATAACACTGATGGCGCGCTACCAATCGATTACACCGAAGTCACTATTTCTCGCATTCTTTTCCGTAATGGCCAGTCTGAATATCAAATTAACGGCGAAGCTTCGCGCTTACTCGATATTCAAGAACTACTCAGTGATTCAGGTATTGGCCGCGAAATGCACGTCATTGTTGGTCAGGGTCAGCTAGATGCAATTTTGATGGCAACGCCCGAAGAGCGCCGAGGATTTATTGAAGAAGCTGCCGGTGTTCTCAAGCATCGTAAACGTAAAGAAAAAGCTTTGCGCAAACTTGATTCGATGCAAGCCAACATGGCACGTGTTCAAGATTTAACTGTTGAACTTCGTCGACAACTTCGCCCACTAGGTAAGCAAGCAGAAGTTGCCAAAAAGGCAGCAACTATTCAGGCTGATCTGCGTGATGCAAAACTTCGTTTGCTTGCAGATGATTTTATTTCGATGTCTCGCACACTCGATGCAGAGGTAGCCGATGAAACTGCATTGCGTCAAAAGCGTGCAGAAGTTGAGAGAGAACTTGAAACAATTCGATCTCGTGAAGAAGCTTTAGAGGCACAGTCAGCAGTTGAGACTCCATTACTTGTACAAGCACAAGAAACGTATTACCAGTTAAATTCTTTGCGCGAAAAGTTCCGTGGAACACAGAGCCTTGCACAAGAGCGCTCACGCTTTCTTAATGAGGAAGCAGAAGAAGCCCGTTCAGCTGGCCGTGACCCAGAAGCGCTAGAAAAAGAGGCTCGAGTTTTGCGCAATGAAGAAAATGCATTAAGAAACAATATGAATGATTCTCGCGCGGCTCTAGCTGCAGCAACTTCTGCACTTGCAAATGCCGAGCAAGCGTTAAAGATGGATGAAGATAAAATTGCTGCAGCAATGCGCGCTATCGCCGATGCTCGTGAAGGTACTGCGCGTCAAGAGGGGCACATCAAATCTCTAAAGGCCCGCCTAGAAGCCATCGCTGAAGAAATCGCACGCCTTACTAAAGCCCGTGATGATGCCCAACATCGCGCTGATAGTGCATCACGTGAATACGCCTCCTTTGAACTTGAAATTGCTAGCGCTGACTCTGGTGAACTAGGTCTTGATTCTGTTTTTGAAAGCGCTAAGTCAGCACTGGATGCATCAAAAGCTAGATTAAATGCTTTGATTGATTCTGAGCGTGCTGCAGATCGTGAGAGAAATGCTGTTGAATCTAAGTTAGAAGCGATGAAGTTAACTTCACAAAATCGCGATGGGGCATCGGCTCTCATGCGCGATTCACGGGGAGTTCATATCCTGGGTTCAATAGCTTCCTTAATTGAAATTGATAACGGTTGGGAGTCAGCAGCAGCTGCAGCTCTTGGATCATTAGCTGATGCAATCGTGGTTCAAGATTTATCTTCGGCAGTAACTGCGTTAACAACTCTGCGCAATCAAAACTTAGGACAAGCTAATGTTTTGGTATATGAGGCAGGCACTATTGGAAATTCAAATATTCCATCAGGATTAGACGCACTTTCATCTCATATACGCTCACATTCAATAGGTGAACTCATTTCATCGCTCTTGGCCTCAACTGTTGTGGCTGAAAATGCACGTGATGCTGAGGCAATTCTTCGCTCACATCCATCAGTAAATGTTGTTACACGAGATGGCGATCTAATCACTAAGTCCAGTGCGCGCGGTGGTTCTAAATCTTCATCTTCACTAATTGAAATTAAGGCGTTGATTGAAAGCCTTGAGACCAAGTTAATTGAGATTACTCACACATGTGATCGACTCAAATTCGAGATTGCAACTGCAACTACTGAGGTCGCAGATTGCCAGAGCTCATTTGATGTAGCACTCTCAAAGCTCAATGAATCAGATGCTCACATTGCATCCATAACTGAGCAGCTCGCTGTTTCTGGACAGAATATGAAATCTGCTCTAGCTGAAGTTGAGCGTCTCAATGCCTCAATACAAGAAGCTAGCTCTGCCAAAAGACGTGATGAGGGTGAATTAGTTATTGCACAGAACCAGTTACACCAACAAGGCGCAGTTGCAGAACCTGATCACACTTTCACTGAAAACTTACGCAATGCTGTCTCACTTGCTCGCACATCCGAAGTTGAGGCTCGATTAGCTGTTAGAACAATTGAAGAGCGCGTGGATTCAGTTGCAGCACGTGCTAAAGCCCTTGAAGATTCAGCGCGAAATGAGCGTGAAGCATCTGAGCGTGCAATTCTGCGTCGTGGTGCTCGTGCGCGAGCGGCAGTTATATCTCAAGATATTGCTGAAGCTGCATACGAAGTTCTAATTCATATTGAGCGCTCTATTGCTAAAGCTGCAACAGAGCGTGCTCGTCTAGAAGAATCACGCACTACCAGAGATGGTGAGACACTCGCTGTTCGCACACGAGGCCGTGAATTAACTGCCGAACTTGAGCAACTTACTTCAAGTGTTCACAAGGATGAGATTGCACGTGCTGAACAACGTATGCGTATCGAAACACTTGAAAATAAGACAATGGAAGAGTTTGGAATAGACACTCAAGTTCTGGTTTCTGAATACGGTCCAGATAAAGATGTTCCAACATTTTTTGAAAATGAAGCTGGAGAAATTGTCACTACCGAACTCATCCCTTACCGCCGTGATCAACAGGAAAAACGTTTGGCTTCAGCAGAGCGCTCTTTGGCCTTGCTCGGCAAGATTAATCCTTTAGCCCTAGAAGAGTTCTCTTCACTTGAAGAGCGCTTGAAGTTCTTAGCTGAGCAGTTAGAAGATTTGAAGAACACGAAGAAGGATTTGTTGGATATCATCAAAGAAGTTGATGATCGGGTGCAGTCAATCTTCATGGAAGCTTTTGAATCAACCGCGACTCATTTTGAAGATATTTTCTCTCGCTTGTTCCCAGGTGGCGATGGCCGCTTGATTTTGACTGATCCAGATAATCCTCTGACAAGTGGTGTTGATGTGGAAGCTCGGCCACCAGGAAAGCGTATTAAGAGATTGTCTCTGCTCTCTGGTGGAGAGAAGTCGTTGACTGCTGTTGCCATGTTAGTTGCAATCTTCAAAGCGCGTCCTAGCCCATTCTATGTCCTCGATGAGGTTGAAGCGGCCCTTGATGATATTAATCTTGGACGTTTACTAGTAATTTTGGAAGAGCTTCGTGCAAGTTCTCAGCTCATCATCATTACTCACCAAAAGCGCACAATGGAGATTGCCGATGCACTCTATGGCGTGACTATGCGTGGTGATGGTGTAACTGAAGTTATTTCTCAGCGTTTGCGCGAATCTGACGCAAGTTAAGTAAAGCTTTCTCATGGGTTTATTTAGCAAATTCATTGCCAAAATCAAGGGAACAAATGATTTTGCACCTTCAGACTGGAAAGAGTTAGAAGAAGAGCTACTACTCTCTGATTTGGGTCCATCACTGACCAAGGCATTCTTAGAACAAGCTCGTAAAGTTAAGAGTGAGAATGCTCAAGAGGCGCTTTTTCAGATACTCTCAACGCATCTGTCAACTAAAGATCGCGGGCCAATACTTGGACAAGAGACAACTGTCATCTTGGTTGTTGGCGTTAACGGGACAGGCAAAACAACAAGTGTTGCAAAGCTTGCCGCAAATTTAAAAAAGAGCGGCAAGAATGTTGTGATGGCAGCTGGAGATACTTTCCGTGCCGCAGCTGTTGAGCAGTTGCAAACGTGGGGGATGAGAATTGGTGTTGAGGTAGTTTCTGGCAAAGCAAATAGTGATCCAGCATCTGTTGCATTTGATGCTGCAAAGAAAGCCCAAGAGAGCAAAGCTGAATTTCTGATTATCGACACAGCAGGGCGTTTACATAATAAGCATGATTTGATGGCAGAGCTTGAAAAAGTTAAGCGTGTAGTTGAAAAAGTCTTCCCAATTAATGAAGTCTTGCTAGTAATTGATGCAACTACTGGTCAAAATGGTTTGCAGCAAGCACGGATTTTTACTGAAGCAGTACAAGTGAGTGGAATTATCCTGACCAAAATAGATGGAAGTGCCCGTGGCGGAGTTGCCCTGGCAATCGAGAAAGAACTAGACATCCCGATTAAATGGGTCGGCACGGGGGAGTCTGAATCAGATTTTGCTCATTTTGAAGCTGATAGCTACATCCAAGGCCTGCTTTCGTAACCTAGCCGTAACACATGGGCGAATTTGTCACGCCCCCGCAATAGTTCACACCATCTGTCGTAACCGGGTCTAGAGAAGGTATGGCCATCTCAAAGGCGAGAAATTTCATTCAACAATCTCGAAAGCAGATGAAAATATGACAGAAATCGCGTTGAACTCAGGTGATACCGCCTGGATGTTAGCAAGCACCGCTCTGGTTCTTCTTATGACACCTGGCCTTGCCTTTTTCTACGGCGGAATGGTTCGCACTAAGAGCGTTCTAAATATGATGATGATGTCGTTTATAACTATTGGCATCGTTAGCGTTTTATGGGTTATTTATGGTTTTGAATTGGCTTTTGGTTATAAAGCTGAATCACCGTGGTTCGGAAGTTTTTCATTCTCTGGCTTAGGCGGAATGGTTAATGATTTCACTAATAATGGTGGAATTTATCCAATTCCAGTTTTGGTCTTTGCAGCATTTCAATTGATGTTTGCCATTATTACTCCAGCACTTATCTCTGGTGCTATTGCTGATCGTACAAAGTTCACTGCGTGGGCACTATTTGTTGCCGTATGGTCAACAATTGTTTACTTCCCAGTTGCACACTGGGTCTTTGCTTTCGGTAATAAGGTTGGTGACACAGTTACAGGAACTGGATTCCTTGCAGGTAAAGGTCTAGAAGACTTTGCTGGCGGAACTGCGGTACACATTAATGCTGGAGCCGCTGGACTTGCACTTGCAATTATTCTTGGTAAGCGTGTTGGCTGGCGCAAAGAGTCAATGCGTCCACACTCATTGCCACTAGTTCTACTTGGATCAGGTTTACTCTGGTTCGGATGGTTTGGATTTAATGCTGGATCAGCATTGGCTGCTAATGGAATTGCAGGCCTTGCATTCTTAAACACTCAAGTTGCAACTGCTGGAGCACTTATTGGTTGGTTGCTAGTTGAAAAAATTCGTAACGGCCACCCAACTTCACTAGGTGCTGCATCTGGCGCCGTTGCTGGTTTGGTAGCAATCACACCTGCTTGTGCCTTCGTTGCGCCATGGGCTGCGGTAGTTATCGGTTTCTTTGCCGGTATTTTCTGCGCTCTTGCTGTTGGTCTGAAGTACAAGTTCGGATTTGATGATTCACTCGATGTCGTTGGCGTCCACCTTGTTGGTGGAATCTGGGGATCTCTAGCTATCGGTCTTTTTGGCACAAATGTTGTTAACAGCATTGGCCTGGATGGTCTGTTCTACGGTGGCGGCACTGCACTGCTTACAAAGCAAGCCCTCGGTGTTGGAATGGTTGCTCTGTATTCATTCCTAGTCACTTTGGTGATTGGATTCATCATCGAGAAAACAATTGGATTCCGCGTCTCTAGAGATGCTGAAGTAGAAGGTGTCGACTTGTCTGAACATGCCGAGACTGCGTATGAAATGTCTAGTTCTTCACGAGGAGGTTCGTTCTAATGAAGTTAATTACAGCAATCCTGAAGCCATTTAAGTTAGAAGATGTTAAAAACGCTCTACAGGCACATGGCGTTACTGGAATGACGGTTTCTGAAGCTAGTGGCTTTGGCCGTCAAAAAGGACATACCGAAGTTTATCGCGGAGCTGAATATACAGTCGATTTAGTTCCAAAGGTACGACTTGAAGTGTTAGCAGATGATACTGATGCAGCCGCAGTTGTGGATGTCATCGTTAAGGCCGCATCAACAGGATCAATTGGTGATGGAAAGGTTTGGACCACTCCAGTTGATCAAGTAGTACGTGTACGCACTGGAGAGCGCGGACCAGACGCAATCTAAGATACTCATATGAGTACACGTGAGCGAAGGGAGCGATCAAACCAGAGCGATCGCTTCCTTCTCTCGCTTTTTAATGAAGCTTTAGGAAAAACTGGAAAGAGCGCTAAAGGTTTAGCAATAGCTGCCGTGGGTGGTTATGGTCGAGGAGAACTATCTCCTGGCTCTGATTTAGACATAGTTATTTTGCATCAAGGCCAATTTTCACAGAGTGCTTTGAGTGAGTTTGTAAATGAGCTTCTGTATCCTCTTTGGGAGAACAAGAGCGTTGATCACTCGGTTCGCACACGCACAGAGACACGTGATGCTGCCGAATCAGATTTAAAAGTTGCACTTGGACTATTAGATATCCGTCGTGTCGCAGGAGATGCAGATTTAGTTGCCTGCATTCAAAGTGAGAGTTTAGATTCCTGGAGAAAACAGGCTCGCAGTCGATTGCCAGAGCTCAAGCAATCTTTAGAGCTCAGACATGAGCGGGCAGGAGAGCTGGCTTATCTACTTGAACCTGATGTAAAAGAAGCCCGCGGAGGACTTCGAGATATTAATGCGCTACGAGCAATCTCTTTATCGGGTGCAACCAGTGTTCCACTTGAGCGCATTAGTTGGGCTGAATCAAAGCTCAATGATGTTCGCGAAACTTTGCATCAAACGAGTGGGCGAAATAAAGACAGATTACTTTTTCAGGAACAAGATGCCGTGGCCCGAGAACTTGGATACATCGATGCTGACGCGCTCATGAGTGATGTGGCACGAGCAGCTAGATCTGTTGACTATCTACTCGAATTCACGTGGCACCAACTTGAGCAGAGAGCTAAAGATGGTTTTGGACGTTTTCTTCGCAAGCCCCGCACAGAGGTGGTTGCAAAGAATCTGAATGTTTCTCAAAGAGAAGTTGTGATCAATCCACTGACTGATTTGCATAACGATCCGATGTTAGGTCTTCGCGCAGCAGCAACGGCAGCACAGTTAGGTCTTCCTATCTCTCTAGAGTCATATTCACTTTTATCAACTGCTCTAAATGAAGGAAAAGGGTTACTTCCAAATCCTTGGCCAAGAGAGGCGCGTGAACATTTGATTTCACTTATCGGAGCAGGTGAATCTATGGTCCCTATCTTTGAAGCACTTGATCAAGAAGAGATTATTTTTCACTGGATTCCAGAATGGAGAGCACTGCGCTCTTTGCCTCAGCGAAATGCACTGCATCGCCACACAGTTGATAGACACATGGTCGAAACTGCCGTTCATGCCGCTTCATTGACACGTAAAGTTCACCGCCCAGACCTACTTCTCTTTGCAGCCCTATTCCATGACATTGGTAAAGGCGAGACGGAAGATCACTCGATCAGGGGAGAGCGTTTAATTGGACCACTGGCAAAGCGCATTGGTTTTCCTGAAGAAGATATTGAAGTTATAAAGATTCTTGTTAAACACCATCTACTGTTGTCTGCAACAGCCACACGGCGCGATTTAGATGATCCTGCGACAATTCAATCGATACTTGCTGTAATTCCAGATTTAACGACGTTAGAGCTATTACACGCACTCAGTATCGCCGATGGTGAGGCAACTGGCAGTGCTGGCTGGAGTGATTGGAAAGCAGCGTTAGTCTCTGATTTAGTAAGACGTGTTAAGAAAGCAATGTCTGGGTCGAGTACCATTGCTGCCCAACCTGAGATAACCCCCGAACAACTCGAAGTGGCTGAAAGTGGAGTCCTACAAGTTAGTCTAGAACAACGTGAGAATGGGTATTCGATTGAAATTATTTCGCCAGATAAGCCCGGTCTACTCTCTTTAGTTGCTGGTGTAATTAATACCTCTCGCTTAAATGTTCGATCTGCAAGAACAAAGACTCATGGTTCTTCAGCAGTTATGAAATGGATTGTCACACCAGAGCCATATGCACCAGCAGTAACAGCGCAAAACCTACGCAGTGAAATTGAAAAGGCATTCAATGATTCATCCCATATTCATGACAAGTTAATTGCACGAGCGCAGGCTTATGCATCTATTCCTTCGATTCCAGTGCCAGATCCAATTGTTGAGTTTTACAATGATGGCGCAACGGAGGCAACTATTATTGAAGTGCGAAGCCACGATAGGCCAGGCCTACTCTTTAGAATAGGTGCTGGAATCACACAATCCAAAGTCGATATCAGATCGGCCATTGTTACAACCCTGGGCGCTGAAGCAATTGATACTTTATATGTGACCGAACTTACGGGGGGCCCGCTAAGCGATGAGCGGGCTAACGAAGTAGCTTCGCGTTTATTGCAACTGCTCAAGTAGTCTTAGCCCCTTATGTTTGAGTCACTCACCTCCAGATTTAGTAGCGCGTTTTCATCCCTGCGCTCTCGAGGCAAGATAACAAGCGCTGAAATCGATGCAATCTGTGCTGAGATTCGCCAAGCTCTACTTGAATCAGACGTTGCCCTATCTGTCATGGAAAGCTTCATTGAGCAGATACGCGAGAAATCTCTGGCAGCGTTGCCAACAATGCAGTCTGGAACTAATCAGGGTCAAGCAATATTTGAAATTGTTAACGCATCTCTTATTGAAATTCTTGGGGGAGAAGCACGCAGAGTTCGTTTTGCAAAGAATCCGCCAACAGTGATTATGTTGGCAGGTTTGCAAGGTGCTGGTAAAACTACTTTGGCCGGTAAGCTTGCCAAGTTTTATGCCGATCAGGGAAACACACCACTTCTCGTTGCCTCTGATTTGCAACGCCCTAATGCTGTTACCCAACTCCAAGTTGTTGGTGAAAGTATTGGTGTTCCAGTATTTGCACCAGAGCCTGGCAATGGTGTTGGCAATCCAGTAAAGGTTGCAAAGAGTGGAATTGAGTTTGCTAAATCAAAACTATACAACATAGTTATTGTCGATACTGCAGGTCGTTTGGGTATTGATGAAGAGTTAATGAAACAAGTTTCAGACATTCGAGATGCCGTTAATCCAGATGAGATTCTCTTTGTGGTTGATGCAATGATTGGTCAAGATGCGGTGAGAACGTCGCAGGCATTTTTAGATGGTGTCGGCTTTGATGGAGTTGTTTTAACTAAGCTCGATGGTGATGCTCGCGGTGGTGCGGCGCTGTCTATCGCTTCAATCACTAAACGCCCGATTATGTTTGCATCTACTGGTGAAAAGCTCAGTGATTTTGATATTTTCTATCCAGATCGTATGGCTTCTCGTATCCTTGGTATGGGCGATGTTGCAACTCTTGCCGAGCAGGCTAAAAAGGCATTTGATAGTGACACATCTGCAAAGCTTGAAGCCAAGTTTGCAAGCGGTGAAGATTTCACATTGGAAGATTTCTTAGAGCAACTTCAAGCTATGTCCAAGATGGGTTCTATGTCTAAGTTATTGGGCATGTTGCCAGGTGCTGGAGCGATGAGGAAGCAGATTGAAAACTTTGATGAAGGCGAAATAGTTCGCACAAAAGCAATAGTTCAATCAATGACTCCAACGGAGCGACGAGATCCCAAAGTTCTCAACGGCTCACGACGCGCGCGAATTGCAATGGGTTCTGGTCGAAAAGTCTCTGATGTGAACAACTTGGTTGATCGCTTCTCAGCCGCACAGAAAATGATGAAGCAGGTGCGAAATGGTGGAATGCCACAAGGTATGGGCGGTATGGGTCTTCCTGCGATGCCTAAGTCCTCTATCAAGAGCGCTCCACCCAAGAAGAAGTCCAAATCAGGTAATCCAGCCAAACGGGCCCTGGAAGAGGGACAGTAAAGCTCGATTTCACCTTTGCCACCCTTAGATGGCAGAATTGGGCACCTGTTGATGGGGCCCTCTACCCCCGTTCAACATCCACGACCGATAGTTGTATGTAATTGATTGCGCACCCCGCTGCGATTGATTTTTATGACACACATAAACAGGAGCACAACCTCACTTGGCTACAAAAATTCGTTTAATGCGCATGGGTAAAATCCGCACACCATTTTTCCGCGTAGTTGTCACAGACTCACGCAAGGCACGTAACGGTCTTTCTATTGAAGAAATTGGTCGTTACGTTCCAGGGCAAGAACCATCACTTATTGAGATTAACTCTGAGCGTGCTCAGTACTGGCTCAGTGTTGGTGCACAACCTTCAGAGGCTGTAGAGGCTCTTCTGAAGGTCACTGGAGATTGGCAAAAATTTAAGGGTCTTCCTGGAACTGAAGGAACACTTCGCGTTGCAGCTCCAAAGGTCGGCAAGCATGTTGCTTATGAAGCAGCTATGAAACAGGCGATGGATGAACCAAAAGAAGGCGCGACTACGCTTAAGAAGAAGGCACAAGAGAAGTTAGCCGCAAAGGCAAACCCAGTTGTCGAAGAAGCAGTAGTTGCAGCACCAGTTGCTGAAGCTGCAGTGGAGGAAGTTGTTGAAGTAGCAGCAGAAGCAGTAAGTGAAACTCCAGCAGAAGCTGTTGTTGAAACTCCAACTGAAGAAGTGGCTGCCGAATAACAATGATGGATGAAGCCCTAGAGCATTTAGTAAAGGGAATCGTCGATAATCCCGATGATGTAATTGTTGCTGAAAAGAATCATCGTCGAGGAACAACTCTTGAGGTTCGTGTGAACCCTGAGGATATCGGTAAAGTTATTGGTCGTAATGGTCGCACTGCAAAAGCGCTTCGCACGGTCGTAAGTGCAATTGCAGGACGTACTGTCCGCGTCGATCTCATCGAGACCGACGAAGCACGCTAACAATGCGTTTACTCGTGGGGCGTATCGGTCGCGCCCACGGAATTCTTGGAGAAGCCACGATTGAGGTTCGAACTGATGAACCTGATCGTCGTTTTGCCATTGGTAACAAAGTTCAAACAGATGCCCATGGTGAGTTAACAATTGCCTCTGGCCGTGTGCATAACGGCATTTTATTGCTGGGTTTCAACGGCATCACTGATCGCAATGGAATTGAAAAGCTGCGCAATACTTTGATTTATTGTGATGTGGATATCAATGAGCCAGGTATTGATGATGATGATTATCACGTGCTTCAGCTTATAGGGTGTTCAGCTGAACTTGAATCTGGTCAAGTTATTGGCGAAGTAAGTGATGTAGTTAATCTTCCAGGACAGGATTTGCTTGCGATTAAGACAGAAACTGGTGAAGTTCTAATTCCTTTTGTTCATCAGCTAGTTCCGGTTGTTGATGTTGCTGCTCGTAGAGTGGTTGTAATTCCACCTGATATGTCGGGGGAAGTAAAATGAGAATTGATGCTGTAACAATATTTCCTGAGTATTTTGCACCGCTTAAGCTATCTCTCTTAGGCAAAGCACAAGAGAGCGGAATAGTTGAATTCGGTATTCACGATCTACGCAGCTTTGCTACAAATTTTCATAATCAGGTTGATGACACTCCTTATGGTGGAGGCGCCGGAATGGTTATGATGCCTGAAGTGTGGGGACAAGCCCTAGATCCATTGATGCATGCTGAAACAGATTTAATCATTTTAACTCCAGCAGGAAAGCGCTTTGATCAGCCAATGGCAGCAAAGTTTTCCAAAGCATCTCATCTGGTTTTTGCTTGTGGGCGCTATGAAGGTATTGATGATCGAGTGCGCCAGTATTATCTTTCAAGGAATTATCGTGTTCATGAAGTATCAATTGGGGATTACGTTTTAGGTGGGGGAGAAGTTGCATCCCTTGTGATGATTGAAGCTATCACTCGATTAATCCCAGGAGTTCTTGGAAATCCCGATTCACTTGCTGAAGAATCACATAATCAAGAGGGATATCTTGAATATCCAACCTTCACGAAGCCTCAGAATTGGCGCGATATCCCAGTTCCTGAGATCTTATTAAGTGGAAATCACGGCGAAATTGCAAAGTGGCGAGCGGCACAAGCAATTGAGCGTGCGAAAGAGAATTTATAACTCGTCAGTAACCCAATATCTACCGTAGCGTTGCGCCTATGAGTTACGACAGCAAGGCGATTCAGGCTCGACTTATTCGAGATTTAGAACCTGTGGTTGCTGTCGAATTAGATCGACATTTGAAGGTACAAAAAAATTGGTATCCACACGAGTATGTCCCATGGTCTGAAGGCCGCGATTATGCCGGGCCTCTAAACGGTGATGCATGGGAAGCAAAAGATTCACGCCTTACCCCTGTTGCACAAGACTCTTTAATTCTTAACTTATTAACCGAAGATAATCTGCCTAGTTATCACACCGAAATTGCTCTATCTATGGGCCGTGATGGTGCATGGGGAACGTGGATTGAACGTTGGACAGCTGAAGAGGCACGGCACAGCATTGTTATCCGTGACTATTTAATGGCAACACGTGGTGTTGATCCATATGAACTTGAAGATTTGCGCATGGCACACATGTCATTGGGCTATCAAACTCCCTATGAAAACGACATGCTGCACACTATTGCATACGTGTCTTTCCAAGAATTAGCCACACGCATTTCCCACCGCAATACCGGCAAGATTTCAGATGATCCGATTGCAGAATCTATGATGCAACGTGTTTCTTTGGATGAGAACCTACACATGCTTTTCTATCGCAACACATTAGGCGCTGCCCTTGAAATGGAGCCTAATGCTTCAATGCGCGCTATTGCTGATGTAGTAACTAACTTTGATATGCCAGGTGCAAACATGCCTGGCTTTGGTCGTAAAGCCGTTCAGATTGCGCTAGCTGGTATTTATGACATGCAGCAGCATTTAGAAGAGGTTGTTGCTCCAGTCCTTCGTGCCTGGAATGTCTTTGATCGCACAGACCTTAGCGGTGATGGCCTAGCTGCCCGGGATGAACTTTCAGTATTCTTGGCCAAGGCCACAGCAGAGTCCAACCGCTTTAATGAAAAACGTGAACTTCATTTCGAGCGTCTCATTGCACGTGGACAAGAACCACTGCGAATCATTAAGTAGTATTGCCTGCATGTCCAAGCGAGTTCTATTCATCGAGCATGACCATGTCTCTGCTGGTGGTCCAATCTGGAAACAGTTTGAAAAGCGTGGCTATGAAATTTCTCGTTTCATCATCGTCGATGAAGAAAATGCAAAGGCTCCCAATGTCACACCAGTGTGGCCAGATCTGCTTGCCTTTGATGTAGTAGTTGTTATGGGTGCTCCATATGCTGCATATGATGATGGCGCAATTGGTAACTGGTTAATTCCACAGGTGGCAAAAATGCGCGAAGTACATAACGCTGGAATCCCAGTGTTGGGTATTTGCTTTGGGGGACAGCTTATGTCTCGCGTGCTGGGGGGCACAGTTTCGCGCTCTCCACGTGCAGAGCTTGGTTGGTATGAAATAGATAGCGATGATGAGAGTTTGATCCCTAAGGGACCTTGGTTTCAATACCACTGGGATCGATTCACAGTTCCACCAGGGGCTACAGAAATTGCTCGAACCGAACTATGCCCACAGGCCTATCACTTTGGTCGCACATTAGGCCTACAGTTTCACCCTGAAATTGATTCTGAAGTTTTGGATATGTGGTTGGCAATGGAAGGTGGATGCGCCGAAGTTGAATCTGAAGGAGTGGATGTAGATCAGCTGCGAGCAGAGACTAAAAAATTAGAGGCTGAAAGCAATCAGCGTGGTTACGATTTAGTCGATCAATTTCTTGATCGCATAGCAACTGCGCCAATCCGCACAATTTAATTAATCGTTAGAGATAAATACGTTCTTTAACTCTGTGTAGGAATCAACTGCATCTGGACCTAAACCACGTCCTAGGCCAGACTGCTTAAAGCCACCAAATGGTGTCCAGAAACGCACTGAAGAATTTGAATTCACAGATAGTGCGCCTGTTTCAATCGCGCGGGAAACACGAAGAGCTTTTCCGACATCGCGTGTCCAGATAGAACCGGACAATCCATATTCGCTATCGTTTGCCATCTTAATGCC
>Ga0214919_10004097_pt1 | contig 21464 bp, 15 predicted proteins | sample LL1503_MetaG_FD_177994 | JGI IMG/M metagenome (GOLD analysis project Ga0214919, IMG submission 177994) | Freshwater microbial communities from Lake Lanier, Atlanta, Georgia, United States - LL-1503 | ecosystem: Environmental > Aquatic > Freshwater > Lake | place: USA: Georgia | collected... | reverse complement strand
TTAAATTATTTAATGATAAATTATGATATTCGTCAATAATTATAAATATATTAGTTAAATCATTTATAATTTCTATTAGAATATCAACAGAATCATAAGTTGAAGCAATAATATTAGTATTTTTTAAAATAGATTTAATATGTAATGTATCTCTTGAACCATCCATACTAATTAATACTGGATTATATTCTTCGTTATAGTAACTAGAAAATGTATGAAGTAATTCACTGGTTAATGTTCTAGTAGGTGCAATTATTATTATATTTTTATAATTATGTTCTTTAGTTATTAAATAAGAAGTATATGTTTTACCCGTTCCGCAAGGTAAATTTAAAATAGATCTTTTTTCATTTTTTAAGTTTATAACAGCATTTAATTGATAATCTCTAGTTTCATAATTATAAATAGTATTTTGTTGAGATAACATTTTATCAATTAATTGATTATTATATGGAATATTAATAAAAGGTACTTTATTTTTAGATAAATCATTAATACGTTCAGATAATGTACCATTATAAAATAGATAACCATTCAAATTATGCTCATGTAATAAAAAATAAAAAGAACTGAGATCATTAATACTAATGATATTATCGTAATTTTTACATTGTATAAAATATATAACATCATCTTTAATGCCAACAAAATCAGCACCGATATCACAATTTCTATATTTAGAATATATTTCATAAGAATCATATAATGAAGTTTTAGCAATAATATTTTCTGGTGTATATTTAAAAAACCATACATTATCAAAATATTTTTTATCATTTTTTAATAAGCTATAAACATACTTTTCATATGTATATCCTTTGGTTTGTATATATTCAGTTAACATAATATAATAATTAATAATAATCTTTTATAAAAATTTAATATTCAATTTTTATAATAAACACTTGTAATTAGTATTTATTATAATCAGTTTAAAAGTGCAAAACTCTTAATATTGTAATTTTAATTACATATATATTTAGTATTATTTAAGCTTTGAACAGTTCTTAATAAATACATCAATTAATCAATGACCATTAAAATAATAAAATAAAATGGTTCTATTGTTTTTATATAAAATAAGCGGTTATTTAGATTTCGATATCATTTGATTTTATTTTAATCTTTTTTTTCAATACTTTTTTCGTTTCTTTAATATGTGTTTCATTAAGTTCATCTACTTTTTTTGATTTCTTTTTGGGTTCTTTTACAGGTTTTATAATATCTTCTAATAATTCATTTTCTAATTGTTTATTAGACGGGATTGCTTCTTCTGATTATACACTGGAATACAATATATAAGTTTAAATTAAAACTTGTAAAATATAGCTAAAAATCAATAATTTATTTTATTTTTAATGAATGAGCTAATATTATTCACACATACCATTAAAATATAATTTTTAAATTTATTTTAAATGAGGTTATAATAATCACGTCTATTATAAAAATTATTCTAGATTTTTTATTTATTCACTTTTGAATAAATAAAATTCTTATTATAGGTATATATATGAAAATAACTGAATTTTTGAAAAAAATATCATTAATTGATTCACAGTTTATTGATGATTTCTATTCATTTTACGATGAAGAAAAAACAGAATATGACCAAGCAATTAATTTAAATAATGTTGCTAAATGGTTAAATGTCCAAAAATATAATTTAAAAAAATTATTAAAAATACATTTTATATTAGGAACATATTATATTGAAAAAAAATAAAAAAAATAGGACAAGGTATAGGAAGTAATAATACTAAACATGTATTATTAACATATGAATGTGCTAAATCACTTTGTATGTTATCTAAAAATGAAAAATCATCTATGGTTCGTAAATACTATATTGATATTGAAAAATTATTAATTAAACATAAAGATGATATTATGAGTAGTTTATATCAACAATTAGAAATAAAACAAAGTAATAAAACAATAATGGAACAAAATAAAGATACAGCACTTATTTATATATTGAAAACAGAAAATGATACTAATGAAGGGTTTAAGATTGGTAACTCAGGAGACCTTAAAAGAAGAATGAGACAATATAATGTAGGAAGATTAAGTGAACTACCTATTGTTTTTGTTTATAAGACTGATTATATGGAAGAAATTGAAAAGTGTATGAAAGATAATTTAAAAAAATATCAATTAAAAACAAATACAGAAATATTCGATATTGATTTAGAATTTATTAAAGAAACAATAAAATATTGCACTATTAAGAATGCAACATTGTTAAAGAAAAATACAAAACTATATAATGCTAAAGATAATAAACGATGGTTGATATTTATTGATAGAGAAAATATTAATAATACTGATGAATTATATAAAGAGATTAAAGTTTATCAAAAGAAAACTATTAAAAAATCTAGTAAAAAACCAGCTATAAAAATAATTAAGAAATTAACTAAAAAATCTAGTAAAAAACCAGCTATAAAAATAGTTAAGAAATTAACTAAAAAATCTAGTAAAAAAATAAGTAAGAAATAAACATTAGACTAAAATATATGATTGACCTTTAGTTTGTATATATTCAGTTAACATAATATAATAATTAATAATAATTTTTTATAAAAATTTAATATTCAATTTTTATAATAAACATTTTTAATTAGTATTTATTATAATCAGTTTAAAAGTGCAAAACTCTTAATATTGTAATTTTAATTACATATATATTTTAACTATTTTAAGAAATAAATTTGTTTTTATATAAAATAAGCGGTTATTTAGATTTCAATATCATTTGATTTTGTTTTAATCTTTTTTTTCAATACTTTTTTCGTTTCTTTGATAGGTGTTTCATTAAGTTCATCTACTTTTTTTGATTTCTTTTTAGATTCTTTTACAGGTTTTATAATATCTTCTAATAATTCATTTTCTAATTGTTTATTAGACGGGATTGATTCTTCTGATAACTCTTTAATTAATTGTTTATATTGTGTTTCTGCTTTTTTCATTTCTGTTTGTAGTTTCTCTATCTCTTGAAATAACGGTTCGAGATCATTAATTAATTGTTTATCTTTTGGGATTTTTATTTTAATTTTTTCAAAAACACTTGAATTTACAGCAGGATAATTTGTTCCTGTTGAATTTTTCATTAAAAAATCAATAATACTATCATCTGTTAATAATGAATAAATATATTTTGGATTAATTGTTTTACTTCTTATTACAGCAAATCCAGATGTAGCAATACCATTTTTAATTTCTTCATTAATAAATGTATAACCTTTTAAGTTTGGTCTTACAGTAGAAAATAAAATATCATTCTTTTTTACTATTCTTTGTGCTCTTGATGGAAAATTATTAGTTAATAACTGTATATTATTTATTTTACCATCTTTAACAGAACTAATATCAATATAATTTATTTGTGAAAATTGATTTTTCTTTAATGATTCAGGATTTATATCGCATAAACTACACAATTCTACATCATCACAATCTTCATTTTCACCAATATTCTTAATCGTATCTCTAACTTGTTCTTCTAATTTTTTAATAAGTTTTTCATTTTCATTCTTCTTATCATATGGCTTTGATATTTTATCAACCCATTCTTTTATCTTTTGTTCTGATTTTGGAACAGGTAATTTAATGTTTGTTAAATAATCTTTTGATATATGTTTTAATGTAGAACCTGTAAACCCATCAGATAATAAATTCATATTACCTTTTATCAAATTATATAAATATTTATTATTTGGTGCTTTTATTATCATATTATCCGCTGAACAACTGAAATTATTATCTATTTTAATATTTGCAACACCGCCTGTACCAATTATTAAACATTCTTCTGAATAATCTGCAACATCACATTTCTTTACTTTATCACTTGATGTATAAAAATTATATATTCCTATTGATTTTCCAAATGATGCATTTCTTTTACTTTTTTGTAAGAATGTACATATATCACCTAATTTTACTAGTTCATATTCATCACCAACAACTATTTCTTTCTTATTATAATCCTTACCATTCAAAGAATAATCATACCGTTTTTTCTCTTTTCCTTTAGACATTATAATAGTTGGTTCTATTATTTGACTATAAGTTGTACAAGATAATTGTTTTTCTATTACTTGAATAATTTCATCTTTATAATTTATTATATGTGCTTCTCCATCTTCTGCTATATTTATTACATTATCTGGTTCAGTTATAACTTGTAATTCTGAAAAATTTATATTATTAGTTTTTCCATTATTATGAAAAATTATAATTGATGTTTTTGTAGATGTATTTTCAAATGCATTTTGTGGTACAGATATCACGTCTGTTACATTAAAATTTTCAATCAATACATGTCTAAGCTTTGAATATTTACCATCAAAAAATATGCCTTCTTTTAATATCCCACAACACGTACCATTTTCAGCTAACATATCCATCATTAGGATTAAACTACAAGATTCTTTATCATTGGCGGTATCAATATTATATTTTTTGGCAAATGTTTTAATTCTTGAAGAACAATTATTTAATCTTACATGATTTTCTTCTTGTTTTTTCTTATAGTCATTACTAATTTCAACTAATCTTAATAATTGAACATTTAGATTGTCTGTACGTTCTTCAGTTGGTATTTTTTTTATATACTCTATTAAAATATCTCGTTTGAGTTGTTCTGCATTTTTATTTACTTTGTCACCACCATATGGTGGATTCGTAAAAATATAATTAAATTTTCCTGGTTTATTACGTTTAGCAAATTCATGTGTAAACGAATTTACTCTTGAAAAATTATTTTTATCTCTGTCAGGAAAGTATCCGGTTATAGCAAAAATTTCTAAACCGGTCATGTTAACTACAGATTCCTCCATATCAAAATGATAAATATTATTAACATTAGTTTCCCAATCAATATCGTCTGATAGTTCTCTCATATAATTGGCGTATCCTAAAGTGAAACCGCCGGAACCTCCAAACGGATCAATCATTGTAGGAACCATACCATTTATTAATTTAGGTTTAATTTTATTAAATGTGAATTCAGTAATATGACGATCAGAAAAATATGCACCAAGTTCAGAAATAGCTGTAGAATCTCTGCCAACAAAATATTCCCAAACTTTACCCGATAAATTTACTTTCCGTTCTTTTTTGTATCCAACAGGAACTTTATTAATCTTCAATATTAAGTCATCCCAAAAAGTATCTTTTAAATCTCTTGGTATTGCATAACAAATAAAATGACCTAATTTATGATTTGGATCATCAGAATCATTTTTTAAGTTGTCTAAAATATATAATATTTCATTATCAATATATCCAGTAAGTCCTGAATTATTATTTTTATCTTTTTTAGCTTTCTTAGCTTTTTCAACTAAAATATTAAAATCTAATATCTCTTTTTGTTCTTTACTAAAACCGAATGTATCCAATAACGGCTGTATTAATTTTAAACCATAAAAAACACTAAATATTTTAACACCTGTTTGACCATAACCAGCACCATTATTACGGATAAAATTATGGATACTGTGGATATAATCTCTGAGATCATCTCTAGTAATGAATTGATCTTCATTTTCATTTTCATCATTATTAATTTTATTAGACATACTGATTATAAGTATATAATTAAATTAATGTATAAATCAATTTTTTTATAAATTAATTGTTTTTATGTGTTTGACCTTATCAAAAACTTTTAGTTTCACCTTAGACTTATCAAATAAATAATCAAAATTAGAAAAATCAATATATAATTCTTCAGGCATTGCAGGAAAATCATATTTTTTCCATTGTTTATAATAATCATCTTTATTAAAAATTTTATTTTTTTTACAAATTTTGATTAATGTAAAAATATCAAATGGATATCTTTCAGTATCATAACTAAAAAAGTCATACCAATTTAACCAAAATAATTTATATTTTTCATTAGGTTCTAATGTATGATTATTATTTATTGCATATTCAAAGTATAAATTTTTGTCATTAAAATTATATTCTTTTATTTCATTTTTCAAATTATTATATTCAATTAATAATGCATCTTCATCGGATATTTTAATTTTGTTTTGTAATACATTTTCAAATTTATTGACAATTTCTTCCCATTCTAATTTATTACAATGAATTTGAATATTTCTATTACCCAATCTCATATTAATTACTTTTTGTTCTTTATCAAACTTAACCATATCCATTATTTTAACATATTGATCATATTTTGTTTCATTTCCGTCGCATATATTATTTAGATTTTCTAAAGCCATATAATAACCAAATATTTTATCAATAAAGTTTTTTTCATATCCAGAACTATCTTTAATAAACCCATCTATTATAACCCCTTTTGTTTTATTTTCAGTATTTGGACATAATCGTAATGCTCTGCCAATTGATTGAATAAATGGTATCGACCCACGATCTTTAACTTTATCTATAAAAATACAACAATCTAATAATTTAATATCAGATCCTTCTCTATGTTTATTTGCACAAAATAATATAGAGTTGCCATAATACATTTTACGTTTATCGCTATCATCTAAATCATTAGATTTTATTATATTATCATTATTATCTCTAGGTATTTTACTGAAAAAACTATAATCATCATTAGAATCTGCAGACGTATCTAATCCAAATTTAAATTTTTTTAGATTTTGTCTTTGTTTATAATATTTTTCTATTTCAGATTTCCAAAAACGAGCCATATTAATAGTTCCACACCAAGCTAATATTTTCTTATTTGGTAATATTGTTGCCACATGATTTAATATTTCAAATACTGAGCCTAATTCTTCTTGTGTAACTAATACATTTTCTTTTTCATCACCTGTTTTAACATAAGAATCTAATTGATACCAATAAAACTCTGGTGGTAGTATTAAATTTTTACTAATAGCGTAAATCATATTATAGTTTGTCAATAAATTTAATTCTTTTGGTTTATCTTCTTTTGCGTATATTTCTAATAATTTAGTTTTATCATATTTATTAGTTCTTAATGGTGTTGCAGAAAAACCAACAATTTTAACATTTAATAATTTTGCTTTTTTTAGGAAATCGTGACATTGTAAGCTAGAAGTATTATGACATTCATCATGTAATATTAAATCTAAATCATTTGATTCAAATATAGAATATTTCTTACCTAATGTTAAAAAAGCACGATTAATTACTAATAATGATGGTTTATCGGAATTTTTTAATTCATTATTCCAATTTTTTCCTTTATTGGTAACTCTGTTAATAATATTAAATTTTGTTAAATCTGCTATATTCTTTTTTTTCCAATATTTTAATTTTTTCATATCTGATTCTAATTTTTTTTTTGTAAAACTGAATAAATCGGATAATATATTTACTCTTTCAGTAAATAATATAATTTTAGGGTTTTTTTTAGTTGAATTTTTATATACGTAATCAATATATTTTAATATGATAAATGTTTTTCCACAACCTGTTGCCTGACAATGAATACCAGTTTCTAAACCTTTAGTTTCTAATCTATCAAATGCTTCTTTTTGGTTTTCTCTTGGTATAAAATGATCTATTTTTTTAATTTCTCCAATTTCACTTGGATCAATTATATTAGGGCAATAATTTTCATAAATATTATGGAAAAATTCAGTTGTTAGTAACCAAGGATATATAATATCATTAAATGTTATTATTTCTGTTTTTTTATCATTTGTTTTTTTTGTTATAAATTTTATTTGTTTTATTACATCATCGTACGATATTGCTTTACTTGATTTATATGTAAAATCTTTATAATAAAAATCTATTATTTTTTTTACTAATTTATAATTTTGTTTAATGAGTTCTTTTATTTGTTCTGGTATTAGTATAAAACCACTTAATACTATTTTAGTAATTTTTCCACCGCCCTCATTCAAATGTTCTTCACATGTATCAAAACAATTTGTAATATAATCATAAATCATTATAATTATTTGATATTAATTTATTTATACAAATATCAATTTTTTAATAAAAATAAATGAGCTAAAGAATAATTAATATTGTTATCTAATGTCAATAAATAATTTGGAAGATTTTCTAGATAAAGCAGACAATAAAGAAATTTATAAATCTGAATTATATAATTATAGTAGGTTTGGTTATAGTGACGAAGATGAACCGGAATTTATAAATTATGTAAATTTTTTATTAGAAACTTGCTATAATATTAAAGTAAAAGAAGATAAAAAAATAAGGCTTCACCAAAATCAATTTAGAAAAGAAATATTAAAAAAATTCAATTATAAATGTATCATAAGTGATAATGATTGTAATGAAGAATTAAAAGCATGTCATATTATACCTGTATCAGATGAAGAATCATATGATATAGATAATGGTTTATTGTTAACATCAACATTTCACGATACAATGGATAAATATTTATGGGCTATTGATCCGGAGACATTAGAAGTTAAAATACATCCGACAAAAAATGTTGGGCAAATTAAATATTACAAAGATAAAAAAATTAACATTAAAATGAATTCTGATATGAAATCAAATTTACAAGTCCATTGGAATAAATTTTTAGATAATATATAATTTATTAATTATATAAGCAAATAATGGAATATATACTACACTATTTATAATTATTTTTTAAACTAGTTAATAATGATGTAAATATAGTTGATGGTAATGCTGGTATAAATTTAGATGCAATGTTTGTAAAAAATAATACTTCAATAATAGCAACAAAAAAGAAAGTAATACAATTTTCAAGAAGAACATGCGACATTTGTGTATATGTTAAAATATCTGATTTAACCATAATAATTGTAAATAAAATTAAAATAACAAATATTAAAACATTTACAAATATAAGATTTTTAAAAACTATAGCATTAATTTTTTCTCTATTAATATCCGGCTTTGAAAATATATCAGTATAATATTTAAGATCAAAATTTTTAGCATATAAATTAGCCATATCAGTAAGTTTCTGTGAATCAATAGATGATATGTTATTAATAGTTTGTTCAGGTAAGTTTGTTTTATTTGAAACAGTATTAACTAAATCATCAATATTATTTATATTATATTTATCTTTTAGAAAACTATTAATTTCTTGAGTTTTTAATAGATTAGTTAGATTATCAGGTGAATTTTTATAATTATCAATGTTTTTTAAAAATTTTTCTTTATCAATATTCTCAAAAGCATCATTAATTATATGTTTAAATTCATCTGCTATTGCTACTGTTGTTATTTTACTAATATAAAACTTAAAAAATAAGTGAAGAATAGTAAATAATATAAAAACATGTAACATAACATTAAAATAAAATTCACCATTTAATATAGTTTCATTATTGGAATTATTATTAGAATTATTATTTAAAATATTAACAGGATTCATTTATATATATTATATTATACTATAAAAAAATATTTTTTATAATATATTATAATGAGTAATTTAAATAAACCAAAATTAATAATATCCGTAATGATGAATGTATTACTAATCTCTATATTTATTGGATTCTTCTTTTTTACTTATGGTAGTTATATTGAAAATAAAATAGTAAAAGCACAAACTAAAATTTTATCAGATAATATTTATAATTATTTAAAATTATTTGGTAAAGATGCAAATATAAAGATAAAAGAACAAATATTACAAATTAAACTACCAGATTTAAGTAAGGCTGATGATTTAACTATTAAATCAAATAATAAAATAATGATGAAAGCAGGTAAAGTTAATATTATTTTTACAATAGTTGTTGTTGTTTTAATTTATTTTATATATACTAAATCAAATAAAGATTTTAATTTAAAAACATTAATATATCAAAATTTAATTTTATTATTCTTTGTTGGTTTAACTGAATTTTCAATTATAACATTTTTTGCAGCTGATTATGTTTCAATAGATACAAATAATATAAAATTAAATATTGTAAAAAATGTAAAAAAATTAATAAATTCAATTAGATTAGAACCAGTAAAAATAAATTTAGTTACTGGTGTACAAGAACAAGCACAATTAGTTACTGGTGTACAAGAACAATATTAAAATTAAATTTTAGTTTATGGTGAAATGTGAACCTTTAACTTTATATTAAATATTATTAAATAATTGAATAATAAAATAATTAATATAAAAATATTAACTATTAATTTATAAATGGTCCATATATTTTTATTCCACAGAGATTTACGTATTCAGGATAATACAACATTAATTCATCAGATAAAATCATTACAAGTAAACAAAAAAAAAGTAACTATTTTGCCAATATTTATATTTACACCAAAACAAATTGATAAAAAAATAAACAAATATTTTTCAAATAATTCTGTTCAATTTATGATAGAATCATTACATGAACTGTCAGACGAAATTAAAAAAAACAAAGGCAAATTATTATTTTTTAAAGGTGATAATTTAAAAGTTTTAAAAAGTATACATTCAAAAACACCTATTGAATCAATTGGATTTAATATTGATTATACCCCATATGCTAAGAAACGTGATCAAGAGATTAAAATGTGGTGTGATAAAAAAAATATTAAATGTTTTATGAAAGAAGATTATGCATTATACGATTTATTAGATGAAACACACCAAACAAATAAAAAAGATGGAACGCCTTATTTGGTTTATACGCCTTTTATGAAACATGTAACAAATAATTTAACTGTTAGATCAGTTGATAAATTTAAATCAAATATTTATTTTGGTTCTGAAAGTCACAATACTTTACAAAATGTATCTTATATTATTAATGAAAATCAAATTGATAATTTTTATAAAAATAACGAATTAATTAATGTACACGGTGGAAGATCTCATACATTAAAAATTTTATCAAATCTAGACAGTTTTAAAACATACTTAAAATCTCGGGATACACTTACATATAAAACAACATTTTTAAGTGCATCACTACATTATACAACATGTTCTATTAGAGAAGTATATCATAAAATAGAACAAACATTAGGGAAATCTTCAGGAATAATAAGAGAATTAATATTTAGGGATTTTTATATTAATATTATTCATAATTTTCCTCGTGTTTTAGAAGGTCAAATTAATAAAAAAAATAAAAGTTATAAAGAAGCATATGATAAAATTGCATGGTCTTATAATAAAAAATTATTTAATGCTTGGACTAATGGAACAACCGGATTTCCAGTAATTGATGCTGCACAAAGACAAATGAATACAACCGGTTATATGCATAATCGTTGTAGAATGCTAACCAGTTCATTTTTAACAAAAGATTTACATATTGATTGGTTATGGGGTGAACAATATTTTGCAACTAAATTAGTTGATTATGACCCAATTAATAATTCACAAGGATGGCAATGGTCAACAGGTAATGGCACAGATGCACAACCATGGTTTCGTATATTTAATCCTTGGACACAACAAAAAAACCATGATAAAAATGCTGAATATATAAAGTTATGGATTCCAGAACTTAAAGATGTTACACCTAATGATATTCATAATTGGTATAAACCAGAAGTTAGAGAAAAATATACAGATATTAAATATCCTGAACCAATTATTGATCATGATGAAGAAAGAAAAGAAACAATTAAAATATATAAACATGCACTAAATAGTTAAAAATATTTTTCTATTATTAATATATAGTATATGACCACAATAAAAGAAAGGTTTTTTTTATTTTTAGTTATTTGTATCGGATCAAGATTATTACTAGCGTATATTGCTAAAAATATTAGTAATAAATTATTAGAATATATGGGATATTTATTATTATTACCAGCTATTGGTTTTATTTATATTTATTTAAGTGGAACTAGAAATACTGGTACAGGTGCTTTTGGTCAAGAAATTTGGTGGAATAATTTACGACCAATACATGGATTATTATATTTATTGTTTTCATACAATGCCATAATTGGAAATAAAGACGCTTGGATATATTTATTTATAGATGCATTATTTGGATTAACAAGTTTTTTAATTTATCATTTATTTTTGAGACAATAATTTAATTTCATATAATAGATAAAAATTGATTTATATAAATATAATAAAAATAAATTATAATTATAATGACCAAACAGAATACATCCAAAAATAACACCCCCAAAAAAATACATACAAATAAAAAGCAATTTAAAGTATCACAGCCATGCAAAGCACAACTAGGTAATAGTGTATCACAGCCATGCAAAACACAACTAGGTAATAGTGTATCACAGCCATGCAAAGCACAACTAGGTAATAGTGTATTATTAAATTTAGATTTATTTATGGTTATTAGTAAATATACAGATTTATCTGGATTATGTGATACATGTTTAGATTTATCATTATTAAAGAAATATATTAATTATAAATTAAATGAAGAATATTCATTAATGTATTATAATGATGAAATATTTAGAAATAAAGTTATAAATAGATTATATAATAAATCTAAACAATTGCATTTAAATTTAAGTTATTGTAAAAATATTACTGATGTAAGTGCATTATCTAACATTAATGTTTATGAATTAAATTTAAAATATTGTTCTAATATTACAGATGTTAGTGGTTTATCTAATATTCATACTTTAATTTTATATAGTTGTAGAAATATTACAAATTTCGGTGCTTTAAATAATATTCATACTTTAGATTTAAGTTATTGTATTAATATTACAGATGTTAGTACATTATCCAAGATTAATCTTTATAAATTAAATTTAACTTTTTGTTATAATATTAAAGATGTTAGTACATTAGCTAATATTCATACATTAATTTTATCTAGATGTAGTAAAATTACAGATATTAGTGCTTTAAAAAATGTACATACATTAGATTTAAGTTACTGTAACAACGTTACTGATGTTAGTGCATTAGCTAATGTTTATGATTTAAATTTAACTTATTGTTATAATATTATTAATGTTAGAGCACTATCTAATGTTCATACTTTAATTTTAAATGAATGTCATAAAATTACTGATATTAGTACTTTATTTAATGTTCATACATTAGATTTAAGTTATTGTAAAAAAATTACAAATATTAGCAGTTTAAAAAGTATCCATATATTAGATTTAAGTTATTGTGATAATATTACAGATATAAGTGCATTATCTAACATTAATGTTTATAAATTAAATTTAAGTTATTGTAAAAAAATTACAGATGTTAGTGCTTTATCTAAAGTTCATGATTTAAATTTAAGTTTTTGTGATAATATTTCAGATGTTAGTGAATTATGTAATGTTTATTCTTTAAATTTAACATATTGTAATAATATTACAGATGTTAGTGCATTAGGTAATGTTTATAAATTAATTTTATGTAGGTGTAAAAATATTATAGATGTACGTGCTTTAACAAATGTACATACATTAGATTTAAGTTTTTGTGATAATATTACGGATGTTAGTACATTAGGTAATGTTTATTCTTTAAGCTTATGTAGATGTAAAAATATTACAGATGTTAAAGCATTGGGAAATGTTCATACTTTAAATTTAAAAAGTTGTAATAGTATTAAAAATATAAATACACTAGTAAATGTTAAAAATTTAGATTTAAGTTTTTGTGATAATATTACAGATATAAGTTATTTAGGAAATGTATATACATTAAAATTATGTTGCTGTAATAAAATTACAGATATTAGTGCTTTAATTAATGTTCATACTTTAGATTTAAGTTTCTGTGATAAAATTACAGATGTTAGTGCATTAAAAAATGTTTATTCTTTAATTTTACGTGGTTGTAAAAGTATTACCGACGTTAGAGCTTTGTCTAATGTTCATACTTTAGATTTACGATGGTGTTATGGAATTAAAAATGTCGACGTTTTAAAAAACGTTTGTGAATTAACTTTGCCATAATAATATAGACAAACCTGATTAATAATTGAAAGTTAACCTCTGATGATTTCTCAATCAAACCACATTACCTTATCGATAAATTTTATCAAATATAGTTTATTTAAAAACATATATGCCCCTACGAGGCTATACGCTATTATTGATAAAAATTAAAATTATTTATTTAATAATTTGTATTTAATAAATAATCACTATAATATTTGCTAAATGAATAAGCATCAATAAAAGTAAATTATGGTAATTTACTTCTTTATAACTTTTAAAAATACTTTATCCATTCCTAATAATTATATTATATGATATAAAAAATTGGAATAAAAAAATGTTTATAAAAATTATGTGTTAATAAATGAATGTTAATAATTATACTTCAATATCTTCTTGTACAATAACAAGAGATTTTTTGATTTTTTTAACAATCTTTTTAACATTTGGTTTAGGTTCAATAATAACTTCATCAATAGGTTCAGTATCATTTATTATTGTTTTTACTATACCTTTCATAATTTGTCTAGTTTTATTAATATTTTCTTTTATCTTTTCTTGTAATTTTGTATTTTCATCATTAAGTTCTTCTATATTTTTAATTATTTCTTGTTGTCTTTCAATAGTAGGAATAGGGACTTTAATTAATTTTAAATTTGTTTTAGAAATAACTTTTTGCGCTGTTCCTCTATATGATTTTTGTATTAATTCGTTATTATTTTTCAATAAATAATACAAGTATTTTATCAATAATGAATTTGTTTTAGATTTTATTGAAAATCCATTATCTGTTAAATAATATGGTGTTTCCATAAAATTAATATTAATATCGCCTACTCGTGTAAGTGTTATTTCATTACCATCTCTATTTTTTTTGTTATGTGTTCCTATAATTTTACCTCCACCGATTACATTAAAATCACCATTTACCATATTATTTTTAGTTAATGATTTTCCTTGTTCTATATTACATATATCACCTAACGATTTCATCATAATTCCATCTTCATAAAACTCTTCTTCTTTTTCATAATTTAAATATTCTGCATAATTTAACGAATAACCATTTTGTGCAATTTCTTCAATTGACACTTCATTTAATAAATGTTTTAATTCATTTTCAGGATTATAGTTGTAAAATTTAACTTTGCTGGTTTGATGTGTTTTTGTAAAAGTATATTCTCTTCCAGTTTCTTTTTGTATTTTTGATATTTTTATATTTGTTTTTAACACATTTTTACATTCTCGCTTTTTTACAAAATTTAATACACATGTTGATATAGTTGTATGTGTAAATACGGGTGGTAAATAATATATTTCTTTCAAATCACAAGTTTTCATTAGATATTCTCTAACTGCAACTAATTCATTTCCTTTACTAAATAATTCTTTTCCATTTGGTAATACAACAGCACACCTTCCATTTACTTTTAACATATGAATAATCGCTTGTAAGAATAATGGAACTGCACTATTTGATTTAATAGGCATATATTCATTTCTCAATGGATGTAAAATTTCATTATAGATTAACCCATCAATTCCAAATGGTGGATTAGCAAGAATAATATCATATTTATTTGTTATTGGATTACGAATACTATCGCCTTTTTCCAAAACATTAAACACATGTCCTGATGAAATCAACATATTTGAAATTGCTAATTGGTATGTATCATGTTCTGCTTCTCTTCCTCCAAGTCCTTCATTACTAATAAAATCCCAGTTCATTTTTATTCCTTTTGTTTTTGATTGTTGCAATAAATGTCTTAATGATGAAATTAAGAAACCTCCTGTTCCCATAGCAGGGTCAAATATTTTTTCAATTGTTCCGTCTGCTTTTAGTTGAGGGTCAATAAGTTTAATCATCATTTGTTTAACTTTTGGTGGCGTAAAGAATTGTCCCAACACCTTACCTGTCATAACATCTTTAATTACTTCTTCATATGCTTCACCTAAAATATCTTCGTCAATTGCTTCAAAGTCAAATGTATATAATTTATCAATTAATTTTTTATATGTGGATTGATGTTGAATATCAAACCCCTTTCCTTTCAAGAATATATTTTTAGTAATAGGATGAACCGATAAAATCTCATCCCATAAATATTTCATAATATTTGGTATATTTTCTTCTTTTTCTTTAGCAAGATTACTAAATCTTACCATACTTAATAATTTTGCTTTATGTTTTTCAATAATATCGTCTTCATATGAACTAAAATCATATGCATAAGTATCAATATCAATTTGATTACCAAATTGAGGTTCTAACAATCTTAAATCTAACAAGTATGCTAATGTTCTCAATGCTTTATCACCTGTTAAATGTTCATTATTTCTTAACACATCCAAACAATAATTAAATATTGTAGATAAGTTAGTTTTAAATTCAGTTTTTACTTCTTTTGTTTGACTAATTTGTTGCATTTCTGTTAATGTTATACAAGGTGCTTTCTTATTTTGGTGTCTGGTGAAATCAATTTTTTGATTAAATTCCTTTTTACAAAGTTCGCAAGTGTAGTGTTTAGACATATATATAATAGTATAAGTTAATTATTCTTTATATTAAACTAAATCAATTTTTTATTCATTTTTTTACAAAAAGTATTTTTTCCTTAAATATTTTATACATTTAATTTTTAAAGAATATCACATAAACTTTTCTTTTTTTATTTGGTATAGTAATTAAACCCCTCAAATTCTTCACATTATAGTATTCAACCCATAATCCATTTGGTGGAAATAATGCGTCTATTTTAACCAATTCATTACTTACAATTGATAAATCCAAATAATGTTTTTTATTTCAGACAACAAAAAATACTCACCTACTTTATTTTTACAGGTTTCAAAATTATAATATACACGTTCAATATTTAAATATCCTAATTTTTTATATGTCTAAATAATAATCTAATATTGCTTAAAAAAATATTATTACATTTATCATTAGAACAAACACCCTATTAAATGGATCATGAAAAGCATGATTATTTGATATCACTTATTATACTTTTTGAGTTAAGTTATCTTTTGAATAATCATTGTTGAAAATGTATAACTGACTTTCCAATAATAATGGTTTGGTCGTTTCTTGGTATGTAGGAAATAATTTGTTTATTTGTTATCTTGGATTTTAGTATATGGATTACATAAGAACTTTGTTCTTATTATACTTGAGAAATCATCAGAAGTTAACTTTATCCATCACCATATAATAATCACTTATTTGTACTATTTATATTCCTACACTGTTCAAATATTTAATATTATTTCCACCCAAGTGGAAATAATAATTTATTTATAAATATTTAATCCAAGTGGAAATAATATTAAATTTAAGTTTTTATAAAATTGGTTTATATAATAAAATTAATATTATATATTATAATGACTGATATATTTATAAATTCAGATTTATTTATAGCTATTAATGATTATACAAATTTAAGGAATTTATGCGATACATGTTTATCTCTATCAAAATTAAAAATATATATTAACTATGTATTAAAAAGACAATATTCATTAATGTATTATAATAATCAATTATTCAGAAATATAATTTTAAATAAAATATTTAATCCATCTAAACAATTACAGTTAAATTTAAGTTTTTGTAATAATATTACTGATGTTAGTTCATTAGGTAATGTAAATAATTTAAATTTAAGTATGTGTGAAAATATAACTGATGTTTCAGCATTAGGAAATGTTACTTTTTTAAATTTAAGTTATTGTACTAAAATTACTGATGTTAGTGCATTAACTAATGTTAAAGTACTAGATTTAACAAACTGTGATAAAATTACAGATATAAGTGCTTTAGGTAATGTGAAAAATTTATTTTTATATGGTTGCAAAAATATTACTAATGTTAGTTTATTAAAAAATGTTAATATATTAGATTTAAGTAGTTGTAATAAAGTTACAGATATAAGTGCATTAAATAACATAAATACTTTAGATTTAAGTTATTGTAATCAAATTATAGATGTTAGTGTATTAAAAAATACTAAATCATTAAATTTAAGTTATTGTAATAATATATCAGATGTTAGTGCATTAGGAAATGTTCATAATTTAGAATTACGATTTTGTGATAGTATTGCTGATGTTAGTGCTTTAACTAATGTTCATACATTAGACTTGTGCTCTTGTGATAATATCACAGATGTTAGTACTTTAACTAACGTTAACACACTAAATTTAAGTTATTGTGATAAAATTACAGATGTTAGTGCATTAAAAAAAGTTAAAACATTAATTTTATATGGTTGTAAAAATATTACAGATGTTAGTGCATTAGGAAATGTTTATTATTTAGATTTAGGTGGTTGTGATAAAATTACAGATGTTAGTGCATTAGGAAATGTATATTTTTTAGATTTAAGTTATTGTAAACAAATTACTAATGTTAGCGCATTAGGAAATATTCATATATTAAATTTAAGTTTTTGTGATAATATTACAGATGTTAGTGCTTTAGGAAATATACATTCTTTAAATTTAAGCAGATGTAATAATATTACTGATGTTAATGCATTAGGAAATGTTAGAAAATTAAATTTAAGTTATTGTAATAAAATTACAGATGTTAGTGCATTAGGAAATGTTCATGAATTAATTTTAAGTAGATGTAATAATATTATTGATGTCAGTGCATTAGGTAATGTTAATGAATTAAATTTAAGTTATTGTAATAATATTATAGATGTTAGTGCTTTAACTAACAATAATGTTTTAAATTTAAGTTATTGTAATAATATTACTGATGTTAGTACTTTAGGAAATACAACTATTCTAAATTTATGTGGATGTAATAAAATTACAGATGTTAGTGCATTAGGTAATGTTTACTATTTAAATTTAAGTTTTTGTGATAAAATTATAAATGTTAGTGCATTGGGTAATATTCATACATTAAATTTAAAGTTTTGTAAACAAATTAAAGATGTTAGTGCATTAGGAAACGTACACACACTAATTTTAAGTTTTTGTAATAATATTATAGATGTTAGTGCATTAGGTAATGTTAATACTTTATTTTTAAAGTTTTGTAGAAATATTACAGATGTTAGTGCATTAGGTAATGTTAATAATTTAAATTTAAGTTGTTGTGATAATATTACCGATGTTAGTGCATTGGGTAATGTTAATGTCTTAAATTTAAGTTATTGTAAAAAAATTACAGATGTTAGTGCGTTGGGTAATGTTAATATTTTAAACTTAAGTTATTGTAATAAAATTACAGATGTTAGTGCATTAGGTAATGTTTATGAATTATTTTTACATGGTTGTATAAATATTACTAATTTTTGTGCATTAACAAACGTACAATATTTATATTTACCATTACACCAATTTCACTGAATAATGGGACAATAAAAACAAATAATAAATGATTACTTATTTTTATTTATAAAGTCAGTTGCTTGTAAAAATAAGTAATTAAAATAATTTTCTAAATGTGCTTTACTTATTTTTACTTTAATTATATTATCAATTGTCTTCTTTAATTCTTCATAATTATCTGGACTTTTATTTTTAACGTGATTTTTTAATTGACTAAAGAAATTTTCTATTGGATTACATTGTGGATTATATGCTAAACTATAAATAATTTTATTTTTTGATTTATCTATTGTATCTTTTACTGATTTTGATTTATGAAAATTAGCATTATCTAAAATTATTAAATGATCTTTATATTTATCTTTTATGAATTCATTATAGAATGCATTAAATTTATCTGTATCAATTCCTCCATTATTTTTTTCATATAATTTATATCCTATAACTTTACCATATTTAATTGTACAAATAAAATTAAATTTAACAAAAGGATATTTATGTATTGTCTTATAACATCTATCACCTTTATTACATCTTCCTAAATGTTTTGTCATATTTAAATAAAATCCGGATTCATCTATTGAAATAATATTATTTTTACCTTTATCAATTATTTCATTATAAAAATTAAGTTTATCTTTTTTTAATGATGCTAATTTCTTTTCTGGATAATATTTAACTCTTAATTGTTTATATGTTATATTTAATTTATATTTTATGATATAAAACAAATATGATACAGATATTTCAATATTAAATTTTTTATTTATTTTCTTTTTAATTTTTGATAAAATTATAGCAGGATTTTTAGTAATTAATTTTGTAATATACGATAATAGTTTATCTGTTATTATACTTTCTCTATGATATTCTTTTCTAGATACTGATTTTGATTCAAAATATTTTTTAATCCAACGATGTAATGAAGATTTACTACATTCTAATAATTCAGATACTTTACGGATACTTCCTATTTTCAAATATAATTTAACAGCTGATAATTTAAAATCATCAGATTTTGACATTTATTATTAAATATAAAATATATTATTTAATTTTCTATTTTAAAATTATTTACTTATTTATGTTTATCTGAATTAAATTTTTTAAATAATTGTTTTTATTGTTTGAATGATTGTATTTTTATAATTTTCATTTAACCATATTATGTGCGTTGCATCTAATAATATGTATATGATATGATTATAATATTTACTCAAAATATTATTTTCTTGTAATACATTATCATTAAATTGTTTAATTATTACATCATCTTTGGTATTTGAATTAAAATCTCTTAATGTTATAAATTTTACATTTAATTTTTCATAATTTTGTTTTATACAAAATTTGGTATGTGTTCCTCTAACATAATCAAAAACCATATTTATATATTTTGAATTATTTTTCTCATTTTTAATTTTATATATGATATCATCTAGTGTTTCTTGATTATTAATTTTTGGAATAATTTTACCTTTATTTTTCCATGTTATTAATCTTTGTTTATTTAATTCATTTGTGATCCATGAACCATCTAATGAAATGATACAATTTACTTTTTTATTATATTGTTTAGCAAATTCACAACAATAATATATTCCATGTGAATGCCCAATTAATGTATATGGTTGTTTATATTTTTGTTTATCCATATTATTATATAAATTAGTTATATATTTATCTAATAGACATGTTTATAATAAACTCTTTTAATTAGTGTTTATTATATCCTCATTTAAAATAAAATTAATACGTTTTTAAATTATTTTAAAAAATTTACATTTTTAATGGTAAAAAATATTAATGTAAAATTAGCTACTATGATAGAAGAGTATATATTTAGCGTACCTTTTCTTAAAAGTAAATTTACACACCATAATATAAAATATTCAATTGGTAAACTAATAGATAATATTATAATTATTCTTAAAACAAGAATATCTTATAGAGATATAGTTTCTTTCAGAAACATATACATAAGAACATGTTCTTATTATACAAAAATACACAAAAATACATAAAAATACATTGGAATACTATATACAAGTTTAAATTAAAACTAGTTAAATATAGCCTCTACGAGGCGTATAATAAGAACAACGTTCTTATGTATATGTTTCTAAAAGAAACTATACGCCCGAAGGGCTATAATATATTTGAAAAACTATTTAATAAAACTATTAACACATATATAACTGAAATGGGAAATATTCTATTGTTTAGATACATATAATGTATCTAAATGATACCTCAAAATTATATTATAGTTTCTT
>Ga0214919_10004096_pt1 | contig 21465 bp, 27 predicted proteins | sample LL1503_MetaG_FD_177994 | JGI IMG/M metagenome (GOLD analysis project Ga0214919, IMG submission 177994) | Freshwater microbial communities from Lake Lanier, Atlanta, Georgia, United States - LL-1503 | ecosystem: Environmental > Aquatic > Freshwater > Lake | place: USA: Georgia | collected... | reverse complement strand
CTATGTTACTAGAGAAATATCTTTATGAAAAAAATTTATAATAAGTAGTTTAAAAATTTACAGCATTAATTATAAAGAATGGAATTTTTAGTTCCCCATATTGCGCCCTTCGTGGCTATAACTGGTTATATAAATTATCCTAAGGATTTTCGTATTGAATCGACACTTTTATATAAACTTTCAGTAATTCATAATGCTGCATTAGTTATTTTTAGTGGTTGGACTTTCTTATCTATGTGCCAAGTTTTATACACTCACGGAATTGTTTTTCAATCGAATTATTATTTTCAAAATCCTACTTTTGATAAAATTGTTTACTATTTTTATTTATCTAAGTATTATGAGTTTTTTGATACATTTCTATTGTATTTGAATGGTAAAACGCCAATTTTTCTTCAAAAGTATCACCATATCGGTGCTGTTATTATGTGGCATTTATCTTATATGCATAAGGTTGATTGTATTTGGATTGGTACTACATTTAACTCTTTAGTACATACAATCATGTATTCCTATTATTTGGGATGTCTATTAAAAATAAACCAAGTTCGATTTATAAAACAATATATCACTTCTTTACAATTATTTCAATTAATTGTTCCAAATTTTTTTATAATATATTTTTACTATCCGCCAATTGAAACTGAATTTAATTTTTATATCATTAAATTATTTATTACATATGTAATTGGACTTATTATTTTATTTACACAATTTTATTACAAAAATTATATAAAGATAATTCGTTAATAAGTGGTATGCTACTAGAAGAATATCTTTATGAGCGAAGTTTACTACATGAACCAAATCCAATGTTTTATTCTTCTTTCTTATTTTTAACAAATGTATTAATAGCCTATAGAAATCAATATTATGTATATTCATATTTATTTTTTACATTATTTACTACATCTGTGATTATTCATTCTCATTATACACTTTTTACAAACATTATTGATAAAGTATCAATTATTATGGTTGTTTCTTATGGTGGTTATATGTTTATTAGTAAAAAACCTTCACTAATAAAGTCAGTATTAATTGTATCAACATTTCTAACAGTAATATATTTATACATTTATGGTTATTATACAAACTCATTGTGTTTTCACGAAGACCAACTTACTGGTCGCCTTTACCATTCATTCATGCATCTTATTTCTTCATTAGGACATCATTTGATTATGTTGGCTTAGAATCAACAAAACAAACATTTTTTTAATCCAAACGACTCACCAATAATATAAAGCCATGAAAAACTTACTATCCAACACCACATTGAACCCATAGTATTCGTTTTATGATATAAATAATATGATATTAAATATGTTACTAGCGTAAAAATAAGACTGATATAATAGTTAAGAATATAAAAGGGAGATATAAAGAAAAATAACCATACTATATGATAAATAATATTTGTAGGAAGCCATTCCCATGAAAGATGCTTATTTTCACCAACACTTGTAATAAAATTTGTGTTTTTTATTAGTGATGGTAGAAAAATAGCCAGTATTAATGTATATAATCCAAAGAATAAATTACGTAATGATATTTGATTTATAAGATTTATAGCAGGATATGGTTCTAATACAATTAATGCGAAAGCAACTTTTGACCATAATTCATTTAGTTTTACATTTTCCAAATTATTCCATAACATATATTCCACAAATTGCATAGATGAAAAAACATATACAAGTAATACTATTTTCCAATCATAATGATTTATTAAAGCAAAAAATGCTCCAAAAGTAGCGAATATAAAAGTATTTAATGATACTTCAGGATTCCAACACATCTAATAATATAATTATATTAAAATATTAAACACTCCTTAATCCAAGGTAGGTTGACATTAAACGCAAGAATAAATTTCTTTTCAATACAAGATTTTAAAACACTTTGTTCCTTTGTTTCAATCAAGCCAAGTTCATACTCTTGAATCTTTTTCTTATTCCAAGAATTAACACGTTCAATGAATCTTTTTATAAATTCATTTGATTGTTTCAGCATACTAGCGTTCTCTTCTAATCCTTTACGCAATAAGTCGTTCGATAGAAATGGTCGCTTTGTACCCTTCCCTTCAGGACGAATAAGTTTACGAAATTCCTTTTCCAGTGCAACAATATACTTATTCGCAAGCATCTTTGGGTCATTGTCTTGCTGTGGCTTTACATTATTAATCGCATTGAAATACTCAATCGCATCTGCTTCAGAATCTACTGTTTTCTCATGAACCAACACATCAAAATTATTAGGAAACAAATAGTTATCTTCATAATACTTTTTAATTACGTGTTGGCGATGCTGACCATCTACCAAATACTTCTGTTCAACAGTTCCATCAATATACTTTACAACACGGAATACAGTAGAATCTAGATTGTTGACATTTTCAATAGCAGAGCTAATTCGCTGAGCATGCTCTAAATCAATGAAGCGATTTCCTTTCCATACTGGAATACCAATCAATTCCTTCGCTTTTATCTTTACAAGAATAGACTTATCAGAAAAACTATGAATCATTTTGATACTTGTGATTTCTAGGAATAGGAAATCAATTTTTTTTACTTTTTATTATTTCTTACAGGATGTTTGGTTCTTAGATTTAGTTTTCGTAACGATGCCCAATGATTTCTTAATTGTGGGGGTTTCATATTTCGTGGAACATTATTAATATTAACACTAACTGACCCACGAATTAAGTCTGCTACTTTTGTGTGCTTATTCTTAGCAGCAATATCTGATGCTCTAAGTCCCCTTTTATTTGTAATTGTTTTATCAACACCCGCTTCTAAAAGTAACTTTACAACTTCATAATGGCCTCCCTTTGCCGCAGCCATTAAAGCAGTCATATCTGATATTTTATCTTGTTTGTTTAGTTCTGGAGATTTCTCCAAAAGTAATTCTACAATTTCATCATTACCATCAAGTGACGCACCCATTAATGGAGTTATTCCACTATCGGTTTCAATATTTACATTAGCACCCTCTTCTAAAAGTAACTTTACTATCTCAGGATTTCTATCTTCAGTTGAAGATTTAGCTGAAGCTACTATTAATGCAGTAACCCCTGACACACCCTTTTCATCTATGTCAGGCGGAGGGTTAGATTTTAGAAGTCTTTTTACTTGTTCTATATCACCTTCATTTACAGCTGTTATTAATAGAGGATTATATTTGGTTTTTGTGGTTTCACCACCTCTCATTTTTTTAACTGTATGTCTAGAACGCATTTTTCTAGAACGAGTTTTTCTCACCATTCTAATATAAGAAAATAAAATATCACTAATAATTATATGAATTCATCAGCGCCCTCAGAGGGTAATGTACGAGAGAGGATTCCAGCTGAGGCTTATAGAGAAAATATTGTACGAGAGAGGGCTCGAGCAGATCCTTATAGAGAAAATATTGTACGAGAGAGGGCTCAAGCAGACCCCTATTCATCAGGATCCAATATTGTACGAGAGAGGGCTCAAGCAGACCCCTATTCATCAGGATCCAATATTGTACGAGAGAGGGCTCAAGCAGCCAGTAGTACTCCAGCAGCCAGTAGTACTCCAGCAGCCGGTAATACGGGATTTGGCATGATTACTGAGTCATTTGGCTCATCAGGTAATTCTGGAACTAGTAATACATCCACGGGCACTAGAACAAGAACACAAGCACGGGAACAGGCATCGGCATCGATGGGTGCAACAGGGAATCCTGGAATTGGTGGACCTGGTAATTCTGGAACTAGTATTACATCCACGGGCACTAGAACAAGAACACAAGCACGGGAACAGGCATCGGCATCGATGGATGTATCAGGGGCGGCAACAAATCCCCAATTATTAGCTTTAATTCAATCAAAAGGTAACGAACTTAAACCTCAAATGTATCCTGGCTTAACAGATGCCCAAATAAACACATTATGGGATAATTTTGGAAATGCAAATCCTATATTACGTAGTAATTATATGAATTATATCCAAAGTCTTTTTATTGAACGCCCTCAAATAACTGATGCGAATGCTATTTTTATTTTAAATTCTGGTGCAAATTGGCTAATTAATGCCGCTGGAAGCCTTAGTTCCCCTCTAGGAACTCCTGCTCCTGTTGTTGTAGGGGGGAGATCAAAACGCAAAACACGTTGTAAAAGGAAGAGAAATAAATAGTCTAATATAAGAAAAATAAAAAAATTGTTTTTTTCATCCCATATAAAATAACTATCAAAAATGTCTAATGATATTGAGAATCTTCTTGATACCGACTCTACTGTCTCTGGTGAATCAACCGATATCTGTGAGTTTGTTGGTGAACTCATTCAAGTAAAAGATGATCCTGAAAAGGCTGTAAAGGCTCTCAAGCGTAAGTATCAAGTGAGTCCTTCTAAGCGTGAAATTCACAGCATTTATACGAAGCACTTTTCATCTATCAAAATTACGCCTAAGATGCGTAAGTGGATGATTAAGAAACAAATGCGCTCTAATTCGGGTGTTCTAGTTGTTACAATCGTTCTTGCTCCTAATAAGTTTAGTTGTAAGTATGATTGCGCGTACTGTCCTCAAGAAACTGATATGGATGGAAAGCCTACTCAGCCTCGTTCTTATTTATCCAATGAACCCGCTATGCTTCGAGCGCTAGAATCAAAGTTTGATGTAAAGGGACAGTTCAACAGCCGAATCAATAGTTACAAACTAACTGGTAATATCGGCGATTCAAACCAGAGTTCAAAAATTGAAGTAATCTTCTCTGGCGGCACATGGGAAAGTTATCCTCTTGAGTATCGAGAGCAAGTCATTCGTGAATTATACTGGGCCGCCAACACTGTCACAAAGCAACGAGAACAACTTACTCTTGAAGAAGAGATTAGAATCAATGAGACCACAGAGTATCGCATCATTGGTTTCACTCTTGAGACTCGTCCTGACAATATTAGTCAAGAAACTATTCTTCAGTATAGACGTTGGGGTGTTACTCGAATCCAGATTGGCGTCCAGCATTATGATGATGCTATTCTAAAAATGGTAAATCGCAAATGCTACACAAAGGACACTATTCGTGCTATTCGTCTTTTGAAGCAAGCTGGTCTGAAAGTCGTCGTTCATCTTATGCCTGACTTGCCAGGCAGCACTCCAGAACAAGACAAGTGGATGTTTGACGAAGCAATTAACAATCCTGACCTCCAGTTCGACGACATCAAGATTTATCCTACTGCAGTCGTTAAGACTTTTGACGATAAGCATATTGTGAAGTCAAAAATTCTTGACATGTATAATGCTGGAACTTTCACACCATATTCTGAGAAGAACGTCCAAGACCTTATTGATGTATGTCTTTACTACAAAACACGTCTCAATCCTTGGGTGCGAATCCAGCGTCTTGTGCGTGACATTCCTGGCACTGATATCGCGGCCGGCTACAACAAGATGTCAAATCTTCGACAACTCATTCACAATCAAATGAAACTAAAAGGTCTCAAATGCCACTGTATTCGTTGTATGGAGATTGGTGATAAGGAACATGATAATCTGAAGCCTATCTTGGCTGTGCGAAAATATGAAGCATCTGGCGGAACCGAGTATCACATTTCTGTGGAAGCTCACAATATGGGCATCTTTCATAAACTTGATTTCTGGCTAATGCATATCTATATGTGGTTCTATACATTGTTCACTGGACGTCTCTGCTATTGGCCTGGTGATCTAGAAACTTACATTGGCCTCTATGGATTTCTCCGTCTTCGGATTGATATGAATCCTGGCGGTGGATATATTCCAGAGATTCGTGGTTGCGCTCTAGTGCGAGAGGTTCATGTGTATGGAACATCACTTGGTGTTGGGTCTGAATTAGAAGGGTCACAGCACAGAGGTTTTGGAAAGCTTCTGATGGCCACAGCAGAAGACATTGCTAAGAATGCTGGATGGAACAAGGTAGCTGTTATTGCTGGTGTAGGAACTCGTGAGTATTATAAGAACAAGTGTGGTTATAAATTAGATGGTACGTATATGGTAAAAGATTTATAAAATATTCTAACAAATAAGTATGAAGCAATATATCTTCGTCAAACTAACATGGAAACATTATAGACTATGTAAAAAATTATTAGAAAACGTATTTCATATCAGTGAAATACCTTTTTTTATAAATGCATGGCGTAATAGATCTGAATCTGAATCTTTCGTGACATTTGACAAAGACCGCATGGTCGCATTTGCCTTAGTTGATAATAAAAATAAAATACAGTACATATGTGTGGATAAAGAATATCAAAATGAAAAAATAGGAACTAAACTTCTTGAAAAAATTATAGACGCTACGAGAGAAAAACGGAGTTTATGGCTGACTACCGGTAGTGACGAGAGACTCGTCGGCTGGTATTATCGTTATGGATTTCGTGTCACTAAACGAATTTATAAAAATAATGTATTTATTGGAGCAAACATGGTAAAAAGAAATAGGTCTAGAAGTGCTGCTTAACGACGTGTTTTATATTTTCTTGTTTTTCTTCTTTTACCTCCGCCTGTTTCAGATTCAGTAGCGCCTTTACCTAAAAGCGCATCTACTTTATCTTTACAATGTTTTTTTGCTGTTATTAAAGGAGTATAATGATCCTTATTAGGTTGATTCACATTTATATCCTTATGTTTTAAAAGTTTATCCACTATATCTTTTCTACAACGTAATAATGAATATATCAACGGAGTATTTCCTACGCCATCAGCTTTATTTACCTCGATTTTCTTATGCTCTAAAAGTATATTTACTATTTCTGTTGGACTATTTTGGATTGCATATATTAAAGGTGTAATATATTTGTAGTATTCATTATCTAAAGGAAATTCTATATTTAGATCTAATTTATTATTAGTTTTATCCCATTTTAGTATTTCTTCTAGTATTTTTATTTTTTCATTTAATTCCACATCGTCTAGTACAATTAATTCCATTAGACTTTTTCCTGCATTTATGTATGCGCCTTTTTCTAAAAGCGAAATAATTTTAGATTTACAAAATTTAATTGCATAATCTAAAGGGATAAATCCATCGTTATTAGCTTTATTCACATCGATTTTTTTATGTCTTAAAAGTTCCTCTACAGACAGCGTCTTACAATCTCTTAATGCTACTAACAACGGAGTATCTCCATCGACATCACCTTGATTTACATTAATGTTCTTATGTAGTAAAAGCGCTTTTATTACATTGTAGTCTTCACTAAAAGCCGCATATAATAAAGGGGTGACATTGGTTTGTTTACTTATTTGTACATTTACATCAATATCATCTCTTTTTAACAGTTCATTTATAATTTCAATATGAGGACCTTTCTCTCTTGATACAGCATAATATAAAGGTGTAATTCCATCATTATTTTTTATATTTATATCTAGAGTTTTATGAGTTTTATCCCATTCTAGTATATATTTTACTATATCTATACTACCTTTCATGACTGCTACGTGTAGTATTGTATCACCTGTTTTATGTCCCTTTGCGTTTATAAGTGTAGGATCTGCATTTAATAGTTCTTTTAATACATCTAATTTATTATCAATAACTGCATCTATTATTCTAACAATAGTTTGCTTTCTATAGTCGTCTTCATTTTGCGGCGTATTTTTAAACACATTTTTCGCCGTATTTTTAAACAGATTTCTCACATGCGTATGACGTCTTTTGTTGTTATTGGGAGGTTTGTTATTGGGAGGTTTATTCTTAGGTTTATTCTTAGTCAACCAAGGCATCTCTCTAGTATTAACAAATATTACGCAAGCCCGTAATATTACAATAAATTTGAATACTTTGATCCCAAAAGAAAATTAGTTAATAGAATGGTTACCTATCTATGCGAAAAATGTGATAAAACATTTGACCAGAAATCGCATTTTGATAAACACAAGATAAAGAAAATTCCTTGTAAGAAACCTGTAGAAAAGGTTGTAATACTAGCACTTACAAAACCACTTGCACGACCATTTCTCAAATGGGTTGGTGGTAAAACACAGATTATTGAAGAAGTTCTTGCTTCATTCCCGAAAGAAATTAATAACTACTACGAGCCGTTTCTAGGAGGTGGAAGTGTATTGCTAGGATTCTTGTCTCATACAGATTTTAAAGGAAAGGTTTACGCAAGTGATATTAATCCTAATACGATTGCTTTATACAAATTTATCCAGAATAGTTGTGAGCTGTTTATTACAGAGATAAAAAAGATTGTAGATGTATATAATAATATCAAAGGAACGGATGTGAATAGAAAAGCAAGTACTATGGAAGAAGCACTGACTTCTCAAGAATCTTATTATTATTATATGCGGAGTAGATTTAATGGTATGGCAAGTAGAGCTACAATTGAAGCGAGTGCTGTATTACTCTTTCTAAACAAAACATGCTTTCGTGGAGTATATCGTGAAGGTCCTCTTGGATTTAATGTTCCGTTCGGCCATTATGATTCTCCGACAATCTACGAAGAAGATCATTTGAGAGATATTTCAAAACTTATACAGAATGTTGAATTCCGTTGCTGTTCATTTGAACATGCTCTTACAAATCTAACTGAAAAAGATTTTGTATATCTTGACCCACCATATGCTCCTATTACAGCGAACTCATTTGTTAGTTATGTATCTGAAGGATTTAGTTTAGATAATCATGAGAAACTATTTAAGATTTGTAAAGAAATGAAAAATAAGTTTGTAATGTCGAACGCAGAAGTAGAATTGGTGAAAGCGACTTTTCCAAGCCCACAGTATACTACAAAAATTATATCTTGTAGACGTGCTATTAATGCTAAAGACCCTGCTTCTAGAGTGAATGAGGTGTTGATAACAAAAGTTTCATAAAAGATGCTCGTAAATAAAAGGCTCTACTTGTTGTTCCATGACCTTTTCCTTTTGTTCTACTCTGCAAATACTTTCCAACAGTTCCTGAAAATGGTTTTGTTTGAATATCAATATAATCTTTTTTTAATTGCTCAAAATATGGACTATCTTTTGTGAAATGGATTGCTTCCATAAAGCATACATTATCTCCATCTCGTTTGTAAGGAACAAAGAGTGTATTCTGTAGTTTCTTATAAACTCTTGATTCTTCAAATACAGTTGTTTTTAAAGTATCTTTATTTACCATTGTAATAGCAACAGACTCTTTTACAGAACCGTTTGGTTTTAAAGGAAATACTTTTAACTCTCCATCAACCATATCAAGACAGTTAGATGAATGAGGAATTTCAAGAAGTTTCTCAAGTAAGTGACCAGCAACTCCTCTGTTTCTTGTATTTACACAAAGATGCATTCTATTAACTATAGAATTATATCTATTTTTTACAAGTTCCATTGTAAGATTAGACATTTTGATACTAATATATTGTATGATATAATTTCAATTTTTATACCATACTAGTATTCATCCAGCGCTCCCAGAAAATTTCATCTAAGACTTCAACATCTCGCATAGAATTGTGGGCGTTCAGTGGAGCCGGCTTCTTAAAAGTATCTTCATACATAGCATTTAGATTTAACTTTTTTCTTGTATGTCCTACTTCGCTTTTGTATTGCTCGAAACTACAGAATTCAGCATTCTGTGGCCACATGTGTGTTGGGTCAATGTCAAGTCTCCATTTCATAGCATTGAATACTACATTCTTATCAAAACGTAGATTATGAGCAATAATGAGTTTTGCGTCTTGAATATCGTTAATGAAGTTCGCTAAAACATCATATAGGTCTTTACCATTTTCCATTGCATATTCTTGTGTAATATTATGAAACTGTACTGATTCTTCTGGAATTACCCAGCCTTGAGGCTTTACGATATTATCAATTTTCTTAATTAGTTTCTTTCCATTTGAGATATCATATACCACATAAGAAAGAGAAACAATATCTGGCCAGTTATTCTTTTCTAGCACAGCATCTTTCTTAGAAAACTTTGGAAGACCTGTTGTCTCAGTATCGAAAATTACAAACTTTACCATTGTATAATAAAAATACTTTGGGAACTGTTATCAATTTTTATATTTTTAAAGCAACCAATGTGACTCGTCGCATGTAGTATACCAATCGATTGTAGATTGTAGTCCATCTTCAAATGAAATCTTTTCATTCCATCCTAGACTAACAAGCTTAGTATTAGATACACTATAACGTAAGTCATTAAATAGACGGTCTTCTACATATTTTATATATTGCTCTATAGTTTCATGCCCTTTCATTGCTTTTACTATTTTCTTTACAATTTCAATAACATTAAATTCATTTTTAGAACCAATGTTATATATTTCACCGATTATACCTTTAAACAAAATAGTTTCAACTGCTGTTGAAACATCATCTACATGAATAAAATTTCTAACTGTTTTCCCTTCTCCATGAACTGTAAAGGGAATTCCTTTTTTAATAGAATCAATACATTTTGGAATAAGTTTCTCTGGATATTGACGAGGGCCATATACATTATTCCCCCGTGTAATAATAATAGGTAGTTTGAAAGAATGATAATATGAAAAAACTAAATGCTCAGCACTGGCTTTTGTCGCTGCATAAGGATTTGTTGGTTTCAAAATAGTAGTTTCATGACATTCATCCCCATCTAATTCAACTTCACCATATACTTCATCTGTACTAATATGTATAAAACGTTGTATGCTACCATATTCTTTAGAGCATTCTAACAGCGTATGCGTACCTACTACATTATCTTGGGTGAACTGAATAGAATTGCCAAAAGAGTTATCTACGTGTGTTTGAGCAGCGAAATGGATAATTGTATCTACATTATGATTCTTAAGAATATATAGAATCATATCAGCATTACGAATATCACATTTGTAAAAATGATAATTATTAGTTTTTACATCTATATTCTTTAATGAAGAACAATAATCGAGCCTATCTATATTTATAAATGTAAGATTTTGGTACTTACTACATAAATAATTCAATACATTTGAAGCGATGAATCCGCATGCTCCAGTAATAAGAATTACCTTTGGCTCATAATCCATTTATTATATATTTAATAATTGGTTTAAATATCTTCTAAATATAAAATATATGGCAAAAGTATTATTACTAGGTTCAAATGGTTGGATTGGTAAACAATTACTAGTTATTTTACAAAAAAGAAATGATATAAAAATATATAACAGCTCTGTACGAGTAGATAATATCGAAAGAATTACTGAAGAAATTAATGTCTTACAACCAACACATATTATAAGTACAATTGGAAGAACTCATGGCTTTATAGATAATGTAGAAATTCCTACAATAGATTATTTAGAGCACGATGGCAAACTAACGGAAAATATTCGTGATAATCTTTTTGGCCCAATGATTCTTGCAAAACTATGTAGTGATAAAGGAATTCATTTAACATATTTAGGAACTGGATGTATATTTGAATATAATGGGTTAGAATCATTTGATGAATCAGCAAAACCTAACTTTTTTGGTTCATCTTATTCTATTGTAAAAGGATTTACTGACCAGCTTATGAATCTGTACAAAGAAAATGTATTAAATGTACGTATTCGTATGCCTATTAGTGCAGAACCAAATCCGCGTGATTTTATTACAAAAATCGTCGGTTATGAAAAAATATGCAGCATGCCAAATTCTATGACTGTTTTAGATGAATTGCTGCCAATTATGGTAGATATGGCATTAGATAAAAAGGTTGGTACAATAAATCTTACAAATCCTGGGACTATTTCTCATGAGGAAATTTTGTCTATGTATAAAGAATTTGTAGATACTAATAAAACTTGGAAAATAATGACTTATGAAGAACAATCTTTGATGCTAAAATCAAAGCGCTCTAATAATGAACTTGATACTTCTAAACTTGTAAAATTGTATCCACATGTATCTGATATAAAAACTGCTGTTTATAATACTCTTAAAAAACGTGCTAATAATGTTTCATGAATTCCTTTCATAGTTCCAGAATACTTTGGCAGTCTCATATAATTCTTACGTGTTTTTACCATCCTATTTATATAGTTAGAAAAGCTCGTCTTCATGACTGCAAGATACTAGATTAGTACTTGTCGTAGAGGGTCTCGGCCAAGCTGTAAAACTCTTGCTGTTACTATAACTAAAGTTAGGAGTCATAGAAGAAGTATCACTGGTTCGTGGCTCTAAAGTACGAGGGGTGTTTGTAGAAAAGAAAGTCAATGTAGAAGCAAGTATACTACCAAGAAAAGAAAGTGGTTTCATTCTACTTTTATAATATGGGTTAAAAATCAAATTTTTATTATAATAGCAATGGAAAACGAGTGTGAATACATTAGTTCACGCGGCATATTAAAATCATGTAATATACATAATAGTGCTTTTGCTTCTAGTGATACTCATTTAGAACTAGATCAGTATTTTTTAACAAAAGAAAATGATTTAGTTTATGTAAATAATAGTGCGATACTCGAGTTTTTCAAATATATTTTACCACATATTAAGCATAGCTTTATATTAATTTCTGGAGATTCTGATGTATCAATGCCTTTTGAAGGATTTGAAGAATATATTGATAATCCAAAAATAATTCATTGGTATTGTCAAAATCTTACTATTATACATGCAAAGATTTCTAATTTACCAATTGGACTTGATTATCATACAAACACAAATGAACGAGAATTACATCCTTGGGGCGTTGGCTCTAAACCAAGTGTTCAAGAAAGTATATTGAAATCTGTAGTACAGAAACCATTAGGTGAGCGATACTTTGCTTGTTATGTAAATTTTCATTTTTCAGAATGGGGTATTAATCAACGTGGCGACCGTCAAGAATGTTTAGCACAAATTCCTAAAGAATTATGTTATTTTGAACCAAACTATATACAGCGAAAACCTACATGGGAACATATGAGTCAATTTGTATTTGTATTATGCCCTCATGGTGGTGGATTAGATACGCATAGATTATGGGAAGCCTTGATTCTGGGATGCATTCCAATCATTAAAAGTTCTGGGCTAGACCCATTATTTGAAGATTTAAATGTATGTATAGTGAATAGTTGGTGTGATGTAAACGTACTTAGGCTAACAAGTCATATTGCTAAAATGAAACCGACAAATAGAGAAAAACTGAGCCTTGAATACTGGATAAATAAAGCTAAGTCCATATAAACACATGCTACGTAGTATATGTAGAAATGGTACATTATGACTATGACAGAATGAATTTAATTCCTAAAATGTGTATTGTAGAGTCACGAAATGAATGTAGTACACGTATTCAATTTGGAAAATATAATTTTAAACTACCAGTTGTACCCGCAAATATGGAATGTGTAATAAACGAGGCACTGGCTATTCAGTTAGCAAAGAATGGTTATTTTTATGTTATGCACCGGTTTAATGTAGATACTTTGAAATTCTGTAGAACTATGATTTCTCACAAACTATATACAAGTATTTCACTTGGTGTAAATGCTGATGCGTATCATATTGTGGACACTTTGCGTATCCATAATATTACACCAGATTATATTACAATTGATATTGCCCATGGTCATAGTATTAAAATGCGCTCTATGATTCAATATATTAAGGCAAATTTACCAGACAGTTTCATTATTGCTGGAAATGTTTCAACTGCTGATGCTGTTGCTGACCTTGAATTGTGGGGCGCTAATGCTATTAAAGTGGGCATTGGTCCTGGCTCGGCATGTACTACATATAACGCAACAGGCTTTGGAAGTCGTGGCATTCAAGCATCTATTGTAGAAATCTGTGCAAGGACAGCTAAAACTGCTAAAATTATTGCAGATGGAGGAATTAGTCATCATGGAGATATTGCGAAAAGTATTGTATTAGGCGCCTCTATGGTGATGATTGGTGGAATGTTTTCTGGATTAAGTGATTCCCCTGGAAGTATTGTAAAAGGCACAGATGGGCTTACTTACAAGGAATTCTGGGGGTCTGCGTCGTCATTTCAATCAAATAAAAAGAATCGCATTGAAGGAACAAAGAAACTACTATCTATGAGGCCACATACAATGCTAGAAGAAATGAAGCATATTGAAGAATCTCTTCAAAGTGCTATCAGTTACGGAGGTGGTAACAAGTTAGAGTGTTTATGTCATGTTGATTATATTGTTAGGGGTTAAGATTATGTTACACGAACAACTGTGCATAGAACAAGACCTATAGGGCCTGCTCCACATGCGGCATATGTACCAGTAGCACCAGTTACCAGCACGCCAGTTAAGGCAGCAGTACTCTGTGTTATTGCAATATAAAATACAGCGCCAACAGCGGGGAAGCTTGTAGTAATAACAATAGTTGTTGTCGCTGAGGAATTGGCAACAGTGTATAAACTTTGTGAAGCAGAGTAGTTCACAATAGAGGTTGCACTTGCTATAGCGGTTGCTGGACTACTAAATACATTCAGTCCACCAGCAGCAACAAGACCATTATTTACAGTTGTATTTGCGCTTGTAACTGTAAGAGAAGGTTGGGTGGCAACGGCTGTACCTGTACCAACTAATGTGGCAGTTGCGGTTGTCGCTAAGCCAGTTGCTACATTAATTGTGAATGCAGTTGGGCTTGCTGTAGCAATAACACCTCTAATATTAACTGCAGCCGCATCAGTGCCTGTAAATCCACTTACAGTGACTAGTTGACCAGCGATAAATGAGTTACTAACAGTATATGTTTGAACACCAGTTGTGCTATTATAAGCTACGCTGGTATTTGAAATTGAAGCAGATGTTGAAGTGCTACCAGCATTTACTGCTAAGCCACCCGCAGTTACATTCATACCAGCAACTGTAACTGTCGCAACAGCTGTGCCAGCGGGTGTGCCGAATGAGATACCTTGAGCAATTACAACAGTAAACGCAGTCGATGAGGCAGATATAATTAAGGCATTTGTTACATTTGCAGTTGTAGCGCCAGTAATGCCAGAAACTGTTACACTTTGACCCGCAGTAAATGTATTGGCAACAGTGTAAGTTACAACACCTGTCCCCGAAACGTATGTTACATTTGACACTGTAGCTGTGAATGAAACAGACAGTACAGAGCCAGACGCAACAGTACCAAGTACATTGTTAGGGACAACTAATGTTGTCTGGCCAATACTGGCAAGACCATTAGCACCTGTCACAGCGGTTCCGGTGGCAGGGTTAGATACTGTGAATAGGGCACTGGTGGCAGTGGCAATAAAAACATTTGTTAAATTGAAAGCAGATGTGCTTAGTCCTGTAACACTTACAAGTTCACCAGCTGAAAATGTGTTTGTTGCAGTGTATGTAACAACACCATTCGCAGCAGAGGCGGCAGTCACTACAGCAGTGATTGCATCACCGGCATTAACGAATAAACCAGAGCCAGCTGTCACAGTGCCACGAGTGTAAATGGGAGGGCCCTGGTCAACTAAGCCGGTAACAGGGTCTACACCATTATCAAGGAATACAGACCTGTCTCCATTGTACATGGCGAATCTGGGCGAGTTAGGGTCAATTACACCAGATAATCCGCTAATAGAATCATACACGCCAACCAATAAAGTGTTGACACCGACGGTAGCGTCTTTATACAGACGGCGGCCATTTTCACGAAGAATGCGATTCGCCGGGCAATTTGCGGCAGTGCCGCCAGTTACAGGTGTTAAAGTGCCAGTTACAACTCCTGTAACACTTCTAGAGGAAGTGTATGTAAGAAGGTCGTTATTGAAAGCCGAAGTAGTAATATACTCTCTGCGAGGGTAACCGCTGGCGCGGCTATCGGTGGTATTATTGAGCGAAGGCATTATATATATTATTTAGATTATTATAAAAATAAAATGTAAAATATAAAAATCCCAAAATTAAATACCAATCCGTATTGTTCCGTTCAACTGTTTCAATTCGGAAAAGTGTATTCTTAGGCTCATCAATGAAGGATTTACATTTTGCGACATAATGGTTTCTGCTTCCGCATTCTAAACATCTGTTTTGCGCATGCCAAATTTCTCGATAAAGAAGTTTGACAAGACTATTAGGCATTTCCATACGACAATATGCACCTCCACGAACATTTTCAATGCCGTATTCTGACATATACATTTTTGTAATTTTATCTTCATCAAAATCTGTTACACCGATATATTCTTGAAGAACACACACTGGTTTATATTTACGAGTCCATGCAGAGCCTTCGCCTTTAAAATGTTCTTGATAACGTTCACAAATATTCTTTGATGTTTTTCCAACATAGTATTTACCATTTTCAAGTTGAAGAACATATATATTTACTTTTGAGAAATCCAAATCATGTTTATTTATTCTGATAGATTCATAATCCATCATCTAAATATATTTAGTGTAACCTCTTTATACTTCGGTCTAAAAAACTAAGCCATAAAAATAATCATGAACTATACCTCATACATTAAAGATGAAGCATTAATATGGACAATGACAACAAATGGTTATAAATATATTACATATAATCTTTATGAATCTCTTAAAAAAGCAAATGTTCCGTGGAAACTTATGATTATTTGTGTGGATAGAGAGTCTTATAAATTTTTACAAGGAATGAACGTGTCTTGTATATATAAGAATCCTAATACAAGTGTTTTTCTCGGAACCCAGCCAAGTCAGTTTGGCTCTGAAACATTTATGACATTTAATAAGATAAAATTAGATTTAATGGAAGAGATAAGACTAGGCGTTCCATCAGAAGTTAAATATATTACATATATGGATGGTGATATTATTGTCTTTAAAGATTTTATGCCATATATTAAGGAACAATTTGCCACCACTAATAGTGTAATAATATTTCAGAATGATGATTTATATCGAGCAGTAAATTCAAGAGCAAATGGGTGTACTGGCTTTTTTACATTAAAGCAGCAACCTTTAGAAAAAAGTCCTTTCTTGATAGATAATATAACAAGTTGGCGTGAAATACGTGAAGACCAAGTGTGGGTGAATAAAAAGATTGTAGAATATGGAGTCCCATTTGAATATTTTAACCGAGATTTATTTCCAAACGGTACATATCTATCAGAGCGGCGATGGGATAAGTCTGAGCCTTATATTTTACACTATAATCATCTAGTAGGCGTTACAAAGATATCATATATGAAACGAAATAAACATTGGTACATTGTATATTAAAAATTGAATTTTATTTCCCCTTATATTTTGCACTAAACATGCAGTCATTTGTTCCTGACATTCTTGCTAACAAGACTATTTCCAACCTCGTGAAGACTCATAAGACGAGTATTCATGTGGCTGTTATTGTAAAGCGGAATAAGGTTATAGCAATGGCAACAAATAAGATTGGCTCCCGCTCTCGTGGTGCTGGATATTCTGATTGTACAATCCATGCTGAGAAAAATGTTGTAAAAGAACTTGGCGATTTTGCTAAGCTTCGCGGCGCTACTATGTATGTTATTCGTATTTCTCGGTGTGTTACAAAGAAGGGATTAGATAAGATTCAGAACTCTGAGCCTTGCCATGATTGTCATCAATTCTTGGAGAAGTGTGTAAAAAAGTATGGTCTTAGTAAGGTCTTTTATTCTACTACAGAATTTGTTGAGTTGGATTTTGATGCTCGCCCTGAGAAAAGAGCAATTATGGGAATTATTTAAGTAATACGCATCTTCTTAACTGGCGGCTCTCCATTTTCACCTTTTTCAGTAACAATATATGTAAATTTAGGTACAACAATTGTTCCATGCTGTTCCCATTCTTCAATAACTTTAGTTAGGCTGCCTTCAAATACAAATGTATTTTTTATATTCTCCATTTTCCTATATAATAATAGTGATAAAATAAATCAATTTTATATACTTAATTTCACTAATTTATTCGAGATATTATCATCAAAAGATAATTGCTTTCGCTTATTATTTTTTCTTACAAATGGAAAGGTATTGAATATATTGTTTACCAAGTTCTTTACTTTATTAACATTATTAAGAGAATATATATTATAAATTCTTATAGTATAAATATATTCTGTAGATGTTCTTGTTAAAGATATTAGAGGATTCCAAAATAAAACATCTAATTCGTAATGGATTCTATTATTAAAATTAGATGCAGATTCTTTTGTTACTTCATATACCTCTAAATTTGGTATAGTTATAATAACATTATAATATTCTTTATAGCCTACGTTTTCTTTTACTAACTTACTATTCAATACCTTGAATTCTACCATCTTTTAAACTAGAATAAAAAATTTTTTAGACCTCTTAGCAGATACCTTAAATCTCAATTTGTCAAGACTTTTTTGTACAATATAATAAATATAAGAATACCAACTACAAACTCGATAGAGCGAAAGAGTATACGCTTTGACACACTTGCTTTTGTAAAGATTGCTTCATGAAATCTTTCACGGTTAATCTCCTCTATCTTCTTTTTATAAATGAAAGAATGAGATAGTGCGTTTACAGTACAAGTTAGTTCTGGAATATCTAAAGTTGGATTAGGGATAATCTCAATTTTCTGAATTTCATGATTCATGAGTTCCTTATAGTCTTTGTTATTTAATTCACCTATAAGTCCTTCGTATACTTTGGCATTTCTTTCAAACTTCTTCATTAGTTCTTCAAAGTTCTCAAACGCTTTTACGATTTTTTCTAGTTTTACAAGCTTTTCCTTCAATTCTAGTATCTCTACTTCCTTTGATGCATTGTCAAGTGATAAATAACGCAGTTGCTCTGATTCTTCTTTCTTTATCTGATTTTTTACTTGTTTCAAATTCTCAGCTTTTAGATTCTTTGAGATTGCTTCAGCATTTGCCAATCTTGTTGCATATCTCTTAACTGGATACTCAGAACCATCCATAGAAGTTTGAGAAGAATCATCAATGTTCTCGTGTGCGTTAGGAGCAAAACTCTCTTCAATATGAGAATTCTTGATCGAAGACATTTTTGGATACATTAAAAATGGGGTTTGTGGATTCAATTTTATGGATAATCTTTCTTAATACAGACGCTGTCTCTTTGACCTCAGATTATAGTTATGAGAAGGCGAGTCGCATACATCTTGCCTTGTAGACGGGGTCGGTAGAGGTGACGCATTGATTGCTAGAGGAAGAGGAAGAGGCAGAGGAGGCACCTCTCTAATGTAATCAGAACGAGCCTCAAGCATCTTTAGGATGAATGGCATGTCTTTCAAAATCTGAGGAACCTCAATATTCTTTCTTATACATGCCTCAGAGTGCTCGTTAACCTTCTCATAGACCACCTTACGGAACCTAGCATTCTGAGAGATTAACTCTGGATACTCCGTAAAGACATAATACATCTTCTCAATTATCACAATCTGCTCGTTTACACTGCCGCCAGATTCTTTGATAATCTGCTGCTGCTCAATAATATTCTTACATAGGTCTACAACAAGCCTCTTCTTTTTGGAGAAGAAAGGATGAATCTCTGTTGCACGAATAAAGTAGTTGCCACGCTGAATGTCTTCACCCATAGTCATATCCATGTTCATGTCCATCTCGTCTGCGATGCTACGAAGAGTGTGAATATAGCGCTCAGTGTCATTAGAATACTGCTCCATCTTTGTTGAATAACTAAAAAATGTGGGCTGGCAAAATCAATTTTTTTATTCACTCTAATAACTATCATAGTCGTTCATGCCGCATCTGTTGTGACACACATCAATACATCCGCAATTAAGAGTGCCACATTTACCATAGCAATATAAGTCGTAACAGTTACAAACAAAGTTGTCTGTATTCACATAGTCCATCTGAATCTTTAGATTCTTATTAAACCCATATGGGTATAACTGAAATCGCTTATTATTAATCTTCTCCATAAACTCTGGAGGAACATTAAGAGCAACAGGGTCCATGTATGTTGTCAAATCCACATTGAAGATTGTGTTTTCAGATGCCATATAATCACAGATTGACTCCTTGATTGCAGCAATTTCATTTCCCTTGAGATTCTTAATAGTCGTCTCGTACTCGTCGACAAAGATGCGAATAACAGCCTTCATCTTATTTGTTGGATACAATTAAAAATAGTTTGTTGTTTTCAATTTTATTCCTTTGGGAATAAAATTATGGGCGTTTAGCTCTCAATTTTATTCCTTTGGGAATAAAATTATGGGCCTTTATTTAGACGCAGTAGTCTGAGCGAGTCTCGATAATTGTGAGATACTCCTTGAGAGCCTTCTTATAGCACTCAATCCGCTTGACAGTGTTCTCATAGAGAATGGGGTGAATATTCTTTAGCGCCTCAATATTCTCATCGTGTGAAGACACTGCAGTCCAGCACTTTGCCCAAAGAATACGGTCACGGTTGGTTGCCATCAACTCTGGGCATCGTACGAGAGCGCTGAGAATGTAGTAGAGATAAAGACCATCTGGCATTGTAGGAATTGACACATACTTCTCATTGATATATGTCTGTGCCTGAATCGTGCCGCGAATGCTGAGATAAAAGCGGAGCCGGTTCATGAGCTTCTCTTGCTGCTGCTTACGCCCCTTTGTCATGCGAAACACAGTGTTGACACGAGCCTTCCAGTCGCCCATCTCGTAGTTTGCCATCACCTCAGGGAGTTTAGGGAGAGAGATACGAATTAATGGCGAGATAACCTGCTGAGAAGCAGCGGGCTTGAGATTGACACGTGTCACCGTGAGAGCCTTGCTCGGTAGAAAGATGCTCGGCTGGCGGTTGGTAAACATATGCGTGAGACGAGAAGAGTTACACTCTAGCTTGGCGCAGCAGTCCAAGAACTTGGCGGGATGGGTGATTGAAGACATTATTGCTCTTGTTGTTCTTGGTTGGGATACAAAAAATGAGTCCGCCGCTGTTTCAATTTTTTATTTTTTCTTTTTAGTTTTAGCACGTGAACACAAGATTCACCTTGTTCATGATGGTTCCATCCTCTTCTGGATAAGACAGATTCTTGAAGCCGAAGTGGGTTGGGTCAAGACCAAGACGCGACAAGAGCTTTGTGCAGAAATCTGTGTGGCGGTAGATATTCCACATGCTCTTCTTGTACCCATAGGCTTCAAAAGTGGTTTCCAAATGAAGGACGTCACGGGTGATTTGCCAAGTTTTTAAATAAGGAACCGATATGAAGCTGAAGGCATAAGACCATTTTAGTCTCTCCCCATCGATCTCTTTCCAGCTCTCAATATTGGCGTGAAGGCCCGCCAAGATATTAGCACGATTCGACATACATATCTGATAGTAGTACTCGACCGCCTTATCAACTACTGCTGTCCTGCGCAGAGAATCCTTCTTAGCACGATAGCTGTCTCTAAGACCGGCGAGTTCGTCATCGGTGAAGAGGGTTGTTTTAAAAGGAGATGACTCAACTGGTGGCGGAGGTACCAGCGTATCCACCAGCGCGCGAGAGCCAGCGGAGGGGGCCATCCGTGCACAGCCACAGCGACAAAGACAGGTTTTGCAGACGCAGCATGTATCCTTGCCCTTTTCGATACACTTTGCACACTCGTTGTAGGAAGGGTCACAACTGTTGGAAGACAT
>Ga0214919_10004093_pt1 | contig 21471 bp, 20 predicted proteins | sample LL1503_MetaG_FD_177994 | JGI IMG/M metagenome (GOLD analysis project Ga0214919, IMG submission 177994) | Freshwater microbial communities from Lake Lanier, Atlanta, Georgia, United States - LL-1503 | ecosystem: Environmental > Aquatic > Freshwater > Lake | place: USA: Georgia | collected... | reverse complement strand
TGTTTGATTATAGTAAGTTAGATTGGTTTTATCGTTTAGATTGGGGAATTTCACATAGTTGTTTTAATTATGAACCATTTGGATATTCAATATTTCAAGCGGTTGATTATGGAAAACTACCTATATTGAGTAAAGATTGGATGAAAGATTGGGTATATCCTTTTAGAGCAGATACTAAAACTGAATTTGAAGGAACAATACAATGGATTAAAAATAGTGATTACGAATATAAAAAACATTGGTTCAATAAAATAAAAGAATATATGTTAGAGTATTCAGACAGAAACAAATGGGTTAATAGTTTATTAGATATTTATAATAGTTAAAAGGAAAACAATAATATGGCAAAGACAAGTTTAAGTTTAGGTGGATTGTATAGAGCATGGACAGGTACAGCAAGAGGTGCGGTATCATCTTCATTAAATGCAGCAAATAATTTAGCAGGTACATCAGTATCTATGAGTTCATTTGCATTTGATAGTTTGACAGTAACTCAACCATTTACTTATATAGTAGAAAACACATCTGAAAACGTTGTAGTGGCATTTGCTACACAAGGTTTAGCATTTGATAACAGAATTAAAAATATTGCAGCAAACTATACTATTACAGTTAGTGATGCAACCTATTTTAGTATTGGTACAAAAAGTTCAACAACTGCAATTACGGCAAATAATTTAGGTGGTTCAACATATAGTGGTAGTAATGGTACAACGTTATCAGTTACTTATGCCGATGGATATAATATAAATGCAACCAATTACAATACAACATCAACAAAAACTATTTATTCAGTAGATTCATATAACTCAATCAATTCAGATGTATTATGTGTAGCAACTGATACTGATATTTTATTAGCAAATGGTTCAACTGTAAAAGCAGGTGATTTATATATTGGTGATAGTATTAAAACATTTGTACCAACTGGAATGCCAGAATGGTTTCCTGAAAATGATCCAGCAGAATGGTATTGGTGGTACAACGAAACAGGTTCTAATGGTGATATCGTAGATGCAGCGGTTAGTAATGTATATTATTCATTTATTGATAAGTATGTTGATATTAATTTCGGTGCAATAAAGGTAACTGGAGCACATCCCTTCTTTGCATGGGATAATATTACTGAAACTTATCAATTTACAAGAGCAGAAGATTTAGTTGAAGGTGATAAAATTGTAAAGTATAATGTAGAAAGTGGATTAGTAGAAGATGTATTAGTAGAAAAAATAGAATTTCTAAACAAAACATTAGAAATTGCAACAATCACAGTAGATACGGCACATACTTATTTAGCTAATGGATTTGTTTCACATAATAAAGGAGCAGCAACTGCACCAATACCTTGGACAAATTTAGTATGTTATTTAGAGCCACAATTTGCAGCATCTTATAACACAGCAGTTTCAACTACAAACTTTAATGATGTAGCAGGATATTCAACTGGGTTTAACTTAACCGGTGGAACTGCAAATCCAGCAGTTACGGCACCTGTATTCAACGGAACATCACCAAAATCATTAACATTTGCAAGTGGTAAGTATGGTATTAAAGAACAAGCATATAGTAGTGGTACTGGAAATGCAAACTTTAATACAACATCTGGAAATGGATATACTATTATTGCATGGGTGAATGGTAGTGCAGGTGATATATTTAGCAGAGGTACTGATTATAAAGTAACAACAAGTGGTAATATTGCATTTACATCAACACCAAACGGAAACCTAACAGCAGCATCGCAAACTTTAACAGGATGGCATATGATTGCAGTTACCGCTGGAGCAGGTACAACAAAAATATATAATAATAATGTAGAAGCAGCTACGGCATCAACAACTGCAGCAGCAACTACTGGAACATCTGATATTTATTTAATGCAAAACAATACCGGTAATTTAGGTTCATTCTTATTCTATCAAAGAGCATTAACTGCAACTGAAATAGGATATATTTGGAACAATTTAAAAGGTAGATACGGATTATAATATCGTTTGAGTAAAAACATATATATTTATATATAGAACAAATAAAATAAAAAACTATGGCACAAATCAAACCAGAGCAGTTACAAAAAGTAAAAGAACTAAAGGGAAAATTTAATGAATTAACTTTCATTATAGGACAAAATCAAATTCAACAAAAACAATTAAAACTTGATGAAGAAAATATGTTTGAAGAGTTTGAAAAATTAGGTGTAGAAGAACAAAATTTCTTATCTGAAATTCAAAAAGAATACGGAGATGGAGATTTAGATACCACCACCGGAGAATTTACACCAAAAGAACAACAATAATATATTTTTACAACAAAGTTTGTATATTTATATTAGAATATTATAACATAATTTATAAGGAGAACAAATAAAATGGCTGAAAAATTAGTATCGCCGGGCGTATTTACAAGAGAAAACGATTTATCATTCATAGCTCAAGGAGTAGGTGCTATTGGTGGAGCAATCGTAGGACCTTTCAAACAAGGACCGGCGTTTAAACCAACAATCGTAACATCACCATCTGAGTTAGAAGATATCTTCGGTGCAGCTGATGGTACATATTATACAGAATTAACCGCTCAAAATTATTTAAGAGAGACTGGTTTAGTAACTATTTGTAGAGTAGCAGGTATCGGTGGATATACCGAACAAAATCCTGTGTTATTAACTATATCATCAGCATCAGTATCTAAATCAGTAGCAATACTATTTAATACAGATACGGATACTGCAGGTTTTTCAACTGCTTTTAGTGCAAGTTCAAACACAGCTAATAGTGGCAATTTTTCATTAGGTGGATTAACACTTAGTGGTTCGTATGCAACTTCCTTAGTTCCATCATCAACACAATCAGTAGATGACGTATTTGGTACTTCACCATTAGGAACAAAAGAAGCGTATGTATATGGATATTTTTCTGATGCAGCAACTACTACATACACAAGTTTTAATACTGCAAGTAATGCAAATGTAAGTTATGTAACATTGGGTGACCAAAATTTCACATACGATGCAACTTACGCTTCTACACCTTGGATTAAATCACAAGATATGGGTGGATTAAGATATGATTTATTCCGCATACATACTTTAGCAGATGGTAACGTAGAAAATACAAGATTTAAAGTTACTATTGGTAACATCAAAGCAGCAGGAGATATCAATGGTTCTGATTACGGAACTTTCTCTTTATATGTTAGAAAATTTGATGATACAGATAAAAGACAAAACATTTTAGAACAATATAATAATTTATCATTAGACCCAACTTCAACTAACTATATTGCTAGAGTAATCGGTGATGAAGTAAGTACAATTGATTCTTATGGTAAAGTAACTACAATTGGTGATTGGATTAATAAATCTAAATACATTAGAGTTGAAACAAAAGATTCTGATTTGTATCCGGTAACAGCAGTACCTTACGCACACGCTGCATATGAAAACTTTATAAGTGGTTCATCTGCTGAATTAGCTAATTTACCTGGTGTAACATTTACAACCGCATCATATAGTTCATCTATTTATGCAAGTGGTATCAATTTAGATAACGCTGATAATACTCTTTTCTTAAAGCCATTAACTGAAACTTTAGGATATAATGGAAATAATTCAATATTCTCGTTAGATACATTAGTAGGTTTACCTTTAAGTGCAAACGCAAATGCAAATATAGTATCATATAGAACATTTACAATTGCTTTCCAAGGTGGTTTTGATGGTTTAAACCCAACAATTACTTCTAATAAAGGAACAGATATTACTTCTGGAAACGTTCAAGGATTAAATTTATCTGATTCGGCTGCAAGTGGTTCAGTAGCATATAAAAAATGTTTAGATGCATTATCAAATGTAGATGAGTGGGATATTAACTTATTAGTATTACCTGGTGTTAATCATAACGACCATAGTAATGTAACTCAATATGCAATGGATATATGTGAGAATAGAGCTGATACATTCTATATTATGGATGCAGCAGGACAAAGTGCTGGTATCGCAACGGTAGTAAGTGTAGCAGAAGGATTAGATACTAACTATGCAGCGGTTTACTATCCTTGGGTTAAAACAATTGATACAAACACAAACAAATTAATTGCAGTTCCACCATCAGTTTTATTACCTAGAGTTTATGCAGCAAATGATGCTACATCGGCTGAATGGTTTGCGCCTGCAGGTTTGAATAGAGGTGGTATCACTGGTGCAGTAGCAGTGTTAGATAGATTAACGCATTCTGATAGAGATACTTTATATGAAGGAAAAGTAAATCCAATCGCTCAGTTCCCTGGACAAGGTATCGTAGCATTTGGACAAAAAACCTTACAAGCTAGACCATCAGCATTAGATAGAATTAATGTTAGAAGATTACTTATAACAGTTAAGAAGTATATTGCTTCAACTAGTAGATACTTAATATTCGAACAAAATACAACTGATACAAGAACTAAATTCTTAAATACGGTTAACCCTTATTTAGAGAACATTCAACAAAGACAAGGTTTATACGCATTCAAAGTTGTAATGGATGAAACAAATAACACTCCAGACGTAATCGATAGAAACATCTTAAAAGGTGCAATATTCTTACAACCAACTAAAACTGCTGAATTCATTCAAATTGATTTCAATGTTTTACCAACTGGGGCAACTTTTAACGCATAATTAAAAAAAGATATACTTATAATAAGTAAAGGAGAAATAAACAATGGCTGACGTATTATCATTTGATAAGATATTTTATACAAACTTTGAACCAAAGTTAGCAAATCGTTTCATCATGGAAATCGATGGTATTCCATCTTTCATGATTAAAACAGCAAACAGACCTAAGTTAGAAAGTGAAGTTGTAGAATTAGACCATATCAACTTAAAGAGAAAAATTAAAGGTAAATCAAATTGGACTGATATCACTATCACTCTATATGACCCAATTGTACCAAGTGGTGCACAATCAGTAATGGAATGGATTAGAAGTGGACACGAATCTATCACTGGTAGAGACGGGTATGCAGATTTCTATAAAAAGAATATCGATTTCTATATGTTAGGGCCTGTTGGTGATAAAGTAGAACAATGGAAAATTGTTGGTGCTTGGATTTCTTCGGCAGAGTTTGGTGATGTAGATTGGAGTTCAAACGATCCAGTTATGATATCATTAACTTTAACTTACGATTACGCAATCTTAGAGTTCTAATATACCAAACGAGAAAAATTAATAAAAAGGGAGACAATATTTGTTTCCCTTTTTTATTTTCGTTATATTTATATATACAAATATATATGTTATGAATAGTAAAGAATTTGTCCTTTGGTTAAAAGGATTTACGGATGGAGTACATGAATACAATATTACTCCAAAGCAATGGGATTTATTAAAAGAAAAATTAGCGGAAGTTAAAGATGAAACACCAATCGGATTTCCGTTTGGAACACCAAATACTGCACCAATACAAACATTACCATTTATCCAACCATACAATCCATATAACCCATTTCAAATAAATTGTGGCGATACTAATGGTACAACGATTACAACAACACCTGGAAGTGGTTCTATTACAATAGCTAATCCACCATTTGGATTTGGAAGTACATCAACTGCATATGGATATCCTAGTGGTTCTAATTGGAGTTATACAACCTATCAACCAACTAATATTACAACTCATAAAAAAAATAATTTTAAAAAAAGAAAAGCAAAATCGGTAAAAGAGTGGGAAGACAATTTTGATTTAGGTGGTGGAGAATAAAAATTTAAAAAACAAATAGTTATATAAAACAAATAAAAAGTTATTATGGAAGAAAACATAAACATTCAAAGAGGTGGAACGCCAGTTCAAACACAACAACCTCAGCAAACAACAACATCAACATTTAATTTCCCAACACAAGTTATATCATTGCCATCAGAAGGTAAGGTATATGCGGAAAGTAATCCACTTAGTAAAGGTACATTAGAAATTAAATACCTTACTGCAAGAGAAGAAGATATTTTAGCAGATAGTAACCTAATTAATAAAGGTGTGGTATTAGATAAATTATTAGAATCAGTTGTGGTTCAAGTTGGTGTTAATGCAGATGATTTGGTTACAGGTGATAAGAACGCAGTTTACTTAGCAGCAAGAGTATTAGGATATGGTCCTGAATATGATGTAGAAATCACAGACCCATTTAGTGGAGAAAAACAAAAAGTATCAATTGATTTAACAAAGATTCAAACTAAAGATATTGATTATTCTTTATTAAATACTGAAAATAGATACGCATTTACATTACCTTCTCAAACTAAAATCATATTTAAATTATTAACTCATAAAGATGAAAAAGATATTACCAATGAAATCAATGCATTAGCAAGATTAACAAAGGGAAAAACAAATTCATCAGAAGTCACAACAAGATTGAAATATATGATACTATCGGTTAATGATAATTCAGATAGAGGTTATGTAAACAATTGGGTAGTTAATCAATTTTTAGCAAAAGATATTCAAGCATTTAGAGCATATGTAAAAAGTATATCTCCGGATTTAAATATGAAATTTGAGTTCATATCGGATTTGACGGGTGAAACGGAGGCACTTGATATTCCTTTTGGAATCAACTTTTTTTACCCTGCCACCGGATTATAAAAAAGGATTATACGAAGAATTATTTTTCTTAGTATTTCAAGGTGGTGGATTTACATTTAGTGATGTATACAATTTACCACTACATATCAGACGAATGTATGTAAATATGTTAATTGATATAAAAAAGAAAGAAAACGAACAAATACAAAAAGCAAATAGTAAAGTTAGGAGAAGATAAAAAACTCCTAACTTTTTGTTTTATATGATATTTATAATTAAACTATATACATTATGGCAGAAATAAAAATAAGTGAAAACATCATTGATAATTGGGTTAATAACATTTTTAATAGAATTTACAAAAACCAAGAAGATGAAGCAATGAGACAAATTCGTAAATCAGATATAGATAAAGGTTTAAAAGCACGTTTGGCAAAATACGTTGAAGATAGTAAACAAATCAGAAAAGATTTAGAATCGGGTAGATACTAATATAAGGTAGTTTAATGGGAATAAAAAAAGATACATTCGGTAAAACAAAATCATCTAATGCGGATTTTAGTTTAGCAAGTAGGGACGCTAAATTACAGGCTGAATATGTCAAAAATCAAGAATTAAGAAATAAGTTACATGAAGAAGAAAATAAATTATTATCTAAAAAAGGTAGAATAACGGCGGATGATGAAAAAAGATTAGGCAGAATACAAGCGGCATATACCAAACAAGCTCAAAAAGCAACAGAATTATATGCAGTAGCAAAACAATTAGACACTACACAAGATAATATTAAACGAAATGCAGAATCTCAAGTTGATTCATGGGGTAGTTTAAGTGAAATATATAAACATAGTAAAGAAGAATTACAAGCAATTGCATTAAAAAGTGTTAGATTAAAAGATGTATCATCATCAATTGCATCAAATGAAACACTTACTGTTAAAGAAAGACAAAATGGCTTAAACCAAATTTCCAAATTTTCAGATGGGATGGCATCTATTAGCACTAAAGCAGCCGAATTAGCTGGATTAACATCTGATGATGTAGAAAAAAGAGCAATATTAAAATCTAGAATTAATGATGAAATAGCAGCGCATCAACAACAACTTGCTCAAATGCAAAAAGCAGGTACATATTCACAAGAATCATTAGATATATTACAGGAAACAATACAAGGTAAAAAAGATGAATTACATTTAGCAGATGAAATATCTTCACAATCTAAATTACAAAAACAAATACAAGAAGAATTACATGAAGAGTTAGAAAGTATACAAAAAACATTATTAAAAGTAAGAAGTGGTGTTACTATGTTGTTTAGTGGATGGCGAGGTGCGTTATCTTTAATATCATTTGGTGCAGGTGAAATTGCAGAAAAGTTTGGTGAGCTGGGGAAAAAGATTGGTGTTGGAATGACACAAATGATAGGGCTTAAAACACAAGTAGGATTGGTCGGCGCAATATTAGGTGAAGAAGCAGGTGAGGCTGCGTTGGATTTAGCTAAAGATTTGGGTGATTCGCATCATCTAACAACTGCAATGGCAGTAGATGCCGGTTTATTAGCAGCTAATTATGGTTTAAGTGGAAAACAAGCAGCATTCATGTCGGTAGCGTTTGGTGAATTAAGTGGCAAAAGTTATGAGACAGGTAAAAATACGGGTGCGTTTGTTAAGGAATTAGCGATGGCAAATGGGGTAGCACCATCTCAGGTGATGGGCGATATTGCAGAAAATACCGAATTCTTTGCATTATATAGTAAAGATGGTGGAAAAAATATTGGTGAAGCAGCGGTAGCAGCAGCTAAATTAGGAGTAGGATTAGGAACGGCGGCAAAAGTAGCAGACCATTTATTAGATTATCAATCATCAGTACAAGATGAAATGGAAGCATCGGTTTTATTAGGTAGAGATATGAATCTTAGTAAAGCAAGAGAATTAGCTTATAACGGAGATATTGCTGGTGCATTAAAAGAAGGGTTAGAAGCAGCGGGTGGTATAGCCGCTTACAATGCAATGGACCCATATCAAAGAGCAGCAACTGCTAAAGCAATTGGTGTTTCAAATGCAGAGATGCAACAAATGGTAGCACATGAAGAAACCTTAAATGGTATGCATGGTGTGGGTAATCAAATATATAGTCAAACATCTGAGATATTACAGAATATGGGCAATAGCCTAACTGGTAAAATATTCAAAGGAATGGGTGGATTGATAATTGGGGCAGGAGAATTGAATAAAGGATTGTCTGCAATGGGAACATCAATTGGTGGAATGGCAAGAGGAACAAAGCAAATGTTAAAAAATCTATTTGCAATGATAGCACCTAGTAAAATAATAGGTAAACTAAAACAATTCGGTGGGGCAATTGCAAATTCAAAAGTAGGTTCAGCAATCGGTGGTGTAGCAGGAAAAGCAAAAGATTTTATAGCAGAAAAAGCAGGTGGGCTTAAAGATAAATTAATGGATAAAGTTGATTTTAGTGGTAAGGCCGAAGAAATGGTAGCGGAAAAGAAAGATGCGGTTGTAGATAGTATTAAAGATAAAGTAAATCCAGAAAAAGTAACAGAGGGGGCAAACGAAGCAGCAAAAGGAGATGATGGTTCTGCGTTTAAAACAAAAGCAGAAAATATTGCAGCAGGTTTAAAATATTTTGCAAGTGGAAAAGTATTTATAGGAGCATTAAACTTAATTCCAGTAGGTATAGGATTATTAGGATTACTTCCTGGATTACCTACATTATTTTTTATGGGTAAAATGAATTTTGGAAATGTATTAATGGGATTTGAAAATATAGCATTAGGATTAGGTGCAATGGGTACAGGTAATGTATTATTAGGAGCATTTTCTTTATTAGTAACATCAATAGCACTTATAGCTATGTTACCTGGATTGGCAGTATTAGCATTAATGGGAGCCATGGCACCTTTAATTACATTAGGATTTGGAGCATTAACAGCTGGATTAACTTCATTGGGTGTGGCTGCACCATTAGCAGGAATAGGAGTTGCAATATTAATGGGATTAGGATTAGCATTTGCATTTTTTGGAGCAGGTGTAATGATGGTTGGTATGGGTATTAAATTAGCAATGGATGGAATAAGTTCTATGGTTGCAGTATTACCACAATTAGCAGCAAACTTAGGACCATTAATTAGTATGATATTACCTATATTTGGATTAGCAGCTGCAATTATGGCATTATCGTTATCATTAATGATGTTAGGAACAATGGGTATGATAGCGCTACCGGTTTTATTAGCATTAGGAGCATTAGGAGCAGTTGCTGGTGGATTATTTGGTGGTGGTGAAGGTGGTAGTAGTAATGATGAAATGATAGCAATTTTAAAATCAATAGATAGTAAAGTAGGTGGAGCACCGGCAATTAATATGGATAGTAAAAAAGTAACAGCCGCTTCAAATGATGGAGCAGCACGTAGAGGTGACTCAGGAGGAACTAAATACTAATGGGAAAAACATTATTAGAATTATTAGAAACATGGCCTACGCCAGACAAACTAAATCCAAATAGCCAAAAAGCGGGTATGCTTAAACCCGAACCGGATAATAAATTTACAAACGATAATAAACAAGCATTAGATTTTGTAAAAAAAATGCCAAAGGTTTATGGTACAGATTTAATTCGTATTACAACCTCAACGGACCCACATGAAACAAAGAAAGCAATTAAAAAAGGGGCAGATAAATTAGGTGGTGCATTGGCAGGAACAGGTATAGTTGGTTTATTTGCAGCAGGTGCTCTCGCAGGTGCAACCGCGTTTCATCCTAAATTTCCGGATGATTGGACGGTAGGTGAAGATGGTTCACCAACTGGAATGGAAAAGAATTTTTATAATGGATTAATAAATGGTGATTATGCATTTGGAAAAAGATATAATCCATATCATAACAATAGTAAAACTAAATTAGGAAATTTTTTAAGTGCAAATAAAACACCTGACCAAGCAGCAAACGCAATTGTTCCCGCATTAAAATCTGCAGCGGTTGGATTAGCAGTTGCTGGTATTGGATTAGGGTTAAGTAAATTATTTTCAAAAGGAAAAAAGAAAGGAAAATCAGGACCGGCACCAGATAAACCAAAAGCAAAACCAGCAACTGGATTTGGACTAATAGATAAAAATAAAATACCATTTTTCCCATCTAGTTTAGTAATAAATTCAGGGGTTAAAGATGGGGTATCGTATCGTAGTTATAGTAGATTAAGAGCACATAAAATGAAAATTTCAGGTATGGACTACCTAAAAAGTAGTGCAGATGAAATAATGCAATATCTTTCTCCTACATTAGATTCTTCAAAAATCCCAGCGATTGGAAAAGATAGTGAACATACATTAAGTGATTACTATGCTAGTGTATATGCAAATAACACACCACAAACAACAAATTTAGGAAATGTAATAGTATCTGCTAATATGGTAAAAAATAGTTTTCCTATTTTTGCAAGATTAGAAAATATTGATACTAAAAATAATACTGGAAAATATCAACAAATTAAAAAGAAAGATGCAAGTGGTAGAGCATTAGATGATAGAGTACAAAATTATTCTAAATTAGTAGATAAAGATGGTAATGCATATACTTATCCAGGGCCAAAGGATGCCGATGGATTTCAACAAGAAAATCTTATAGATAAAGGTGCAAGTTTATCACAAATATATGGTGCACCTGATTCACCTATTAATTTAATAAAAATAGTTAAAGGTGATAACGATTATACATTTGATATATCAACCGATGATGGTAGTAGTACCTTTATTGGAAATATGAAAGGTGGCGAAGAATATGAATATACAAAGAGTGAATTAAAAATTGACACATTAACTACCGATGAACAAAGTAGATTCATAGATGGTGGTATAGCTGATTTAGGTGAATCTAAATTAATAAAAGGAATGGGTGCTCAAAATGTAGAAACCCAGGTAGGACAACTATTTGGAAATGCATTTATAGCAGTAGATATTGATACTAAAAAACCAGAAGAATATAAGTATCCATTTAGAACAATAGGACAAATGGATACGGTTGCTAGGTGGAATACCAAAGATGCTAAGTTTAGTGATAACGTTAAAACAATAACAGATAATGATACTAATTTTTTAAATACAGCACTTCAAACACAAAACAATACTTCTTTAAATATAAATCCATATTTACATAACAAACGAGATGTATTAAAAGATAATGTAGAAGATGGCATAGTTAAGGTGAATATAGGTGGAATTAATTTTTTATCAACTATAACAAACTTATCAGACAAAAGTGCAGCAAGTTGGGATAGTGTAAAACCAATTGGTTCGGGTGTTAATTTTTATTTATTTAACGTTTGGGAAAGAGATATATCATTTGATTTAAAATTATATGCAGAAAACAAAACACAATTAAACCAAATATGGAAAAAAGTGGAATCGTTATCTTTATATACAAAAGGAAAAACAACTAATAAAGTACAGGGAGTATTTGGTAGAATTATTGGTTTACAAATTGGTGATTTAATATCAGCACAAGGATTTTTAAGTGATATAACAATGAGTGTAGATGATACAACCCCATGGGAAATTACAAAAGGGTCACAAGCACCAATGATATGTTCAATTAGTATATCATTTAAAGTAGTTACAAATGGTCAAGGTGATTATTCATTTTATAATACATTAAAAGCATAGTAATGGATAATAGATACGAAAATATAAAAACAATATTAAAAACAGGCAAAGGTAAAGTATATGATTCTACATTATTATCATATGTAGAACCAACCGATACTGATATTGTTATATTAACTACAATGGGTGATAGATTAGATTTATTAGCAAATGAATATTATAGTGATAGTACAATGTGGTGGGTTATTGCATTAAAAAATAACCTAACTGATATTGATTTAACGATGCAAGGTGGTATTAAACTTAGAATACCAAGTACACAAGAAGCAGCAGAACTTAAAAATTCAATTAAATAATGAGTAGGTTTCCATTTGTATCAGGACTAGAGGATAGTATTGTTAGTGCAATTACTAATACGAATAAAACTTTATTTTCGGGTACTAAAGCATTTGCATTTTTACAATGTTTTATGGGAGAAAATAATGTTGGTGGTATTATTGGTAATGAATCGTATACAAAATTTAATATTTCACATAATGTAAATGGTCTTATTAAAAAAATACCTCCAATGCTAAAATCAATTGAGGTAAAGACAACCGGTAATATGGGGGCGATTAAAATGGCAACCGCTACAATCCAATTTTCCGATATGGATGAGGTTAAGGCAAATAGAGGGTTTCTATTTATTGGAAAAACACAATTATTAGTGTGGGGATGGGCAAAAAATAGACGGGGAACACAAACATATGTAGAAACCGGAATGAATACGGCACTTAAAGCAATAAACATACTACAACATAATAAATTTGTAACAGGAAAAGATTTTGATATTTTTGCTGGAATTTTAACTAATTTTGATATTAAAGTAAATGCAAATCTTACAGTAGATGTTCAAGTAGAATTATCATCGCCATCAGATGTTCCGGCGTTTTTGGCATTAAGTAAAAAAAATGAATCAGTAGCAGATAGTTCAGATGATAAAAAAGCAAAAGCAACTATTATGGCAACACAAGCAGCCAAAATAGATCCAGATACAAGTGATGCTGCTATTTTTACTGCATTAAAAGGATATACAATAAACATTGAAACTGAAATTTTAGATTGGACATATGGAAATACTGACTCGGCATATATGCAACTTGGATTTGTTATAAAAACTGTATGTAATAAAGGAAAAGATAGTACAATGAATGGTGGAATGCCAGTAGATGTTCAAATTGATGATGCAGTTGCATGTGCTAGACCTATGATGATTAGTTGTTCAGAAAATGTAATTATACCAGCTGCACAAATACCCAAAACAGATGATACTAAAACTATAACATTTGGTGAATCAACTATAAAAACAGTAAGATTAGATACCGCAAATCCAATAACATTTGGTCCATTTAATTTAGCAGAACCATTTCAATTTCCAACACCAACTGATACTACATTATATAGTGGGGTGACATTAAAAGGAAATGAACATGGTCATATACGAAATTTATTTTTATCAGCAGATTTTTTAAAAGAAGCAGCAAGAGGGATTGACAACAATAAAGAGTTTTTAGAAAAAATTATTGCAGAATTGAATGTAGCAGGTGCTGGATTATGGAATCTTGGCTTAAGAGATATAGAAGGACCTCATGGATTTATGCAATATACAATTGTTGATTATAATTTATCAAATGAAAATGATGCAATTCCTTCATTGAATTTATTTTCTGAATCCTCTACAATTACAAATATAGATTTAAATGCAGATATGCCAAAGGAAGTAGCGGGGCAAGCAATGCTAGGTGATGAGGGTAAAACATCAAAAGTACAATCATCAACTCATCCAGTAGGAGATTTTCTATTTAAAACATCAGCACCTGATGCAGTAACTGGTGCATTAAAAACTCCGCCGGCGAACTATAAACCAGCACATGGTGCAGCAACTGAAAATAGTGGTACACCCGCAGCCCCGGCAGAATTAACGTTTAGTGACAAAGTAGGTTTATTGTGGAACGCGGCGGTAGATGGTGTAAAAGGAGCGGTTGGTGCGGTTGCAGATGGTGCGGCATATGTGGCACAACAAGCAATGGCAGCACTTTCGGGAATGTTAAATGCACCCGGAGAACTTAGAGTTAAATTAAATTCAGCACCTTATTATAGTGGTAGTGAAAGTAGTTATTTTGTAGTAGTAAAAGATGCAGGTATAGTAAAGAATTTATATTTCCCAGAGAGTGGAGGGAAAGCATCGGATGTATTGTTACCAACTAAATTAACATTTACAACATTGGGTGTGGGTGGATTTGTAATTGGTAAAAGTGTAAAAATAAATGAAATACCTTGGTTGACACCTGATAAAGGATATTGGCAAATAACTGATATCACTCAAAAAATAGATGATTCAAAATGGGAAATAGATGTTGAATTAAGATTTAGAGTAAAAAGAGGAGGGGAATAATGCAAATTAATCAAACTATAATAGATAGATATAATACTATAAATAAAAAAAAGGTGTATAAGCAACCAGTATTATCACCATATGAGCCAAAATTAATAGAAAAAGATTATCAGATTGGATTTATTTATAGATACTTTATTAGAAAAAGAAATGAAGTAAATGGAACTATATTTGAAATCAATATAGATACACATACAAAATATAAAAATGACCCATTATTTATAATAACTCGTATTAGATGGAAAGTAAGCGGTGAACAATACGAAATAGAAACTGCAAATAGAAAATCAATTAATTTAGGAAAATTAGATATTTCTAATTTAGATACCTATTTGAAAAATCTTACGTTGTTTTCTAAAATGTGATAAAAGTCATATTTTTATTTGGTTAGTAAAAAATAATAGATTATATTTATAATAAATAAAACAAGTTATATGGCAAAGTTAAAACATCTTAGCGAAGAAGAAGTCCAACAAATTACGTTTGATTGGCGATACAAAGGATTTACCGTTTTAGAATTACTTACCGAAGAAGAGTGTGATGTGATTAACGACGAGTTAGACCGTTTAAGAAATGAAAGAACGGGAACAGTTGCACCTGATGGTAAAATTTGGGGTGAATGGGACCCATTTGCATATCCACATAAACTTTCACCAATGTTAGAAAAGTATTTTGCACATCCAAAGATTTTGGAAGCAGTAGAATATCTAATGGGTGGTGAAATTGATGGTATGCAAGATTGGTGTTACTTTAAACCACCAGGACAATTAGGTAGAGACCAACATCAAAATGCATTTTATACTAAATGTGGTCACAATGAAATTATCAACACTGCGTTAGCATTAGATAATCATGATGCGGGTAATGGTTCAGTATGGGTTTACGAAGGAACACATAGATTACCAATTTTACCAATTGAAGTTGATGATGAAAGAACAAAAACAAATCCAGCATTTTGGAGTAATGAACGAGGTAAACCATGTGTTATGCCTGAAGGACATGATTTCAGAAAGTTAGAAGGAATATTAAAAAAAGGACAAGTGGTGTTATTACATTCACATAACGTTCATGGTTCCGAGACAAATACATCTAATAGAATGAGAAGAAATCTATTAGGTGGTTACTTAAAGAGAGGCGCTAATTTTTCAAAAGGTGGGCATATGAAACGAGAGCCAATCGATATGAAAGAATTACGCATCAAACATTGGGGTGAATAGAATTATAAAGGAGAGTTTAATTACTCTCCTTTTTATTTTGTATTATAACCAAAATGTATTATCTTTGGATATATGATATTTGTAGAAGATAAATTCGAATTTCAAAGTTTCTTAATTGAATATAGAAAACATACTAATTTAATATATGTTAGATTATCAGATGATGAAAAGCATGTGATGAACAATCGTATATCTTTTATTTATGTCAAATCAAAAACGAATGAGTGGGTTATAAATGTAAACAATGGTGATGGGTTAGGAATTAAAGTAGAAGCATTACATCAATTATTAGATACAATACATCCTCAATTAATTTTTAATTACAAAGCAATTTCACAAATATTAAATTTTACCAAAGGGTTTGATGTAGATTTAGCTAAATTTATTGAGTATGGTTATCACGATATTGAATTGGGTGATAACCAATTAAATCAATTTTACAAATCAAAGTTTAAAGGTGAACCATATTTGAATGATAGTATTCCAATGGTTAAACAAATAGAACTTATACAACAATATGTTTCTAAGTTTTCACTTAATGTAAACAAAAATTCAATTAAATATATAGATGATGTAACAAAGGCATTTAGTTATATTGAAAGTAGTGGATTAAAGGTAGATCCGGATTACGTTTTAAACTACAATCCAGTTCATTTAACGAAGGATAATATGGTTTACACTCAATACAACCTAATGACATCTACACTCCGACCATCGAATCGTTATGGGGGTGTAAACTATGCTGCACTTAAAAAAGATACCGGTGAAAGAAAAGCATTTATAAGTAGATTTGATGGTGGTGAATTGATTAGTTGTGATTATGAAGCGTATCATCCGAGATTATTGATGGATATTATTTACCAAATGAAACTTAATTCAACTGCAAATGTAAAAGAAATGCAATGGATGAAAGATTTCTATGGTAGTGGGTTAGATTTTTATACATGGATTGGAAATCAAATTGGTATTGATGATAGAAACGAAGTAAAAACTTTAATATTCCAAAATTTATATGGTGGGATTAGAAGTGAGTTATTAGATATTCAATATTTTAAAGAGATACAACATCTTACTGACTTATTATCAGAAACAATGGTAAAAAACAAAGCAATCTTTACGCATTCATATCATATTCAGTTTGGTATTGAAAGATTAGAACCTATAACTCCCGCAAAAGTTCTTAATTATTATATCCAAGCATACGAAACTGAAAGAAATATAAAAAAAATATTAAAAATAAAAGAGAAATTAGAAGGAAAACAAACAAAATTGATATTATATACTTACGATGCATTTGTATTTGATGTTTATCCGACAGAAAAACAATATTTATATAGTGATATAATACCTATATTAAAAGGTGGACATGGTAGATATCAAATAAAAACAACCACCGGTAAAAATTATGATGAACTTTAATTTAGACAATCTTAGTGAAATTATTGATGAGGTTTTAACAGAATTTTGTGTTACATATCCAATTCCAAACTTTGATAACAAAGAACAATTAGAACATTTACGTTCAGTATTAGAACAATTCGGTGCAGAAGCATTTACGGATATTGAATTGATGGAAGCTATTAGTTTAGCACCAAAGAAATTTACATTAGAAGGACCTAAGAAAGATGGTACTGACCCTAAGTTAGCAGCAATCTTAAAAAAGAAAGTAAAAAATTCAGATACAGGTCGAGAAGTAACAGTTGCATCAGCTTTAAATTACAAAGACCAAAAAGGTAGTGGTGCAAGGTCAGCATATCACGCAGCAGCTGCAATGTTAAAAGGAGCAGGTTATAGTGAAAAAAATGTGGATATGATAGATGACCCTAATCCGGAAGAACCACAATACTATGCTAAACCAAAACCACAAGTTACTCCACAATCTAAAGTAGTATCAAAACCACAACCGCAACAAAAAGCACAACCACAAACTCCAACTGCAGCACCAACTAAAAAATCAGCACCGGTTCAACAACCTGTTAATGTTAATTTAAGTGGTTCATTGAAGGATGTATTTGGTAGATTTGAAGATAATAAAAATACTAAGACAAGTAAAGATAACGTAGTAACTGCAATTAAAAGTGTGTATACGGAAGTGGATAAATTTATTAAAGATAAAAAAAATCCTAATCAAAAAGCACATATCGCAGTAAAAGCATCTTTGCAAAAATTATTTAGTGGAACTCCATTAAGTGCAAGTGAGAAAAAATTATTAGCACAATATGTTAGAGTAGCAGAACCAACCGATGCAAATCCAAACGCATGTAAAATATATATCGCCCGTCAACCTGGTGTATTCAAAACAGCTGGACAAGATAAAAGAAGTAGAGTATATGTTGGTGCAAAAGATAAATCAACTCCAATAATCGGAGCATTTAGACAATGGGCAACTAAAAATGGTATTCCTGAATTATCAACATCGACATTTGGTGGAAAGAAAACAACAGCTAATCAAACATTTACAGATGATAAAGGAAATACTAGATTATTAAAAGGTGCAGCAAAAGTAAATAAAGATAAAAATGGTGTAGTGCAATCAGTTAAGATTGGGGGATTAAATATCATACGATTAGACCCGAATGAGAAAGGAATTAAACCAAACGAAAAGAAATTAAGAGAAAGAAATAATAGAAATTTAGAAGAATATTCTGCTAAGATTGAAGCGAATGATATGGACTTTATTGACATGGATAAAGGTGTAGTTCCTGATTCTCCTAAAAATAGAGTAATAGTAATTCAAAATGCTATTAGTGGTATGGCAAATCGTTTTAAAGTATTAGCAGATAAGGCAATGATTGCTGATAAAGAAACATTAGCATTAATTACGGTATTAGATAATTTTAGTAAAAGAGACCCTAATAAAAATCCAAAAGAATGGTTGAAAGATTTTGAACATATTTTATCTAAGGTAGCTAATCATGAAGGTGAACCATCGTTAAGAGAAGGATGGGCAAACTACGCAGAAATATTTGTAGCAATCAAAGAAATGCAAGATAATGGTAACGGAACAGAACATGGTAAATGTGCGTTATTACCACAATCACAAACATTAGAAACAGTAGATGTAATTACGGTTAGTGATGGTTTAGGAACAAATAGAATTGTAACATTAGATGGTAGAAGTGTTAAAAAAGGTGTAGGTGGTGCAAGTGCATTGACTTCAAAAACAAGAAAATCTACATACAAAAATGACCCGAAAGGATTGATTAAAAAGGGTGTAATCGCATTATCAGAATCACACAATGTACCATATGGATTAGCTATGGATAAACCAGCAGCAGACCATAAAAAATTAAACGATACATACCAATCTGAAATTAAAAAGAAAGCATTAGAATTAAATGTAAATCCTGCATTTATTAAACAAATGGAAGCAGAAATGAAACCAGGTGGTAGAGCGGCTAAAAAAATAGCATCTGCATTGGGTGGTATTGCATTAGAAAGAAGTAGAGCCGGATTACCAGTTGATAAGGATACATTAGCTAAAATTAAAATGCGTTTAGAATCATATTATATCTATACTAACTTAGCACATGAAGCATATAATCAAAATGTAGATGTACAAGATTTTGCAAACGATTCAGTTTTATCACAAAAAGAAGATAGAGGTGGTGGAAAATTAGTAAAAGCAGGTGAAATTGCAATTGATAGTTCAAATGGTATTGATGTATTAGCTTATCCACAACCTGAATTTAACATTGGATTCACATTGGATGGTAAAAGTAAAAACCCTGGTGCCGGTAGATTTCATAATGCACCTAAGAGACAATAATGAAGACACAATTACTTTGTACTTTTAGTACAAAAATAGATGTAGAAAATCACTTAGAATTAATTAAAAGCAATTATACATTAGCTTATAACTACATCTATGTTCTTCAAAACAAAAACATTCCAAATGAATTATTTGTGACATATAATGTGGTAGTAGAAAATGAACAACCAAACTTAGAAATGAAAACTATTTTGGTTCATAGAAAAAAACAAAGTAATACATTATATACAATCAATGCATTGAACAATGTTATTATGGAAGCTACCGGTGGACAATTAGATAATAAATTTGAAGTTGATTGGGAAAAATATAGAAATTGTATATTGGTTACGAATACAGAAGGTGTTAAAAAAATATACACTAGAGTATTTGATGTGATAGATTTAACAAAATAAATAGGTTATGATATATTGGTTTACAGGACAACCAGGTAGTGGAAAAACTACTATGGCTAATTGGATGGAAGCACATTTAATACATAAAGTTATCACTATTGATGGTGATGATATTAGAGATGTATTTCAAAACAAAGATTACTCAGAAGAAGGTCGTAGAAAGAATATAACTAATGCACAAACATTGGCTAAGTTCTTACAACACAAAGGTTACAATGTAGTGGTATCATTGGTTTCACCCTACAAAGACCAAAGAGATAAATTCAAAGCAGAAATGGGTGAAAACCTAATAGAAATTTACGTTCATACTAAAAATGAAAGAGGTAGAGAAGGATTTCATGTTTCTAATTACGAAGCACCTACTGAATTTTATATTGATTTAGATACTACAAATGAAAGAGAATTAGATACTTTCAAAAAACTCCGCAAAAATTTGGGAATATAATAATTAAATTGTATATTAGAGTATATGAAAAAATACGCATTATTCATCGGAAGATGGCAAACATGGCACGCAGGACATGAGTGGTTAATATCACAACAATTAAATAAAGGAAAAGATGTTTGGGTAGCAATTAGAGATGTACAAATAAATGAGAACAATCCTAAAACTGCACAACAGGTTTTAAAAGAATTATCAAACGAACCATTCTTTACTAATAATTTTAATAAGATTTTATTATCAATCATACCAGATATTGAAAGTGTAAACTATGGTAGAGGTGTAGGTTATGAGGTTATTAATCATCCACCACCTGCTGATATTGAATTAATAAGTGGAACTAAAATTAGAAAAGGTTATATGGACACCGAAGGAGATGTTATAGAATATGCCGTTGATTAAGAGACACATTGCTAAAACCATCTCATATCGTATTATAAGTACCTTAATTGGTTTTTTATTAATGTGGTGGATAAGTGGTTCAATTAAAGTTGGAGCAGCATTTGGGGTAGCAGAATTGATATACAAACCTATTCAGTATTATCTACATGAAAGAGTTTGGTATAAATGGATTAAGTACGGATTGAAAAAAGATAAATAAGTTATATGCCAGCAAAACCAAACATAAGAAAAGACGAATTTAAAGAAGCAGTAAAGAACCCAGCCTATTATGGTGGTGTTGATAACCCATATGAAGTAATTAAGGTATGTGAAGCATGGGACTTAGATAAAGATGCATACCTATTCAATGTAGCTAAATACATAGCAAGAGCCGGCAAAAAAGACCCACAAAAGGAATTAGAAGATTTAAAGAAAGCCGCATTTTATCTTAATAGAAAAATCTACAATTTAGAAAATCTATCTAAATAATTTGGTAGTTCCAAAAAAATAACCTATCTTTATTGTATAGGAATTAAGAAAATCGATATTTATACGTGAGATTAAATCGCGATAATCTTAAAACTTAAAAACAAATTTTTAAAACTTAAAAACAAAACAGCATGAACATTAATGCAATCAAGCAACG
>Ga0214919_10004090_pt1 | contig 21475 bp, 17 predicted proteins | sample LL1503_MetaG_FD_177994 | JGI IMG/M metagenome (GOLD analysis project Ga0214919, IMG submission 177994) | Freshwater microbial communities from Lake Lanier, Atlanta, Georgia, United States - LL-1503 | ecosystem: Environmental > Aquatic > Freshwater > Lake | place: USA: Georgia | collected... | reverse complement strand
GTGATCGTTCATCACCACGCCCACCGCGCCGACGACATCATGACGGTGCTCCGCCTGCGAGAGGAGTTTGGATTCAAGGTCGTGCTGCACCACGTCAGTGAAGCCTGGAAGGTCGCCGGCGAACTGGCGAAGGCCCGCGTTCCCTGCTCGGTCCTCGTGGTCGACAGCCCCGGCGGCAAGATCGAGACGATGGACATGTCGCTCGTCACGGGGGCCGTGCTGGAGCGGGAGGGCGTGCCGTGCGCCCTCCATACCGACGATCCCGTCACCGACTCGCGGCTTTTCCTGCGCAGCGCCGCCCTCGCCGTGCGCGCTGGCATGTCGCGGGAAAAGGCGATCGAGGCGGTCACGCTCGCCGGCGCACGGATGCTCGATCTGCACGACCGCATCGGGTCGCTCGAGCCCGGAAAAGACGCCGACCTCATCATTCTTTCGGGCGACCCTCTGGCAGTTCGCACAAAGGTGCTCCAGACCTGGGTCGAGGGCCGCAAGGTGTTTGACCGCGACGATCCCGACGACCGGCTCTTCGCCGTGGGTGGCTTTGGCTCGAGCCGCGATCAAAAGGCCCACGCCTGCTGCACCGACGTTCGGCTCTCGGAGACCAGCCGATGAACCGCCTCTCCTTTCCCATCGCCTTGCTTACGATCGCGTTGACAGGTGGCGTTGGGCGGTTCGACGCCGTCGCCAAGGAAAAACCCGCCGCGGTCGCGGTGTATGGCGACACCGTCCACACCATGGCCGGACCGCCCATCGAAAACGGCGTCGTGGTCATCGTCGATGGCAGGATCCGCGAGGTTGCTAAAGCCGGGGAGGCCACGATCCCGGCCGGTGCGACCGTGCTGCGGGGCAAGGTCGTGACACCGGGGCTCGTCGACGCCCACACCGCCGTCGGGTTGACGGGCTACCTCAACCAGGAGCAGGACCAGGACCAGATCGACAAGGGCGAGCCGATCCAGCCAGAGTTGCGGGCGATCGACTCCTACAATCCGAGGGAGCGGCTCATCGAGTGGCTCCGTGGCTTCGGGATCACGACGATCCACACCGGCCACGCCCCAGGGGCGCTCGTGTCTGGCCAGACCATGGTGGTGAAGACCGTCGGTGACACCGTCGAAGAGGCCGTGATCCGGCCCGCCGCGATGATCGCGGTCACGCTCGGCGACGACGCCCGGCCGGACGGCGGCGATTCCAAAACCAAATCGCCGGGCACCCGCAGCAAGGCGGTGGCGATGCTGCGGGGCGAATTTGTGAAAACGCTCGACTACCTGCGGAAGCAGCAGGGGGCGGACGCCGAAAAGAAACCGGATCGCGATCTCCGCCGCGAGGCGTTCGCCGAGGTGCTCGCCGGTCGGCTGCCGCTATTGGTGACCGTGAACCGAGCCACCGACATCGATGCGGCCCTGCGGATCGCCGCCGAATTCAAGATCCCGATCGTCCTCGACTCGGCCGCCGAGGCCTACCTGCTCACCGACCGAATCAAGCAGGCGAAGGTGCCGGTGATCGTGCATCCCAGCATGCGTCGCGCCGGCATGGGCGAGACCGAGAACATCGGTTTCGAGACGGTGGCCACGCTGCGGAAAGCGGGGATTCTGGTGGCGCTTCAGAGCGGATACGAACCCTATATTCCGAAAACGCGGGTGGTGCTCTTCGAGGCCGGCATCGCGGCGGCCAATGGCCTCGCCTTCGAAGAGGCCCTGGCGAGCATCACGATCGACGCCGCGCGGATCATCGGCGTGGACGACCGCGTGGGCTCGCTGCAGCCGGGCCGCGATGGCGACGTGGCGATCTTCGACGGGGATCCTTTTGAATACACGACGCACTGCACGGCCGTCGTGGTGAACGGCCGGGTCGTGAGCCAGTCGCCCCGCTAGAGCCTGTCGGCCAGCGTTGCCGCTCGTCACCAGAAAATATTCGACCACCGTTCACACCAACCACGCCCTCGGAGATCCCATGAGGCACACGCCGATCGACCCCGCCCTGTTCATCGCCCACCGCCGGCAGCTGCTCGAGCTGCTGCCACAACACTGCGTCGCGATCGTGCATGCGGCGGACGTGCTGCCGACCAACGGCGACGGCACGCTCAAACTTCAGCCGGCCGCCGACCTCTTCTGGCTGACGGGCATCGAACAGGAGGAGAGCGTGCTCGTGCTCGCCCCCGACGCCGCCGATCCGGCCCAGCGCGAGATGCTCTTCGTGCGGGAGCCGACCGAACTGCTCTGCACGTGGGAAGGTGCAAAGCTTTCGAAGGAGCAGGCGCAGCAGATCTCCGGGATCGCAAAGGTGCGGTGGGTGGCCGACCTGCCGGGCGTGCTGCATACGCTGCTCTGCGAGAGCGAAGTCGTGATGCTCAATTCGAACGAGCATGAGCGGGCGAAGATCGATGTCGAGCCGCGGGATCTCCGCCTGGCCCGGCAGCTGATCGAGAAATATCCGCTCCACCGATACGAACGGCTCGCGCTGCTCATGCGGAAGCTCCGCGCTGTGAAGTGCCCCGTCGAGATCGATCTCCTCCGGCAGGCGATCGACGTGACCCACGCTGGTCTCAGTCGCGTGCTCTCCATGCTCAAGCCGGGTGTGATGGAATATGAAGTCGAGGCCGAACTGCTCGCCGAGTTCACCCGCGGGCGGTCGAAGATGGCCTATGAGCCGATCATCGGATCCGGCGCAAGCGCCTGCTCGCTCCACTACCTCGACAACGACAAGGAGTGCCGCGACGGTGACCTCGTGCTGATCGACGTGGGCGCAAGCTATGCCAACTACAACGCCGACCTCACGCGGACCTATCCGGTAAATGGCAGATTCACGCCGCGGCAGCGGGCGGTCTACGATGCCGTCTTGCGCGTGCTCCGGAGTTCGATCGCGCGGGCGACGGTCGGCACCACGGCACGCGACTGGAAGCGGGCCGCGCAGGTGCAGATGGGCGGGGAACTCCTCGCGCTGGGCCTACTGACGGCCAAGCAGGTGGCCAAGGACACGGTCGAGGAGCCGGCCTGCCACCGGTATTTCATGCATGGACTGGGCCACTCGCTCGGCCTCGGCGTTCACGACCTCGCGCCGGTCAACGGGCCATTCCAGCCAGGCTGGGTGTTGACGGTGGAGCCAGGCATCTACATCCCGGACGAGGGGATGGGCGTCCGCCTCGAAAACGACATCCTCGTCACGGAAGCGGGCCCGGTCGACCTCTGCAGGCACGTGCCGATCGATCCCGACGAGATCGAGCAGATCATGGCCGGATGAGGCACTGTATCCACAGCCCTCCCAAGGGCCTCTCAAATGTTTGCTGCCAACAGGGAAACATCGACTTGGAAGTAAACCGCCATTTCGTATTCGACGTGCGTCATGACCCTTCGCCGCCGTCACAGGGAATCCCGGGCGGCCAGGGTCAATTGGACGAGGACTGCGACGACGCGCCGCAGGAACGCGGTCCGGCCGGCAGGTGTTCCATCAGGTACCGGGCGATCAGCATGCGAACATGGACCAGAGTGCCTTTGCCCTCGCGCAGGCCATGGTCGCGATTGGGGTAGACCATGAAATCGAACGGCTTGCCGAGTTCGATCAGCCGATCCACCAACCCTTCGATGATCTGGATGTGGGTATTCGTTTCACCCGACCCCGTGATGATCAGGAGCTTGCCCTTCAGGCCGTCGGCGTAGTTGATCGCGGCGGCACGCTGGTAGCCGTCGGGATTCACATCCCGCGTCCGCATGAAGATCTCCTGAAACCAGGCGTTGTAGAGGTGCGGCTGTGGCTTGGGCACCACCGCGATTCCAACGTGATACGTCTCCGGCTTCCGAAACAGCGCGTTGAGCGTGTTGGATCCACCACCGCTCCAGCCCCAGATGCCGACGCGCGAGAGATCCACGTAGGAGCGAGTGCGGCCCAGCTCCCGGAGCCCAGCTTCCTGCTCCTCGGTCGACAACGGGCCCAGGCTGCCGGAAACGGCGCGTCGCCATGCCGCACCCTTTGGAGCAGGTGTGCCGCGATTGTCGATCGACACGACCAGATATCCGAGGTCCGCGATGACTCGATGGAAGTCGATCTGAGCAATGCCCCATGCGTCGAGCACGGTCTGCGCATGGGGCTCACCGTAGACGTAGACCAACACCGGGTATTTCTTCGTGGGGTCGAAGTCCTTGGGCTTGAGCATCCAGGCGTCCATCGTCACGCCGCCGTCGATGGTGAGCTGCAGAAACTCCGTCGGCCGGGCGATGAGGTTCTTCATCCGCTTACGGACGGGGCTGTTGTCCTCGAGCACGCGAACAACCCGATGCGTGGGGACTTCGACCAGTTCGACGACCGGTGGCGTATCCAGGGTGGAATAGGTGTGGAAGGCCCATGCGGCATCGGGCGAGAAAACGTAGTCGTGCGTGCCGGGCTGATCCGGCGGGGTGACCCGCTCCAATGCCCCGGACCCGGCGAGCGGCACGCGGTAGAGGTATTTCTGCGTGGCGTTGTCTGGCGAGGCATAGAAGTAGTACCAGCCGCCGGCTTCGTCGATCACCGCACGGTCGATGAGGTCGTAATCGCCTGGCGTGAGCACGGCCAGCCACTCACCATCGCGAGACCAGCGGTGCGCGTGCCGCCATCCATCAGTTTCATGGACCACCACGAACTCCCTGCCACCACGAATCCAGGTCAGTCCGGCGTTCTTCCCTTGGCTCGCATCCGTCCAGGCATCGTTTTCCTCGTGGAAGATCTGCTTCGGCTCGTCGCTTGCATTTTCAGGGGCGGCCTTGGCGAGGAAAAAGTCGCGGCGGTCGCGGAAACGACTGAGCTGCTCGATCAGCACCTCGTCGGAGTTGCCCGCCCATTCGACCTGGCCGAGGTAAAAGCCCTCCTGTGGTGCCGGAATCGGCAACCAGGTCAGATGCTGCCCGTCAGCATCCACAACGCCGACCCGCAGCCGTTCGATGGCCTCGCCGACTCGTGCAAATCGGTCGTGGCGAACCCCGGGATAGGATGGGTCGGTGGTGTCGATCACGGCCCGCTGCCGCACGTCAGTGGAATCGGCCTCGACGAAGACGACCCGCCGTCCATCAGGACTCCACGCGGGACTGCGATAGGCAATATCCCGATCAGCCGCTGGGGTGACTAGCGGAATGCATTCCCCGCCAGCCAGGTCGCGGACGGCCAGCGCGCGTCCGTCGTTCGTCAGCTCCCGATCACCAGTCGGTGATCGCAGTGGATCGCGAGCGGTGGCCGACAGCTTTTCGGCGGCGATTCGAGAACGTTCTCCCGTGCGCACGTCGTAGGCGATTTTCGACGTCTTGTCCGTCCCGGGCTCGCGTTCCTCGACCATGTACCCGCTGCTGTCGGGCAGCCACTCCGCCTGAAATGGCTGCGGACGGAATTCTCCGCGATCGTAAATCGCTTGGAAGCGGGACTCTGCCATAGGTTGCCACGAGGTGTCGGGAGCGGTCTGGGCGGCCACCGATTCAGCGATGATTAGCACACACACTAGGGTAAGAAAATGACGACTTGCCTGCACGTAAAACCTCCAATGTCTGCCGAGTGGTGGCGTTGGCCGTCGAGACATGGCTACCGACATGGAAGAACCTCCGTGATTCGCTGACCTCTTCGCTCCTATCGTGGCACACGGCACAACGGTTTTCGCGGCAAAGTGTATCGTTTTGGGGACAACTCGAGCGTGACCCGGTTATGACAGACAATGTCGCCGGGGCGAAGCACTTTGTCGCAAAAGCGACTCTCGTGTCCGGCGGTCTAGAACGATTTCGTTGCCTACGCCTCAACCTGGGTCCGGTCCAAACCCTCAGTCTACGCGCTGAGTCGAAGTCCGCCATTTCGACGCCGCTGATGCGAGCGAGTCTTACCAAAGCCCCCTGCTCGATTGCTCTCTCAACCCGGGCCACATCTCGGCGCAGGAAGCTGCGGCTTAGGGAGCGGGCACCACAGGCTCAAACCGCAGTCACGCATCCCGCGGCTTGCGTTTTGCGGCCCGGGATTCCTCGCTCCACTTGTAGGGAGGACGCGTCGGCTTCCGACCCTCGCGTGCGGCCGCAGCGGCCTCGTCTCGATTCGCGAAGTCGTAGGCTCGTAAAATCGTGCCACGGCTGACGTTCATCTCCCGTGCCAGCCTGTCGAATCCCTCGCCTGCTTTCCGACGGCGGTCGACCTCTGGCGCGATCTGCTTGTACTTGGGCGCGAACGGCTTGCCGGGCTGCCGTCGTTGGCGGCGGCGGCCGTCGACTCGCGCCGGCGGCCGCTTGCTCGTCCGATGGAGGTGGAGGGCGTCCCGTACGACCTCGGCCCCAATTCCGAGCGCACGGGAGATGAGGTCGATGCCCGACCCAGCGGTCGCCATCTCGACGACCTGCGGCAGCATCACCTCGTATTTCGGGGGCTTGTGCAGCGGGACGGTGACCTCGAGCCCGCGGAATCCTCCCGTGCCGGGCATTGTCCAACGGTCACCATGTAGGAACTCCCAAAGGGTGACCGTTGGATAGCCGCTGGACGCAGGCACCCAGCGGCTATCTCAACGGCAGGTGAACGAGACGGTTGGCGAACTCGTTCGCCGTCATGCCCGCGAGACAGAGTTCGACATCGTCGACCAGCCGTCCGATCGGCGTACCCTGAGGCGCGAACAGAATCCCACCGAACGCGATGCCTTGGCGCCGCCACTGATAGATCAACTCCAACAGCTTTCCGTCCCGAAGGTCGGGCGTTAACTCCGCTGCCAGCTTGTCCTGCCTCCAGCCCGGGGGCGGGTGACGCCTGCCCGGAGTCTTCCGCTGCCGACGGATGACGTGGGCATCATCAAACACCCAGAGTCTCTCTATGGAAGTGGTGCCGTTTAAGGGGGGCAGGTCAGGCGCAAGTCAATACGTGCTGCCGATCAGTCGGAGTATGTTTCGGGCCAAGCTCGCTCCGCCAACGGTCCGGCCATCCGTGTAATCGTCGATACCGAAACCGCCTTTGTGGTTCTGCTCCACTTGCTTCGCGATGGCTGCTTGGCACATCTTAATGATCTCTTCGATCTTCTTCGAGTCTTTATTGGCTTTGATCATGTCGTCTCCTCTTTTCACTTAATGGTAGTTCGGCGATTGCGTCGAACCACCGGAAGACGACTTTTAGGGGGGCACTCGACTCAAATACCGCGAAAAACAGCAGCACACTGACCGCCATGTTCGGCCTGTGACGATTGCAAGGAACGGGGTTACGCGTGTGCGGGCCTTTGAGTAAGACTCCTACGACTTCATCCGGGAGCAGGATCAAGATGTCGGAACCACGCTACTCCCCGGCTATCACACTCCCTCCGTACAGCTACGTTCCCGGCCATGACTTGCCTCACCCGGTGAACAACCCTGCCGGCCACATCTTTGCCGTCCGGGATTCTGCCCACGAGCCGCCGATCTCTGCCGCCGTGCTCGCTGCCCTGCCGACTACGCTCCATCCTCGCCGCCGTGCTCTGGCCGCTACGCTCATCGCCAATTCCCGGTGGCTATACGCCCTCGATCTCTACAACGCGGGTTTCTACTGGGAGGCTCATGAAGTGTGGGAGGGCTTCTGGAACGCACTGAGCCGGACGACCCCCGAAGCCCAGTTCGTCCAAGGGCTGATTCACCTCGCTGCAGCCGCTGTCAAAATCCGCGAAGGAAAGCCCGCAGGCGTAGCCCGACACAGTCAGCGTGCCCGTGACCTTCTTGGCGACCTGGGAGCGGCGGATGGTGGCGACACCCTCGGCCTCACTCCAGAGAGCATTTCAGCCGTGGTCGCCGAGCTCGAGCACTTCACTCCGGCATGCTGGCACACCTCGAGGACGCCAGTCGTACGGGTGCTGGCTGAGAACTTGCGACTGCTAGTTGAACCGGAGGCATCAAGGGCCTGAGCAGGCAGGGGGGAAGTGTCTCAAAACAGGCCGGGGCTATGTTGCGAAGCTCATCGGCTGGTGAATCCAGCAAGCGTCTGAAAACATCCGCATAACTTGCAGGAGATGGTCGCTGCGGCTCCTTCAGATGCCGCAGTCGTCGCAGGCCACCGGTGCTTTTCATCTTTTTCTAGCGTTCAAATTCGCAAAACCCGATAAGAAGGGTGGAGTTTGACGGCCGATAGCCGTAGAACCTGGTCACCGCCACTCGCAGGCCGCAGCCATGAAGCGCACTCGGAACACCGCTCGGCCCGCCTCTGCAAGCGTATGCGCAGCCGTACGGAGTCAGATGGACATTGAGAACCTTGAGCCGCGCTCAATGCTCGCGGCCGACACCATCGATGCGTTGGTCGATCCCCCCGCCGACGAGACTCCGGCCTGCTTCTGGTCGCCCGGCGACGCTCAGGTGGCTGTATGCCAGGTTGATACGACGGTTACGGTCCCTGTCGCCGTGCCATCTATTGCCACCGACCCGGTACCGCTGATTGACAGCGTCCTCTCTACGAGCACTGTCCCGCCCATTTTTGTCCTTGATTCGACAGGCGACTCCGACGGCACCGGTCTGTTGACGGATGGCACGTCGCAAGAGACCGGTGATCCGTCCTTCGATAGTGGCGTCTCCGATGGTTCAGCCGATGGAAGTGACGCTGATGCAATCGACGTGCTTGTGCAGTTCGTTTCGGCGGATGTGGGGTGGGCGGCCTACTACTACTCCGTCGCCGGAGACGGTGCTGTGACGGGTGTCTCGGTCTTCGCTTCGTACGATGAGCCGACCCTTGCGGCCTTCGTTGCCGAGCACGCCGACGACGCCTCCGTGCAGATTTTCGACTGCGGCGACGGCTGGTGGATCAGTGGTTTCCCGCCGGAGTTGGCCCCGCCCGTTCCCGTTGGTGATCAAATCTTCTTTGATCCCACCACCGAGACCGATTCGCTGACGGGTGACGCTCCTGATAGTTCTGACGATGGAATCGCTGCCGGTGCAACGGACCCCGACAACGGACTGGCCACTGACCCGGCAGTCGATGCGACACAGGGAGCAGACGCACCTTCAGCCGACACCAGCTCGACTGATGAAACTCCAACAGGCGTGATTGACGCAGGGAGTGGAAAAGTGCTCGTTCTCGATGACGTGATTGCGGTTGACACGTCAGTGTGGGAGATGCGCGATCGGGGCATAGTGCTTTTAGTCGTGGACTTTGTGGTCCCTCGCGTTGCCCAGACCTCCGTAGAGAGCCCGGTCGTAGATTTCAGCGCGTCTCCAGTCGTTGCTTTCGCCGGAAGTGATCAACCGGTTGCAGCGATCTCGTCTGAAGGCCGCGGTGCCGCATTTGCGACGCTTCCAGACATCGAGAAAGCCAACCTCGCCGGCATGTATGCTGCATTTGCCGCTGGTTTCAGTCAGAGTAGTGCTGACGGCCAGGGCAGCGGTGTATTCGCCGGCACCAAGCGTTCTGCCAGACATTGAGTGCAGCTTGCTGGTCGGCTGGCGTGACGCCTTCTTTGGCATCTGGCGTACGTGAGATGTGCCTCGTCCGGATTGCTTCTGCAAGACTCTCCGCACCCGGCCGCCTGCTCGCCCCTGCTCCCGCGAATACACTCCCGCCCTCCCCGCCGGCGGGCAGCGACCGGAGCTCTTCTTGTGGCCGTGGTTGGTGCCGGTAACTACCCTGCGATTATGGTCGTTGTCGTGCAGGGCGAGCAGGTCTTCCATGCTGCGGCCACCTGGATCAATGCCGTGAGCATCCCGCAGGTGACTTTGGATCTCCTCGATTGCGGAGGCCCAGTCGCCATTCACGTTCCAGCGAGGGCAGGCGATTCATGAAACGCTCTTGGCGGCTTCTTGGGCTGCCAGAGCAAATGAAGACAGGAGAAATGTCTTCAGTAGGGCCGTGCTGGGAGATACGTTTTCGGGTGTCCGCGTTACTCAGGAAGCCAAAGGCGAGCGTTCCAAACATGCTCAGCCAGCCGCCAAGGCTCATTCACCCGAATCATCAGGAGTATTTCATTCGCCGTCATCGTGGAAGATACGAGTCCAGCCGGGATTCCGTTTGGCTGCATGAGAGTAGAAGTCGCTGTTCCAAACGCGACGAACCGGTAGCTCGCATCAAGAGTCACGAGCGAATTGTATTGCCAAGTCGCGCCCCCACCCGCCTGCCACGCGAAGAGGGTTGGTTGCCAGTAAGCAACGGCGCCATTGGCCGCGGTTTCAGTGAGGCGAAAGCCACCGCCACCAACTCCACCACCGGCGTAGACGCCCAAACGTTCTGTGACTGCGACATCGCGCCATGCATTGGCAAGAACGGACCAGTTGTCGGCAGCTCTTACTTGAATCGACAGCGGACTGTCAGGTGTCGTGGGAACATTGTAAGTTTCCCGGAGTGCGGCTTCGCATTCAAGTCGAATAGCACCGTACGGGCGGTTGACCCTCACGCCTCCCGCATAGGCCGCTGTAGCCACTGACCCTGTTGATGAGCTGGTGTGCGCGGCGGTATTCGGTGCGGTAGCCGTCGTGCGAAAGGTTGCGATTGTTGTGCCGAGAAGCTTTGAGCCGTAGAAGCGATAAGGGTCTTCGTCAGACCATTCGGAATCACCCAGCAGGTTTTCTTCTGACGAACGACACAATACGCAATCGCAGGCCTGTCCATAAGCACATTGCCCTACCGCATTGATGCTTGGAGACAGTTCCTTGATCTCCGCTGTGAGATCGCCGCTTAGGAGCGTGTCAGCGGAGGCCTCTCCGAGGATGACTCCGCATCCGCAAAGAAAAACGAATAAGAAAATGTTTGGCTGTGAAAACATACAGGTCTCATCGGCAAACGGGCATTCCCATCCCAACCCTAATGCGGAGCTTATCGATAGATTCCTACTGAGCGGACGTTCTTGTCGCCGTGCGACTAGGGAACCCGGCGCACGTTACCCAGTGTGCCACTGGAGAAGGCAGGTCGGTGAGGGGAAGTGTCGAACACCGCCTTGCTATTCTTACAGGTCAAGGACGACGGGGAATAGGCCATTGCACCCTACCGAAAGCCGTTCGTGCGTTCGCCAACTTCACGCGTTTTATCGGCTTCGGCATTGCCCCCAAACTGCCGGCGTTGCGTATTGGCCATCAAACCCTGAGGTTTGGGACCGAAACCCCAAGCTCAAAATGAAAAATCGCAAAAAACGGAACCAAGACATCGCAGATTGGATCGTGAACGAAGGGATTAGGATTTCCAAGGCAGGCCAGGTTCTCGTGATCTGCAAGTCGGCGCATCACAACAACACCGTCCGGGCTGCTGATTGTGCTTGCCGCATGCAGGCGGCGATCGATCCAGCACCGTCCGCGCAGGCCTTGCGTGTGCCGACGACTCATGCACGGTGGCTTCGGACGACCTCACTCCTTTTGAGTGCGGCATTGTCGCTCGTGCAGGTTGTCGTGGCGGAGGACGCCCTGCCCAAAGATCTGCGGACTCTTACGAGTCTGTCCATCAAGCAGGCGCAGACGCTCACGGCGAAAAGCGGAAATATCGCCCTCGATGGTCTTGGGACGCTCTCTCCTGATGTTGCCGCAGTGCTCGCAAAGCACTCGGGCGCTTTGTCATTTGATCATCTTTCGGCTCTGCCCAAGGGTACCGCAGCGGCTCTTGGAAAACACGTAGGCGGCCTCTACCTCGATGGGCTGAAGTCGCTCGACGCAGACATCGCGGGATGTCTTGCCATGCACATCGGCGATCTGTCGCTTGAAGGGCTCGCAAGTATTTCGCCCGACGTGGCCGCTGCGCTGTCCAAGCACCAGGGGGATCTCTATCTCGGTGGGCTGTCCTCGCTATCACAGGACGTCGCGACTGCCTTCAAGGAATATCCGTACGGTCTGTTTGTCGACGGGCTGGCTTCGATTCCCGAGGATGTCGCTCGGATCCTCGCCATGCGGCAAGGCTATCTCTCGCTCGATGGCCTTCGGATGCTCTCGCCTGAGATTGCCAACGCGTTGGCCGGCCATCGCGACGAGCTTTCTCTAAGTGGGATTCGCGAGCTGTCGGGAACGGTCGCCGAGACGCTGGCGACTCATTCAGGAGGGCTGTATCTCGACGGTCTCAGTGCTTTGAGCAGTGGTTCCGCGGCAGCCTTGGCGAAGCATTGTGGCGATCTATCGCTGGGAGGCCTGCGTGCGATTGACGTCACTGTGGCGGAGTTGCTTGCCCCGCACGAAGGCGGCCTGCTCCTCGAAGGCCTTCAATCACTTGATCCGCAGGTTGCCGCCGCTCTGGCAAAGTCGCCCAGCGACCTTTCTTTGGGTGGGCTTGCCCATATCGATGCGGCAGTCGGGGTCGCTCTCGCTTCCCACACGGGGAGCCTCGCCCTCACTGCGATCACATCCCTGGACGACGCGGCGGCAAATGCCTTGGGGAATCATCGCGGCAGTCTTTCGTTCAACCGACTGAAGTCGCTGTCACCCGGAGCTGCCGCCGGCCTGGCGAAGTGTGATCATGCGTTATCTCTCAACGGCATCGACAAGCTTTCCCCGGAGGTCGCCGCTGCGCTCGGCAAACACAAGGCTCCGCTCGTCCTGAACGGCATCCGAATGATAACGCCTCAGGCGGCTGATTCGTTGGCCCAGCGTGAGAGTGGACTCGAATTGGACGGCCTTACGACCGTTGCAGAGCCGGTGGCAGCGGCCTTCGCCAAGCACAAGGGCACGCTCGTGCTCAACGGCGTGGTGAAACTGTCGCCGGCAGCTGCTGAATTACTGGCATCGCACCGAGGGATCATTATTCTGAACGGCCTGCAGTCTGTTCCTGCAGATGTCGCCCGCATCCTCCGCAAGAACAGCAAGATCATGTTTCCGGGGAAAGTTCCGGGTTCTGCAGAGCATTCTGCCACGCAAAAAAATAGGTGAGCCGCTGGTCTGGCGGCATCATGTTCGCCTGCAAGCCTCGGGCGCCATTCAGAGTGACTGCGGATCTCGACGATTCACCGCACGGGCTTCGTAGCCTCGTTCTTCAATTGCTCGATGAACGTAGCAGCATGGCCGTATTCACCAGCTGAATACTTGGGCAGATTACTAAGCAATTCAGCGTGCAACAGGTCAAGGATCGTCTCGACCTGCTGCAGGTCGTTGAAGTCGACGCTGCCGTGGGTTGCAGACCTCCGTGCGAAGAAGGCGTCCACGTCATCTCGCAGGCCGTTGTAGAGCGGGTCCCGCAGGGCCTGCGGGTAGGTAATTATTCCCGTGGCTGAATGGAGTTGCGTGTCATCCAAGGGCGGCACGACGGCATCGTGAGCGAGTTTCATCACTTCCACGTGCGAGATAGGAGGACCACGATCAGCCAGTCGCATGTCGTGGTTCACCTTTCGCATTTTGAAGTAGGTCTCGGTCCACAGGAGCCTGTTTTGGATTTCGGCCGTCTTCGCCTTCTCCCAGTTGATTGCAGCCTGTGAGTTTTGCAGATTCGCCATGCCCTGTGCGCGGAGCATCGCCGCGTAGCCCATCATGGCTGCGCTCGCAGCCGTACCGCCAAACCCACCGCCGCCCCGGCGGCCGCGACTATGGCGCCGTGCAAACGCAACATTGCTCGTCATCATCCCGATCGCCACGGCCAGTCCGACGATCAATACTGTGCGTCGCATAGTCCGGTGTTTTTCTGGCGAACGTGACGGCCCGACACACACTGCGGTGTCTCTTGAACCCCTGTTCGAACAGGGGATAGCGTTTGCTTCGAAGCAGGCCGGCCGCGAGCGCCCTGCTACTTCACCTCACCGCAGTCGGCGATCACCACCTTCGCGCTCGTCTTCCCGCTGCCGGAACCGACCTTCTCGATCGCCTTGACGACATCCATGCCCTCGACCACGTTTCCGAACACGACATGCTTGCCGTCGAGCCACGGCGTGGCAACGGTGCAGAGGAAGAACTGCGAGCCGTTGGTGTTGGGGCCGGCATTGGCCATGCTCAACACGCCGGCGCCGGTGTGCTTGAGCTGGAAATTCTCGTCGGCGAACTTCTCCCCGTAGATCGATTTTCCGCCTGTGCCGTTGTGGTTGGTGAAGTCGCCGCCCTGACACATGAACTCGGTGATCACGCGGTGGAACGAGGATCCCTTGTAGCCGAATCCCTTCTCACCGGTGCAGAGGGCGCGGAAGTTCTCGGCCGTCTTCGGCACCACGTCGGCCCGGAGCTCGATGACCACGCGGCCGGCCGGCTTGTCGCCGATGCTGATGTCCATGAAGCAACGCGGGTTCTTGTTGTCGGCAGCAGTCACGTGAGATCCTCCAAATCCAAGGTGTGTCAGGGCAAGGGTGGCACCGGCCATCGACAGGATGGTCCGTCGAGAGAGCATGTGCGTGCGAACGAGCATGGCAGAACATTCCCGTAGGTATCTTGCAGGACGCATGGCAGCGGTCGCTGGGCAGGAAGCACCTGCCCGTCCGCGGACGCCAATCGCCGGCAGGAGATTATGGGTGAATCTCCTCCCGGCGAAAAGTGCTGTCGCTTTTCAGGGTGCCTCGGCGACCGGAGATCAGAGCGTGACCGGTTCCGGACCACCGAGCACGTCCTGCAGGCCGACCGGCAGTTCGACCGGTTCCTGCAGCGTCGCGAGCACCTCGCGATACCGCTCGAGGTGCTCCTTCATCTCCGAGACGAGCAACGGATCGGACCGCATCGCTGGACACGCATCACATACCGCCCGCCAGGCCCGGAAGCCCTCCTCGTAGGCATCCTTCGCGAGGCTGAACTGGGCAAGCATCACATCGTAGTCGGCCCGCCAGATCGCGGCACGAGCCTGTAACCCCGTCGGGCTCGCTCCGACGGCACACGCCGCCTTCCAGTGGTCGTAGCCCACGATGTCACGGTACTTCCCGATGAGGGCCGCCGTTTTGCGGGCCTCTTCCCGGAGCATGCAGAGATTGAATGCCTGTTCCCGAACTTCTGCGGGAGCGTCATCGACCACGGCGAACCAGGTGACGTCGGGAAGCGATTCATCGAGGGAGGGATCGGCGGCCACCGCAGCACGACGCTGCTGCTGGAGAGCCGCGAACCTACCGGGCAGCAACTCCTCCAAGAACTCCTCGATGGCGACGACCCGCTCCTCCTCACTTTCTCGCATCCAGAGCCGGATGACGCGGCCATCGCTCGTCGCGATCGGGAGCAGTGAGAGTTTTCGGATCTCGTCGCCCGCAGCCTGCCATGCGGCTCGGGTCGAGTCGTCGAACGCACCCCGGGCCTCGCGTTTCTGGGCACGCTGGATGGCACGCATCATCGGCTGGCTCACGGTCACGAGCGGGACTCCCGCGTTGACACTCGGGCGGGGCGAGAGCGACGCTTTCAGCTTGTGCACCGTTGCCGTGGCGGCGGGCGGTAGGATCGGCTTCGGCAGCCACGCGAACAGATAGAGACATCCTGTGGCGACGACCGCCATCGCGAGGATCGATTCTTCGGCGAACAGGATCCGGCTGGGATGATGCCAGGAGCGATCAGTCTGAGATGTGACACGCGACATGGGAGATTCCTTTCAAGCCAGAATGGAGATCAGGATGGAGTGGGAGACACCATTTGGAGAGGCCAACAGGTGGAGGGACCAGTAGGCGCACGGCACCGGAGGAGAGGGGGGAGAGAGGGAGCGACGCCCGTGCATCCCGAGGGACCGCGGAGGGCCGCTTCATGACGACTGTGGCGGGCGGGCAGCAAGCCCCGAGAAAGTGCTGCCTGAGCTCGTCGACGGGAAGAATACGCGGCTCACTCGCGTTTGGTTCGCGCCCGCTTTTTATGCCCGATGATCAACGCTGCAACCAACCTGAAAAACCAACGTGACATCCGCAGGAAAAAGGCAATCCACGGCGAACTCAGGCCGCATGCGGGCGTCGTGCCGCAACGAGACAGTTGGTATGGCCGCCGCGAGGGGGCCGTGGCGTTTCGCGCGTGTGGCACGTATTTCACGCATTTTCTTGCGATCGGGCAAGGCATGCTATTTCGGTATCGCCCCACGGCCGGGCTGCATGGTATTTCCCCTCCCTCGCAGATAGTGGCTCCGAGGGTGATCGCCATGCGTGGCTGGATGTTGCTCATTGTGGTGGTGTCGACACCGATGCTCAGCGGCTGCGGCGTGCTGTCGAAGTCGGATGCGACGACGAGCAGCTGGCTGGAGCGGGTGCGGCGGCAACTGGCCCAGACCGCCCGGGATGTTCAGGCCGACCTGGATTTCCACGAGAACGAAGGGCTTGAAGCCTTCGATCCGAAGGCCGTTCAGCAGGTGAAAGCCATGCGAGGCGAGATGAACGGTGCGGCCGATATCACCCACTAGCGCACATGCCGTTTTGGTGTATCCGCCGGCTTCGGAGCAGGTGATCGCCCCGAATCTCAGATGGAGATCTGTTCGCCGATCTCCATCACTTGATCGGCCGGCATGCCGTAGCGATTTTCTTCGCGGACGGCGTTTCGCTTCAAGTAGGCGAAGATTGCCTCAGGGATCAGTTCCAGGCGACCGCCTTCTTGCGGCGTGATCTCGGAGTGGCCGATGAAGAACGTGGCGGTGTCGGGATCGAGCGGAATCTTTTCGGCGGCGGCCACCTGTCGCAGAAAGGGCACGAGCAACGGCTGCTCCATGTAGCCGAAGCGGACGGCGACAAAATAGAAGCCGTCGCCGAGCCGTTCCACGGTGTAGCGCGGGCCGGTGGTGATCTCAGGCTTCGGGTCGTCGATCACCTGCAGGAGCACGACCGTCTCGTGGAGCGATCGCGACCGCTCCACATAGTGCACGAGCACCGGTGGCGTGTGAATGCGGCTGTCGGCCAGGAAGACCGCCGAGCCGGGCACCCTCGAGGCGATCGATTGTTCGAGTTGCGGCCACTCCTTTTCGAAGGGGCCGTACTGGCTGGAATACTGGGCCATCACCGCCGTGCGACCGTGGCTCCAGATCAGCATCGCCGCGATCAACGCCGCCCCGATCAGCATCGGCACATAGCCGCCGTCGAAGAACTTGAACATGTTCGCCAGCAGGAAGGGAATGTCGACGCCCAGAAAGAGGGCGAGGGTGCCCAGCGACGCCCAGCGGCTCCAGCCCCAGGTGTGGCGGATGACGAGGTAGTAGAGAATCGATGTCACGACCATCGTGCCGGTGACGGCCAGGCCGTAGGCCGCGGCGAGCTTTACCGACTCACGAAACGTGAGCACGAGCGCCAGGCAGCCGACCCCGAGGAGCACGTTGACCTCGGGGATGTAGATCTGTCCCTCGTTGTCGTAGGCCGTGTGGCGGATCGTCACGCGGGGCAGGAAGCCCAGCAGCATCGCCTGCCGCGTCAGCGAGAAGGCCCCGGAGATGAGTGCCTGGGAGGCGATCACGGTGGCGAGGCTGGCGAGGATCACCAACGCGTAGGTCGCCGGGCCGGCGGGCACCATGGCATAGAACGGGTTGGCCGCCGCCGTCGGATCCCGCAGCAGGAGCGCCCCCTGGCCGAAATAGGAGAGCACCAGCGACGGCAGCACGAGCCACAGCCAGGCACGGCGGATGGGCTTCAAACCAAAGTGCCCCATGTCGGCATAGAGCGCCTCGCCGCCGGTTACCACGAGCACAACGGAGCCGAGTATGAGCAGACCGTGCAGGCCGTGCCGGAGGAAGAACTCGACGGCATACCAGGGGTTGATCGCCGCGAGCACGGCGGGCTCGCGGACAAGCTGGTTCACGCCCAGGGCGGCCAGCGTGAAGAACCAGACGAGCATGATCGGTCCGAACAGCCGGCCCACGATTCCCGTGCCCGCCCGCTGGATGGAAAACAGGGCGAGCAGGATCACGCAGGTGATCGGCACCACCCCGTCCTTGAGGGCCGGGCTGGCCACCGCCAGGCCCTCCACGGCGCTGAGCACGGAGATGGCCGGCGTGATCACGCCGTCGCCGTAGAGTAGCGCGGCGCCCATCACGGCCAGGAGCGTCATGCCCGACACGCCGCCGATGCCGCCGGGCCCGGTGCGATAGCGTTCGGGCACGAGCGACAGGAGCGCCAGGATGCCGCCCTCGCCGTTGTGGTCGGCCTGCATCACGAACATCACGTATTTGATGGTGACCACGATGATCAGCGCCCAGAACATGAGCGACAGGATCCCGAACAGGTCGAGCCGGTCGAAAGCCTCCCCGTGGGTGGAGGCGACGTGGAGGCACTCCTTGAGCGTGTAGAGAGGGCTCGTGCCGATGTCGCCGAAGACGATGCCCAGCGAGCAGAGCGCGAGTTGCCAGATGCCCGCGGGCCGCCCATGTCCCGCATGGCTGGGGCTGCCTGCAGCGTGGCTGGTTTCGGGCACGCTCATGTGGGGTTCCTGCGGTTCATGCCGAAGGGGAAAGTGGGCGGACAGGTATCGAGCGGCTGCCGCAACACCCGCGCCGGGAGAGGATACCATACGCCCGCACGATCACCGCCCTGAGGGTCAGGCAGTCCGTGCGGTCTCCGCCATTCGCCGCTGTACGCATTCGGCCAGTGCGCGGCGGATGAAGGTGAGCTTGTTGTAGATGGTCTTCGGCGCACAGCCCTGCCGGCGGGCGAGATCGACAGCTTGCACGCCATCGGTGTAAATCGCCTTCACGAGTTGGCGGCTCGCAACGTCGAGCTTTTGCGTGCAATGCTCAAGCGCCTCCGTCCGCAGGGACCAGTGGCGGACATGCTCGACACGCTCGGCGGCCAGGGTCCGCATGAGATCGTCGTCAAACTCCACTCGCGACCGACCGGTCACTCGCTGGAAATTCCGGGCTTCGTAAAACGCCACCGTCGTGGCCCAGGCGATGAAATCGGTGCCTGCCTCGAACGTGCTGAAACGCCGCCACATCACGAGGCTGGCACGTTGCAGCACATCCTCCGCGTCATGCCGGTTGGCGACCAGCGACATGACGTACCGCAGCAGCAGTCCATGGGCGGCATTCAGCAGGCCCACGAACTCCTCCTGGCGCTCTGCAGAGAGCGGCTGGGTCGGTTCGAACGGTGCAGGATCGGTCGTCATCCTGAAAACTCACGTCGTTAACCCAGGGATCGGATGCCGCGATCTTACTGTCGGTGCTGACGGGATGGTGACGGTCAGGCGATGAGTTCCTTGATCACGCCGGTGCTGTCGCCGTGGCGTACGGCGTCGACACCGATGCCGTGGAGCAGCGTGAGCCATGCGTTGCACAGCGGGGTGTTTTTCGACACGACGAGGTTGTGGCCGAGCTTGATGCCGGCCCCGCCGCCGGTGAGGAGTGTGGGGCAGTTGTCGAGGTTGTGCTCCGTGCGGATGTTGCTGCCGTAGGCGAGGGCGACATGGTCGAAGAGGCAGCTGCCGTCGGCCTCCTTCGTGGCCTTGAGCTTGTCGATGAGGCCGGCGAGGAGCTCGCTCTGCGTCAGGTCACGCTGCTGCGAGGCGACGAGCTTTTCGCCCATCGTCGAGTGGTAGTGGCTCATGTCGTGCGGGGCGACCTTGATGCCGATGCTGGTGAGCAGGGTGCTCACCGGCTGGCGGTAGGTGAGGACGCGGGTGCTGTCGGTCTGGATGGCGGCGACGATGATGTCGTACATGAGCTTGATTTCCTCGCGACCGGCGAGCCCGGGGGGCGGTTCGGGCAGGTCGGTCTTCGGCTGGGGCACGCCGAGCCACTGCTCGTCCTTGCTCAGGCGGGTCTCGATGTCGCGGATACCCTGGAAATACTCGTCGAGCTTGGCGGTGTCGTGCTTGCTCAGGCCGCGTTGCAGGTCGCGGGCGTTTTCCTGGACGGTGTCGAGCACACTGCGCCGCTCGACGAGCATCGCCTTCTGCTGCTCGATGGGCGTGGTGTCTTTCATGAAAAGACGGCTGTAGGCGGGCAGGGGGCCGTTCAGGCCGGAGACGGGCTTGCCACTGACGTCCCACGCCATGGAGAGTCCCGGACCATGTCCAGAGGCATCGCCGCCTTCACTGCCGTTGAGCTGGATCGAGGCGAAGCGGGTGGCGAGGCCAAGCTCGGCAGCCGCGACCTGGTCGGCCGAGATGCTGTTGTGGAATGTCTGGCCCGGTTCTGCGAAACGGTTGGCGCCGGAGAGCCACATCGTGCTACCCCAATGGCCCTCGTTCGAATATTTGTTCCAAAGGTTCTGCACGATGGTGAAATCAGACTTGTGTCGTGCGAGGGGCTTGAGGCCGTCCGGCAGGGTGTAGTCGGGGCCTGGCTGCTTGATGTCGGGGAACCAGCTTTCGGTGGTGATGCCCCAGCCAAAGCCGAGGAAGATGAGCCGCTTCGGCGGGGTGGCCGGCGCGGCGGCGGTGGCGAAGCGGCGGAAGCCGAGAGAGTCGAGAACGGGCAGCGCGATGATCGCCGTGCTGGAGCTGAGGAAGTGGCGACGCGGGATGGACGGAATGGGCGTGGTGGACTGGATCGTCATGGCGTTCGTTCCTGAAACGGGTTACTTCGTGTGAAACTCTTCGCTGCGGACCAGCGTGTGGATGAATTCGCGGACGGCCAGGCTTTTCTTTCCCGATTCCTTCAGCATCTCGTCGATGAGCGGCTCGTCGCGAAAGCCGATGCTCCGGCCGAGTGCAAACTCGATGAGCGCGGTGCTGAATCCGCGGGCGAAGGCATCGGACTTCGAGGCGATGATGTCGCGGAGGGCAAAGTAGTCCTGGAAGGATTGTCCTTTGTAGAGGGCGGCGGCGGGATCGATGGCCCATATCTTCTTCGATTTCGGGTCGGGCTTGCCGGCGGCGTCGATGGCGGTGTAGCTGTCCTCGGTGCGCCACTGCCCTGCGGCGTCGAAGTTCTCCAGGCCGAAGCCGATCGGGTCGATCGTGCGATGGCAGCTCGCGCACTGCGGGTCTTCCTGGTGCGCCAGCAACCGCTCACGGGTGGTGAGCACCTGCCCTGCGAGACGGGTGATGGCGGGAACATTCGCCGGTGCGGGGGGCGGCGGGTCGTTGAGGAGTTTCCGCAGCACCCAGGCGCCGCGTTCGACGGGGCTCGTGCGTTCGCCGTTGCCGCCCATGAAGAGGATGGCGGCCATGCCGAGCAGCCCACCTCGCGGCGACCCTGCGGGCAGCGCCACCTTCTCGTAGTCGTCGCCCTTCACACCCTCCAGCCCATAGTAGTGGGCGAGAACGCGATTGATCAGCACGTATTCTGACTTGAGGAGGTCAGCCAGGCTGCCGTTGGTGCGCATCAGGTATTGAACAGTCTCGTAGACCTCACCCTTGGCGGCGACCTTGGTGGCTGTGTCGAAACGCGGGTAGAGCGCCTGGTTGACCTCGAAGAAGTCGAAGCGACTCATGCCCAGCCACTGGTCGGTGAACGGGTGCAGGAAGCCTTTCGACCGCGGATCGTCGAGCAGTCGTTCGGTCTGCGCGGCGAGCACGTCGGGGTTGGAGAGTTCGCCCGTCTGGGCCAGCTCTCTGAGCTCGGCATCGGGCGGCGCCGACCAGAGGAAGTAGGAGAGCCGGACAGAGAGTTCGTGGTCGGTGAGCGGGCGTTTCTTGCCGTCGGTCGATGGCTCGGCAAGGTAGAGGAACATCGGCGAGGCGAGCGCCACCGAAAGCGTCTGCTTGAGCGCCGCGGCGTGCTTGTCGCCCGCCTTCCGGCGCACGTCGTAGCGGGCGAGCAGGCGGTCGATGAAGTGCGCGGGGGCCGGCGTCCCGCG
>Ga0214919_10004089_pt1 | contig 21475 bp, 18 predicted proteins | sample LL1503_MetaG_FD_177994 | JGI IMG/M metagenome (GOLD analysis project Ga0214919, IMG submission 177994) | Freshwater microbial communities from Lake Lanier, Atlanta, Georgia, United States - LL-1503 | ecosystem: Environmental > Aquatic > Freshwater > Lake | place: USA: Georgia | collected... | reverse complement strand
GTCTGCCGCTTGGCTGCGGGCAGCGGGCACGGTTTCTGCTACATTCCTGAGCGATTGTTTGGGGGCCCGACCCCCGAGAATGCAAGGACCGTAGTACTTCCCCCTCATTTTTGACGCGTCCAGCCATGGCAAGCGCGTCCTGCTAGGAGATTCCTGATGGCAAAGACCGTCGCCGACGTGATGGCAATGGTGAAAGAAAACGAAATCAAGTTCGTCGATTTCCGTTTCACCGATACCCGCGGCAAGGAACAGCACGTCAGCGTGCCGGTTTCGCATTTCGATGAAGAGAAGTTCACCGGCGGCCATGCCTTCGACGGCTCTTCGATCGCCGGCTGGAAGGGCATCGAAGCCTCCGACATGCAACTGATGCCGGACCCCAACACCGCCAACATCGATCCGTTCTTCGAAGAGCCGACGCTGATCCTGACCTGCGATGTGGTCGACCCGGCCGACGGCAAGCCTTACGAGCGCGACCCGCGCTCGCTGGCCAAGCGCGCCGAGGCCTACATGAAGAGCACCGGCCTGGGCGACGCCGCCTACTTTGGTCCGGAGCCCGAGTTCTTTGTCTTTGACAGCGTTCGCTGGGGCAACGACATGTCGGGCAGCTTCTACAAGATCGAGGCTGAAGAGGCCGCTTGGAACACCGGCAAGGAATACGAGCACGGCAACAACGGCTTCCGCCCCACCGTCAAGGGCGGCTACTTCCCGGTGCCGCCGGTCGACTCGGGCCAGGACCTGCGCTCCGAGATGTGCCTGATTTTGGAGTCGCTAGGCATCCCGGTCGAGGTACACCACCATGAGGTGGCCAACGCTGGCCAGATGGAGATTGGGACCAAGTTCAGCACGCTGGTCCAGCGCGCCGACTGGGTGCAACTGCAGAAGTACGTGGTCCACAACGTGGCCCACGCCTATGGCAAGACGGCCACCTTCATGCCCAAGCCCATCGTTGGCGACAACGGCAGCGGCATGCACGTGCACCAGTCGGTGTTCAAGGACGGCAAGAACCTGTTCGCCGGTGACGGCTATGCCGGCCTGTCGGACTTCGCGCTGTACTACATCGGCGGCATCATCAAGCACGCCCGCGCGCTGAACGCGATCACCAACCCAGGCACCAACAGCTACAAGCGCCTGGTGCCAGGCTTCGAAGCGCCGGTCAAGCTGGCCTACTCGGCCAAGAACCGCTCGGCCTCGATCCGTATCCCCTACGTGGCAAACCCCAAGGGTCGCCGCGTCGAGGCGCGCTTCCCAGATCCGCTGATGAACCCTTACCTGGGTTTCGCGGCGCTGCTGATGGCCGGTCTGGACGGCGTGGAAAACAAGATCCACCCGGGCGAAGCCGCCACCAAGGACCTGTACCACTTGCCGCCCGAAGAAGACGCGAAGATCCCGACCGTCTGCGCCAGCCTCGAGCAAGCGCTCGAGTACCTGGACAAAGGCCGGGCCTTCCTGACCAAGGGGGGAGTGTTCACCGACTCCTACCTCGATGCCTACATCGAGCTGAAGATGCAGGAAGTCACGCGCTTTCGCATGGCCACGCACCCGGTCGAATTCGACATGTACTACACGCTGTAAGCTGCGCTGGCCCTGGGTCGGCACGGTCTCGAAGGGCGGCGCAAGCCGCCTTTTTTGATGGGTGATCGCTGTCAGGCGGCCACCCGCACTGGACGACAATGTCGGGGCCTCCCGTCCTCAGCTGGGAGCTGCTAGGCGCGAGCCCATGAAGACCACCGCAACTTTTCCCTGGATGGCCTGTGTTTTTTTGCTGAGCGCAGCAGCGCCCGACGGGTCCGTCGCGCAGGCCGGCGCCGTGTTCCGCTGCCCGGGCAAGGCTGGCGAGGCCGATGAATTCACCAACCTGATCAGCGCGGACCAGGCGCGCGGTCGAGGCTGTCGAACGATCGAAGGCGCGCCAGTCACCGTGATTCAGGGCAGCCGTACGCGTCCGTTGGCGGCCAGTGCGTCAGCATCGACGCCTCGACCCGTGGATTCGCGCGTCGACGCCACTGCCCAGCGTCAGCGCGACACCGATGCACGCCGGATTTTGGAGACCGAGCTCGGTCGCGAGGAAGACAAGCTGACAACGCTGCGACGCGATTACAACAACGGCGAACCTGAGCGGAGAGGCAACGAACGCAATTACCAGAGCTATCTCGACCGTGTGGCACAGATCAAGGCGGCGATCGCACGCAGCGAGGCCGATCTCGCGGCGATCAAGCGCGAAATCGCCAAAATTCCACCCTGAGAGACCTTGCCATGTGCGCCCGACCTGAGCCACGTCCCGAACGCAGTGGCGATCACTCACGCTACGAGCTGTTTGACCTGCTTGCCACCATGGTGGCGGTGGTGCAGCCTGACGGCACGCTGTTGTTCGTCAACGCCCGGTTCGAGGATGTGGCGAGTGTGTCGCGCCGCACACTGATGCGCGGCAACCTGTTCGACTGGTTCGTCGACAGCGCCCAACTGCGAGAGACCCTGGCGGCGGTGACTGACAACGAGATTTCTACCGGACGCTTCGACGGCACGATCAAGCGCGCGCCGGTGGTCGCCGGCGATGCATTGCCAGTGCATGTGATCGTCACCCAGATCGCCCACCGATTTGACCGCGTGCTGGTGGAGATGCTCGAGATCGAACAACAGACCCGACAGGACCGCGAAGAACGCGCGCTAGGCCAGGTTCAGGCCAACAAGGAGCTGATCCGCAACCTCGCGCACGAGATCAAGAACCCGCTGGGCGGCATCCGCGGTGCGGCCCAGTTGCTGGAGATGGAGATTGGCTACCCGCCGGGTCACCCCGAGGACAGCGCGCCGCTGCGGGTGCCAAGCGCCGAAAGCGACAGCGAGGCAGCACGTCGCCGCGAACTGACCGAATACACCCAGGTCATCATCCACGAAGCTGACCGACTGCAAGCCTTGGTCGACCGGCTGCTTGCGCCGCATCGCAAGCCGCATGTGGTCAGCGACGTCAACATCCACGAGGTCTGCGAGCGGGTGCGTTCGCTGATCATGGCTGAATTTCCGCGCGGCTTGGCGGTGCAGCGCGACTACGACACCTCGATTCCCGATTTTCGAGGCGACCGGGAGCAGTTGATCCAAGCCGTCCTCAACATTGCGCACAACGCTGCCCACGCGCTGGGTGAGCGCATCGCCGGGGGTGACGCACGCCTGGTGCTGCGCACCCGCGTTGCGCGCCAAGTCACGATTGGCAAGCAGCGATTTCGACTGGCATTGGAATTGCATATTGAAGACAACGGGCCCGGTGTGGCCGAGGACATCCGGGATCGCATCTTCTATCCGCTGGTATCGGGACGGGAGGGCGGTTCAGGACTCGGCTTGACTTTGGCGCAGACTTTCGTGCAGCAACACAGCGGCACGATCGAATGCGACAGCGTCTCCGGTCGAACCGTTTTTCGCATCGTGATTCCGCTGCCTTGATGTCGCAGCTAGCCGTTCTTGAAAGACAGGCCGCCGCCTTATGAAACCCATCTGGATCGTGGACGACGACCAATCGATCCGCTTCGTGCTCGAAAGGGCGCTGGCGCGAGAGCAATTCGCCACCCGCAGTTTTTCCAACCCGCGCGATGTGCTCGCTGCGCTCGACGACGATGAGCCGCAGGTGCTGGTCAGCGACATCCGCATGCCGGGAGGCTCGGGCATAGACCTGCTGGCCAAGGTCAAGGCGCGCTTGCCGGGACTGCCGGTGATCATCATGACGGCTTACTCCGACCTCGACAGCGCCGTATCGGCCTTCCAAGGCGGTGCTTTTGAGTACCTGCCCAAGCCCTTCGACCTGACGCGTGCGGTCGAGTTGATACGCCGGGCGATGGAAGAGAGCCTGCGCGAGGAGGTCAGCGACATCGGTGGCGCCGAGATGCCCGAGATGCTGGGCCAGGCGCCGGCGATGCAGGACGTTTTTCGCGCGATCGGCCGACTCAGCCAGAGCACTGTCACGGTGTTGATCACCGGCGAGTCGGGTTCGGGCAAGGAACTCGTCGCGCGCGCACTCCACAAGCACAGCCCGCGCGGCGACGCCGGCAGCAACGGTCCGTTCATCGCGATCAACACCGCGGCGATCCCCAAGGACCTGCTCGAGAGCGAACTGTTCGGCCATGAGCGTGGCGCGTTCACCGGCGCCCAGACCACCAGGCGTGGCCGGTTCGAGCAAGCCGATGGCGGCACGCTGTTTCTTGACGAGATCGGTGACATGCCTTTCGACTTGCAGACTCGCTTGCTGCGTGTGCTGTCGGACGGTCAGTTCTACCGCGTCGGCGGACACCAGCCGCTCAAATCAAACGTCAGGGTGATTGCTGCGACGCACCAGAACCTCGAGCAACGGGTGCGTGATGGCGCTTTTCGCGAGGACTTGTTCCACCGCCTCAACGTGATCCGACTGCGCCTGCCAGCGCTGCGCGAGCGGCGCGAGGACGTGGCCCAGCTCACAAGATTCTTCCTCGCCAAGAGCGCCAGGGAGTTGGGCGTGGAAGCCAAGCGAATCACCGAATCGGCGTTGGCGCGGCTGATGGACTTCGACTTTCCAGGCAACGTGCGGCAGTTGGAAAACATCTGCCACTGGCTGACGGTGATGGCGCCGGCCCAGGTGGTCGAGCCCAAGGACTTGCCGCCCGAGTTGATGGCCAGCGATGTGGCGCTCACGCCCGTGGTGGCCGCCGCCGATCACCCGACGCCTGCCGCGCCGACGCTGGCCAGCCCGATGCCGGTCGGCAGTGCGCTCAGTGGCTGGTTGCTGGACTTGCAGCGCGAGGCGCGTCGCTTGCTCGAGTCCGGTGACAGCGAGGTCTGGGACACGCTGACCCGACAGTTTGAAGGCCAGTTGATCCACACCGCGCTGGAGGTCACCCGCGGCCGCCGTATCGAGGCCGCGAACAAGCTCGGCATCGGCCGCAACACGATCACCCGAAAGATCCAGGAGCTCGGGTTGGAGTGATCGTTTCTTAACGACAGGCCTGCGGCTTCCAGCTTCAGCCAGTGAGTTCGGCCAGCACCGGCGCGTGGTCGCTGGGCCGTTCGTTCTTGCGCGTGAGCTTGTCCACCGTGCAACTGGCGACCTGGGCCTTCAGCGACTGGCTGACGAGGATGTGGTCGATGCGCAGGCCCTGGTTCTTGCGGAACGCCAGATTGCGGTAATCCCACCAGCTCCAGATGCGTGGTGGCTGATCGAACAGCCTGAACGCGTCGACCATGCCCAGATCGAGCAGCGCCCGAAAATGCATCCGCTCTACGTCGGTGCAGTGGATTTGCCCGGTCATCGCGACCGGATCAAAGACATCGCTGTCCTCCGGCGCGATGTTGTAGTCACCCATCAACACCAGGCGCGGATGCTGCGCCAGTTCTTTGCGCATCCATTCGCGCAACGCGTCGAGCCAGGCCATCTTGTAGCTGAACTTTTCACTGCCCGGCGCCTGGCCGTTGGGAAAGTACGCGCCCACCACCCGCAGATCGCCCACCGTCGCGGCGATCACCCGCGCTTGCGGGTCGTCGAAACCGGGGATGTTCCTGACCACATCACAGGGCTGATCGCGCGACAGCAAGGCCACACCGTTGTAGGTCTTCTGACCATGCCAGACGCTGCGCCAGCCAGCGGCAGCGATTTCGGCGTGCGGAAACTTGTCGTCGGTGAGCTTGGTTTCCTGCAACACCAGCACGTCGGGCTGATGCAGCGCCAGCCAGTCGAGCAGTTGCGGCAGTCGAACGCCCAGCGAGTTGACATTCCAGGTTGCGATTCGCATGGTGTTCAAAGTCCTCGGGGTTTGCCGCAGGCGGTGTATCTGAAGAGGCGGCGCTCAAGCACGAAGCAGGGCAGCCTCACTGCAACACGAATGACTTGAACAAGGCGCTCTCGACCGGCAGGTCGGCGGTGGTCAGCGGCCAGAACCGGCGTGCCGCTTCCTTCATCTCGGCGCTGCAGCATTTCGAGCCGTCGTCCAGTCGACGCGGGATCGCGCCGATGCGCACCAGCGAGGCAATGGTTTCATCCGAAGGGTTGCTCTGGAGGATGTAGATCAGCGTCAGCAGCGGATCGAGCGCCGCATTCGCCACCAGCGCGACATCGTTGGCAATGGCAAACTTGCCGGCGTTGGTGGAGGTCTCGGCAAGCGTCCGGCCCGACAACACGATGATGATCTTTGAGTTCAGCACCGGCCGCATGTCGACGATGTTCTTCTCGGACTGCGCGTCCAGGGTTCGGAGAACGATCTTGGTCTGAAAGTAGTGGCTTTCGCCTTTGTCTGCAAGATTGACAGTGAACTCCACCTTGATGTTGCCGTCGTCTGGCGGGACTTCCACAAAGCGCGGCGCCGGGTTCAGCTTTTTCGCAGCTTGCCTGGCCTGGTAGCGCTTTTCCACTTCAACCAAGGCTTCTTCACTGTACTTCTTCAGCATCTCCGCCATCTTGCGTTGTGAGTCACTGGGCGGATGGTTCGAGGCGTGGTCCGTCGCGGGGTCTGCGGCGTGATTTGCACTGTGATCCGCGCCCTGGTCTGCGGCTGCTGCGCCATGTGCTGGTGGTGTCGGGTGCGCCTTGCCCTGTGGGTCGTGCGATGCCGGTGCCTGGTGGGCGGCGGCAACGTCGCTCTCGTCAGGCGGGTGGCTGCTGTGGCGCATGAACCAATACCCTGCGGCACCGATCAATGCGAGCGCGATCACTGCGACAGCGACAGACCGTCCGGACTTGCTGGGCCTGTTGGGCAATTCCACGCTCCAGTCGAGCGCGGGCCGCGGCGGCTCCACGGCTGGCTCCGGCGTGACGGTTTCGGACAGGTCGGCGACCGAAGGGTCAGCAGCCAGCGCCGGCTCGATCGTGGGCTGCTGCGCGCCACAATCGCTGCAAAACCTTGCCTTGCCGGTCAGTTCAAGTCCACATTTGAAGCAGTTCATGACTTTTCGATCCAGACCAAGGTGTTGAAAGATTCGTCGGACTTGGCGCTTGCCTCAAGCCATGCGGGCGGCTGAGGTCTGAGCACCGATTGGCCGGCTCTTGCCGCTGGCGTTCGGTGCTGTTGGCATGCCTTGGCCAAGCCTGGGCCAGTGCATCCTTCCCGCAGGACTGTGCGCATTGTCTCGCGGCCAGCGACTGCGGCCTGCGCTTGGTGGCCGATCTGAGTGATCGGCCTTGTCCGACAATAGCGGCGAAGGCGCTTCGGCATGCCTGTTGGCGACCGCTCACCCGTTCATGACAGCCCACCACACGATGATGATCAGCACTGAAAACAACAGTCCACCAGCGCCAGCCGCCTGGGCAGCGCTTGAGCGGCTTGGGACAAGGCATGCGCTGCCTTGTCCGGACGGTGAAGTGGTCTGGCGCCGCTTTGGCGCTGGGCCGCCGCTGCTACTCTTGCACGGCGGACACGGCAGCTGGCTGCACTGGGTTCGCAACATCGAGGCCTTGTCGCAGCAGCGCACGCTGTGGCTGCCCGACATGCCGGGCTTCGGCGAATCGTCAAACCTGGCCGGTCCGCCGCACGGCCCTAACCGCCTGGAACGACTGGTCGATGCTTTGCTCGCCGGGCTCGACACGCTGATCGGGCCGGGTGCGACCATCGATCTGGCCGCATTTTCGTTTGGTGCGTTGGTGGGTGCGGAACTCGCGCAGCGCAAGGCGGTGCGAAGCATGGCGCTGCTCGGTGCGGGGGGTCATGGCGGGCCTAGGCGCATGAGCGAGAAGTTGCTCGATTGGCGCTTCGGACCGGCTGCATCGCGCAGCGCGGCTTTGCGCCAGAACCTCGGCAGCTTCATGTTGCACGCGCCTGAAGCGGTCGATGCGATGGCGCTGGCGGTTTACCAGGCACAGTGCCAGGCGACGCGTTTTCGCAGCAAGTCGATCTCGATGACTGGTGGGCTGCAGTCGCGCTTGGCGCGCTACGACGGCCGTTTGCTGCTGCTCTGGGGCGAGCACGATGTCACTGCGGTACCGCAAGACTTGGCGCCTGCGATCGCCGCGATTCGCAGCGGCTGGGAATGGCGATTGCTGGCCGGCGGCGGACATTGGGTGCAGTACGAATGCCACGAGCCTGTCAACCAGCTCTTGGGGGACTGGTTCGGCGCTGAGGTTTGAGCTTGTTGGCCCTTGGCCAGGTGTCAACGGCACTGGTTAGCCGCGGGACTCTTCAAGGCTCTTTGACATGACCGACGGTCTGGGCCAACAGCAGCTGTTGGTCGGTCGTCAAGCCCATCGCTCGCGACAGCGCGCTGCGGTCGAACCAGGCCCGAACGACGGTGGCCAGACCGGCTGAGGCGCAGTACAGGTAGGCGTTCTGCGCCATCGCGCCGGCGGCGGCGTGGGCATAGGCCTCGCGCTGGGCAGTGGGCACCAGTTTGGTCCGTGAGTGGTCGGCGACGTAGATCAGGTCGAGCGGTGCGTTGTCGACAAAGTCTTGGTAACCGGTGACGCGGCGAACGTCGCTGGCTTGCACCAGCGCCAGCGAATGAGAGTTCGGTTGGTACAGGAACAAACCTTGCGCCATCGCGGCATAGAGCAACACTTCCTGCGAGTTCATCGCGCTTGGCGCGGTGCGGCCGCCCAGCGTGGGGCGGTTGATGCCGCCAGCGGCCCAAAGCAGGTCGGACAGTCGCTGCGCGTGCAGTGCATCGGGCGAGAAATCGCGCTTCGACTCACGGCGCATCAGCGATTCCATCAGCGGCATCCCGCCTTGCTGGTTCGGTGCCACCAAGGCCAAGCGGGTCGACGCGTCGCCGACCGGTGGCTGGGGTTTGAGTTGGCCCATCAGGCCGAGGGCGAGCTTGGTCAGGGTGTTCATCTCGAGGTCTTTTGCAAGCGTTGCCAAGCTGCTGGCGTGGTTGGGATGTCTTGCGGCCGGGCTTGCAGCGCACCGGGCCGCAGAGGGCCGGCACCGCTGACCTGCCGCCATTCGGCGAAAGAGACCTCGACAGCCTAGACCGGCCCAGCCCTCTGTCGATTGCGGGCTGTCAAACGGCTGGGTTGGTATGGCCCGAGGTGATCGGCGTGATGTCGGCGTGAGGCTGTCAGCCTGCGCGGCGCGGGCCTGCGCCCAGTTCGCTGCGCCGCCAGGGCCGCCAGCGCACCTGCATTGGCTCCGACTACACTCGGTCCAATGACCGGTCTGCACCGCCACCATCACCGATTTGCCCAATGGCTGACACTGCTGGCGATGGTGCTCGCCACGCTGGCGCCTGGGGTTGGGCGGGCCTTGGCGCAAGGCGATGCATCGCCCTGGGACATGGTGTGCTCGACCGGCGCCAAGGCCACGGTTGACGCCTCTGCGGGCGGTGCGTCGGCTGCGGAGGCGCAGGACAGTTGCTGCTTGTTGCGCTGTGATCTGCTGGCGCCGCCCTCATCAGTTGAGCTGGCGGTGCCCGGCTCGCTGTTTGGCACGAGCGTGCCGTTGCTGTTCCTGCACGCGCCCGGGCCCTTGTTTGCCTGGATCGCCGCGCAACCCAGGGGTCCGCCCAGGGTGGCCTGAAGCGTTCTGCTTTGGGGCCGGCTCACTGCCGGCTGAAGATCCCCGCCCTGGCCGCTTGTGCGCCCGCTGCGCGGTGCAGTGCTCAGGGCCAGCCTGGCCGCAAGCCTGGCTGCTGCCACAAGAAATTCATGACCCATCCAACTTTCGGGCGCTCCGCGCTGGCGCTGGCTTGCCTGTGGATAGGCGGCGCGGTCGCCGCCACCGGCGAAGATGCGCAATCCCCGTCCAATGTGGTGCTGGTCTCGGCGCACAAGGCCGTGCAGCCAGCGCGCCTGCCTGCGACGGTGGAGTCGGTCAGCGCGCAGCAGTTCGACGAGAGCATCAACGCGGTGACGAGCGCTGGCGTGCTGCAATACCTGCCCAGCGTCCATGTGCGCGAGCGCTACATCGGTGACCGCAACGCGGTGCTGGTGATGCGGGTCAACAGCTCGGTGGCCAGCGCCCAGACCACGGTCTATGGCGACGGGATGCTGTTGTCGAACTTTCTCAACAACAGCTACGCCACCGCGCCGCGCTGGGGCATGGTCTCGCCCGAGGAGATCGACCGTGTCGACGTGGTCTATGGCCCGTTCTCAGCACTCTACCCGGGCAACTGCGCTGGTGGTGTGGTGCGGCTCATCACGCGTGAGCCGACGCGTTTCGAGGCCCATGTCAAGCTCGATGCTTTCAGCCAGCGCTATCAGCAATACGGCACCCATGAGCGCTTCGGTGGCGGCCATGCCAGCGCGGCCATCGGAAACACCGCAGGCGACTGGACTTACTGGCTCGCGCTCGACCACCTGGACAACCGCAGCCAGCCACAGACCTTTGGCAACACCACTGCCAAGACCGGTGCCCCAGCGGCCGCCGGCAGCTTCACGGTTGTCAACAGTGCCGATGTCTACCGCGACATCGACACCGCGGGCAAGCCGCGCATCATCGTCAGCTCGACCGGTATCGACCACACGGTGCAGGACATGGGCAAGCTCAAGCTCGGCTACCGATTCTCGCCAGCGTTGCAGGCCAGTTACACGCTGGGCCTGTGGCGCAACGCGTCCGACGGTAGCGTCGACAGCTATCTGCGCGACGCGACGGGCGCCACCGTCTACAACGCCGGTTCGACGCTGGCCAACCCGTACAAATTTGTACGGATCGACGGCGCGGACTACACGGTGTCGGCCGCTGCGCCGAGCCGCGCCAGCAGCGAGCACTGGATGCATGGGATCACGATCAAGGCCAGCACCGGTGCTTTCGACTGGGAGGCGGTGGCGAGCGTCTACGACCAAAAGAAAGACCTCACGCGCACCGCCACGCCGAGCAAGGGCCTGGACTCGGGTCTGGGCAGCGTGCGCCCAGGCGGGCAGCTGAGCTTGGCCGACGGCACAGGCTGGACCAACCTCGACCTGCGCGGCCAGTGGCGTGCGAACTCGGGCGCGGCTCACACGCTGAGCTTTGGCCTGCACCACGACCGCTACCGGCTCGTCGCGGTGACTTACGGCACTGCGGCTGCGCCCATCGCCGACTGGCAGACCAGCGAGACCGGCCTGCTCAGCACCAACTCCTACGGCAAGACCCAGACCGATGCGGTCTACCTGCAAGACGAATGGAAGTTTGCGCCGGCTTGGACCTTGGTCGCAGGTGGCCGTCAGGAGACTTGGAAGGCCTTCGGCGGCAGCAATTTCTTCGCGGCCACTACCGCGCCGAATCCGCAGAACCTGGTCTATGCCGACCGAAGTCAGTCGAACTTCTCGCCCAAGCTGCACCTGGCCTGGCAGGCCTCGCCGGCGCTGGCGCTGCGTGCATCGGTCGGCAAGGGCGTGCGTTACCCGACGGTTGCCGAGATGTTCCAGACCTTCAACGGCCCCAACAACATCAAGACCAATGACCCGAATTTGAAGCCCGAGCAAGTGCTCTCGTCAGAATGGGTGCTGCAGCAGCAGTTCGACAATGCGATGCTGCGCGGCTCTTTTTTCACCGAGAACAAGCGCGACGCGCTGATTTCGCAGACCGATGTCACTGTCGCGCCCAATCTGTCGAGCATCCAGAACGTCGACCAGGTTCGCACCCGTGGCATCGAGATCGCCGGGCAGGCCGCCCCTGTTGGCCTGCGTGGGTTGGAGCTCAATGGCAGCCTGACCTACACGCATTCGCTGATCACCCGCGACAGCCGCAACCCCGGTCTGGAGGGCACGGCCCAGCCGCGCATCCCCGACTGGCGCGCCACGCTGGTGGGCACCTGGCATGCGACCGATGCGCTGTCGACCAGCCTGAGCTACCGCTTCAGCGGGCGCCAGCACAATGCGCTGTTCAACACGACGACCGGCCAGTACAACGATATCAACCCGAACGTCTACGGCGCGGTCAGCCATTACAGCGTCTTCGATGCCAAGATCGCTTACAAGCTAACGAGGGAATGGAGCGGATCGCTGGGTATCAACAACCTTGGCAACTTCAAGTACTACGTCAATCCGAACCCCTACCCGCAGCGCACCTTGTTCGCGGGCCTGAAGTACGACCTGTGACGACGGACTGACCATGAGCCATGCCAAGACTTTGATGAGAGGGATGCTGGCGCTTGCGGTGCTGCTGGTCGGGCCGGTGCTCGCCCAACACGACCATGGCGGCAAGAAACGACCGCCGCCGCTGGCCATCGGCGCAGCGTTCTCGCCCTCGGGCGAGTTGTGGATCGTCGGTCTGGACGCGAAGCTCGGGCTCTCCGTCCAGACCAGCGCCGACGAGGGCCGCCAATGGTCGGTGCCTCGCGCGCTAGACACCGGTGGCGACAAGCCGGTGGCGGACGGCGAGAACCGGCCCAAGCTCGCTTTCGGCCCAACAGGCCAGGCGGTGATCAGCTACACCGTGGCGCTGGCCAAGCCCTACACGGGTCAGATCCGGATGCTGCGATCGGACGATGGCGGGCGCAGCTTCTCGCCGCCTTTCACGGTGCACCAGGACCGCCAGGTCATCACCCATCGCTTCGAATCGGTGGCCTTTGACGGCCAAGGCACGCTGCATACGCTGTGGATAGACAAGCGCGATGCCGAAGCCGCTGCGTTGCCCGAGACTGTGGTCAGCGCGTCGGGCACACCGAAAGATTCACGTAGACCGCGGGTCAAGACCGGCTACCTCGGTGCGGCGATCTACCGCAACGAGTCGCGCGATGGCGGACGCAGCTTTGGCCCTGACATCAAGCTGGCCGACCACAGCTGCGAATGCTGCCGCATTGCGCTCGCGCCGGCGCCCGACGGCTCGCTGGTCGCGCTGTGGCGCCATGTGTTCGAGCCCGGTGGCGCCGCAACGCAGCAGCGCGACCACGCTTTCGCGCCAGTGGCGAGCCTGGCTGCGACGCCGGTTCGCGCCAGTTTCGACCAATGGGCCCTCGAAGCCTGCCCGCACCATGGCCCCGGGCTGGCGCCTGCGGCGGGCGGTGGCTACCACGCGGTGTGGTTTGGCGACCGTGCCGGCCAAGCCCTGGTTCGCTACGGGCGGCTGGGTGCCGATGGTTCGCCGATCGGGCAAGCCCGGCCGCTGCCCGATGAACAGGCCGAGCATGCCGCAGTGCAAAGCGCGGGCTCGCAACTGGTGATCGCCTGGCGCAGCTTTGATGGCCAGGCCACGCGCTGGCGGGCCTGGGTCTCGGTCGACGACGGCCGCAGCTTTGCGCTCAAAGAGCTTGGCCGCAGCACCGACGACAACGACCACCCGCTGCTGGTCAAGCGCGGTGAGCAGATCTTCGCGCTGTGGCGCACCGCTCAAGGAGTCCGGGTTGAAAACATGTCACGCTGACCGCGCTGCGCGGGTTCACGCAACAGCGTTGGCGCTGCTGCGATGCCGATGGCGCGCTGGGCTGGCCGCGCTCGCCTTGTTGTCGGTGGCTGTGCAGTTGCCTGCGGGCGCTGCGCCGCGCCAGGTCGAGGCTTTCGACGCCGGCGCCTGGCCCGCGCTGCAGGCAGGCCTCAAGCAGCCGGCGGTGGTGGTGTTCTCGACCACTGACTGTGCGCATTGCCCGGCGGTGCTGGCGCAGTTGCACCAGCACATCGGTCGGCGCCGGGCCGCGCTGATCGCGGTGGTGATGGATTCTGTGCCCGGCCAGGACGATGCGGCGCTGAAAGCCGATGCGCATTACCGCCATGCCGACCGGCTGTTCGCTTTCGACGGGCAGGCGCCTGCGCTGCGCCACGCGGTCGACCCGCGTTGGCGCGGGGTCACGCCTTATGTCGTCTTTCTGACGCCGGGTTCGCCGCCGAAGGCGGTCACAGGGCCGCCTTCGGCGGACCATGTCGAGGCCTGGTTGCGCGCTCCGACGCGTGACCCTCGCTGACGCTGCGAGCCTGAAACGCTTGAGGCGGCTTCAGTTTGGCTCTAAGTGCCGGCCCAGATCTCGGCCATCGCCTGTTCGAAACGCTTGGCGATGCGCTCGGCCTGTCCGGGTTCTTGCAGCACCCAGCGTCCAGCGACCATCACTTCGCGCCAGGATGGGGCCGGGCTGGAGAACACCAGCGCGTCTAGCAGTCGATCAGCCGGGATGCCCAGCAGTTGGCTGTCCCGGGTGTCGACCACCAGCGCGTCGGCGCGCGCGCCCGCCACCAAGCCCCAGCGCGTCTGGCCCATCGCTGCTGCGCCGCCGGCCAAGGCGCGCGAGAACAATCGCTGCGCGGTCGAGGGCTGGGCTTGGTCCGGTGCAGCCGCCACATTGCGCGCGCGCAGCTGCAGCCTGGCGCCGTAGTCGAGCCAGCGCAGCTCTTCACGCCAGTCTCGCGTGACATGGCTGTCCGAGCCGATCGACAGCGGCGAGCCCGCGCCCAGCCAGCCGCGCAGGTCGCACAGCCCGTCGCCGAGGTTGGCCTCGGTGCTGGGGCAGATCACCACGCCGGCGCCGCTGCGCGCGACCGCTTCGATCTCCGCTGGATCGCTGTGCGTGGCGTGCACCAGCTGCCAGCGCGCGTCGAGCAGCTGCTCGCGCGCGAGCCAGGCGATCGGCCGCACGCCGGTGGCCGCGACGCAGTCGTCGACCTCTGCAGCCTGTTCGGCCACATGCAGGTGGATCGGCCCGTCGAAGTTGTGCGCCAGGCCACGCAGCGCGTGGATGGACCCCGGGCTCGCGGCACGCAGCGAGTGCATCGCCAAGCCTGCGTTGAGCAGCGGCCTGGCGCTGGCGCCGATCTTGCGGGCCGCCGCCCAGACGCCTGGCGCGTCCAGCGCAAAGCGCCGCTGGTCTTCGCGCAGCGCGGGCTGGCCAAAGCCGGCGCGCTCGTAGAGCACCGGCAGCAGCGTCAGGCCCAGGCCAGCGTCCTGCGCCGCATCGGCCAGCGCCCAGCCCATGGCCAGCGGGTCGGCATAGGGGCTGCCGTCGACGTCGTGCTGCAGGTAATGGAACTCGCAGACCTGGGTGTAGCCGCCTTGCAGCAGCTCGACGTAGAGCTGGGCGGCGATCGCCCGCAGCTGGCTGGGCGTGATGCGCAGCGCGACCGCGTACATCCGCGCTCGCCACGACCAGAAGTCGTCGCTCTCGGTGTCGCGCTGCTCGGTCAAGCCGGCAAAAGCGCGCTGGAAAGCATGGCTGTGGGCATTGACCAGGCCAGGTAGCAAGGGCCCTGACAGCTTTTGCGCGCCCTCGGGCGGCTGCCTGACGCCGGCGCTGACCTCGGCCCAGCAGCCGTCGCTGCCAATCCTCAGCAACACCTGTTGCTGCCAGCCGCCAGGCAGCCAAGCGGCCGGCGCCCAGAGCATCGCGGGCGTCGCGCGCGGTTCAGGCATCGGGCCGCCAGTCCAGCATCGTGCGAAGCAGGCTGCGCAGCAAGGGCGTCAGCCGCGCGACCCGTTCTGGTGCCAGCACCCACGGCGGTGACTCGTCCATATAGCTCGACCAGCATTTCTCCAACTGCACCACCTGCACGCCGTCCGCAGGCTTGCCGTACTGGCGCGTGATGTAGCCGCCTTTGAAGCGACCGTCGGTGACATGGCTGAAGCCCGACTGCGCGCCGAGGACTTGCATCAGCGCGGCGCGCAGCGTGGGCGAGCAGCTTGTGCCTGCCGAAGTGCCCAGGTTCAGGTCTGGGAGCTGGCCGTCGAACAGCCAAGGCAGCTGCGACCGGATGCTGTGGCCGTCCCACAGCATCGCGTGGCCGTGGCTGACCTTGAGACTGGCCAGCTCGGCCGCCAGCGCATCGTGGTAGGGCTGCCAGTAGCGCTCGCGCCGCTGTGCCACTTGCTCAGGCGTGGGCTCGCAGCCCTCGCGGTAGATCGGGTCACCGCTGAAGAAGCGGGTCGGGCACAGCTCGGTGTTGTTCGCACCCGGGTACATCGGCACGTTCTCGGGCGAGCGGTTCAAGTCGATCAGGATGCGCGAATGGCGCGGCACGATCACGCTCGCGCCCAGTTCGCGGGCAAAGCCGTAGAGCGCTTCGAGGTGCCAGTCAGTGTCCTCGACCGCCAGCGCGCGCTCGACCAGCAGCGGTTTGAGGTCGTCCGGAATCTGCGTGCCGACATGGGGCAGGCTCAGCAGCAGCGGCGTTGTGCCGCGGTGTAGCGTGAAGGTGGCGTTGGTCATCGGGGGGCGTCGTCTGGCAGTGTTGGATGTCGTTCCTGCCCGCCGTGGATCACCCGGCTGCAGGGGTTGCGGCCGAACCAGTAGGCCAGCTCGTTGGGGTGCTCGACCTGCCAGACGGCGAAGTCGGCGCGCTGGCCTGCGAGCAGCGAACCGCGGTCGCGCAAGCCCAGCGCGCGGGCACCGTTGACGGTCATGCCGCGCAGTGCCTCTTCGGGCGTCAGCCTGAACAGCGTGCAGGCCATGCTGAGCATCAGCAGCGGCGACAGCCCCGGTGAGGACCCTGGGTTGTGGTCGGTGGCGATCGCGATCGGCACGCTGGCCGTGCGCAGCGCGGCGATCGGCGGCAGCCGGGTCTCGCGCAAAAAATAGTAAGCGCCCGGCAGCAGTACAGCGACCGTGCCGGCGCGCGCCATCGCTTGCACACCGGCAGCGCTGAGGTGCTCGAGGTGGTCGCAGGACAGTGCGCCGAACTCGGCCGCGAGCTGCGCGCCGCCCTGGTCGCTGAGCTGCTCGGCGTGCAGCTTGACTGGCAGGCCCAGGCGCTGCGCGGCCTCGAACACCTGGCGCGTCTGCGCCAGGCTGAAAGCGATGTTCTCGCAGAACACATCGACCGCGTCGACCAGACCCTGCCCGTGCAGCACCGGCAGCCATTCGCAGACCGCGGCGATGTAGTCGTCGGGCCGGCCTTCGAACTCGGGTGGCAGCGCGTGCGCCGACAAGCAAGTGGTGCGCACCTGCAGCGGCAGCAAATGCGCCAACAGCCTGGCGATGCGCAGGCAGCGCACCTCGTGTTCCAGCGACAGGCCGTAACCCGACTTGATTTCGACCGTCGTCACGCCCTCGGCCATCAACGCGTGCGCCCGGCCCAATGCCGCTTGGTAGAGCTCGCCATCGGTCGCGCCGCGGGTCGCTGACACGGTCGAGCGGATGCCGCCGCCGGCGCGCGCGATCTGCTCGTAGCTCGCGCCTTGTAGCCGCAGCTCGAACTCGGCTGCGCGCTGGCCGCCATAGACCAGGTGGGTGTGGCAATCGACCAGGCCCGGCGTGACGAGCGCGCCCTCCAGATCATGTTCTTCGTCGACCTGCAGACCCGCAGGCAGGGCGGATGCTTGGCCAACCCAGTGCAGCCGCTCGCCTTCGGTCACGATCGCGCCGGCTTTGATCAAACCCCAGCCGCTGGGGTCGGCCAGTGTGGCTAGGCGGGCGTTGCGCCACAGTTTTTTCATGGTTTGTTGTCTCCGGTGCAAGCCGCCAGCCACCAGCCTGCCGGGCCTGGCAGCTCAGGGTTGAAGCGCAGCGTGGCGGGTGCTGGGTCGAACCACAGCAAGGACATGGCCGGCACCTCGTGGTCAAGGCCGTCGGCGCTGCAGCGGCCGGCGCTGGCGCTGAACAGCCCGCAGAACGGGGCTGCCGGCGACCAATCCAGGCCCGGCCGGACCTCGAACATCCCGCCGCCAGTGCCGCGTAGCATCAGGTTGAGGTCGCGGCTAGCGCCGGCCAGCAGACGGCAGTCGGTCTGGGCATCGCCAGAGAAGTGCAGCGGTGGGTCGCCCTGCGTCTGGCGAATGGGCTGGCCGTCTATCGTCAGTTCGACGCCGTCGCCTTCGAGCACCACGAACCAGCGCTGCACCCCGGCAAAGCTGGAAAACGGGCCGTCCGAGGCGATGTCGGCCAGGCTCAGCCTCCATCGCCAGTCTGGCCCTGGCGGCCAGGCCAGCAACTCGCGGGTGATGCCGCCGCCGTTGCGCCAGGGCTGGGCGGCGACCTCGGTGCTGCGCACCAACCGCGGCATGGCCGTGGATTTCAAGGGCAGGGCGCCGCTCATGGGCTGAACTGCCCCACGAGCTGGTAGCGCGTGCCCGGGTGCACCAACCGGGCCAAGGTCACGGCCACACCGTGGCTGACGGTGCGTCGCACCAGCACCAGGCAGGGGTCGGTGGCCTGTATGCCCAGCAGCTCGGCTTCCTGCGCCGTGGGCGTGCTGGCGTCGATCGTGTACTGCGCCTCCCACCAGGGCGCGACTTCGAGCAGGTGCTGGGTCGGCGTGATGCGGTTGAAGTCGACGCTGAGGTAGTTCGGCGACCAGGCCGGGTTGACATAGCGGTCCTCACACTGCAGCGGCAGGCCGTTGTCGAAGTGCACGATCAGCGAGTGGTACACCGGCGCGTCGTTGGCCAGCCCGAGCTGAAGCGCCAGGCCAGCGCAGGCGCGCTCCTCGCGCACCAGCTTGACCTCGACATGGTGGCGGTGGCCTCGGGCCTCGATCTCCTCGTGCAGGTCGCGGATCGTCAGCGTTGACGAGACCCGGTGCAGTTGCGCGGCGAAAGTGCCCACACCCTGGACCCGGTTGATCAAGCCCTCGGACTGCAGTTCGCGCAGCGCGCGGTTGACCGTCATCCGGCTGACGCCGAACTGCGCGACCAGTTCTGACTCCGAAGGCATCAAGGTGCCGGGCGGCCAGCGGCCTTGCGACAGCTCGGTCTTGAGGTGCTGCTTGACCCGACCATAGGGCGCCAGGGCGGTCTGGCGGCGCGGGCGGGACGGGGAGGGCATCTGTCGATGGTAGCGGTTGATGCCTGTCTAGACAAGTTCAAGCCGATGCGATCGCATCAGTGAAAACCCCGACCATCCAGCGCTTGCGCCAGCTTGTCTAGACAAGTAGAGTGCGAGCTCATCACAATTTTGATTGCCGAGGCCGCCATGACCGATCTGTCTCAAGCCCATCTATCCCCAGGCTCGGCGGTCAAATCGCCAGCCCCGGCGGTCAAAGCCCAGCCGCGGGTGGTGCGCTCACCGCGCGGCAGCGAGATCAGCTGTCGCAACTGGCTGATCGAGGCCGCTTACCGCATGCTGCAGAACAACCTCGACCCCGAGGTGGCGGAGAACCCCGACGCGTTGGTGGTCTACGGTGGCATCGGCAAGGCCGCGCGCAACTGGGATTGCTTCGAGGCGATGCTGGTCGCGCTGCGCCGTCTCGGCGAGGACGAGACCCTGCTGGTGCAGTCCGGCAAGCCGGTGGGCGTGTTCCGCACCCATGCGGACGCGCCGCGGGTGCTGATCGCCAACTCCAACCTGGTGCCCAAGTGGGCGACCTGGGAGCACTTCGATGAGCTCGACCGCAAGGGCTTGATGATGTTCGGCCAGATGACTGCGGGCAGCTGGATCTACATCGGCAGCCAGGGCATCGTGCAGGGCACTTACGAGACCTTTGTCGAAGCCGGTCGCCAGCACTATGGCGGCGACCTGGTCGGGCGCTGGATCCTGAGCTCAGGGCTGGGCGGCATGGGCGGCGCGCAGCCGCTGGCCGCGAGCTTCGCTGGCGCTTGCTCACTGAACATCGAGTGCCAGCAGAGCCGGATCGACTTCAGGCTGCGCTCGCGCTATCTCGACGAGCAGGCCGTCGACCTGGACGACGCGCTGGCGCGGATCGCGCGCTACACCGCCGAGAAAAAAGCCGTGTCGATCGGCCTGCTGGGCAACGCCGCCGAACTGCTGCCCCAACTGGTCCAGCGGGCCCGGCTGCGCCCCGAGCAGGGCGGCATCCGCCCCGACCTGGTGACCGACCAGACCTCGGCCCACGACCTGGTCAACGGCTACCTGCCCGCCGGCTGGACGCTGGCGCAGTGGCAAGCGGCCCAGGCCGATGCCAAGCAACATGCTGCGCTGCGCGAGGCTGCATCGCGCAGCTGCGCGGTGCAGGTGCAGGCGATGCTCGATTTCCAGGCCCTGGGCGTGCCCACGGTCGACTATGGCAACAACATCCGCCAGGTGGCCTTCGATGCCGGCGTGAAGAACGCATTCGATTTCCCGGGTTTTGTGCCGGCCTACATCCGGCCGCTGTTTTGCCGCGGCGTCGGGCCGTTCCGCTGGGTTGCGCTGTCGGGCGACCCCGAGGACATCCGCAAGACCGACGCGAAGATGAAGCAGCTGTTCCCGGACAACAAGCCCCTGCACCGCTGGCTCGACATGGCGGGCGAACGCATCGCTTTCCAGGGTTTGCCAGCGCGGATCTGCTGGATCGGACTGGGCGATCGGCACCGCGCCGGTCTGGCGTTCAATGAGATGGTGGCCTCCGGCGAGCTCAAGGCGCCAATCGTGATTGGCCGCGACCACCTCGACGCCGGATCGGTCGCGAGCCCGAACCGCGAGACCGAGGCGATGCGCGACGGCAGCGACGCGGTCTCGGACTGGCCGATGCTCAACGCGCTGCTCAACACCGCCGGCGGCGCAACCTGGGTCAGCCTGCACCACGGCGGCGGCGTCGGCATGGGTTACTCGCAGCATGCCGGCGTGGTGATCGTCTGCGACGGCAGCGATGCCGCCGCCAAGCGCATCGAACGCGTGCTGTGGAACGACCCGGCCACCGGCGTGATGCGCCATGCCGACGCCGGCTACGAGGACGCCGTGGCCTGCGCCAGCGAGCAGGGGCTGGATTTGCCGATGCTGTGAAGTACCAGGGCTGGCTGGCGTGATAGCGGGCTGGCGTTAGGCCCGCGTGCAAATCCGGCGCCCAGGGCGCTGGCGACAGCGGCCCGATCTTTCCCCGTTCCCACTGAACCCTTGTTTCAAACCTCTGGAGACCCGCATGAACCCGCCCAAGATCGCCAAGACCCTTGTCATCACTGCTGCCGCGCTGTCTGCGGCCTATGCCCCTGCTGTGCGTGCCGAGGACACCAAGGTGGCGATCGCCATCTCGGGCTGGACCGGCTTTGCGCCGCTGACGCTGGCCAAGGAGGCTGGTCTGTTCAAGAAGTACGGGCTGGACGTCACGATCAAGAAGGTGCCGCAGAAAGATCGGCATCTGGTGATCGCCTCGGGCGACGTGCAATGCGCTGCCACCACGGTCGAGACCTGGGTGGTCTGGAACGCGAACGGTGTGCCGACCACGCAGATTTTCCAGCTCGACAAGAGCTATGGCGCCGACGGCATGGTGGTCAAGCCAGGCATCACCAAGATCAGCGACTTGAAGGGCAAGACCGTGGCCGCCAGCGCGCCCGGCACCGCGCCTTACTTCACGCTGGCCTGGATGCTCAAGAAGAACGGGATGTCGGTCAAGGACGTCAAGGTCGTCAACCTCGAGCCGCAGGCCGCCGCCAACGCGATGATCGCCGGCACTGACGGCGTCGACGCGGCGATGACTTACGAACCCTACCTGGGCGCGGTGCGGGCCAAGCCCGAGGCCGGCAAGATCATCGCGACCACGCTGGACTACCCGATGATCATGGACACTTTCGGCTGCACGCCGAAGTTCCTGGCCGACAATCCCAAGGCCGCCAAGGCACTGGCCGACGGCTATTTCGATGCGGTCGCGATGACCCGGGCCGAGCCTAAGAAGAGCTTCGAAATCATGGGTGCTGACGTCAAACAAAGCGGCGAGGCCTTCGAGAAGAGCCAGGCTTACCTGCGCTGGCAAGACCGCGAGGCGAACCTGAAGTTCTTCGCCGGCGAGCATGCCCAGTTCAGCAAGGAAGCCGCCGACCTGCTGCTCGAG
>Ga0214919_10004088_pt1 | contig 21480 bp, 33 predicted proteins | sample LL1503_MetaG_FD_177994 | JGI IMG/M metagenome (GOLD analysis project Ga0214919, IMG submission 177994) | Freshwater microbial communities from Lake Lanier, Atlanta, Georgia, United States - LL-1503 | ecosystem: Environmental > Aquatic > Freshwater > Lake | place: USA: Georgia | collected... | reverse complement strand
TACCACCTTCTGCAAAACGAACCTTGCCACCTTTTTTGTATCCTTTGTTGACTTGAGACTGTGCAGTCCCAAAGGCATCGTCAAGGGCATCAGTATGGTTGTCCGAATCGGGCAAGTGTTTGCCTTCGGGAGTAAAGAATTTTGTTCTGTACTCACCATAATCTCTGTCCTTGTAGGTTTTTGCTACATGGCCTTTTGGGCCAGTATGGGTCTTGACGAGGCGAAGGTTTGGCTTCTCCTCTTTCTCAACCTTACCGCCCTTGGCAAAGGTGCCAGACTGCAAGCTGTTGGCTACGGGACGCGAGACGAAGTGACGAGGCATCTTTACTGCCTTGCCGTCATCAACGACTTGACCCCCCGTAGCAAAACGCTTTTTTGCGGCACCGCCTTTTTTGTAGCCGCCAGCATTTGCTTCTTTCACGCCACCAGTGGTGCCGTTCTTGATGCCGGGCTTGGCTGTGTCAGCAGGACGGTTTTCCCAGTTGCCACCTTCAATGGCGCGACCTACGCCGGGCACCTTGCCACCCTTGGCAAAACCGCCTGCGTTGCGTTCTTTAATGCCACCAGTACCATGGGCTGTGTCACGCTTTGCTGTGTGCATCTTGGTGTTCTCATAGGCCTTCTCGTTGCCCATGATGCTACCGCCCATGGCATAGCCACCGGGTTTGCCTTCTTTGACTTCACCAGTACCATGGGCGCTGTCTTTTTTGGCAGTATCCATTTTGGTTTTGGCGTAAGTACTGACTTTGCCGCCACCAGCTTTGCCGTGAGCGCGCTGGGCAGACATTGACTCGTGGTGCTTCAACTCTTTCATAAGAGACTTGCACTCAGCAGAACCGCCGTCTTTCATGCCAGACAAAGCCTTTTGAACCATGGCGGCACGCATTGCGCGTTTGTTTGGCGTCATACCAGCTAAAGCGTTACGACCCATAGCCTGCATAGGCGCAGGAGCAGGTGAAGTGGCTCCGGGCACCATGCCGGGGCTTGCGGCCATAGGCATACCACCACCCATTTGCTTGTGAGCGACTTTGCCGCCCTTGGCATACATGTTGGGGTTCATTGCGCGACGACGCACAGCCATGGATGGTTTTTTAGGAGCCATGCCACTTTCAGCGTCTTCAAACACCTTGGAATTGTTACTTGCCATGGATTTGAAAGCGTCGGACTGACCAGCGGCTTTGGATTTAACTTTGCCGCCTTTTTTCAGTTTCAGAATAACTGAAGGCTCATCGGTCATCATTTTGACCATTGGTTTAAATTGTCCCATAACGACCTCCTATTAGGCTTGAGTTACGCCGAGAGCGCCAACGCGAGTTGCGTTAGGGCCAACAGCGATGGCAGGCAACAGAATTCCCATTGTTGTACGAACGATGCCGTTCGATGCAGTGGCAGGGGTGTAGGTACCGCGCACGTCTCCCGTAGTAGTGGTTGCAGTAGCAGTTGCGGCGGCTACAAACGTACCAGCATCTTGTGCCAGTGCGTTGTTGCTCTTGACGCTGGCAACGTATGAGACGTTGAACACGCGAACTGGGATTCCCAGAACGTCGCTTGTACCAACCACAACAACAGTTGCAGAGCCAGCAATAGTCACGCCACTGATTTGGTAAAAAGCTTTCAAACCAGTCACAGCAGTTGCGGGAGTTACCACAGTGATAACTTCACTCATGGCCTGTCCATAGTAGTCGTAACCACTGACAGTAAATGCACGAGCAGTTGTGGAACAATTTACCTTAACAGCACGAGGACAATCCAACTGCAACACGGCTACACCGCCAGCGGTAGTGGCAGACTTTACAGAAGTACCAGCAGTCAGGGTTACAGCACCAGCAGCGGCGGCAGTTTGCGACACAGCAATGTTGTTGGTGACGGCGGCTTGAGGAACGATGTCCCAAACGTAGATGCGACCCAGAGGGCCAACACCCAAGTCCATAGGAGCAGGGTTATCAAGAGGCACATTGGTATGACCAGTAATTGTGGTGCTAGACGCTGTGGACGATGCGCTTACCGTGTAAGTACCTGTGCCACCAGTGCCAGTGCCAAATGCGGTGATGTATGAACCATCAGTGACGCTAGAACCATCAATGTACATACCAAGCACAATTGGTGAGCCAGACAGCATTGCGGTGACCGTCAATGTTGTCGTAGCAATCGAGCCAGTAAATGTTGAGGTGTACGGGCGCAGACCCGTACCCATGTAGGTTTCGGCAGGGCCTAAAAATAGGTCATCGGAAAATTGAGGCATTTGATCTTCTCCTTGAAAAGCATGATCAGTTAAAAAAAAGGCTGGTTTTTTACGCCAGCCCTGTCACTTTAGACGCCGGGTGTGCCGTAGGCGCAACGTGGGTCTGTAAAGCCGAGGTCATAACGCTCGGTAGCTTTGTAACGCATGGTGTCGGTCTCGAAGTCACCTTCCATGGTTTTTTCCAAACGACGACGCATCAACAGCTTAAAGCCTTCAGGTGCATCGGTCTGAACAAAAAACGCAGTGGATGAAGTCAAACGAGAAAGCACAGCGGCACCTTCGTCCAGCAAGCCAATAGACTTGACGGGGTTGATGTCGTTGTTTGCGTTACCTGTGCGAAGCACAGATTTCAGCAAAACTTCAGCTTGGAAAATATTGCCGGGAGCCACAATCAGTTGACGTGGAACCAAACGAATTTTCTTGCCGTTGTTGTCCACAGCCTGACGGATTTGGATCAACATTTGCTCCAGAGAAGTCTGGGACAAGTTGGCGGCAGTAGCCAATTGGTTGCTGAACGTGCCGTTCACGATGGGGTGGGCAGTGCTGATTAAAGACACGCCGTCGCCACCGGGATATGCGCTGTTGAACCCGACGTTCAACACGTTAGCGGCCAACAGTTCTTTGGTTTCCACCAAAGACTGAGCCAAGTGACGTGCATAAACCTGACCGATACGGATGTGGTCGCCGTCTTCAACCAAGACTTTAGTCAAGGCAAAAGCAAGACCGTACACTTTGTACAGGTAGCGTTTTAAGAAGAGCACACCACCTTGTTGATAGGTTACGGGCGTACCGTCAGGTAACTGAGGTGCGGCTCCGAAACCGTACAAGACGGGTTCTTCATGGTAGTTGCGTGGAATGCCGTCTTCTTCGCGGAACACACGGCTCCACTCGTCGGCACGTTGGTCATAGACTCCGTCAAAGCACTCATTCAAGATGGGTTCGACAATTGAACGGAAGTCCGTACTGCGCATTGGTGCGGCCATTTTTTACTCCTTGGCTAGTTAAGCAATTGCGGTGACAGCACCGAAGAATTGCGAGTTGGCTACAACAACGCGAACAATAACGTAAGCGTCACCCCATTCATTGCCCGGATACGGTGCAATATCAACAATTCGCATTTGACCTTGAACAGCACTACCTGCGGCAGTTGATGCGCCCAAAGTTGCTTGCGACAAACCAGTGGTTGTGGAACCAGCGGCAATGTTGCTGAAGTTGTACTCGTTACCAATAGACGTTTGTGCCAAAGTCGCATCCGACTGAATTTCATAAACGATGTTTTGGTCGTTGTAGAAATAAGCAACGCAAGTTCCTGCGGTGTACGCAGTGCTTGCAGGCCAGTAGTTGGAAACACGGGCACGACCAGTAGTATCAGTCCACTGCACACCAGCAAACGCGCCAACAAACGCACCAGTATTGGCGGCGATGACAATGGTACCCAAGGTACCGCTGTTTGCAGTCGTGCCGTACTGTACGGGTTGACCCTTCAAAATGTTCGAGGCGTAGCCCGAAACGATACCGCCAGCCAGCGCCTGTGCGCGATCCAAACCAGAAGGATGGAACGCAGGACGCAAGCCAAACGGAGCAGAGGTTGTACTCATAATTTACTCCTTAGTTAACCCGAAAATACGGGCGTTCGATTGGGTTGCTGTTCAATAGAGCCAATACCTTCACCCTCAACATTCACAAGCGACTTTCCGTTGCTGTCCCGTTGTCCTTGGAGGTTTGCCACTTGGACACGAATCTTCTCAGCCTCTTCACGAGGTTGATCGTGATGGTGGTAAGTCATGACCTCTTGGTAAATATCCATAGGCAACTTGAACAACAACATCTCGTTGCATGAGATGTATCCAACATGCTCACCTGACTTCACGCGATAGTCTTCATAGCCGGGCAACTCGTCCGATTTAACGGGAACGTAACCCAAGCGAATCCGCTTATCTATGCTGTCGTAGCTGTTGGTTGTTGAAAGCCAGCAAAGGTGCCACCCGTCCATGTCGGGCAGTTTTGGCAATGCTGATTGCGTCCATTCCTCACTCCACATCTTGCGACGTTCCTGATTTGAAATGAACTTATCCTCAGGTGCTTTGCGGCTTGCGTCCTCGCTTGCGCGATCATTGCGGCCACCAGCATTGAGAGATTTTTTTAAACGTGATTCCATGATGTTTTCCCCTTAGATTAGTTGCGGCGACCGTTGATACGATCGAATTCAATGAACTGCTTGACCATTCGTGCTTTGCGCTCAGGATTTTCCCACGCACCCACTTCTTTCATCGCCTTGACTCGGTCAGGTGATAAAACAAATTGGGTTCGATTGGAACCTCCATAAGCGGCCGAAGCCTCGCGTCCTGCACTTCCCACAACATTCCTTGGTCGTCTGACACCACGAGATTCGTTGTCATTGGAATTATTGTAGCGGTGAGGCAACTCTCTTTGCAAGCGGCTGTCCAATTCTTCCCAATAATCGGGATCGGTTGGGTTCCACCCTTGAGTCACCATGACCTCATCAATCTTCTTGGCAATGCGGCTATCCGGGTCTGTGGTGGCCGGGTTGTACCATTTATTGCGGCGCATCCACTGTGTGGCCAGACGTTGAACCTGAGGATCAGGCGCTTCGTTGTTTTGCTGGGGACGGCGCAACTCTTGGTCAGCCTGTTGGCGCAAAACAGTCAAATTACGGGTTTCTTCCTGTGCGGCTTGCCACATGGTCTGGGCTGACACCATTGCCTCGCCATCGCCGTTCTGAGTGGCCTCAGACAGCTTCATTTTGGCGTATTCAAGCCGGGTTTGAGCGTCTTCAAGGCCTTTGTCAATGCGAACCAAGTGCTCGGATTTGGTATTTCGCTCCAATTGACCTAAACGGCGCTTGAATTCTTCGTTTTCACGCTGTAGAGCGGTCAAACGAACGTCTTTTTCCTGATTTGTCTTGCGAATCAAGTCTTTTTTGGCTCTTCGACGGCCACGTTTAGCCGATCGAAGTTCATCATTGTCATCTGGATGGTCTGCATCTTCATCACGAACGGTGCCACCCTCCGATTTTTCTTCAAAGCCATCGCCTTGAAGCATTTTTTCAGGTAAATCAACCACTGCGGAGCCATCTTGCTCCTCAACGATTGCAATATCGTCTTCTTTGTTGTTTGGATCAGCCATTGTTTCCTCCTGTTATACGTAGGCTTTGAAAGAAAGTGGGTTGCTGGTGACTTTGGCAATCAACTCGTGATCGTTCAACGTCATAAACAACACCGGGTCTTCGTTCTCTTCATCGCTTCGGCTTTTAATTTCCCAGCGATCACCGCCCCATTTAGGGACTCGAACGAAATCGCCCACCTCAGCCCACGCGCCCTCAGGCCATGCAGTCATGGTGTCACGATTTTTGTACGCCAATGGGCCAACAGACACGACTCTGCCAATCATGTTGTTCCATTTTTCGTTCTCTTTGGTTTCTTCAACCAGAACGATGCGTCCTGTTTTCTTTTTAATGCGCCGCAGTTGAACGATTACTCGCCCACCAAGCGGTGCCATTCCCGGATGTATATCTGGGAAAGCCCACGCCAACTCTTGCAAGTCTGGCATGTCATTTGTGGACTCGAAAGCCACAATTTTTTTTACTTCACTCATCATCAACTCCTAACACCATATTTCAGGTGCATCGTTATGCGCTTAGTCAGCGCGGTCTCACCCCGGAGTGGGGCTATCAATCTTGGTTCTTCTCTTCATCCAACATGGCGTTAATCATGTCCAAGGTTAATTGCAGTCCTTGGTACTCTCCGACCATACGTTGGTAGCCATCCCAAGATGCAGGAACCCCATGTGCAAGGGCTAAATGCAAATCAGCTTGGCGTATTTTTACTCTGTGAATCAATGCTTCAAGCATTTTTTTTCTTGAGATTTGCTAAACCACCAGAAGGTTTTTTGCCGTTGCTGGCGCTTTTCCCTTTTGGTTGCATGGTTGTGCCATCCAACTTTTCGCCCATGGCAATGCGTTTGTGCTGAGGCACATTGATGGTTCTCTGTTCGTATTCACTGGTTGACATTTGGAACTCCTTGAGGTTGTGGCATTACTGCCGGGGGTTGTGCAGGTGGTTCCTGCGGTGGTTGCGCCTGCGACATATTTTGAATTGTCTCGTGCGTCAATTTTGAATTTTCGATGGCAATTTTTGTTTGGTTGTCCATCTGAAGTTTTTGGTTGTCAAATTGCAATTTGGCTTGGTCGTATTGCGACTTTGCTTGATCTGCTTGAGTCTTGCGTTGAGTCTCGGCCATGCTGGTGTCTTTGACCACTTGAGCGTCTGCTGGCAGTGGTGGTGGAGCGCCTTTGCGTTGCTGTGCCATTTGAACAAGCGATGCCAAGGCTTGCTGGAACTGGCCAAACACTTGTTGGGTGTCCAACATGACATGCGCGCCCACAGCGGTATAGACCTTGTCAATGGTGGCTGTGAGTGCTGGATCGTCGTAGTCGTCCACAGGCTTGCCCACAGACTCTTCTACGTAACCGTTGGAGCGGTTGAGGTACCACAGCGTCATGTGTTGTTTTAAATGCTCGATCAAATTGTTTAAGTAATTTGGGTCTGCAAATGGAGATTGTCCCAAGAACGGGTTCATTGCAAATTGCAAGTGATCTTGAATGTGCGCAATGTGATCTTGTTGCAAGTACGCATAGGCTGGTTGACCAACAAGCATGGCGGCGTTTTCGTCGGCCGATGTACGCTGTTCTGGTGATGGCACGTCTTTCATCAACTCATTGATGTTTGGCACTTTCATTTGTTTGAGCATGCGGCTCAATACAGCACTTATGTTGAACTGCTCAGGGTGCTTTTCTGCCAACGCCAACACGGCTTGGTTTTGTGCCATGCGCTGAGTCTCACTGAAGATATGAGGATCAGACACAGGCACCACGTCGGTGTTCTTTTCAAAATCGTCGCGGTTGATTTCTAAGTCGGCAACAATGTCGCCTTTTTTCATCTCGTCAAAGTGCCAGCGGTTTAAACGGCACAAAATCTTCAACACACGGGCTTGTGAGTCGTGCATGCGCGAGTGAATCGATGAAAACACTGCCGCGCCTTGTTCAATCAAAGCCTGCGTGGTGCCCACGGGCGCATTGCTTGTGACATCAGCAATCTTCTCTTCACTGGTGGTGACCACGCCTTTGGCGGCTGTATCTAACCAACCCAGCAACTCAAACAGCACGGGGCTGGGCGGGTTGAACGGCATTGGCATTGCAATTTGGCGAATGTCCTGCACGCCGGGCGCGCCTTCAATCTCAATGATCTGGGTGACATCAACCTGTTGTGACTGGCCACTAATCTTGGCTCCCTTCAACTTCAGCATGGTGGCCGAGTTGTTGATGTGCGCAGTGTCCAGCAAGGCACGCAATGCACCCGTCAAGGCCGCGCTGAGACCTCCAATGAGGTGAGGTAGCCCAATGGCATACGCGCCGCGCCACGGGATGAATTTGAACTCTACAACCCAGTCCAGTTTGGTGCGGGTATCGTCTTGCTCTTCCCAGTTGCGATACAAACCCACAACTTGATTGTCAAGTTCATCAACCATCAAGATGTAGGGTGCGTAATCGCCTTTGGTTGCCTTGTCGTCTTCCAACTCCAAGTAGCAGTAGATGTGATAGACCTTGCGCAGGCCATCTTTATTTTCCTCAAATTGCTTGCCTTCAATTTTGTTGTTGGCTTGCTCAACTTTGTTTTGATTTAACGTCCCAGAGGCTTTGATGTAACTTACGTCACGGTACATGCCAGTGCGGATGCGTCGTTCAAATTCGTACTGCGTGATTTCGTGGACTTCAGCGGCGCGCTGGGCCGTGTAAAAGTTGGTGGCCGCAAAGGGCAGGATCACACGGTCGATTGGCAAGAACTCCACGCATGGGCGTTTTTTCTGCTCGTCAAACCACAGCTTAAAGTACTGTGAACCGCCCAGTGGCAACTGGGTCAGCAACTGTTCTTGCTCGTCTTTGAACTCTTCAATTTGGTCAGTAATTTGCCAATTTAAAAAGTCTCGTTTGCGTTCCGACTTTGCCGACTTGAGGTCGTCCATCTTGCCAATAATTTTGGTCTTGACAGGGCCATCAGGCGGGAACATTTCTTTAATTGCGCGGCTGGCAAAATCCACACAGCCCTCAGCCATGGCAGGGTGAACCACTTTAGATGCACCCATAAAGGTAGCACCTCCGGGGGCATCATTGCCCATACCAGTGCGCCTGATGCCCTCTTCATATTGTTTGTCGCGCAGTGAGCGCGCTTCTTTGTCCGTTTCAAGTAAATCAAGATACCTGAATGCCAGTGTTGAAATAACGCTGGGGTCAATGCTGTCTGCAAGATTGTCGTAAAACTCGGGGTTAAATTCTGGCCCGTCATCAATGTCAACAATGGCCGAGCCGTCTTCTTGCTCTTCCGTGCTCATCTCGGGAAGATCAACAACGGCACTGCCGTCTTCTTGTTCTTCAATGTCAAGATCGCCTAAATTTTTTGTTGCCATCATTTAGCCTTTTTGTTTTTTAACATTTCAAGTTGCATTGCGCCCAATGAGTTGTGAACAACAACAGCTTTTTTTGGAGCGCCTTGTTTATGTTCATCTTCACCGTGACGCATAGCCAAGTGGCGCTGGGCCACCACGTTTTGTTCAGGGAATGCATGGAAGTCGTCGTGACTGAAACCACGGTGACGGCCATCTACGGTGCCGCCTTCTGCATAGAACTTGATTGCCTGAGGTGCGGCGTACTCTTTGCCTTTGGCCTTGGCTTGATCTTCTGGCTTGTCGATCTCGTACTCGCCATTGTTTTTTTGCGCGTGCTCGATGTGCTTGTCGCCCACATTGTGTGTGAACGATGTTTGATGGCCAATGTTGCTGGTGGACTCAGTGGGCGTGGTCATCAAGATGTGGCCAGCATCTTTGCCGTTCTTTGTTTTGTACCTGTTTTTTGGCAGGAACTCAGTGTCTTTGAACCGTGAGTCGGTTGGAATTATGTGCGGAGTACCGTCATCGTTTTTACCTACTTGAACCAAGCGTGGGTGCAGTACATGCTGGCGCTGATAGTCGTAGCGCAAGCCATCTTGGGTGGTGTGCCCGTAGTGGGCTTTGTCTTCGTCGGTCTTGCGTCCAGAGCCGCTGTAGTGGCCTTCCGGGCCCTCGTCTTTCTCTGACTCGCTCAACTCATTCTCAGGGCGTCCTGTTGTCCAGTACTTGGCGTGGGTGATTGCGCCTTCCATCTTCTTGGCCATGGGGGAGCCACGCTTCACGTCAGTCACCATGTACGAGCCCTTGGGCGGCGTCTTATTGCCCTGCTCGTTTTTAAAGTCGCCTTGGTTATCAGCCGCCATCACGGTGTTGCGAACACGTGCTTTGTCGCGGGAAATGTTCTCGCTAACTTCCTGACCTTTTTTGACTTTGGGGCCCACATTTGAGTGCGTCACATGGTAGCCATTTTCTGGGTCATGCAACTCGTTGGTTTTGCCGTATGAGTTGGCAATGATCGGTGGTTTGTCATCCATCTTGCGCTGTTCGTTCAAATGACGAATGACGTGGCGTGAGGACACGTCAGTCTCGTCCACAACATTAGGACGGTACAGCATGCGCTTGTTTTGCTTGTCTGCTCTATCTGATGCGTTACGCATTGAACCAGTGTGAGCAATGATCCAGTCGCGGGTCATAGCAGGATCGTGCTTGGCAATTGCGTGGCCAGCGCGACGACTGACGGCGGCGGCGTATTGAGATTCAGCATTGGGCGCAAAGCATGTACCTTGCTTGGTGTCAACGATGCCTTCGGCGCTCTTGCCGCCACCACAACCTTCGGTTTGACCGGGGCAGGTGTTGATCACCTTGTAGTCCATATCTTTGCCGTGACCTCTTGGAAACAGCGCATGCCCTGCAATACCTTTGGACGCATAGCCAACGTGCGATCGACCTTCATCGTCGTGCTCGTGCTCCACCGTGTCTAGCTTTTCAGACTCGTCTAGCGTGTCTCTGTTGTGCTTGATAAATTTGGCGGCGCGGATTTTATTTAGAGCCTCTTGCTCTGCACTCTTTTGTTCTTCAATTGGTTTTGCAAAGTGATCTTCAAGCGTTTGCTTGTGGATTTTTCCTACCTGACCAAGGTTTAAAGGTTCACGGTGCTCTTCCCCGTAGACCTTTGCTCTCGCATCCATCATGTTTTTCAACCCTTCAGCGCCTGCTTTGGGGTTTCCCTCAATCAAATGCTTTGGCACCACAATGCCCTTAACGCCACCAGCGCCGGGGGCCGTAATCGTTGTGCGCTTTTCTTTGGAGTCGTCTTTCTTTGCCGCCATCTCAGCCTTCATCTCGTTCACAGACGGCTGGCCACCCTTTGCCAACTTTTGAGCGGGGGCACCACCACTCAATGCGGCCATGGTCTGGCCTTGGGGTGTCATCTGGAGCAAGTTGCCTGCTGGCGCTGGTGGGGCACCGGGTGGCGCGCCCGGAGGGGCACCGGGGCCACCGGGAGGAGGAGGAGCGCCGGGTGGTTGGCCACCTTGTGGTGGCTGGGGAGGTGTTGGCATCAACTGTTGACCGACTTGAGTTTTGCTCATATCTACGCCACCAATGGGCATGCCTTTTTTGGGTGTGGCCACGCCACCGGGGCTGGGCATACCAATGTCACTTCGTTCTGGTGGGAAGAAGTGCTTGGGCGACATGCTTGGCGCTTCGTTCACTCCAATATTTTTAAGGTCAACCTTGTTGCCTTTTTGGGCAAGTTCAATTTTCATTTGGGCTGTTGATGGACGCACTTCGCCCCCCTTTGCTTTGTTTATTACGTGGGCTTTCTTGCCATCTTTTTCCCGCACATAGTATGAGTCGTGCCCATAATGAGCAATGCTCTTTTGAATGCGGGGGTCTTCAATGTGTAGGTGATGCCCTTCGGACAGGGTTTCACGCAAGTGCTTGGCCACGTCAGGGATGTCTTTTAGATCACGGTGTTGGGCGGCATGGCCAGAGATATTGGTCAAGTGCTTTTGGTTCTCGTAGTCCCATGTGTTTTTAGGTTCTTTCACTGTGCCTCCTTTGGCTTCTTCAATGACCTTGCGTGACACAATGCCATGCCCAACGTCACGCTCTTTGTCGTATCGGATTGGGTCATGCATGGGGTACAAGTGTTTGGTCGGCGTGTTAATGTCAAATGCTGATCCTTCGGGCACGTGGTGCTTGTCTTCCAGCGCCCGAAACTTTTGTTTGTTGACCACCATGGGCTCACCAATGGTTACCTCTCCAATTGCTTTGGCCCTGCCCTCACCCGTCCTGACGATGGCAACACGTTTTCCCACATAGGGTCGCAAGGTGTCACTGTTGCGTGATTCAAGGGTTTTGTGACCGTCCACAATCATGTCGGCATACCTGCGGCCTGACTTGCGGTCTGTGGCCACGTTGATGCCCATCACAGAGCCACCTTTAGCGTAGTTCACATGCTCTTCGGCTTTCCACTCATCCGGGGCCACACAGCCACCATGAGCAAAACCAAAGTCTTTCTTTTTAAATGGCTGGGATCGGGGCAGATCGGCCATGCCAGCTTTCTTGTTGATGCGCTCCACCTCAGCGTCTGACAACACCTTGTTGACCTTCATTGATCCACCGATCAACCAGTTGCCCGTCATGTTGGGATTGGTTTTGTATCGGTAGTGGCCACCCTTGGGTATCTGGTCGGTGATGTGTGATTTCACAGGCACCACCCTGCCTTGTGCATTGGTGCCGCGCTTGGTGGCCTCAGCTTGCCAGTCCACGTCGTCAGGCATTTCTATTTCAGCCCATGCGTGGTTGGAAGGTCGGCGGTCGGGCGCGGTTTTTTTGGAGTCGGACTTCTCACCAATGTGCGTGGCCATAGGTAGATCACCCGCATGCCACCCCGGTCGATACGCCAAAGGCCCAATCTTGGACTTGACCTTACCATTGGCCATGTCGCCTTCTTTTGCATCCACCCATTTGTCCATCTCTACCGGGGTGGTGGAGTCCACAAACAACGGGAACAGCTTGCCCGGATGCTCTTGATGCACTCGGAACAGTTTATATGCCTTAACCGTGTTTTTTGGTTCTGCCATAGGTGATCTCATTGAATATGTCAATTATGCCTTGGGGTCATGCATTTGGGCAATCAGGACACCGTCCGTCACCCTGACACACACCCAGACAATTGCACGACCTTCGCATTACGCCCCCTGATCCACTCACGCAGTGCTTGCACGGCTTGTTGCTCAGGCACCTCTGCCGTGGGGCTGGCAAGTAGTTCGTATCGGTTCTCGCAGACAGTAGTGCGCACACCGTCGTGCTGGATGACTTTTTCATAGCCGGGCCCTGCGTTGATGTAGATGTAATCTTCATGCGACATTTATTTCTCCTGTTGGTACTAGTCAGACTAGTTAGGGTTTCTACTTACTAGTCAGACTAGCGTCATGCTCCATACGGATTCTCCCGGCCGCGCATGTTGAATATCTCAGCGTCGGTGATGTCCTCTTCCTCGATCTCTTCCCGTGATGAGTAGTCAATGCTGATCCACCCGGCATCCCTCAGGTACCTGAGCCCCTGACTGATGCAGTCCACGAACTCGTCATGCACCGCTCCTTCAGGGAAACTGCATATCTGACTGACCATGCCTTCGGCCCAGTCCTTGACAAAGCCCTTGCGCACGGACGACTCAGGCACCCACACGCGCCCGGCTTTGATAATGTTGGCCACGATCGACAGTCGCTGTACCTTGTCGGCCCGGCCGGGGTTGTAGGCAATCACGGGCAGGTGGGCCTGCTGTAAGTCTTGGATCAGGCTGATGCCTGCGCTCTTGTCCTCCACGAGGATCACGTCCACCAGCTTTCGGGTCTTGCCCTCACCGTAGACGGTCTCGAACTCCTCGATGACCTTGGGGCGCAGTTGCGGGTACTGAAGGTGGTCTTGCCAGCAGTCAAGGATCAGTACGCACATGCCACCGTCCTCAGGCTTGAACACGCCCAGCGTGATCGATCCCGTGGGGTCGTTGATGGTCTTGTCACTGGTGGCGCAGTCGTAGGACTGTAGGATGTACTCCAGCCGGGGGAAGGGCCTGCCGTCTGGCCAGAGCCTGAACCAGTCACGGTGGACGATGCCGCCTTCCTCGGGGTCGATGATCTCAGCATGAATCTCCTGCCTGCCAAGGTTGGTGCCCTCGTACTGGAGAATCTGCTTCTGGAAGGACTTGGCCAAGTTGGCAATGTTGCTGTACGTGCTGGCGCGGGTGATCACCACGTCGTCGCCCTCACGCTCGATCAATTCCATCACCACGTCCTTTGGCTTGGGTGTGGTCGAGCAGATCAGCTTGGTGCGGTCACCCAGTCGGATACCGAACTGGATCATGTCCCATGACTCTCTGAGGTACTCCCATGCGGCCAACTCATCGAGCCAGCCCCCATGAAACTGCGGCCCACGGAACCGCTCGGGCTCGGACGCCGGGATGCCCTTGATGAATGACCCGTTGATGAGGTATATCTCATGCAGGCTGGAGTTGTACTTGGCGATCATGCCGTCCGGGATAACCTTGAGCAGGCCTGAGTCGCCTTCAAAGCAAACCCCCCTGAGGTCACCCGATGTTGGGGCTGATACCAGCCAGCGGGTGTTGGGTTGCTCCCATGCCCACCATGCAAGTGTTTCAGCCGCCGCACGCGACTTTCCCGCACCTCTGCCAGCTAAAAGTAACCAACATGACCACCAGTCTCCCATGGGCTCGATCTGGTGCTTGTGGGCCTCTTTGTGCCACTTCAGTTGCCAGTTGACCACCGCTTGAGAGACGGGGCTCAGTTTGGCGTACTCCTCGTCGAGATACTCTTGATCTTCGAGGATTGCGTCTACAGCACTCATATGCTCGATTGGCGCTGTAGCTTGATGGCTTTGAGAAGGTCACCAAACACGTTCAGGTTGTGCTCGATCACCACCGGGCTGTCGTCGTCTCCACTGTGGGTGACTCGGTCACCGTACTTCTTGGGGTTGAACTTGGCCAGCAGTTTGAGCCGGGTCTCAATTTGAAGTTTGCGGTGGCCTAACATGTCCACCTTTTTGATGGTCACCACCCGGCGCACAATGACGTTGCCGTCCTCATCGGTGCCCTCAGGCGTCTCGCTTTCGCTGACCTCCTCACCCAGCAGGGGAGTGTCGGCAATCATCAGGCACTCCTCGGCCATGGCGTCGTATCCCACGTCACGTGCATGCGCGATGGATGTGGAAAGGTCGGGGTCTTTCCTCATCCAGTCATACACCGTCCTCCATGCTGGGAATCCTTCATTCTCCCTGCATATCTGTCTTAACGGTATTCCCTCACTAAGTTGTTCGCACATCTTACGTGCGGTGTCAGGGTCGTATGTGGATGGTCTACCGCCCTTGTTCTTTGGCGCGACGGGCATTTCGTACACGCCGGGCGATGTGATCTTCTCTTCGCGTGTTGCGACTCTTGTCTTTTTGTCGGTCATATTCCAGTCCTTTGTCGCGCAATCGTTTCAGCGCATAACTGGAAGTTTACCTCTTCGACTGGGTGTCTGTGAAGTCCATGGTGTTTTCCACCACGTAATTTAAGTGTTCGGCCAGTTGCGTGAACTCTTCACGGGGCACGTAGCTCATCCGTGGGCCAGCCATTGTGTTAACGATTTTGATGATGCCCACACCGTATAGCAATGCATCGGTGTAGGCCTCTCCCAAGATGTCGTCGGTCTGCTTGGTCACTTTGCGGCTTTCCCGTCGGCAAACCCACGGTCGTACTCGTCCTTCAGGCGTTGCTGAAAGATTTTGCTGATCCAATCCATAAACACAATGGCACCCTCTTCGGCATTCCCCTCAAAATACAAGCCGGGGCCATTGAAGTCCAAGGTACCCACCACATACCCCTCGTTGTTGTGGAAAATGATGTTGTATTTGGGCTTTGGCAGTTCCACGCTAACGCTGTGCAAGGTCTCAGGCTTGACGGCGTATTGCACTTGGCATGAGCCGCCCTCGTATGCGTTTTGTACTTTGTAATCGTCACTCATAACTCATCCCCTGAATCTTATTGGCGGCAAACTTCTTGTAGGCCTTCAGTTGCACGATCTCCTCCTTCATGGCGGCGATTTGGGTGGCTTGGTGCTTCATCGTGCTGGATGCGCGCTCTATCCACTCTTGAACCTCCTTAGGCATGGCAAAGGTACGCTCCTCAGGTTTGGAGGCCGCCACGGGCCGTTTGGGGGCCTTCACGGGTGCTTTCTTGGCTGGTGCCTTTGCGGCAACCTTCTTGGCTGGTGCTTTCTTGGCTGGTGCCATGGGTTTTCTCCTCAGTTGGTTGGTAACGGATGTCGGGTGCATAAACGCACAAAATTAGGAACATGACGAACCACATGCCAATGATGAACTTTTGGGTGGTGGTTTCGGTGGGCTGTTGGCTGGGCAAATGGCGCATCATTTCGTCGATGTCTTGGCGGTTCATTTCTGCCTCCAGAATGAGCCGTGAACGAAGCCACCAAGCCAGCCTGCAAGAATGCCAAAGCCAAGGGCTCCAAGCATTCCAAAGATGCAGAAGGATATTTCACACAATGTGGTCATGCTTCCTCCACTGTGATGCGGTATTGCTTGCCGTAACGGTCTTGAACCATGATGGTCTTCTTTGTGCTGGCGAACTTGCCATCAGGCGTCACGTCGTACTTGGGGCTGGTCACCACGGACAGCAGGCTCTCGCTGTCGTGCGTCTTCAGCTTGCCTGAGATGATGTGGGCGATGTAGTCGCAGTAGGCCATCAGGCTGTGTGCCTTGGCGGTTGTTTCGATGACCATCTTGGCCATTGCTTTGAAGTCTTCCATTTTGTTCTCCTTATAACTCGTACACACCAAGTTCACCGGGGTTGATCCACTCAGCAAACAATCCAGACTGGCGCAGGACTTGGTCAATTTTAGGATTGACACCGAAGGCCCAGCTTGATGGGCTCTCGTAGTAGTCGGCCCACTTGTAAGACTCTGGGTCTTCTGCACTGATCTGGAACCGACCGTCCATGTCGTCACGCTCGAAAACTGGCACGCCCAGCTTCTTGAGGGCGTTAAATGCTTTGATGTATTTGCGCTTCATTTTTATCTCCTATAAACCTGCGACTTTGCAGTGAGTAGGATTCTAACATGAAGTTAGAGTCTGCCGTCAACACTTATTTGTATAGGGACAAACCCTAAGTCTTTTTGGGGGGGTGTTGTTGGCAGGTGTCGGAGCCACCTTGGGGAAACATGGCCTTGGAAATAGCAATCATGGACTCCACAGCCGCATGACCTTCTTGCAATTTCATTTGCGTAATTGTGAAAGCAATGTTTTTGACGTTGTCCCTGTTGCTGGGGTCGGTCATGACCAAAGCCTTGGCCAGCAAGCTGGTGCCTACGTTGATCAGGATGTTCATGGCCGCAAGTTCGCAGTGTTGTTCCATCACGCCATGTACGGTTTCATTGATACGCCTTTCTAAAGATTCGCTAACTTGTTGCACCAACTCAATCGCTCGTTTGTTCATATCATTGCCTTTGGCTCGGTATGCGGTTCAGAATGGCCTCAGCGGCGCTTTCAAGCACTTGGGCGGTGCCTATGGCTTGATCCTTTGCCAAGTCTCTCACAAGGTCTGCACAGGCTTCTCGTTCGATCAGCAAGGCAGTCTTGGTGGTCTGGATGGCCACGGTCATGATCTCAGCCTTGGCGATGGCCAGCGCGGCGTCGAATTCCTGCTGGGTAAAAAACTTCACGGCACCACTGTTGCCAAGCAATTGCCGGGCAAGAGGACTCAGTTCTTTTTTTTCATTCATGGTCAATCCTTTGCAAAGTAATAGGCGAGGCAGATCAAGATGATCACACCCCACGTTTTAATGGTGGGGTGAATTTTCATACGGTAAGTTCCAGTGCTGTCAGCATGCTAATTTGGCGATTGATGTCGGTGACCGACTTTTGGTAGTCAGCCATTACTTTTTGTTTCATGGCTTGCAACACAGCAAGCTGTTGGGCTCGTGGGTCAAAGTCATCAGGCACTTCAATCTCAATTTCTTGTTCTCCAACATACGAACGATAAGCCGAATCATCCAATTTAATGCTGAACACTTCGTATTTTCCTTTGTCGTCGGTTGCATATTGGGTGAAATGAATATGCACTTTTGTTTTGATTTTCATGATGTTCTTTCAGAAGTTGTAATCGTAAAATTTAGTTGGTTTGTGGCTCAGATTGAAACGGCGACCGTGTGCGTCTTTCCAACCTTGCTTGCCCCAACGAATGCGAATTGTGGGTGCGGTCTCGTCACTCGTGATGTGCCATTTCTGATCACGTTGATTTGAGCAGTGGGCACTAAAACCACCAACATGGAATTCCAGATTTACGCTCTCGTCGCGCTCTGCATTCATCTCGCGCACTTCAAGGGTTTTGTCGCTGATGATTTTGACAACTTCAAACGGGTTTACATCGCTGTAGCCAAGATGGTTAGCAAACCGTTGGTGGTTTTTGCAATGGCTGTAGCCATGATCACCGGGCCCAAACTCGCCGCCGCACTGTGAGCAAAATGTGTTTTGAAATTTCATGGTGTTCTCCTTAATGGGGCCGAAGCCCCGTTGCAATTAGGCTGTTGGTGTCACGGTGATGCGTGCAGAACCTTCTTTGCGGAAGGAGTTGAGTTGCTCTTCGGTGATGTTGAAGTGCTTGCACAGTGCGTCGTAATCGACAGTGCCTTTGACATCAGCAATAGTGACGGTCACGCCGTACTTCTCACCACGGAATTTGCCTTCGCCATATTGGTTGGCAAGGTTGTCTTTGAGGGTCTTGCACTGTAAAGTCAGTGTCTTGACTTGACGGTCGAGCACTGCGAGTGTGTCGATGTCGTTGCTGAGGCTCTCGACAGTTGCGAGGGCTTGGATGGTTGCTTGAACTGTTGTCATGATCATTTCCTTGTTAAACCCGCTGAAGTTGCGGTAAAAGAATTCTAACATGAAGTTAGATTCTGTTGGCAAGACTTTTTTCAATTATTTTTACTAGGGCAAACCCTAATACGTTTTTTTGCTACAAACCCCGGTGAATGCTCTTGATCGTCTCGTTGAGTGCGTCGATTTCTTCCATTTTGGCTATGCGCCAAGCGGCTTTCTCCCCGTGCCAGCCCATTTTTGAGCCCTGATGGCAGGACTTGCACAGAGCCACGACGGTGTAGTGCAGGCCCTGTTTGATGTGGTGGGCGTCTGAGGGGCCTGCCTGCCCACAGACTGAACAGGGTTGCTCTTTGACTAGTTGCACCCAGTCTCGTTCGGCTTGGCTGTAACTGCCGTTCATGCTGCCGCTCTGTCCATAGTGCGATTGCTGGCTTCCTGAGAGCGCCACACGTCGATCCGGGCCTCTGCTGAGGTCAGGGCCCACTTGAGACCTTCCTCGGCCTCTACGGCCGATTTGAGGCCACGGATGTGGACATCGTAGGACGGGTCTGCATACGCCATGGCTTCAGCTTGCGCCATTGACTTGGCCAGCCCTTCTGCAATGAACTTGATCGACAACGAGGCGATCAGTGCTTTGGTGAAGTTGTCGAGGTACCCCTTGTGCGCTTTAGCCTCAGCATACTTTTTGCCATGGGTGTACAAAAAAGTCACCGCTTCATTGATGTCTTTTTGTTCGCTCATGTGTTGCGCTCCTTCAAGACGGCTGAAACTTCTTTGTAAAAGCCGGTGCTGTCAAATGCTTCAGTAACCACGTTGGTGTGCGTCATTTTGTAGTAACCCACATTGATCAGCTTACTGTGCTTCAGGGCGTAAAACTGCACCTCCTCATCCGTCAACCCTACCCACGGGCGCTGTGCTGCTTTCCACTCAGCCAAAAAGCTGATTGCCTGTAGCCCGTATTCGTCAAGGATGTTCTTGATCAATTCCCACTCGGGAGGTGGCTGTGCTGCGGGTGGGGTGGTGTAAAGATTAGTTCCGATTGGCAGTCCGTTAATGTCGGCTTCCTCAAAGTCAATATCGCGTTTTCCCGGTGCTCCATAACAAACCCAAGCCACAGGCTCCTGCTCTGGCTGCGCTAATGCAGTAAAAAGATGTTCTCGCGCTTCTTGTGCAATTGTGTTGCCGATGCTGTTGCCATCGGTTTTCCCATTGCCAAGTTTGCTCAATGTTTCTAACGCATCCAGCGCCTGCTGCATTACTTCTCGGTTAGTCATGGTTGCTCCTTGATGTTGTGGGCAGCTTCGATGGCTCGGGCAAAAGCCAGCAGTTGTTCATCATAAGCACCAGACTGCGCGGCGATCTCGGAAATTTCATCTCGCGTCAGCGGCTTGCGCTGCTCTGGTTGTGCCAAGGCTTCGCGCAGGGCGGTGATGGCTTTTTCTTTACGGTAAACCATGTGCCCATCTTTACCAATAACCATGTCTAGTTCATCCGCTTCCAGCGCATCAAGCGACAGCTTCATTGCTTCTTTGTCAGTCATGTGTTCTCTCCAGTTATATTGCAATGCCAGTAATGTAGTTTTGTCATTTCCAAAACTCCCATTACTGTTGCAGTTGTCATGTGGTCGTATTTTGGTGTGTTGATAACGTCTCGTAGTTCGTTCATCAAGTCCATCCCCATAGCTTTTTGATCTGAGGATGGAATCACCGTTAGTTTTGGGCGTTGTTCAGTCATGCTTTCTCTCCTCTTGCTCTGATAGCTTCTGCCAATCCCTGTACATCGTAGTCGGGCCATCCATCTGCTACCTTTGCTATGGCTTCACGTTCTTTGGCGGCTACCAGTGCGGCGAAGGCAACAAGTTCAATGAAGTTGACGCACCATTTAAAGCCAGCCTCAAATTCCACCTGTCTAGCCATCTCAACAATTTCATCTTGTGTCATGTGTTCTTCTCCTCGCAGTCGTTCTGCCGAACCTTTGCTTACATACCCAATAGGCTCAGGCAAATCAATCTCCACAGTTTCTAATGACTCAGGATTTAAATCACCAAGCGCAGGTTTACCTCGTGGATGCCGTATGTTGGTTAATGTTATGCCGTCTTTAGTCATGTGTTTCCCCTTGCCCTGATGGCGTCAGCGTATTGCTCATCGCCGTACTCGCCTTGTGCCTCGCACAATTTTGCACACGCCTCACGTTCGGCTAAACGCCCTGCTTCTGCGCCCTCTTGGTACGACATAAACGAGTTTGGGTCTGTGTTCATCAGCACCAGCTTGGCAAAAGATTCAAGATATTCAATCCGAACGATTGGCATCCAATTAACGTCCGTCGCCAAATGCAGCCCAGCTTCTAAAGCAATACGGATAATTTTGTCGCGTGTCATAGCATGGCCCAGATGAACCCGGCCACCGCACTCAAGAAGACGATGGTCATCAAAAAAAGGATGACGATGGTCACCCAGTGCATAAATTCATCAATGCCCCCGTAATCACCGTCATACACCTCTTGTTTGTCCTGCGCCGCTTTGCGTTTTGATTTAAAACCTGTCATGTCACATTCCTCTGTAAAGCAAACTTTGCAATCAATGCGGCGTCAGCCAAAGCCTGACCCCTGCCCTTCTTGTCCAACTCGCGCCACCTTGGCCACAGTTGGATTGCTCGTGCCCGTGCGGCGTCCTTGTCGGTGCCAATCAAGCCTGCGGCCTTTTTCCACGACTGTGGTGTCACCATGGTGTGCGGTAAGCCCATCGCGCCCAACACACCCATGACGGTGCCGCATGAGTGGCCAAAGTTAAACATCGAAACCCCGCCGTTGCCGGGCATTGCATGCACCTGCTCGACGTACACGTGCTCACAACAACACGACGCAATGAAATCAGTCAGTGCGGCCGCATTCACGCGAGTAGCCGTGCCAATCTTGTTGGTGGGCATGGCAGTCCATTCAATGGGCTGGCCGTCCTCCAACAACACAATTGCGCCTGTCGCGCCCGGATCAATTCCCAGTGTTCTCATCTTTGACTTTCGTTGGTAAGTAACGCAACGTCACTATGGCACCTAGCCAGAATGCGCCGCACAAGAATGCCGTGGGAATAGACAACCAAAGCGGAAAGAACTGAATGGCCGCTGAGAATACAAAAGGCAAAAGAAAAATTGCCCAAAAGATTTTTTGGCGCGGTGTCTTGGTCATTTGTTTCTCTCCTGATGTTGGGTGGATTTGTCGATTTGGTGCCGCTCTTCTTCAGTCAAAGGCTTCTTCCCTTTAAGCACAAATTTTGGGCACCTTTGTAGGATGAAGCGCAACTGCATTGTGGGTTTTCCAAAATTGTCCTTGTAAGCCATGCAATGTTTGGCCACGTGGTTCTTGCACTCAAAGCACACACG